>Ga0172370_10001549_pt1 | contig 34757 bp, 23 predicted proteins | sample LakKiv5m_FD_114538 | JGI IMG/M metagenome (GOLD analysis project Ga0172370, IMG submission 114538) | Freshwater microbial communities from Kabuno Bay, South-Kivu, Congo - kab_022012_11.5m | ecosystem: Environmental > Aquatic > Freshwater > Lake | place: Democratic Republic of the Congo...
CCTCATTAAAATCCGCTCTTTAAAGCCGGAAATCCGTACAAAGTGTATGAAAAGCGGTTCATCCAATAGGATTGAACCACAAGACTCGTCCTAACCAATGGGAAAAAGCGAACCGGCTGTTTCTACAGTTCAAAATCAATGAATTAAATTATACTTATCCTCTATCGTTCTGGGAGAGATCTTTTTAAGTTCTTAAAATTCCAGCAAGATTCGGAACTTACACACTATAGCAAATTCGCCTAACAACCGCGTCATTTATAATTAGCGTTTTGAAGAGACAAGTACTCACCGTTAAAAGGCTTTTCGGCCATGCAGACATTAAAATAACTGACAAACATTATATTCAATTAAATCAGTCAACCATTCGGGATAAGATGGAAAGTTTTTCATTAAACAAATTCATTTAGAAAAATGTGTTAAAAAAAATGTTATACTCTCCACGATTAACTTTTTCTTTAAAACAAAAATGCCTTGTAAGTTATTATCTTATAAGACGTTAATGCTGTGGGGGCTGAAGGAGTCGAACCTCCGACCCTCTGCTTGTAAGGCAGATGCTCTAAACCAACTGAGCTAAGCCCCCATGGGGTAATAAACAATAATATCAGAACAAACTGTTTTCAAAAACCGATACAAATATCGGTGATTGCGTGAACTTTTCCAAAAAAACTTTTTACTTTTTGAGCGGAAGACGGGACTCGAACCCGCGACGTCAAGCTTGGGAAGCTTGCATTCTACCACTGAATTACTCCCGCAAATCGCTCTTCCAAACTTACTCCAATATTTCTTTCCGTTCAACTTTTTTTCTCAATTTCTTTTTTTTCCGCTTTGATTAAAGGTTGTTTCGTGCAAAAGAAGTCTCTTGTACGACCTCTCGTCGCAGCATAAAGCCTCTATTCGCATTTAAATGAATTTTACCAAAAAAAAACTTAATTTAATAACAAGTGATGTTTCTCTTCCGAAAATTCAGACACTGTTTTTATAAGTAAGTCACTTTCATTAATTGCGGAAAACTGTGGCGTTTATAAAGGATATATCTTTTAACAAAGAAAAAACATTTTGGTATTTGCAAATAACGGGTTGGACTATTTTTTATTTCCAGCATGTTTTTGTCTTCAGCGGAATTGTCGATTTTACACTCAATAGTTTGCTCAATAAAACAATAACCTGGGCAATCGGATTTTCCATCTCCATTCTTCTCCGGTACCGGCTGATGAGAATAAATTTTCTCGATTATTCTTTCATTTCTCTTTCTATAATAATTTTTGTTTCGTCGTTTGTTTGTTCCATCATTTGGGAAGCCACTTCACTTGTTACATTTGAATTTGTCACCCCACTCAAAATTACATTAAGCGACCTTACCTTTTGGACCGTGATTGTGGGTGTCTTCCGAAACAACGTTGTCTTTATCGGCTGGAGCGGCTTGTACTTCGGAATAAAATTTTGGATGGAATGGGTTTCGCAAAAGGAGAAAACGGATAAAGCTTTAACATTAGCTCACAACGCCCAATACGAGATGCTGAGGTATCAATTAAACCCTCATTTTCTTTTTAATACGTTAAGCTCGCTTCGAGCGCTCACTTCCGAAGAGAATGTTAAAGCGAAAGAAATTATCACAAAGATTTCCGAATTTCTCCGTTATACTCTTACCGAAAGCAGCAGTAACGAAGTTCAATTAATAAATGAAATTGAAGTAATAAAAAATTATCTTGATATCGAAAAAGTAAGATTTGAGGATGAACTGGTTGTAGCATTTGATATCGATCCGGTAGCTGAGACTTGCACAATCCCGGTTTTTCTCATTCATCCTTTGGTAGAAAATGCTATAAAACACGGGATGCAGACGAGTCCCATTCCCCTAAAAATTACTATCTCTGCAAAAATGTCTGACAACATTTTGAATGTAAGTGTTACGAGCACCGGGAAATGGATTGAAAGAAAAGAGAAAAATTCCACAAGAAAAGGGCTTGAGAATATTCAGAAAAGGCTTGAACTTTTTTCACCCGCGTATCATGATTTTCATGTAATCAATAATGAAGATTCGGTTCAAGTGAAATTATCTCTCAAACAGCGCGAAATTAGATAAGTTATGACCCAAAAATACAAAGCCATAATTGTCGATGACGAAAAACTTGCCAGGCTGGATCTTCGCAACGTCTTGCAATCGTTTGACGAGGTAGAGATTATCGGAGAAGCCAACAGCGTAAGTTCGGCTGAACAGCTTATCAATAAACTGCATCCCAACCTTGTTTTTTTAGATATTCAATTGCGCGGTGAATCAGGGTTTGATTTACTGGACAAAATAGATGCCGAGTTGGATTTTATCTTTGTAACAGCGTACGATAAATATGCCATCCGGGCGTTTGAAGTTAATGCGCAGGACTATTTGTTAAAACCGGTAAGTCCTGAAAGAATGGCAACAACTATCAACAAATTAGCCCACGAGAAAGTGAAAGAATCAACTGATTCTCGACACTTAAATTACGATGATGTTATCTTCTTAATGTTGAATAATAAATACCGGTTCTTAAAAATTGAGACTATCGTTGCGATAACCTCCGATGCAGATTACTCCTATGTGTACACCTCGGATGCAAAACACGCGATTACCAGAAAAACAATGAAAGAATGGGAACAACGATTACCCGAAAACCATTTCTGCCGGATACACAGGGAAACGATCGTAAATATTGACTTCGTCTCGAAGATTGAGAGTTCATTTTCAAATTCGTATAAAGTATTTCTTCATGGATTTGAGAAATCATTTCCGATGAGCAGGCGGTATGCCGCCAAAATTAAGGAAAAATTTATTTAGCATTCGCAGTGGTTGAACCTTGTCCTACTCCACTTTTCGCAACTATTAACCACTTATCGCATTTTAATTCTATCCTTGATATTCTTTCTCTATGTTCATTACCGGAAATCTGACAGAATTGGTTTCACCCTGTTTGTTCTTTGTACTACCTAATGTTTCTAAAAAATCAAACCGACTTTTTTGTTATGCGATAGTAATTTAGCTCATTCATTAAATAATCTAAAAGAGGTATAGTATGAAAAAAATGATTACTCATCTCGGTGTTCTTCTTTTCCTGTGTGCCGGAGGTGCGTTTGCACAAACCGTCATCTTCACGGAAAATTTTGAGTCAGGTTCTCCAAACGCGTCGTGGGCAACTTATTATAGCGGCGAAGACCAATTATTGGCCAAACCAATGGCCTCGGCGCCAAGCGCTCTTACGGGCGGCGGGAATTATGTCGGCCTGCTGCAGGATGCCAATGGTTCATATACAGGCTCGGCTGTAGCTATTTCGGGCGCGTTAACACTTAAGGACTATTCTATAGAAGCTGACGTCTATTGTTATGTTAACAATGCCGGGGGGTCTGCTTACACCGGACTTGTGGTCTATGCCGATACTACTAAGAAAGATTTCTACAAATTACGCGCAGACTTTGACGCAAGCGACCGCATTAATCTTTCCGGGCTCAAATCCGATCCGGCAACATACTTACCTTTGTTCAGTAAAGATTTTAAGGGTGTAGATAATGCAGGGCGTTATCCAACTTCCGACGGTTGGCACAAAATGAAAGTGGAAGTTCATACTATCAATGACACAACAGTGACCTTTACCTGCTCGTTTGACGGACAAGTGCTTACCGGCTGTCCTATCACGTATGCAAAAGGAACTGCTGTTACTTCCGGAAGTTTTGGACTTTATTCTTTCCAGATGAGTGCAACCGGAATACCGGCTTATTTTGATAACATTGTTGTTACACAACTTTCTCCTTCGGCAGCCGAGAGTCTCCCGGTAATTCCTACAGAATTTACTGTATCACAGAATTATCCGAATCCATTCAATCCTACAACCACTATTAGTTACAATTTGCCGTCAAGCGGATTTGTTTCCTTAACGGTTCATGATCTGTTAGGAAGAGAAATTGCTACCTTGGTTTCTTCAGAACAATCTGCAGGTCAGCACAGTGCAACGTGGAACGGAAAAAATAATTCCGGAAATGAAATGCCCTCCGGCGTTTATCTTTATACGGTTAGCTCCGGATCATACACAAGCACAATGAAAATGCTTCTGATGAAATAAGAGTTTCACTGATTTCAAAGATCTGCTTTGGATAAGTTTAAGCTTTTATTTACGGCGGATCTTTGAACCATTTTCTTCTTTGGCAACATGATATTTACAAATAGTATTTAAGGGAGGATTCCCCTTGAGAAGATACAGTAAAAAATTTTCAATCTTTCTTTTTAGCGCTTTGTTTCTCTTAGTATCCGCATCTCTTTTTGCCGGAACTACCGGGAAAATCTCGGGAGTTGTAAGAGATAAAACTACCGGAGAAACGCTCCCCGGCTGTTCAATTACGGTTGAAGGAACAACGCTTGGCGCTCTCTGCGACGTTAACGGAAAATACTTCATTCTTAACATCAGACCGGGAACATACAATCTGGTCGCCTCGATGGTTGGTTATACAACTTACAAAATCACCAATGTACAAGTAGTAGTCGATCTAACCACTAAAATTGATTTCTCACTTGAAACAACCACCATTAATATGGGTGAAACCGTTATCATCGGCGAACGCCCGATCATCGAAAAAGATGTTACCTCTAAACTTTCCATCATCAGCTCCGATGAGATTAATAATATGCCGGTGACCAACTTTCAGGAAGTTCTTACCACAAAAGCCGGATTTACTACCGACGCAGAGGGGAATATTCACGTTCGTGGCGGAAGAAGCGGTGAAATCGCTTATATGGTTGACGGTATGTATGTGGAAGATCCGCTTTACGGCGGATTCAACTCAATGGTGAATAAAGATGCTATAGAAGAAATGATGGTTCTTAGCGGAACCTTCAATGCCGAGTACGGAAACGCGATGTCAAGTATAGTAAATATCGTTACTAAAGAAGGTGGCGAAACTTTTCACGGAAAATTTGAATACACTTCCCCGATGCTCAATCTTTCGCCGTACAGAAAAAGCAATCCGTTTTCCGGAGTTGAAGATTCGTATCCCTACGTGAAAACAACTATTTTAGATAAAGTACGATTCAAACCGCAGAACCTTGATATCCCCATTAACGGAATGGTAAACTTATCACTGAATGGGCCTATTCCCTTCGTGCCAAATGTAACCTTCTTTCTTTCCGGTAGAGTAAGAAATGAAGACAGTTACTTACCGCATGGATACAACTTGGAGCGGGATGCTTTTACGAAGCTTACGTACAAAGTCACGCCTATGTTAAAATTTTCATTGTCCGGGCAGCTCACAAAAAATCAATATCAAGCGTACAACCATGCTCGGAAATATTTAAGTGAGAATCAAACTCATACTCTGAAAAACACATCGCGTTTCGGTTTAACTATCAACCACACGTTGAGTAATAGTTTATTTTATACCGCGCAGATTTCCCGTTTTGAAAATGCAATTAAGGTTCAAGTAGGAGATAAACTCCCGGCTGATTACGTCCGCGGACAAACCGGAAAGAGCGTCTACTTTTACGTGAGCGGAGATGACGCGCAATATTCAGACGACAAAACCGATACGTATAGCGGCAAACTTGATCTTACCTACCAGGCAAATAATTTTAATCAAGTAAAAACAGGATTTGAATTGAAGAGCCACTTCATCAAAGTGCATGAAGAAACCGAACCTTGGCCATCAGGCTCGCAGTACAAAGACATTTATGACCGCAATCCTATTGAATTAGCCGCCTACGCACAAGATAAAATTGAATATGATTATTTGATTATAAATCTTGGTTTACGATTTGACTATGCGGATCCCCACGCTTCTATGTGGCCGGACATCCGCCACTTTGGTTCATTCGATGCAAACAATAATTGGATTCCCGCTAAAGAAGAAAAAATTGCAGCCAAGACTCAGTGGAGTCCACGCATCGGTTTAGCCCATCCTATTTCCGACCGCGCTGTGCTTCATTTTTCATACGGACATTTCTTCCAGAATCCCGATTACAATTCGCTTTATTATAATCAAGTTAAAGACCTCACCAGTTCGATGCCGCTTGTTGGAAATCCCGGTGTTAAAGCACAGCGAACGGTTGCTTATGAAACGGGCATCAAATATAAGCTAAACGAGGACTGGGCATTGGATGTATCGGCCTATTATAAAGATATAACAGATTTATTATCAACCTTGCAAGTAAGTTATCTCTCTCAAGATTATGTAGTCTTTTACAATTCAGATTACGCAAGTGTAAAAGGAATTGATGTAACGCTGCACAAGCGATACAGCAACTATTTCTCCGGTTCCATTGATTATTCTTTTATGGTAGCAAAAGGAAATAACTCTCAACCTTTGGCAGGATTTATTGACGCCTTCGCGAAAGAAGAAATTCCTCATCAGGAATATTTTCTTGATTTTGATCAGCGCCACGATATAGCCGTGAATGTAAACTTCAATATTCCAAAGGATAACGGACCGGAATTATTCGGAATAAAACCCCTTTCCGATTTCAATTTCAACATTCTTTTCCAGGCCGGCAGTGGTTTACCTTATACTCCTTATGTTGATCCAACGGTGAGAATTGAAGTGAATTCTGCAAGAAAACCATGGACGTCAACCGTTGACGTACGGGCGGTAAAAAAATTCTGGATATTCGATTTGGCCACATCGGTATTTATTGAAGTTACAAATTTGTTCAACACAGAAAATGTCCGCTACGTTTACTCACGCACCGGAAAACCTTTTGATACAGGTCAGGCCGGTTTGGTAGGGTCTTCACCTGACGCTGACCATAACCCGGCATATTTAGATCCGCCACGAATTGTAAAAGCGGGCATTCAATTAATTTGGTAAATGGAGATCGATGAAATGATAAAGAATTTACTGAAAGTTTCTATCCTGGCGCTTTGTATACCGCTTTTCACTTCCTCAACTTTTGCACAACAGCAAAATTGCGGTTCATGCCATAACGATTTAAAACCTGAACAGATTGCCCGTTTTCAAAAAACTCATTCCGCAAGCGAACGTGGTTTGGGCATTATGGACAAAGGTCAGGTGGGAAATTATCTCGGCAACTATGGAATTCTCTCGAGCTTCCACGAGTATTTCAATAATGCGATACATTGGCCCGCTTCGGCAAACACCGCAACTCAATACAGTTTTGGTTTAGGATTGGTAGTGGCAGTAAAAGGAAACGTCATAACCTCGGTTGTGGGCGGTCCTTCTGAAAAAGTGGATTGGAGTCCCAAGCTTGGTTCGCGCGGCAAATTATTTTCCGGTGATGTAAAAGCTCCCCCTCCCGACGAGACCCCTTTTCTTGCCTCAAGCGATAACCAAGACACGTGGCCGAAAGGATATTTTGACGCTTCGGGTAGTTGGGTGAGCACACCGGAGAAACGCTACTGGCCGGGACATTTTAGAATTGACATCGATCCGCTTTCCGCAAATTTCGGGAAAGAAGTGCCGAACGAATTTGTATCTGACCGCGATATTTATTGTGTGTTTGACGATAACGATAATGCAAATCCAAACGGCAAAGTAGGAATTGAAGTTGAAGAATCGGCGTATTCATACGGAAGACCGTACGCCGAAGATTTTCTTATCTGGGATTTTACCATCCACAATACCAGCGGTAAACAATTAGATAGTGTGTATGTCGGCTACTTCGCCATCTTCCGCCCCGATTACGACAATAAAGATTTGCTTAACATCATTCCAAGTACTCCTGGACAAAACGGTGACTTCGTATATGTTTGGGATGTCAACAACACAAAAGACGGTGCGTGGGCCGGAGATCCGAGCGCTATGGGAATGATTGGATTAAATGTTCTCGAAACACCAAAAGATTTGGGTGTAACCGATTTCCATTTTTTCAATAGAGAAGTAGCACCCAAAATTGATGAAGAAATGTGGCCAATTATCACGAGCGATCAGAATAGCAATTTTCTTCCAATCAAAGAAGCTATCTTTCATGGCGCTGATAGAAGAACGGATACAACTCTTCCGGATAGCATGAAGAAATACTTCCCGGAAGGCGGCCCGCTTGATTTTTTCATAACCACCGGACCATTTAGTCTACAACCGGGAGAAACTGTAAAATCATCGGTGGCATTAATAATGGGGAATTCCGGATCGGTGCCAAATCAACCCGATACCTCCGACCTGATGAAAAATTATAGAATGGCTCAGCAGATGTATCACCGCAAGTATCAAGGCTCAAGCGCTCCTCCCATGCCTAAAGTTGTTACCACCGCCGGTGATAAAAAAGTAAGAATCTCCTGGGACTCCGAAGCCGAAAATGCAAAAGACGCACTAACCGGAAAAAGAGATTTTGAGGGATATAAAATTTATAGAAGTGATGATCTTGGCAAAACCTGGGGAACACCAATCACCGATAGTTACGGAACTGTTATCGGTTATAAACCGATCAAAATTTTTGATTTGATTGACGGAATAAAAGGACTTGATCCGGCGTATAATCAATCACTTGGCGACGACATCGGAATTCAACATAGTTACCTTGATGAAAATCTTATTAACGGCGTTGAGTATTGGTACTGCGTAACCGCATTCGATAAAGGGAATCAACATCCCGACAGTCTGGAGCAGTCATATCAATCATCAATAGGTCACTCCTTATTACAACAGAATACCGTCTCGGCAATCCCCGGAGTTGATGCACAAAATTATGAAGCGCCCGACTACTCCCCCGTTTCAACCAGTGACGGCACTATTCCGGCACTCGGCGGAATTTCTCAAGGCGTAGTGAAAGTTGATATTGTGCAACCTGCTTTAATAACCAACGACAAGTATCTCATCACTTTTGTTGATTCTGCAAAGCAAATTGTAAATGATCAAACCGAGTACGTGCTTGGATTCAATTTATACCGCGTTTCACCATCAAATGAAAAAACGCTTCTGTTGGACCATCATCTTTTCTCCGATGCAACGGGTGATAATCTTCCGATTGTTGACGGATTCAGATTAACAGTGCAAAACTGCCCGTCGGGAATTGAAAAAATCGGCTGGACAAAAGTCCATGGCGACACCTGCACGTATGATTGGAGAACCGCTCCGGTAGCAAAATATAAAGGCCGCGCCGATATTGTACCGGAAACTATTTATACGGTTGATGACATCAGAATTACCGTAGATACAACCTTGAACGGCGGTTTAGAAGCTCATTGGTATGATTTCTTCACCAACAAAACTCAAGATTCATTACAGCATTTGCCACTGAAAGTTGAAGTGGTAACCGATCCGGCAAATCCGGTTGATATCAGCAGTAACACCTATCTCTTTGAATTTGCCGTTGCGGCACCCGAGGATTACCGATCAAGCTACTACAGCCCGCTGGGATGGGATCTTGTGCCGGGGGGAAAAGGATATACGAAAGGGAGTCCCGGATATTACGAAAAGTATACCGATGTTCTCGTAATGGAAAAGTTAGTTGTAAATCCGGAAACTCACGATTCCTCGTATCAAGGATTGTATCTCAACACCAATAACTTTCCGGATAATTACACGAACGCTGACGGAAATGCAGTTTCTAAAAAAGCTGTGGCTCCTTCCCAAGGTGATGAGTTTACTATCGTAACATATAAACCATTTAGAAAAGAAATCACGTACGAGTTCACTACAAAAAAAGTTGCGTATGCAGCTATGCAGCAAGTAGACCTCAACAAAATTAAAGTTGTCCCCGATCCTTATATCATTTCAAATGTTTGGGAGACGAATCAGTTTGGGAAAAAACTTATGTTTAATCACCTGCCGAATCAATGTAAAATTTCAATCTTTACGATGGTAGGCGATCACGTTGCCGATGTTGATCATAATAATAATCTTGGATATGAATACTGGAATATGCGGTCGTACAACGATCAATTTATAGCGTATGGCTTATATGTTTACGTTGTATCGTTACCGGATGGACAGAAAAAAGTCGGTAAATTTTTGGTTATTAAATAATCCGAAGCCATTGGAGAAAAAATAATGAAAAGATTAGCCATAGTAGTAATGATCATTTTTCTTCCGATAGAAAGTTATTGCGGAGGATTTTCAAAAGTCGGAACAGCCGCCGCGCAATTTTTAAAAATCAGCGCCGGAGCCAGACCGATGGCAATGGGCGAAACGTTTGTAGCGGTAGCGAATGACGTCAGCACGCTTTATTGGAACCCTGCCGGTATGACAAATATAGACCGGATGAGTATCGGAGCAAGTCATACTCAGTGGTTTGCGGAAATTTTCCACAACTACGCCGGAATGGTTATCCCTTTAAGCGAGGATGACGGTTTTGGAATTAGCGTCCTGTCGTTGAGCACAAATGAACAAGAGGTAACAACCGTTGAACAACCAGAAGGTGTCGGAGTTTTTTACAGCGTTAATAATTTCGCCATCGGACTTTCCTACGCAAGAAAATTAACGGAACAATTTTCTGTCGGTGTTACCGCTAAATATATCGAAGAAGATTTATACAATGAAAGCGCCAATACACTGGCTCTTGATATTGGAACATATTTAATAACGGGATTCCATAACCTCGTCATTGCTATGTGCGTGTCAAACTTCGGCGGTAATATGCAGCTCGAAGGACGGGATTTAATTCAGCTTGCGGATATCAATAAAAATATTTCAGGTGAATACAATCCCGATGCACGATTAAAAACGGAACCCTATTCCCTTCCCTTAAATTTCAGGGTAGGAGTCTCAATGGATATCTTCGGCAACAAGGACGCGCTCTTCAATTCCAGCGATCACCGGTGGACACTTGCTATCGATGGCAACCATCCCAATGATAACGTTGAACGATTAAACTTCGGAACAGAATACTCGTGGAGTGAAATGATTTTTGCGAGACTTGGATACAAATATAATTATGACGTGGAGAACTTGACCTTTGGCGCCGGAGCGAAATTTACCGTAAGCGGGCAAACAATAAGTCTTGACTACGCTTTGGTTGATTATAATGATTTAGGTAAAGTTTCCCGCATTTCACTGGAATTGGGATTCTAACATCAGAGGAAAATTAATGAGTTTAAAAGGGTGACACAAAATAAAATAATGGACACTTTCTTGGAGAAATTTCTGAGTTTCATGGTAAGGGGTAAATCAACAATTTATTAAAAATGGAGAATACAAATATGAAAAAAATACTCACCTCGAATTTTATAATTCTTATTTTACTGTTTACCCCGTTGGTTACGCAGCAACTTTCTGCACAAGAAAAAGCGAAAGAACAAACACAAACTTCAACGTCGCTTCCCAAAGGAGTATCAATTTACCAGCTCGATAACGGAATGCAAGTGTTGTTAATTGAAAATCCGGCGTTACCGATGGTTGGCGCAAACGTAATTATCAAGGTTGGTTCCGCATACGAATCTTTCGCTACCAGCGGTATGAGTCACATGCTTGAACATCTTCTGTTCAACGGCACAACCTCCCGTAATCAAAAACAATTGTACGACGATGTTGATATGATCGGCGGATACAATAATGCAAGCACCACTGAGTTCTATACCAACTTCATGATGGTGACCCCTGCGGACAATATTAAAAAAGGTATGGAAATTCAAGCCGATATGCTTTTCAATTCAACGTTACCGCACGAAAAATTTGACAAAGAAAAAGGAATTGTTCTTGAAGAAATTTCAAAAAGTCTTGTAAATCCTGGGGAGCAGTCTGAACGGAACACCTTATCGGTGCTGTATCCCGGTCACGCGTTATCGTTACCCACACTCGGAACCTATGCAACAATTCAATCACTGAAGCGCGACGACGTTAACTCGTTTTATAAAAATTATTATGTTCCAAATAATATGATTTTAAGCGTCATTGGAAACTTCCAAACAAAAGCAATGCTCAAAATGATTAACGAGATTTACGGAAAAGGAATTCCGGGGCAAGTTACCTACGATGAAAATCCCGAGTGGGCAACGGGATTCCAAATTCCGAAAGCAGCAGCGGAGACGAATAAAATCTTTTACCGTTTTTATGACGGTGAAGAAAAATTTGTGCAATTCTTTTATCAACTTCCGCAAAAAAAATCCGATGCATATTTTGATTTGATGGGAATAGTGCTCGACAAAAATAAAGACGACATTCAAAAAGCATTGAAATCTGAATTCGGTGAAAGTTTAAAATCCATCAAATTCGCAACCCGATTATCCGCGCTCAAGAATTACGTCGAAGCAACAGTCATACTTTCAAAAGATGTTGATTTGGATGCGCTTACGAAATCCGTTTCAACAAAAATAACAAGTATAAATTTTTCACTTCCGGCTGTTACGGTTCAGTATGAGGCTACAAAAGCCCGCACGGAATTTGTCCGTAATATCGAAAAGCCGCACATGTTTGGCATCTACAATTCCGGCGCCATAGTGCAAAACGGCATTGAATCTGTGCTCGCTTCGTTCAGCGGTAATGAACAGGGTACTGCCGCTAAAGAACTTGAGTCACTGAAGATACCCTCAGACCCAATAATACTTGTGCAAACGCCTTCATCGAAAAAGGATAAAGAAAATGTCGGAGTGGTAAACAATGTTAGACAATTTAAAGACAATGCAACCGGAAAAGATTTAATTGTAGTTCAAAACGAAGTAAGCAAGCTACTCGCTATTCATTATCTCGTAAAACATAAAGCTGTGTATGAATCCAACTATGGAAAAGATGCTTCCAAAATTCTTCACGATTGTCTCGATCAGCGTTTAAAATCACCGGAGAATAAAAAAATCAGCAGCCAGTACGGATTCACATTCACGGTGAACGATAACCCAATGATTCCGATGGATGACATTTATCTTCATCCCGACTTTGGATACATAAGAGTTGAAGGGTTGGCTGACGATCTTTCCGGTGCGATTAAATATCTCAATGGTGTTTATAACGGATTTGTTCCTACTGAAACGGAGTTTCATAAATCCGTAGAGAAATTTAAGAATATGGAAATGATGATGATGGGAGGCGATAAACCCAAAAAAGTTTTTGATGCTGAATATAAAAAGATGGTGTACGAACCGAGCAACTATACAACAAATCAGCCGGAACTTACGTACGAAAATCTTTTAGCTTTCACGAAAAAATACTTCCAGCCATCTAACATGATAATTTCGGTTGTATCTCCCGGAAGTCCGGATGAGATAAATACGCTTATCAGTGCCATGAATTTTTCTCCTGTGCAAGATGAACCTGCAGCTTACAATCCATCATTTTTAACCAAGACAAAATCGGAAACCATCAATAAACCCGGAGGCGGCGAACGTTCGTATCTCTTTTACGGATTCGAAAATGATATCGCTCCGAAAGATGAACCTGCGGTGCAAGCCCTTTCACTTGTCCTCTCCGATAATATCGTTTTTGATATCCGGGAAAAACAAGGAATGGCGTATCACATGAGCGCCGGTATTCAGGTGGAAAATAACAAAGCGCTCTTTTACATTAATCAGGGAACACGGCCGCAAAATGTGAACAAACTCGTTCAGCAGTATCCGGGATTTTTTGGAAAGAAAGCAGTTGATACTTTAACAGAAGCGATTGTACAAAAGTCAATCAATATGTATTTAGGACGAATGATGTTCAGAAGGCTCTCGAGCATTAATCAAGCCTTCTATCTCGGAAGTTCGGAATACTTTTATAATGATTTTAACCATGATAAAAACTTTCTTGAAGCGTTAAAAAATGTAAAACTTGCCGACGTTAAAGCGGTCGCTAAAAAGTATATGATAATTAAAAATCCGATGACGCTTATTGTCCGGTAGTGAAATGTCGTGTAGCAAGAAAATTATTCTGAACTGAATTTTAATTGGAGAAAATAATGTTGAAGAGAATTCTTTTTTTGTTCTTGATGGTCGTGCTTCCCTCTGCCCTTTTTGCAGGCTCAATAATTCATCACAAACTAAAAGTTAGTATTGATCCGGCAAAGCATTATGTAGAAGCTTTGGATGTAATTACCATTCCGGCAGACCAGGGAAAGTCTATTACCTCGTTCATCCTCAACGGTGATTTGAATGTCACCTCCGAAACTCCCGGCGTAACAATAACTTTAGAAAAAGCCGGTGTGAAAGCGGATGATTTGGGAATGGACCGGGAAGACCTCAATCTTGCTTCAGAGTTTAAGCAGAATAAATACAGCATCACATTTGCGAACGCGGCGGTGGGAGATGTTTCATTCACTTTAAAATTCAGCGGAGTGATCAATTATCCAATTAAACAAATTGGTGAAGAATACGCACGGGGATTTAGTCAAACACCCGGTATCATTGATGAAAAAGGTGCGTATCTCGGTGGTTCAACATATTGGGTTCCCTGGTTCAATGAAAATTGGATAAGCTTTGAATTGACGACAAGCATGCCGAAAGGTTGGAGTGCGGTTAGTCAGGGAAAACGAACGGCAAACGAAGTAAAAAATGATGTGCAGACGAGTACCTGGAATTCTCCCGAACCGATGGAAGAAATATATTTAATTGCAGCTAAATTTACTGAGTACGAAAAATCAGCCGGAGCTGTTGACGTAATGGCATTTTTGCGCACACCGGATGAAACACTTGCCAATAAATATCTTGAAACTACAGCGCAATATTTGGAAATGTACCGTAAACTGATCGGCACGTATCCTTTCACAAAATTTGCTTTAGTAGAAAATTTTTGGGAAACCGGTTACGGCATGCCGTCATTTACCTTACTGGGCGAACAAATCATACGTTTCCCGTTCATTCTTCATTCTTCATACCCGCATGAACTCCTGCATAACTATTGGGGCAACAGTGTGTATATCGATTTCAAAAAAGGCAATTGGTGCGAAGGGTTAACCGCATATATGGCGGATCATTTGATTGCCGAACAGAGAGGGCAAGCCGATGAATACCGCAGAACTACACTCCAGAAATTTACTGATTACGTCAATCCTTCAAACGATTTTCCACTCAGTAAATTTATTTCAAGAACAAATCCTTCCTCTGAAGCAATTGGGTACGGTAAAAGTTCAATGATGTGGAATATGCTTCGTGACCTTGTTGGCGATGAAATGTTTGAAAGAGGATTCCAGAAATTTTATCGGGACAATAAATTCAAAGCCGCCTCCTTTGACGATATCCGCGCTTCATTTGAAAGTGTAACCGGAAAAGATTTAAAACCATTTTTTACACAATGGGTAACGAGAACTGGCGCACCCGAATTAAGCGTCTCGAAAGTAACATGTACTAAGAAAAAAAATGAGTACCATCTCCAATTCACCCTCAAACAGTTGCAAAAAGAAGATGCTTTTACGCTGCAGGTTCCGGTTGCTATTTTATTTTCAAAAAATGTGATTACCGAAAAAGTAACAATGACAGGAAAAGAACAAAAATGTGAATTCTCCTTTAAAGAAAACCCACTCGTAGTTCAGGTTGATCCGCAATTCGCCTTAATGAGAAAACTGAATTATAACGAAATCCCCCCTTCCCTTTCTAAAATTTTCGGCGCGGAAGATTTGCTCATTCTTCTTCCTTCAAAAGCTTCAAAGGAAAAACTTGAATCCTACCAGGCATTAGCAAAAATCTGGTCGGACGATAAAACAAAAAAAATTGAAGTCGCGCTCGACAGTAAATACGAGAAACTTCCTTCCGATAAAAACATCTGGATTTTCGGAATGGAAAACAAATTTACAAGCGTAGTGAAAACCGGATTGAAAGATTACAACAGTGACATTAAAAATGATGCCGTAACCTTAGGCAAAAGTTCTTTCCCGACACGGAATAACAGTTTTGTTATTTCAGTCAGGCATCCGCAAAATCCCGATAATGTTCTGGTGTATCTCTCAACAGACAATAAAGATGCCGTACCGGGACTCGCAAGAAAACTACCTCACTACGGAAAGTACAGTTACCTTGTGTTTGAAGGAAGTGAGCCGGCTAATATTGGCAAGGGTGAATGGGGTTCAGTCAATTCTCCCCTTTCTGCCAAAGTAGTAACTCAAGGAGAAAAAAAATCTACCTCAGTTCTTCCTGAATTACAAAAACGCAAAGCTCTGGCAATGTTAGCACCGGTGTTCTCTTCCGAAAGAATGCTCAAAACCGTTTCCTATCTTGCCGGCGAAGAGTTGAAAGGAAGAGGGCCCGGTTCAAAAGAAATTGACAAAGCTATCGACTACATCGTTGAAAAATTTAAAAGTGCCGGTTTGCTGCCCGGGGCCGATGATGGAAGTTATTTCCAAACATGGGATGAAGTTGTTGACGCTCAAGGGAATAAAGCTCCGGTAAAAAATATCATAGGAATTATCCCGGGAACGAATCCCGATTTAAAAGATGAATCGGTTATTGTTTGCGCTCATTACGATCATCTAGGTTTAGGATGGCCTGGTGCGAACAAAGGGAATGAAGGGAAAATACATCCCGGCGCTGACGATAACGCAAGCGGAGTTGCCGTGATGCTGGAGCTTGCCGAGCTGCTCGGGAAAAATATTAAACCGCAACGGACAGTAATCTTTGTTGCGTTTGCTTCAGAGGAAAGCGGATTGCGCGGTTCAAAATATTATGTGCAAAACATGAAACGCTTTCCCGCAAAAAAAGTTATCGGCGTTCTAAACTTTGACACCGTTGGACGATTAGGAAATGGGAAATTGCTTGTGCTTGGGGCTGCAACTGCACGAGAATGGCAGTTCATTTTTATGGGCGCCAGCTATGTTACGGGTGTTGAAACCGAAATGGTAACACAAGAACTTGACGCAAGCGATCAACGAAGTTTTCTTGACGTCGGAGTTCCCGGTGTTCAATTTTTCTCCGGCGCAAATGGAGATTACCACAAACCATCCGACACACCTGACAAAATCGATGGAGCCGGACTAATCAAAGTTGCGGCAATCGGACAAGAAGCATTGTTATATCTTGCCGATAGAAAAGAACCGCTCACCTTCCAGGGCCAGGTAATAAGTGAAACAAAAAAAACGGAACCGGCGCCTACCGGTGAAAGAAGAGTATCGACCGGCAGTGTTCCCGATTTTACATTCTCCGGTGAGGGTGTAAAAATCGCAGATCTTTCTCCAGATTCCCCTGCTGCAAAAGCCGGACTGCAAAAAGGAGATGTCGTTACAAAATTAGGTCAATTCAAAGTGACAAATCTTCGTGAATATTCCGATGCGTTGAAAAGTTTTCAACCGGGCAATGTAGTTGACGTTGTTTATTTACGGAACGGCAAGGAGATGTCCACGGAAATTGAATTAATAGCTAAATAACCAAAAACTTTGGTTGATGTAACAAATTTGTAAGGAGCTTCAAATGGAAAATTACTTCCTAACTACAAGAACTGTGTCCATTTCAAAGTTTATCTTGTGCGCAATAATACTACTCTTAGTCTCAGGTGAGTGTAGTTACGGGCAGAAAGATGCCGGAAAAGAATTAAAAACCTGGCAAGTCCCAAACATCAGCGAAGGAGCAGAATTTTATTTTTCTCCCGACGGAAAAAGTCTGATTGGAAACGCAAAAATGGAAGACGATCCGGTTCATCAAGTCTATACATTTCATGTTGACGGTACAAGCATTCTCCGTATTAATAATAAAGGCGAAGACGCATGTTCATTCTATTTCCCGGACGGCAAACACCTGATCTTTACATCAACAAGAGATAATCTTGATATGCCGAAAGGAAATTATTCCGATCCGAAAGATTATCCGCAAGGGGCAGAACTTTACTCATGTGATCTTGACGGAAGCAGCCTTAAACGATTAACCAACAATAAAGTGTACGACGCGGAAGTTTCTGTTTCTCCCGATGGAAAATGGATTCTCTTCAGCCGGCAGATAGACGGCAAATTAGATTTATGGAAAATGCGCCCTGACGGGAGCGACGAACAACAACTGACGTTTACGCCCAACTGGCAGGAAGGCGGATCTTTCTTCATCGACGATAACACAATAATTTTCCGTGCATGGGATATTAAAGACCAGGCACAACGCGGAATGCCGATGAGCATCTTCACCATGAATGCCGACGGTTCCAACAGAAAACGAATTACCAACGACAGCGGAACAAACTGGGCACCGCATCCGGCACCGGACGGTGATCATTTTGTTTTTGTTAAAGTCCTTCCGCCTCACAATTATGAAATATTTTTGATGAGTTTGAAAACAGGCGAACAAATGCGTTTAACGTACAACGATGGATTTGACGGATTTCCGGTAATCTCCCCGGATGGAAATTATTTAACTTTCGATTCAAACCGCGATGCGCAAAACGGAAACCGCAAACTCCGTCCATACATTATGGATATTTCATCGCTGCATCTTGGTGTTAAAAAATAATTGATACATCTTTTTTCTACATGACACATGTGAAAGGACTACCACTCTTTATGAAATTCATCAGCTTCTTGTTTTCGCTTATTTGTTTCTCCTTCTGCTCAACAAGCATCGCTCAAAGTGAACATACTCACAGCAACCCGATGGAAGATTTGAGCCATTCCGTCTTCGGTCCGCCTATGCTGGCAACCTGGGAATTTCAATTATCAAGTATGAAAGAAGACGGTGAGAATATTTCTTCTTTCAATTTTTATAAGAAGGATCAAAGAAACAAAACCCTCTTTTTCAAAATAGCGAACAACGGACTGAATAATCGCAGCGAGTTAAGAGTGAAAGAGATTACCGGCGGAGCAATCTTATTCCCGTTCAATGATGACGACCGCTATCAGCTTGATCTTGGCGGAACGTATGATGTAATTAAAAATACAGAGCTGCCGGGGAAAGCTTTTTTTTCCAGAATGACGTTGAGACCCGAGAAAAATCTCTGGTTCCGTATTGGTTCGGAATATTTTGATGGTTATACGGTCGGACATCCTACTCCATACAACCGGATAATTCTAAATTCAAATTATTTCGCCGGTAAATTCGTTATCAATTCATTTTCACTTCTCGGACTTTTCGGTAAAGGCAAAATCGACAATGTCATGAACACGCGTTACGGTGCAGCCGGAATTATTGAAGGTCCATTTAACACTTTTCTTGTAGCGGGCTATATTAAAAGTACTCAACAAAAAGAAAACGTGAGAACACTCGCCATCGGCAGATGGGCTCCGTTCCGCCCCGATGGTTTACCAAGTTCAATATTTATTTGGAAACATAAAGAGAGTTACGATTTTCAACTTGGCGGACTCTTCTGGGGAAAGAAAAATCTTTTTGTACGACCGGCCGCAATTGGAATGAGTCAAGGAATGTTTATCAGCAGCACAGCATTAAGAGAGAACAGTGAACTGAGGCAGGGGCAGCTGATGAGCATTACGGACGACTACCGCAATGCCGATGTTACGCTCTTTTACGTCTATCTTGATCAGGCAATTCCCATGGGGGGTGCTTCCTCAAATCATGTTGGATTTAGAGCGGTTGAATTATTTAAAGTCTTTGATGAAACCTCATTTTCAATTCTTTCGCAACCGGTGGTAGGACTATTTTATAACGAAGAGACAAACCCGGAGTACAATCCGATTACTCATACTTTCGCCGATAAGAAAATTTCATACTTATCTTTTCAAGCCGGAATAACTTTTTTTAACAGTTTCATTTTAAATGCGATAAACGTTCCGAAAAAATCCGAATGGACGATTGCCCTTTCCTTTGTTTACGCCGTTGATGGGAATAGTGATTAGCACTCATAAAGGGAAAAAACTTTCTTTTGAAATCCGGTGAGGACGAAGAAGGGAAAACGATTTTAGAAAGGGAAAAGATTTAAATAAATTGCAAGGGAAATAAAAAACAACCCGAACTACTTGAAAGAGATTCATGAGCAAACCGGAAAAACTAAATTTAGCTACTATGCGTGTTGACTATTCCCCCGTTGCATTTGATGAAACGTCTATCGATAAAAATCCGATGAAGCAGTTTGAAATTTGGATGCATGAGGCAATCGAATCCGGAGTCAACGAACCGAATGCGATGACGCTTGCAACGGTCTCAATAAATGGTAAACCGAATGCAAGAATTGTTTTATTAAAAGAATTTGATACAGCGGGTTTTATCTTTTATACAAATTATGAAAGCACAAAAGGAATTGAAATATCCGAAAATCCTAACGCCGCGTTAGTTTTTTTCTGGAAAGAGCAGGCACGTCAAATTAGAATAGTGGGGAACGTTGAAAAAATTTCGAGAGTTGAATCGGAAAAATATTTTCATTCCAGACCGAGGGAAAGTCAATTAGGTGCTGTGGCATCGAAACAAAGTTCTAAAATTGAAAAGAGAAGTCTGCTTGAAAGCAAGTTTCAAGAGCTTCAAATCGCTTTTGACGGAAAAGAAATTCCGCTGCCGGAGAATTGGGGTGGTTATCGTGTAGTTCCGTTCGAGATGGAATTTTGGCAAGGAAGAGAAAGCCGTCTCCACGACCGCATTTTATACAAGCTTGTGAACGGTGAATGGCAAATCAGCAGACTTTCGCCTTAACAAAATTTTCGTAAATAATTGATTTGATGGTTAATCCGACAAGAATTACCACTCCGCCAATCAAGGCTAAGGTTGAAGGTTTCTCTCCATACCATATAAAAACCCACACGGGATTTAACACCGGCTCAATCATTGAAATCAGCGATGCTTCAATCGCGTGAACACGCTTGAGGGAGTAGGTAAACACTGCGTATGCTAGACCGATTTGAACAATTCCCAAATAAGCCATCATTGAAAAATCTGAAAGTGTTAGCACATCGATAGAGAAAATGGAGAATAGACTTACCAGACTAATAATGATATTCCCCCAGAAGATAGTTGCGAATTGATACTCATGATCATTTTTTCTCATCCCTAACAGAAATCCGGCAAAACACATTCCGGAAATAAGCGCAATCACGTTTCCGGCAAAGTGTCCCGGAGAAAGCTCGCCTAGGAAGAAGAGCGCCATTCCCCCGAATGCAAGAATAATAGTGATGATATTTATTTTTTCAAACTTTGTCTTTAGAAGTAACGGTTCCAAAATGAGGACGTAAATTGGAGCGGTGTACTGCAGAAAAATGGCGTTAGCTGCTGTTGTCATTTTCGTGGCGATGACGAATAAGATCAGTATCGCCGCATAAAATGCGGCATTGATAAAGGTGGCGCTATTTTTTTTGAGCGCTTTGCTTTTGAAAAGGACAAGAAAGGTTGCAGCGGAAAAAAGTGAACGGAAAAAGGAGAGTTGAAAAGGATTAAGTGAAATTAGTTTTATAAACAATCCCCCGGTACTCCAGAGAAGTCCTGAAAGAAAAGCCGCAAATAATCCTTTTTGATGAGTAGTAAAACGGTTCAATTTTTTTTTCGCCAAATATAAAGAATCTTATTCTCTAAAGAGAATTTTTAAAACAAAAAAGGCTGATGGAATATCAGCCTCTTCTGTAAAAATGAGTGTTGAAATTTATTGGATTATATTTCCGTCAGAATCCATTAACTTCACATCACCAAGATTCAAATCTTTTAAACCTTGTTCAATTTTTTCACGGTCACCAACAACTACCCAAATCAGTTTATCGGGATGAAGAACTTTTTTCGCAGCATCCATCAGTTCTTGTTTTGTTGCGGCTTTAACCTTTGATGCATACGTTGAGAAATAATTATCAGGCAAACCGTAGCGAACCATTTCGCTCAAGCTTCCTCTCACGGCGTTTCCGGTCTCCCAAGATCCGGCCAAACGATTAACTTGATTTGTTACAACAAAATTAAATTCTTCGTCTTTTATCGGCATGGCACCGGCAATTCCGGTTAATTCTTTTTGAATCTCCATTATTGATTCTTTTGTTTTGTCTGATTGAACAGGAGCAAAAGCGATAAACGGTCTTTGACCTTTTGCACCGATAAATACTGATTGCGCGCCATACGACCAATGCTTGTCTTCGCGGATATTCATGTTGATACGTGAGGTGAAATTTCCACCAAGAACATCATTCATCAAATCAATAGCAATCTCATCCGGATTAGCAGAAGGAACCGTGACTTGCCCGGCAATAATCACACTCTGTTGAGCTCCCGGTTTATTCAAGATATAAATCGTGGGTTTATCTTTCTGATCAACGTGAGCGATATTCTTTTGTTTTATCTCCCCTTTTTTCCAGTCTTTAAATAACTTTTCAATTTTCGGAGTCAATTCGTCAAGACTAATATCGCCAACAACAATCAGCGTTGCGTTATTGGGAATCAACCAGTCGTTCTTAAACTTGATTAAATCTTCACGAGAAATTTTTTCTACTGTTGCTTCATAGCCTGATCCGGTAAACGGGCTTCCATAGGCATGATTTTCGCCATAAAGAATTTTCGGAAAAACTCGTAACGCCATTTGAAACGGAGATGCTTTTTCTCTTTTTATTCCTGCAAGTTGTTCTTTCTTTAAACGATTAAAATCACTTTCGGGGAATGTTGGATTGAGAATAACATCGGCGAAAATATCGAGTGATTTATCAAGATTTGATTTTAATGACGAAAGAGTTACAAGCGACATATCAAGATTGGAGCCGGTATTTAGTTGAGCGCCTAAACTTTCGAGCTCTTCACTGATTTGTAACGCGTTGCGTTTCTTTGTTCCCTCATCCAGCATATTCATGGCTAAAGAAGCAGTTCCTTTTAGCCCAAATTGATCGGATGCGTAACCGGCATCAAATAAAAGACTCATGTTGACAACGGGAATTTCTTTTCGTTCCGCTAAAATTATTTTCATTCCGTTTGAAAGTGTCGCACGCTTGAATTCCGGAAATTTTGCGTCGGGCGGAGTTCCTGTTGCGGGAAGTTTGCTTCTGTCAACATCAGATTTTTCAACATTGTAATCCGGGAATGGATGCACTTCAAGAATATAGACACCGTAAGACAACCACTTGCGGGCAGTTTCAACAAGGTCTTTAGCAGTTGCGTTTTTTACCCATGTCATTACTTGCTTGTAATGGTCGGGGTCTCCGGTATAAACTTGATTTTGAGCAAGGATGTCAGATTTACCGCCGAAGCCGCCGATGCGTTCTGCACCGCGAATAAGCTGCGCCATATATTGTGTTTTAATTTTTTCTAATTCTTTTGCGGTAGGACCGGCTTTCAAGAATTTTTGTAATTCTTCATCACCGGCTTTTTCAACTTTTGCAATATCTTCTCCCGGCTTTGCGGTTAAGTCGATATAAAATTGTCCCGCAATTTCACTTAAGTCAACATACGCTCTCGCTGAAGTCGCAGTTTGATCGTCGTAAACTAATCTTTTATATAAGCGCGAAGTTTTCCCAGAAGCAAGAACATCGCTTACCAAATCAAGATAAACTGCTTCTTGCGTTCCCCATTGCGGGATGTTCCATATTTTATAAATTCTTGATTGCGGAACTCTGTCTTCCATATATTGACGATGACTTCCCGTCATTTTGGGAACCCAAGCGCTATATTTTGCGATGGGAGGACCTGAAGGAATATCGCCGAAATATTTGTCAACTTTCTTGAGGGCTTCTTCGGGATTAATATCACCGGCAACAACTAACGTCGCGTTTGCGGCACCGTAATAAGTCTTGAACCAATCTTGAACATCTGTAAGTGAAGCCGCGTTTAAGTCTTCCATTGATCCGATAACCGTCCACGAGTAAGGATGCCCAGCAGGGAAAGTACTTTTCACAATTAATTCATCTACCTGTCCGTATGGTTCGTTTTCACCCTGGCGTTTTTCATTTTGCACAACACCGCGTTGTTCATCAAGTTTCGCTTGATTAATGGCTCCGATGAGATGCCCCATTCTATCGGATTCCATCCACAACGCTAAATCAAAGGCTGATGTAGGAACATTTTGAAAATAATTTGTACGGTCGCTGTTGGTAGTTCCGTTAAGATCCGTTGCGCCGATCTTTTCCATCACTTTGAAATAATCATCGTTAAAATTTTCACTTCCGTTGAACATTAAGTGCTCAAAAAGATGGGCGAACCCGGTTTTGCCGACTTTTTCATTTTTGGAACCTACATGATACCAAACATTTACGGCGACAATCGGGGCTTTGTGGTCTTCATGCAAAAGAACCGTCAGACCATTTTTCAAAACATGTTTTTCATATTTAATATCTAACGGAAGATCTCCGCTTGATTTTTTCTGTGCAACCACCAATAACGTAGCCGACAAGAAAAAGAGAAAAGCTGCTAAGAGTTTCTGCTTCATAACATGATCCTTTAATTTTGTTGAGTTTTGCTACAAAAATAAAAATTACCGACACACAAAAATGCACCTCCTTCAAAACTTTATATGAGCGGTAATATTAATTGATAAATAAAAAGAAGAAGATACTTGACATTAACATCGAGAACAAGTAAGTTGGAAACCGAAAATATTATTTTAGTTTCCTTAGTTCTTCCATGGATAGAGAAAAAACAAATATCATACTCCACGCACAGCAAAAATTCTTCAAAGAGGGTTTCTATAAAATCACTCTTGATGAATTGGCGAAAGAACTCCATATCAGCAAAAAAACGATTTACAAACATTTTGCGTCAAAAGAAGAGCTGGTAAGAGAAGCGACTTTCCATTTCCTCAATGAATCGGGAAATAAAATTGCCAATATTGTACATACGGAAACTTCCGCGCTGGAAAAATTTGTTCTCTTAATAGAAACGTTTGTATCTGTGCTTTCAAGATTTAACAACCGTTGGTTGAGCGATGTGCAATTTTTTGCGAAAGATTTATGGAACGAAATTGATGAATTCCGGACACAAAAATTATCCGCTAATTTGTCAAAGATGATTGAGCAAGGTATTGAAGAAGGAATCTTTAAGGAGCGTCCTATTCCCATTGTACTGCAAATTTTCATCTCTTCAATTCGCGGAGTAGTTAATCCCGAATTTATTATGAACAGTAACTTTGCGGTACAAACAGCCATGAAAGAAACAGTAACAATTCTAATTGAATCTATGCTAACTCCAAAGGGAGAAAAAATTTTTAAGAAAATGAAAAACGGAGTGAAAAAATGAGACCATTCCACACTGCACTGCTATGGATGCTAATCTTTATACTCGGCTGCGGTAACAATAAAAAAATCGAAAAGATTGAAGCCTCGGGATTCGTCCAGGCCACTAATGTTACTGTTAGTGCAAAGGTAGGAGGCGAAATTAAAAAACTTTCGAAAGACGAAGGAAGTCAAGTCAACGAAAATGATACTATTCTCGTTCTCGATACCGAAAGTCTCCAGCTGCAATTACAGCAAGCTGAGGCGGCACAAATGCAAGCGCAGGCACAATACGATCTTCTGAAAAACGGTTCACGAAAAGAAGACGTACTTCAAGCGGAAGCTATGAAGAAACAAGCCGATATTGCGCTTGGATTAGCGAAGCAGGACAAGGAACGATTTGAAAAATTGTGGGAAGCCAAAACCATCTCACAAAAACAATTTGACGACATTGATGCGCGGTATCGCCAGTCGGTTGAACAATCCATCGCCGCTGAAGAAAATTATAAAAAAATAAAAAACATCGCCCGCAAAGAAGATATGCAATTGGCACAAGCGCGTGTTCTGCAGGCGGAAGCACAAGTTGCGCTCGTTAAAAAATCGATAAGAGACGCCCACGTTGTTTCCCCGACCAATGGTTTCATAACAAAAAAATTCATCGAAAAAGGTGAGACCGTAACGCCTCTTTCTTCCCTCTTCAAAGTTGCGGATCTTAAAACCGTTGAGCTGCTCATTTATATCAACGAAACGGAAATCGGGTTAGTGAAACTTGGCGATAAAGTTACCGTTACCTGCGATTCGTACAAAGACAAACAATACACGGGAAAGGTGACGTTCATTTCGCCGGAAGCTGAGTTCACTCCAAAGAATATTCAAACTAAAGATGAACGGACGAAACTTGTCTATCAAGTGAAAGTTTCAATTCCGAACAATAATTTTGAACTGAAAGATGGAATGCCCGCCGACGCGGAAATTATCCTCAACTGACGATGAATCAAATTATTTCAGTAAGCGAATTGCACAAGAATTACGGCGACGTGAAAGCCGTACATGGTGTGGATTTTTACGTTCAGCCTGGTGAAATGTTTGGGTTAGTCGGTCCAGACGGTGCAGGTAAAACCACTACCATCCGAATTTTGTGCGGTCTCCTTTCTTTTCAACGAGGAAATGTGGCGCTCTTTAACAAGGATATAAAAAGCAATAAAAAAGATATTCAAAACAGCATCGGTTACCTTTCTCAAAAGTTCAGCTTGTATGGAGATTTAACCGTCGATGAAAATATAGAATTCTTTGCCGATATTCACGGAGTAACAAATTTTCAAACCCGCAGAGATGAACTCCTTTCCTTCACTCGCTTGCTGCCTTTTAGAAAACGTCCGGCAGATAAATTATCCGGTGGGATGAAACAGAAATTAGCGCTCGCGTGCAGTCTTATCCATAAGCCCAAAATTCTTTTTCTTGATGAGCCGACCACCGGGGTTGATCCGGTTTCGCGGAGAGATTTCTGGAAAATTCTTTCTTCGCTGCTAAAAGAAGGTATAACAATTTTTATGTCTACTCCCTACCTTGATGAAGCGGAGCGGTGCAATCGAGTTGCGTTAATGCACAATGGAAAAATTATCACGCTTGATTCACCGCAGAACATTAAATCGGCGATGCATATGGAAACACTTGAGATTGTTTGCGATGATATTCAGAAAGCGAATAGCTTGATGAAAACTACTCTTGGTTTAGAGACCCAGCTTTTTGGCGATCGAATAAATATTTTGATAAAAAAAGACCGAACCGCGTTGGATGAAATTGAATCGCTTCTTGAAAAGAACAACATAAAACTGCTTGATCACCGGCGGCTTCCCCCATCGCTCGAAAATGTTTTCATTCATCTGGTGCAGGAGCAGTAATGGCATCAATTGAAGTTAACGGTTTAACGAAAAAATTCGGAGCGTTTGTTTCGGTCGACAATATTTCTTTCTCTGTGAATGAAGGAGAGATTTTTGGATTTCTCGGGGCCAACGGCGCGGGAAAATCCACTACAATCAAAATGTTGTGCGGCTTACTTGAACCAACCGAAGGCAAGGCAATCGTCGGAGGGTATGATATTAAAACTCAAACCGATCAGGTAAAAAAGAATATCGGCTACATGTCCCAGCGATTTTCCCTTTACAATGATCTTTCGGTTGAGGAGAATATTGCGTTCTTCGGAGGAGTTTACGGACTTGATGACAAAATTCTAAATGAAAGAAAAAAATGGGTTCTTGAGATCGCTAATCTTTTCGGGAAACAAAAAATTCTTACCGGATCACTTCCCGGAGGTATTAAACAGCGTCTCGCACTGGGTACGGCGGTCATTCATAAACCTAAAATTGTCTTTCTCGATGAACCAACCAGCGGAGTTGACCCGATTTCCCGCCGGGCATTTTGGACGCTGATTCACCAGCTTGCGAATGAAGGAACCACAGTATTTGTAACGACGCATTATTTAGAGGAAGCCGAGTACTGCAACAACATCATTTTGATAAACGCCGGAAAGCTTATTGCTGAAGGGAATCCGAAGGAATTGAAATCCAAGTATCTAAAATTTCCTATTTATGAAGTCGCGTGCACGAACCCGATTGAAGCGCTCGAGCTTTTTCAAAACAAAAAATTCATAAATGAAACGAGTCTCTTTGGCAATTCACTTCACCTCATTGTAAATGAGCAATTTAGTGATGAATCACAAATCACGGATTGTATCTCATCAGTTCCTTCAATGAACTTACTCCGGATGCAGAGAATAACTCCCACGCTTGAGGATGTGTTTATTCACCTTTTAGAAGGCGATTCAACCAAATGAGTGGAAAGAGAATAAAAGCAATCGCAAAAAAAGAATTCAAGCATTTACTGCGTGATTATCGCATGCTGGCAATTCTCCTCTTCTTTCCCGTTTTTCTTTTAGGTGTCTTTGGTTATGCCGTTAACTTTGATGTAAAGCATGTTAAGGTCGCAATTATGGATGAGGAACGGAGCGATCTTTCACTTCGATTTGTTCATATGCTTGAAAGCTCCGAATATTTCGATTTGGTTGAAACATTCTCTTCGTATCAACAGGTGAAACATATTCTCGATTCAAAAACTGCTCAGTGCGTAATTATCATTCCGAATGATTTATCCAGAAATTTCGAATCTAATCGGGAGGCGGTAATACAAATTTTAGTTGATGGCGTTGATGGAAATACAGCCGGATTAATTCAAAGTTACCTTATAAGCGCTACAAAAACATTTGGACTGAAGTTGACCACGGAAATATTAGCACTGAAAGGAATGCATGTCACCCAGCCAATTGACTACAAACCGCTTTTCTGGTACAATCCCGATCTGAAATCATCTCGCTTTCTCATCCCAGGATTGATAGCAATGATTCTTATCATCACGTGCGTGGTGAGTGTTTCGCTTTCGCTTGTCCGTGAAAAAGAAAGAGGGACGATAGAGCAAATCAATGTTTCACCACTGCAAACAACAGAATTGTTGTTAGGAAAAACAGCGCCATACGTCGCCATAGCATTAATAAACGCTACAATGATACTCATTGTCGGAAATATTTTGTTTGATGTTTCCGTCCGCGGAAATTTGTTTGAACTTTATGCAGTAACTCTTTTATTCCTTTTTGCCTCAACCACACTTGGAATTTTTGTTTCCGTAGTTTCCGACTCACAACAAGTCGCATTTACGATTGCAACCTTTGTATCGTTATTACCGTCCGTAATTCTTTCCGGATTTATTTTCCCGATCGAAAGTATGCCGAAACCAATCCAAATAATTACCAATGTAACACCGGCAAAATATTATGTCGTTATGCTGCGGGCAATAATTCTGCGTGGTGTCGGAATTCATGCATTCTGGGAACAATTGGTGTATCTTCTCATTTTTTCAATAATTTTTCTTGGCAGCGCAACCAAGATTTATTCATCGCAACAGAAGAATTTATAGTATGAAAACAATTCTTCATATCATCAAAAAAGAATTTCTCCAGTTCAAACGTGACCCCAAAATGTTTGGCATCATTTTGATTGCTCCTATTTTCCAACTCCTCTTTTTCGGATACGCCGCTACACTTGATCTGAATATCATCCACACCCTTGTTTACGATCAGGATAATTCGGAAACGAGTCGCAAGTTAATTGAAGAATTCACAAGTTCCGGCTTTTTCTCACTTGATAAGTATGTTGATGGATATGAAGAAGTAACCGAAGATGTTGATGCCGGGAAAATTTTGGTTGCGTTGGTCATTCCAAAAGATTTTGAAAAGAAAATAAAGCGAAACGAATCGGCTCCGCTGCAAATAATTTATAATGGTTCTGACGGCAACGCTGCTTCCATTGCTGCGGGGTACTCATCCGTCATCATCAACAATTTTTCACAAAATATTCTGGTAGATAATTTAGCTCGCAGCGGAATAAAACATGCAATCATTGGGTCAATTACACCGGAAGTGCGTGTATGGTATAACCCGCTACTGCTCACAAGAATTTTCATGGTGCCGGGAATCGTCGGATTACTGCTGAGCATTATAACGCTCATCCTAACATCGCTTGCGATCGTAAAAGAAAAAGAGATTGGAACACTCGATCAAATTATTGTTACTCCCATCCGGTCTTGGCAATTAATATTAGGAAAATTGACGCCCTTCATGCTTTTGGGATTTCTCTCCGTTATTATCGTCATCACCGCAATGAAAATACTCTTCCACATCGATGTGCGTGGAAGCATTTTCTTCCTCTTCTTCGCTTCTTTTTTTTATATACTTTCAACGCTCGGTCTTGGACTTTTTGTGTCCACGATTTCCAAAACACAACAGCAGGCAATGATGATTGCAATCTTTGCCGTCTTGATGCCGATGGTTTATTTATCGGGATTTGCTTTCCCGATTGAAAATATGCCGAAGGTGATACAAGGCTTTACATACCTTATCCCCTTGCGTTATTTTATCACCATAATCAGGGGAGTTGTATTGAAAGGAATCGGATTCTCCGAGTTGTGGCCGGAAGTTTTAGCGTTGTTTATCATGGGTGTATTCATTCTCTTCGTCAGTTCACTTCGATTTAGAAAAAAATTAGAATAAGCGAAATAACAATTACTTAATACTTGTTTATAAAATATTTTTTTATATTGCCAACCGCAATCATTTTAATTAATTAACAAAAGGGAGATTGATGATGAAAAAGTTTTTCTTTTTACTTTTCGCAGTCTCGGTGTTTGGTGTGATGAGCAATGCTCAAGTTCTTTTTGAAGAAAACTTCGATTACACGGTAGGTTCTTTATTAACCGCAAATGGTTACGACGCCCACAGCGGTGCGGGAACGAACCCTCAAACCGTCGTTACTCCAGGGTTAACGTATGCCGGTTATGTCTCTTCAGGAATTGGTAATGCGGATGTAGTTAATAATTTAGGCGGTGAAGACGTTAGCAAGACTTTTGCGCTTCAAAACGTTGATGGAACTACCATCTATGCAGCACTTCTCGTAAATTGTAACGACGCTTCCGCTACTAAAACCGGCGATTATTTCTTCCACCTTGGAAACCGGGCTTCAGCTACTTCATTTACACAGTTTTGTGCGCGTTTAAATGCAAAAATTACAGCCGCGGGTGTTGTTAATTTTGGCATTTCAAATGCCAGTACCGCCGGAACTCAAGTATACTCATCAGTGAATTATGCTACCAACACCACTTATTTAATTATCCTCAAATACGTTATTAATCAAGCCGGTAATGACGAATTATATATGTGGGTAAAAGATGCAGGCGTTCCTACCGACGAAGCAGCAGCGGGAACACCGGACGCGGCACAAACGACCTTGACAGGCGTTGACACCTTGAACGCGTTTGGATTACGTCAGGGAAGTTCCGCAAATTCAGTTTCTGTAATCGTTGATGGTATCAGAATCGCAACCTCATGGAGCGATATGATTGGCGCAGCCGTACCGGTTGAACTTACTTCTTTCGCAGCTAACAGACTTGAAGGAAATGTTCAACTGCAATGGCAGACCGCTACCGAAAAAAATAATAGTGGTTTCGATATTGAAAGAAAAACAGAATCAACCGATTTTGTTAACGTTGGATTTGTTAAAGGTAATGGAACAACTACAAATACTTCTTCATACACCTTTGTTGATAAAAATGCCGGTGCAACAACCGCGTACGCTTACAGACTGAAACAAGTTGACTTTGACGGTACCGTTAGTTACTCTAAGGTAGTTAATGTTTCAGCCGGAGAAATTCCATCAGTATTTGCACTCGCCCAGAATTATCCGAATCCGTTCAACCCAACTACATCAATCATTTATAGCCTTCCACAGTCAGGCGTAGTTACGTTGGCAATTTTCAACAGTCTTGGTCAAAAAGTAAAAGATGTTGTAAGCGGATTCCAAGAAGCCGGTTCACATACTGTTCACATCAGTGCGAGCGATTTAAGTTCAGGAACGTACATTTATAAAATAAGTGTTAACGGACTTTCACTCACAAAGAAGATGGTTCTGCTTAAGTAATACATACTTAAAAACTTTAAAGAGCTGTGGAGACACAGCTCTTTTTTTATTTGGAGAATTCAATGGATTCACATATTCAACATTTCGTACAGCAAAAGTATCTGGCGCTCATCGGTTTTTCACGCAAGAAAACGAAATTCGGTACGGTTGCGTATCACGAACTCGTTAAACGCGGCTACAAAGTATATTCTGTTCACCCAACCGAAAAAGAAATTGATGGCATTGAATGTTATCCAAATGTTGCCTCATTAAAAGGAGAAACTAATACAATATTTATTTCAATTTCTGCCTCCGCCGTCCCTCCATTATTGAAAGAAATTTCAGAAGCTGGATTTACCGATGTTTGGTTACAACAAGGTTGCGAATCACGAGAAGCGGTTGAAGAAGCCGATAAATTGGGTTTATCACTTATTACTAAGAAATGTATTCTAATGTACGCTGAACCGGTTGGTTCAATTCACAAAGTTCACCGGGTAATTGCAAAAGTGTTTGGGAAATTTTAAAACAAAAAAAATTCTGAATTGCTTCAGAATTTTTCAAGTTGTGGAGCTAAGCGGGATCGAACCGCTGACCTCTTGAATGCCATTCAAGCGCTCTCCCAGCTGAGCTATAGCCCCAAATCTTCATTTCAAATTTAAAGAAATACGGTGCAATTTCAAATTGGAATAAAAAAATTTTTTATTCACTCCCCCTTTAGTAATTTTGGTTCCGTATGATATTACCAGATAAAAAATATATTAGAAACATAACAAAAATTGCTCTCCCTGCTATTGCCGGACTCTCCACCCAGATGGTTCTCTCACTCGTAGATGCAGCAATGGTTGGAAGATTAGACCACCCTGAATACACATTAGCAGCTATGGGAATTGGTGTATTGGCAACGTGGGCAATAGTAAGTTTCTTTTCAAGTTTAGCTACCGGGACACACGTTCTAACCGCAAACGCTTTCGGTGAAAAGAAATTTCACCACATCGGAGAAATTTTACAAAATTCAATTTACATCGGATTTATTATTGGTCTGCTTGTTACCTGCTTTGGTGTTGTCGGTTCAGAGCAGTTTGCCCAACTTTTCGCAAAAGATCCGAATGTTGGTAAACTTGCTGGAGAATTTATTTTCTTCCGTCTGCTGGGATTGCCTTTATTTTTAATTACTGTTTCGTACCGGGGATTTTATTTTGGAATCGGGAATACGAAAATCTTTATGATTTCCGGAATTCTTACAAATCTTCTCAATATTGTTTTTAATTACATTCTTATTTACGGTGAATTTGGTCTGCCTAAAATGGGAGTCGCAGGAGCGGGATTAGGCTCAACGCTTGCAACACTCTTTGATGCATCCTTTTATTTTATTATTTCACTTACATCCGCTTACCGCCCCAAGTACGAACTATACAAAAAAATCAATTTCTCTAAACAGATAATCCGGTCGCTCTATAAAATTTCCCTTCCGGTATCTTTTCAAAATGTTTTTATTCTCATCGGATTTTTATCATTCATCTCCATTACCGGATTAGTCGGTTTACGCGAGCAAGCAGCGTCTCAAGCAATAGTAAGCGTTCTATTTATTTCCTTTCTTCCCTGCTTCGGATTCGGTATTGCGGCACAAACGCTTGCGGGTAATAATTTTGGCGCCAATAATTTTACGCTGGCAAAAAAATATTCAATTGAAACGGCGAAGATTGCGACGTTGTATACTCTATCGCTTGCGTTCATTTTTGTTTTTGTTCCCCAGTATTTGCTAAATCTTATTACGAATGAACAACCGATTATCCAAACAGCGGTACCCGCTATGCGTGTCGCCGGTGTAGCACAAATTTTTTATGCTGTGGGAATTGTGCTGGCAAATTCATTACAGGCAGCGGGTAAATCAATGTTTGTGATGATGTCAGAAATTATTGCTAATCTTTTAATTTTTGTTCCCGTGGCATATCTTCTAGGAGTTCATTTTGGATTTGGAATTGTGGGTGCTTGGCTGGGACTTCCGATTTATATCATTACCTACGCTTCCATCATATTCATCAAATTTAAATTCGGTAAATTGTAAATTTTAGTCTTTCACAAACTTTTGCGTTACTACACCGATGAACAAGAAAATAAGTCCCGCTAAAAGAAATGCGTATCTCACCCCGAATGCGGCACCTAAAAATCCAGAACAAACAGGACCAATCATATTTCCTAAAATTTGAAAGCTCGAACCAATCCCCATTATTCCGGCTTTCCTATTCAAAGGAACGCTCTTGCTCAGAGCTGTAAAAAGTACGGGAATAAGAATTCCGATTCCAAGTCCTAACACAATTCTAATTGGTATTAATACGGCAACTTGATATACAAAGTAATGGAGAAAATACATCCCACCAATAATAATCGAAGAGATAAGGAGATTTTTCTTCACTCCTTTCACATCAATTTGCTTTCCTAAAAATACTGAGGAAACAGTAGCGAACAGACCAAGAATACTATAGAGTACTCCGGTAGTCAGCGGCAATGCATTAACGCTTACGTTAAAAGTTTCAACGTACAAAACGAAAATCGGCGCAAGCAACGCCACTGCTAGCGAACTCATAAAAATAAGAAAACCGGCAATCAACAACTCCTTCGTTGAAATTACAAGTTTCCAATTCTCCATTACGGTAAAAGTCGGTTCGGAATCGGTAGTTTGGTTTTTTTCTTCTTTCAAAAAAATCAAAACCAGAAACGCACATACTAAAATGATTGCTCCAACAATAAGGAAGACACTTCTAAAACCAAAGAGTTGAGAGAAAAATCCGCCAAGCAATGGGCCGATAACAGTGCCTGATGTACTTGCGGATTGAATAATTCCAAGCGCGTAACCCGTGCGGTCCTTAGGAGCAGTGTAAACAGCTAACGCTAAAGCCGCGGGATAAAAACCGCTTAAGGCGCCTTGTAATACTCTGAAAATGAAAAGCTGAACAACGTTTTGAGAATAAGCCATTAAAATCATGGCAACGGCCAAACCGAAGATTGCTCTGAGTGTCATTAGTTTTTGTCCATACTTATCTCCCAATGCGCCCCAAATTGGAATAACAAAAAACGAAACGAGAAACGGAGCTGAAAAATTATACCCGCTCCATTTTGAAGTTTCAGCTAAACTGGTAACACCCAGCTCACGAATAAAAAGAGGAAGAAAAGGAATGACCGCACTTAATCCGGCAGCCGCAAAGAAAAGCGCCACCCAAAGTACCAGCAAATTTCTTTTCCATAAGTTCATAGTATATTAAGGTGTTTCAGTTGGTTTTAATGGAATGAAGTCTGCGACTTGTGAAGTGAAAACAACATGTCGGGGCGGGGAGATTCGAACTCCCGACCTTGGCGCCAAAGCGCCACGCGCTAACCGGATTGCTCATGAACACTTTCAAGAAATCTTTTTGCACCACGCTTCTTAATTTCCA
>Ga0172370_10001550_pt1 | contig 34748 bp, 39 predicted proteins | sample LakKiv5m_FD_114538 | JGI IMG/M metagenome (GOLD analysis project Ga0172370, IMG submission 114538) | Freshwater microbial communities from Kabuno Bay, South-Kivu, Congo - kab_022012_11.5m | ecosystem: Environmental > Aquatic > Freshwater > Lake | place: Democratic Republic of the Congo...
CCAAAAGCGATCGCCGGCCAGCGTCTTAAAAATAATAACGATCCAACCAGCAAAAAGATCGCCGCCGCCAAGCCAATCAGCACCGGCCAGCTGAAAAAATTACGGACGGTTTCGATCTGCGAAAAAGAATAATCGGAACAAAAATCAAACGGCCAAAGAATCTTTTTTAAATAGATAGCCGAAAAAATCTTCAACGAAGTTGCCAATCGCTCAAGATATGGCACAAATTTCAGTTGGTTTTCCACAAGACTGGTTTCAACATGCAAAAAATACTGCCGGCCCAGCACCAAAAAGCGCAACAGAAAATAAAATGCGCCCGAGGATATCAGCGCCAAGGCGGGCCATAAATATTGCTGAAAAATATTTTTCTCAAATAGTTTTTTTTCTTTGAGCCAGACAATTAAAACCGCCAGCGGAATTGCCGCAATAGCTGTTTCTTTACTGCCCATCGCCAGCAAAAAATAGACCCCGATCAAAAATGCACCCCCCCCTTTCTTTAGCCAGTTCATAAAGCGCCAGCAATGAAAAAAGCAGCGCCAAAATTTCCGCCCGACCAACAATATTGGCCACCGCTTCGCTGTGGATCGGCAAGACTAAAAAAAGCAGAGCGCTGGCATAGGCCAGTAGATTATTGGCAAATAATTTTCTAACCAGCAGCCACCAAACCCAGCCGCAAAGCGCGTAAAAGAGTAAATTGATAAGATGAAATCCCCAGGGTTGCTCACCCAAAATTGAAAAGTTCAGCGCGTAAGTCAAAAGAACGGTCGGCCGATAAAGCCCCGCCTCTTCGGTAAAATACGGCTGACCCAGCGCCAGCGGTAATTTACCAAAATTCAAAATACCCCGGTGCTCCACGATTCCCCGATCATCAAAGACAAAATCGCCCCAGAGCATCCGGCCATACATTAAAAAAACCACTGCCAAACAAATAACTAAAAAAATCCATTTCTCTTTTTTCTTCCAAAACATACATCTATTATATTATACTTTCAATATAATCACCAAAAATGTTAGTATCTTAATATGCTTAAAGAATCGCTTCTCTACAAAAAACTTCCCGAGAATGTTGTTCAGTGCCAAACCTGCAACCACTACTGCCGACTAATCTCCAATGAATATGGACTTTGCGGTGCGCGTCAAAATCAGGATGGCGTTTTGATGGTTCTCAATTACGGCCAAGCAATTGCCCAGCAGGTTGATCCCGTTGAGAAAAAACCGCTGTATCATTTTTTACCTGGCACTCAAACTTTTTCTTTCGCCGCCGTTGGTTGTAATTTTAAATGCGCTAATTGCCAAAACTGGCAAATCTCTCAATCAAATAAAAATCTGCCCGAAGGGAAAATGGCTGAATTTGGTTTTGATTTGCCACCAGCCAAAATTATTGATCAAGCCAAGGCCACCAACTGCCCCAGCGTTTCTTACACCTATACCGAACCCACCATTTTTTTAGAATACGCGCTCGAGACCATGAAATTAGCCAAGGCTGCTGGCTTAAAAAATATTTGGGTTTCCAATGGTTTTATGAGTAAGGAAACTTTAAAATTAATTCTCCCTTATTTGGATGCCATCAATGTTGATCTAAAATCTTTTGACGCCAAATTTTACAAAGAAAATTGCCGGTCGAAACTTAAACCCGTTCTAGCCAATTTAAAAAGCTTAAAAAAAGCTGGAGTTTGGATCGAAGTTACCACGCTTATAATTCCAACTCTCTCTGATTCGGAAAAAATGCTCAAAAAAATTGCCAAGTTCATAAAAGAAAAAATTGGGCCGGAAACTCCGTGGCACTTAAGCCAGTTTTCCAATACCGCCTCCTGGCGCCTGCAAACTTTGCCGCCAACCTCAAAAGAAACCATCGAGCGTATCTGCCAAATTGGTCGCGACGCTGGCCTCTATTATGTTTATGCTGGCAACGTTGAATCTAGGTGGAATAATACTTTTTGCTCCCAATGCCAGCTTCTAAATATTGAAAGAGCTGGCTTTGCCATAAAACGCAAAGACCAAAAAGGCCGGTGCTACAAATGTAACGCCGACCTAGATATTATTGAGTAAAAATTCGCGTCCTCTGACTGCGTGAATTTTATTTTTTAACTTTTTTAACCCAAATTCGCTCAACGTAAAGTTTCCGCCACCAAAAGCGACCGAGGAAAAATCCGCTGACTGCGCCGCCCGCCCAAAGCAAAATTTGCAACCATGGCCAGAGAACACAGCTGCCATAAAAAACCACAATTCGATCATGGCTTTGAGCCCAGTTTAAATAATTTATTTCAATTGCCGCGTGAGCGAGATAACTCAAAAAAATGCCTAAAACTACCGAGGCCGATAGATAAGCGGCCTTTTTTAATTTAGTCGCCTTGCCTGGTTTACCAAAAATCATAATTTTATTTTCCTAAAAATTTAAACGCCTCATACACCAAAAAAGCTGGCCAAACTAAAGCCTTCAAAAAACCAACCACACCGGCCCAAAAACCCATCGCCTGAGAAATATAATAAACGGCTGCACCAATAAGACCGAGCCCATAGACAGCATTAGAGCCGCCACAATGCATTTTGTTTTCCATAATTCTCACCTCCTTTTTTATTATGTTCTTATCTTCTAATGTTCTAATGTTCTTGAGAATATAAGAATGTTATTTTTATTGCGATTAATCTATCTGCGCAAAAAACTCATCACGCGGTCTTTGACGAAAAGTTTTTTATCCCAAACAATTTCCTTTCCGCTAGTTTATCTTTCAAGGAGCAATCATCTCGAATCATTAAAGAAATCTACATCTTTTCTGGCGCGTTGATACCCATTAAATCCAAAGTATTTTTTATGACGATCCTGGTAGCTTCGCAGAGGGCGAGGCGAGATTGGGTTAATTCTTTGTTTTCCTCATCGATAACACGACAATCTTCGTAAAACTTGTGGAAACTTCGCACTAAGTCCAGGACATACTGCGGCAAACGGTGGACTTGATAATCTCGCGCGGCATCTTCCACGACCTCAGGCAAGCGGATGAGTTGTTTTACTAGAGCAAACTCTGATGAGTGATTAAGTGACTGAGTGATTAAGTGATTAAAGGGTTCAGTGATTAGGTTATCACTCTGCGCCTTGCGCAAGATAGCGCAAATACGAGCATGGGCGTATTGCGCATAATAAACCGGATTTTTGTCGGATTGTTCTTTGGCCAAGTCCATATCAAAATCCATGTGCGTATCGGGCGAACGCATTAAAAAAAACCAACGCGCTACGTCCAGCGGAATTTCTTCAAGTAGCTCATCCAGCGTTATATAAGTTCCTAGGCGCTTGGACATTTTGACTTCTTGTCCGCCAGCAAATAATCGAACTAGCTGCATGATAACAATTTTCAAATTTTTCTCATCCCAAATTTCCAGCGCCTTGCCCGCCGCCTGAAGTCGCGCGATGTAGCCGTGATGATCTGCGCCCCAAACATCGATCACTGTGTCAAATTTATCGGCCACAAATTTTTTATAATGATAGGCGATGTCCGGCAAGAGATACGTGGCGCTCTGCTCCCTATCGTCTTTGGCCGAAGTGATCAACACCCGATCCTTGTCATCGCCAAATTCGGTGGATTTAAACCACGTCGCGCCGTCTTGTTCGTAAATTAAATTTTTCGATTTTAAGATTCCTAAAACTTTATCAGTCAGACCACTGTCGCGAATGGCTTTTTCCGAAACCCACTCGTCAAATTTTATTTTCATCCGATCTTGGACCGTCGGCCGAATATAGGTTTCCAAAATATAACTAGCCACCATTGCGCCAGTATCAATAATACTTAAGCCTTCAGTTTTGGGCTCTAAAATTGGATTGTCTAAATATTCTCCTTTGTACTGGGCTTTTTCATCTTTGCGATAAGAATGCCCCAAAATTTCCACCTGATAACCCGCATCATTAACAAAATATTCTCGTTTAACGCTAAAACCGGCTCGCTCAAGCACGTTGGCCAAAACATCGCCATAGAATCCGCCCCGGCCATTACCCAGGGTTAAGGGGCCCGTAGGATTAGCAGAAATAAATTCCACTTGAACCTTCTTGCCTTGGCCAAAATCCAACGCACCATATTTTTCTTTAGCCTCCAAAATTTCAGCTGCTTGAGCACGTAAAAAATCAGCCGATAGAGTAAAATTTATAAATCCTGGCAGAGCCACTTCAATTTTTTCAAAAAGCTCCTGGATTTCCGGTTGAGTTTTTATTTTGGCAACTAATTCCTCGGCCATTGCCATCGGATTTTTCTTTTCTTTTTTGGCCAGACGCAAAACCACGCCCGTTGAATAATCACCAAAATTTTTGTTTTCAGGCTGATCAATATTAGCATCTTCAACGCCGATAATTTTTCTAATCGAGTCTCTAATCATGTTTTTATTTTAGGTTAAAAAAAGATAAAAAGAAAGAGGCGGGCACCAGTTGGTGTCCGCCTCGGATGAAACGGGTCTACTCCTTCAGGGAGTTGCGTTCTTCGAGCTCTTTCAAAAACTCAAAAAGATTTGTGCCATTCTTTTTCTTCAGATCCTCTGTGCGCTGAGTTAGCACCGCGGCCTGAAGACGAAGGCTGCAAGTTTCTCGAAGGAGGATTTTAGCCGGAATCAAGAAATTTCGCAGAGTCTTGAGCTCTTTTTCCATCTGTTTCATTTTCTTGTTGGCCGACTTGGCTGAACTAACGGCTGCCCTAGCGGTTTTGCTGCTCGCTCTGATGGCGGCATTTTTTTCTTCCGCCACCCGAAGGTGCTCAGCAAATAACTGATGTTCGCTCAAAAGCAATTCCAATGGCCTGAGATATTCCGGCGGCTTACCCATAAATTTGATGATGGGTGTCAGTTCTTCCAGAACCTTTTTGGCCACCGTTCCAGAATTGGCGATTTTCTTGATCGTTTTCTCCGATGCTCTGCTCGCTCTTTTGCTTTGAGTAACCATTCCACCAAACCGCTTGAGCGCGTCCCAAAGCCGACTTGGAACACGACCGAGGTTACCGTTAATTTTGTCCAGCGATAACGATAATCCCGCTAGTTCGCTGTAGGCGACCGATTTTCCCGCTGCCTCATGGCTTTTTACAAAATCCCGCAAAACAACCTTCTCTTCTTCGCCGAACCGCTTCAACTTTATGTTCTTATTGCTCACTTATTAATCCCCCTTTCAAATGTTGTTAGAGAACTAACTCTGCCTTTTGACTGGTCATTCCAGCCATTCATATTTTAGATTATAACATTCAAAATTACCATTGTCAAGTTCAAAACTCCGTGCTAAACTATCCCTATGACTGACTACGCCTACAATCGAAAAGCTGGATTTGAATACGAATTCCTCGAAAAATATGAGGCGGGCTTAGTATTGAGCGGCCAAGAAGCCAAATCAATCCGCGGCGGGCACATTTCCCTGCAAGGCGCCTATGTGGTTATTCAAGGCGGCCAAGCCTTTTTGCTAAACGCGACTGTCTCCCCCTATCAAGTGAATAATACGCCCAAAGATTATGAGCCGACTCGCTCAAGAAAACTGCTGCTGCATAAGGAAGAAATTGATTCATTAATCGGCGCGACCAAACAGAAAGGATTGACTTTAGTGCCAATTCGGGTTTACAATAAGTCAGGTAAAATCAAGTTGGAATTCGTGCTTGGCCGCGGTAAAAGATCATTCGATAAAAGAGAGTCTATCAGCAAAAGAGAAAGTGATCGCCGCCTGAGACGCGAAATCAGAGGAAAACTTGAGTAGCATAAAGCCCTGGGGACGCCAGGCTTCGACAGTTAATGTTCTTAAAATAGGCAAACCGAGTTTGCTAGAACCTCGAAAAACTTCCAGCAAAAATCAATAAGTGCCAACTTATTGTCAAGCATTCGGGCCGCTTTTAGCGCGCCTGCGTATGCTCCGGTTTTAGCTTAATAGCTTTAACCCATCCGACCTGCTGACTTCCGATAGGCAGTCATCGGGTGTCATTTTTTCGGGATAGATTATATTCTTTCCAGGGGGTATAATTGGTCAATCACTGGATAGGAGTTTAAAGTATTTTGCTCAGTTTTAAGCTTTAAAATCCCACCCAACAAATTGAGCTAAGTTTGTAGATCTATTTTTATAATATTTTCTGGACAGGGGTTCAACTCCCCTCGTCTCCACTCGACTCGTTCCTCGATAAATCTCGGAACTCGCTCGTGGCGAGCCACCTAAGATAGACAAAGAACAGGTACATCAAAGAGTCGAGTGTCCCGAGCGTAGTCGAGGGACAAAATACAATGTTCTACGCTTATATAATAAAAAACGATAATAACAAATTATATATTGGCGTAAGCAATAATCCGCAACAACGATTAGATTATCATAATAAAAATCGTGGTGCTGGCTTTACAAAAAATCAAAAACCCTTTAAAGTAGCCCTGCTTGAAAAATATAAAACGCTAGCCAACGCCCGCCAGAGAGAAATACAGATAAAAAAAATGGCGGCGAGATAAAAAAGAAAATTTAATAGAAAGATACAGAAAAGGATTAATAACAATTTTATAAATTTTAACTAAATACCCATTGATCAGAAAACCTTTTTTTAACACTTTTAATAAACCCAAAAATAGAATTAATGAGGCAATTCGCGTGCCGCAGGTCCGGGTTGTCGACGAGAAAGGATTGCAGTTGGGCGTAATGGAGATTGTTGACGCAATAAGAACAGCGAAAGAACGCGGCCTCGATTTAGTAGAGATTACCGCCAGTGTTAATCCCCCGGTTTGTAAAATCATTGATTACGGAAAATTCTTATACCAGAAAGAGAAGAAAGCCAAAGAGCAAAGCAAAACACATAAGGTTGAAGTTAAAAATATCCGATTGAGCTTTAACATCGCCGAACATGATTTGGAAATGAAAGCAGCACAAGCCCAAAAATTTCTGGAAAAGGGCGATCGAGCCAGAGTTGAAATCGTTTTGCGGGGCCGAGAGAAAGCCTTTGCCCATCTAGCCAAACAAAAATTAGAAACTTTTAAAACTTATATAAAAATACCAACTAACGTTGACCAGCCAGTCACTCGCGAGCCTCGCGGTTTCTACCTGCTGCTCAGCAAAGGAAAATAGGAATTACAAAATTATGTCCACCAAAACTATAAAAATGGCCACCAAAAGATTACGCGTCACTAAAAAGGGCAAGATTCTTTTCCGGCCTAGCCGACAAAATCATTTTAATGCCAAACAAGATAGTAACCAGACACGAAGCAAGCGAGGTTTTAAAAATTTACCAAAAAACCAAGTCAAAGTTTTTAAAGGAGTATTAGCTAGATAATATATTTAAACTCAAAATTTCCAATTACCAATTCCCAATAACCAATGAATTTTTAATGATCCAATTGCCAATTTAATTGAAAATTTGAAAATTAGATATTAATTGAAAATTGAGATTTGAAAATTGACAAATTAATACTATGCCACGAGTTAAACGCGCCGTTAGCGCCAAGAAAAAAAGACGAAAGACCCTAAAGATGGCCAAGGGATATATGTGGGGTCGAAAAAACCGCTATCGCCAAGCGAAGGATGCTGTTAAGCATGCCCTGGTTCACGCCTACGTTGATCGCCGAAAGAAGAAACGCAACGCTCGCCGCCTCTGGAGCATTAAAATTAATTCCGCCACGCGAGCCCAAGGATTAACCTATAGCCGATTCATTGCTGGCTTGAAAAAGGCCCACGTTGAATTGGATCGGAAAGTCTTAGCTGATTTGGCCCAAAACAATCCAACCGTTTTTGCCGAAGTTATGGCACTGGCAAAAAACTAGATTTACTTAAAATTAAAAAGCCTCTCCATTCGCGGAGAGGCTTTTTAATTATGGTTAATTAGCTTTCTTTTATAATTCCAAATCGATGTAATAAAAAGATTCCACCTGTAATCGCCATGGCCCCCAAACTATCTTGTATTACGTCCTGCCAGCGGCACTGGCGATTGGGCACAAAGTATTGATGCAGCTCATCAGAAGTGGCATAAAGCACAGTCAGCAATAAAGACCACCAAAGTGCCTTTTTAAAATCTATCTTCTGGCCAAAATAAAGTGCGCGCCACAAGAGCAAATTCAAAACACCAAATTCCATGGCGTGAAAAAGTTTGCGCCAAAAGACATCCCAAAAAACTGTCATATTGGATGCTAGGCCCGAAATGCCGGAGAGATAAAAAATTCCACTCGCCCACAAAATTGGCGGCAACCAATAAAATAAAAATTTCTTCATATTGATTATTACGGCGCTAGATAAGTTTTATTGATTAACTTTTTACCAACAGACCAGACTTCGGAAACTGATCCCGTACTGCAAATTGCCTTCACCCGGTGCAAATCGTTAAAATCTCTCTTAGATAATTTTAGCAACGCCGCAACAATCGGATCCTGATGAGAAACAAAAACAATATTTTGACCCGGATATTTTTTAAGCCCCTTAGCCACCACTTTCAAAACCCGCTCGGCCATTTTGGCCAAGTTTTCACCGCCAACCTTTGTTCGAGCAGGATACCGCTGGTAATCACGGCAAATTTTCGGATATTTTTCTTTCGCCTGCTGGCCGTTTAATTTTTCAAAAAAATGACCCAGCGCTGTTTCGCGCAAACCTTTTTCTACTTGCGGTTTTATTTTTCCTTTTGAAATAGCTTGGCTGATAATCTTGGCTGACTCTTGCGTTCGTTTTTGCGGACTGACAAAAATCGCAGCAATATTTTGCTTTTTTAATAAAGCTCCGGCCCTCTTTGCTTCCACTCGCCCCTTGGCACTTAGCGGTAGTGGCAAATAACCATAAATTATGTGCTTGGGATTTTGAACGTTACCGTGTCTAACTAAAAAAACCTTAGCAAACTTATTCTTAATTTTCTTCGGCATATGATCTTTTTTATTCACTAATTATTTGTGCGGTAAAGGTGTAAATATCAGTTTCCTTATCTTTCCAGCAATCCCAGGGCAAGCCAGCTTTTTGTGAGCATAGCTGTCCCAAAAAAGTTTCTAGGTCCCAACCGGTCTCGGTGGCCACCTGCGGCAGAAAAACACCTGAGTTGGATCCCTTTTTTATTTCCACTCCGTGTTTACCTAGCTCAATTTTTCGCCAATCATTAATTTGCTCTAGCGGACTCAAGACCGAAACTTCATATTCTAAATCTTTAAGTTCATCAGCCTTAACCGGCGAAAAACGCGGATCGCTAAAAGCAGCGGCCTTAGCCATTTCCGCTACCGTCTGCCAAAGCGGTAAACTGCTTTCACCCGTAAAAACCCCGATGCAGCCACGCAGCTGATCGCTTTTTTTTAAAGTAACAAAAGCGCCTAATTTTTGATTTAAAGCGACTGACTTTTCTTCTACAGACGGCGCTCGGCCAACGGCCGCGTAGGCCTCCACCGTTTGTCGGGCAATATTAATCAGGCGCGCTTGCTCCGCCGCGCTTAATTCTTCAGCCACGCGCCGGCCATAAAAACCAATCGCCCCGTAACCAACCACTTGCGACCGATCACCGCCAGCTATATCCCCCGAGTTAGCATATTTTAATAATTTTATATCCACTACCCCCAAATTTTTCATCACTAACATTAAAGTTTTTACCGCGTCGGCACTGCATAAAAAAGTTTGCGTGTTAGCAATCTGTTCTCTTTCCAGTTGCGTAATAGCTGTTTCCAGATTTTTTACTTCGCCCGTCAAAATTGCTTCTGAAGTTTTTTTATCAACATATTTAGCTTTTTCGTAAGGCGGATAATGGGACATATCAGAGCTGGCCACCACCAAAATATTTTTACCATTTATATGTTGACTAATTGCCTGCGCCACAATTTCGGCCGCATTCCCCGGTGTGTTGCCAAACAGAATCGGCACAATTTTAAATTTTTTCAGCGTCTGCTGCAGAAAGGGAATTTCTACTTCCAAAATCTGCTCAACATCATGCGGCCCATCATCGGCTTTAATCGCACTGTTGTAGCTAATAATTTTTTTAGCTAAGTCGGCATCTACTTCAGTTTCACCCAGCGGTGTCTTAAAAGATCCTTCTGAATACACTGCCGCACCTTCAAAATATTGGTGGTGTGAATTGCCAAGCAAAATTACGGTTTCGATATTTTCACCGGCCAGTTGAGCAAAAGCCGTGGCCGCCACTTGGCCGGAAAATTCATAACCAGCGTGAGGCGCGAGCAAACCTAAAATTTTGCCTTCCATTTTTACTTTTTCCGCCCCAGTTAAAAAGCCGTCCACTTGTTTGGCTAGCACTTCGCCATCCGCTGGATAATATTGGCCAGCCACAACGGGCTCACGAACTTTTTTATTTTGATTATCCTGAGTATTCATTTTAGCTTCTTCTTTATTTACATTATGCGTTAAAAACCAAACCCCGCCAATTAAAATAGCGACCATCAGAATAAAACTAATGCCAGCGGTTAAAATGCCTTCCTTCATCTTACTAATTCTACCGAATTTTTACAAAAGAAAAAAGGCGAACTCTTTTGAGTCCGCCCCGCAAATAACTGCGTCAGTTTTTAACCCTCCTTAAAATCTCATCATACTTGGTCGTTACTTCCCGTAAAATAGCGGCCGGAATCTTGGGAACTCTCGATCCCTTCGGCCATTTATGATTAGCCAACCAAACCTTCACCAGATCGTCCGGGTGGACACCGTGATCCTCGACCAGCGAGAGGCAGGACGAGTTGGGAGTGAAAAAATCACCCATCAGAACCGGCTCGCCGCCTAGCCAGCCAAAATTCAAAACACTGCAGCAAAGAGACAAGCCTCTTTGATCCACGTGTTCCTTCGCCTTTCGAAAAAGAGAAAAAGAAAGACTATCCATTTTTCTTTTCAGCGATCTGGCCTTGATGATCTCGCCTGTTCCATTTTTTCTAAGGCCGTTTTTATTTATCCATTCTTCCAGCAAAAGTACCGCGTCCTGGTGATCCAGCGATTCTCCGATGGCCACATTAAACGCAACGATGCTTGTTCCGCCCGACTCGGGTTGACCGACGAACCAACGAATTGGCATTAGCGGGATCTTTTTAACCAAAAGAGCTCTTTCCTCCAATTTATCTCCGAACTTCTCGGAAAAAGCCCGACTCTTCCGTAAAGAAAATAGTTCATCGATGACGATAAAACTACCCATCGTTTCCTTGAAAAATTCTGCCCAAAAAACCATGAGCCCAGCAAGACACTTCCCCTTGTTGGGAATCGCGCCCACCAGTTTATCATTGAGCCATAAGCGGTCGGTTCCGATCATTAAAAATCGGTCTGATGGAAGATCCCAAAGGTCCCAGACGTCGTCTTGAGAATAGAAATCAAGCCCTGAATAAGAAATCAGCCCGGGAAACTGCGCCTTCTTTGTGCTCATCATTATCCTCCTTTTTACCTCAATGAGATTAAAAGACATGGAAAGAACCACCTTTTGTACCCCTATGCTATACCATTTAATACTACACAGGTCAAGAGAAGCTACCTTCCTTTTGACACCTCAAAAACAGGCTCTATTTTTTTAAAATCTTTATTCCTTGAGACTAATTGTATGATCAACTCCTTGGCCCGCGCGATAACTTCTTCAAAAATATGACTGCCGCGGATTAATGCTTCCGGACCAGAAAAATTTACGGGAATAATAAAAATCTCATCTTTTTTCATCTGATTTTTTAAAAATTCATTTTCTTCTTTATTCCGGCCCAAAATTATCTGCGCGCCATCAAGCCAAAAATGCCGGCCGAAGCGAACCAAGTCAATGTCATAAGCGTTGAAATCCGGTTTATTTTTCATTAATTCGCGCAAGCGATCAGAAAAACCTTTTTGCGTTAGCGCGCAGCCGCCAGCCGGTGTTGGGTAATCTTTTATGCCATATTGCGCAGCCAGTGCTATTTGCGTCTTGCGACTACGACCAGAAATGTCTAAAAATTTTTCTCGGTCGACTAGGCCTTCTTTTTCGGCGATGGTCGGCTCCAGCAATTTAGCCGACAGGGGCCGCAATAAATAACCAGCAACGTCCGCCTCTTTTTCCACAATATTCAAAGCTGCTTTATGTTGGCTCATTGGTCGCTCACCCAGCACCTCACCCGTAGCCAAAAAATCAAAGCCTTCCGCGCTCATAATTTCACCCGCTTTTTTTAGCATCAAAGTATGACAGTCAATGCAAGGATTCAAGCCCGCGCCGTAGCCATGTTTTGGTTTTTTTAAGATCGGTAAAAAATCTTCTCGGATATTGACCTCTCTCAAATGGACGCCTAGCATTTCTGCCGCTGGCCGCGCTTTGCTCGGCCCACAAAAATTAGTGCGAAAATTTATAGCCGTGACTTCAACATTTTGCTCCAATAATAATTTAACAGCCAAGATTGAATCGAGGCCGCCAGACAATAGAACCAGGGCTTTTACTTTCTTTTTCATATGCTTAAATATGCCACGATTTATTTATTTTGCCAAATAAGCTAGAAGAGGGCTTTTTGCTTGGAGAAATTATCTCTTTCCGCTTCATCATAAATTTGAATTTTCCCGTATTCACCATCATGCCCCGGACTAAATTTGACCTTCCCATCCCGCACTCGAATAATAGCTTCGGCTACCTCAGGCCTAGCCGCCCTGAGCAATTCTTCTCTGGACAATTCTAACAAAATTTTAAATTCTTTACCGAATTTATTTATTAATTCTTGATATTCATTTTCGACTCTCTTGGTTATTGAAGCCACGCCAAAACTAGCTGCAATTATTTCTTCTAGTGGAATTGTTTTTACAAATGGAATTGTTTTGGTTGGTTGCCCGCCGAAAGGACGATCCGCTAATTTCTCTACTCGACTAGCCACGCCAATGGTTAATTTTTTCTTACAAACCGGACACAGTCCCTTGTGCTTTTTTGTTTCCGCTGGACTGAAAAAAACGTGGCAATTGCGATGGCCGTCATAATGATATTTCCCCTCTTCCGGAAAAAATTCCAAAGTTTGCACCAGACGATTTCTGATCGAGCCCGGAGCATGAACGCCAAGTCGCAAAGCTTCCATTAAAGGTTTGTACCCCTCTATCTTGCCTTCAAAAATATTCGCTTCTCGGCCGATGCGATGAGGATTATGTGAATCCGAGTTAGAAATCAAAGTAATTTTATCTAATTGCGACAGGCGCCAATTCATGGCTGGATCAGATGATAAACCCGTTTCGATCGCAAAAATATTTCGGCTATATTCATCAAAGCATTCTTGCAAAGAATTAAAACCAAAATCGAAACTAAAAATCGAAAAGTGGGAAGCCCAAGCATGAGACGGAACAATAACGGCCTCAGGCGAAACATTAAACACTATTTTGGCTACCTCTTTAGCGTCCAGCCCTAAGATTGGCCGACCATCTGCTTTTAGATTTCCCAGCCATCCCAGGTGCGCGTTCAATTTCTGCGCCGCCTCAAAATTTGGCATAAAAACTAGCAGAGGAATTTTACGGGTCTTATTTTTCTTTTTATAGATACAACTGACTTCGCTGGTGAGAAGATAGCGTAAATCAATTTCGTCTTTCTGTTTATCTGGCAAGCGCCAACTATTATTACTTAATTTTATTTTATTCTTTTTCTTTAATCGAAAAAGACCCGGCTCCGCTGGTTCTAATTTTTCCCTTAACTCTTTAAACCAAGCTGGGTGAGTAAAATCGCCAGTACCCAAAATATTGACCCCCTTAATTCGCGCCCACTTATCCAAATTTTCTAGGTCCATTTCCTTGGAAGTTGCCTGAGAATATTTTGAATGAATATGAAAATCGACAATAAATCTGGCCATAGACTGCTTTAAGTCCAACTAAAATCCGCCCAAGGCGGATATTTATGCTTATAGATAGCGAGATAATTAGTTTTAAAACTAATTATCTCGCAAATTTTATGCTTTCAGAAAGTATGTCCGAGCGTTATTTTCTGACAATTGCCACCAAATTCTTCTCACCGCTCCGGCGAGTTAAAATACCGATGCTTTCAATTTTAAATCCCACCTCTTCCAGATTCGCATGCAATTCCTTTGAGGTAAAGTTATGAAAAAATCTTAGCCCCTTATTCCCCCAGGGTTTATAAAAATCACCCCAATCTAATTTGGATTTATTTGTTAATTTTAGCCAAGCATATTTTAAAAGTAGCGGCCAATGCATTTGAGTCTGCCAAAGATACCAAGTCGTCATCACCATAATGCCACCGGGTTCGAGCACTCGATAAGCTTCCTTTAAAAATTCTCGCCGTAATTCGTAACCAGGCAAATGATGCAACACGGCAATGCATAGTATTTTATGAAAAAAGTTTTCGGTAAAAGGCAATTTTAATCCGTCGTTCAGAATAAATTGACCCTGCGGATAACGTTCACGAGCAATTTTTAAAAGCTTTTCAGAATTATCAACTCCAAAATATTTTATCTCAGTATTCTGGCCGATGACTAAATCACAAAAACGGCCATTACCGCAGCCCAAATCCAAAACTCGTCCGCCACCTTGAAAATACTCGCTAAGTGATTTAAACTCTTCCCAGATGGTTGAGCGGGTTTGAGAAAATTCCTCGGCCATCAAATCATAGAATTGCCGATTAATCTCCATTATTTTCATGGCCTCACTAAAATCCATAGATTTAGAAAATATAATTATTGCCTTAAATAAAAAGGGAGCCGTCAGCCCCTCTTTTTTGGCTAGACTCAAAAGGAAAGCGGCCAAAAAGTCCCGCCATCAATTTGTCACCAACTTCCACTTGATTAAAGCTTATCATAATTTGATCAAAAATAAAACCATTGATCCTAGCCCTAAAATTGAGAATCTGCTTCGCCGTCGGCAAATCCGTACACTCTCTGGCGTGGCCGTGATTACCGTTTTAACCCGCCCCTATCCCTGCCCCGGTCAATGTCTCTTTTGCCCGAAAGAAAAGGGTATGCCCAAGAGCTATCTAAAAAATGAGCCAGCGGCTCATCGCGCTTTTTTAACTAAATTTGACCCCGCCACTCAAGTTGCCGTTCGTTTGCAAGCCCTCGCCGATAACGGTCACCCGATTGATAAGCTGGAGCTAATTGTGTTGGGCGGTACCTGGAGCGCTTATCCAGAAAATTATCAATACTGGTTTATTAAAGAATGCTTCCGAGCGGCGAATAAATTTACCGCTAGCTCAAAATTACCCATTGCCTGCGACCAAAAAATTAAGATCCAAAAGCTCAGAAATCAGACCAAAAAAGAGCAGAAAAAGAATGAAACGACTAAACACCGTATTATTGGCATAACACTAGAAACCCGACCAGACTGCATTAATCTTGAAGAGATAAAAAGAATGCGCCAGCTGGGTTGCACCCGAGTTGAGATTGGTGCCCAAACCGTTTATGACGACGTCCTCAAAAAAAATCAACGTGGCCACACCGTCGCTCAAACTATCGTTGCCACCCGATTATTAAAAAATGCCGGCTTCAAAATCAATTATCACACAATGCTTAATTTGCCGGGTTCCAGCATCCTGCGCGACCGGCAAATGTTTGTCGAGCTTTTTTCCAACCCAAACTTCCAACCCGATCTTTTAAAAATTTATCCTTGCGCCGTACTAAAAACTGCCCAACTTTACACTCTTTGGCAAGCCAAAAAGTATCGGCCCTATACCGAAAGACAATTAGTGTCTTTATTGATAGCTATTAAAAAAACTATTCCCCTATATGTGCGAATTCAACGAATCATTCGTGATATTCCAGCCGATGATATTGTGGCTGGGAGCAAGACCAGCAACTTGCGTCAACTGATTAATAACCTTGGCGCTAAACAATGCCAATGCATTCGTTGTCGAGAAATCCGCGAGCAATACACAATTAATGATAAAATTAAACTTTTCCGCCACGACTATCCGGCCTCTGGTGGCCAAGAAATATTTTTATCATTTGCCAGCCCAGACCAAAAAAAACTTTATGCTCTGTTACGCCTGCGGCTTAATTCTGCTTCTTTAGGCGAGAGTGAAATTTTACCGGTTTTAAAAAATGCTGCCTTGATTCGTGAACTGCATACCTACGGCCAACTAATTAATATCGGTCAAAAAACCGATATTAAGGCCCAGCATATTGGTCTTGGCAAAAGACTAATGATTGAAGCGGAAAAAATAGTAAAGAATGAGACTAACTGCGAAAAAATCGCCATCATCTCTGGCGTAGGCGTACGTGAATATTATAAGAAGCTCGGGTATAGACTGGAAGAAGAATATATGGTAAAAAAAGTAGACTAACCATAAAGGAGGAATTATGGATAAACGAATAATCGTGACCTCTGGCCCAGTCATTATCGAAGACGATAAAGTCCTTTTAAATAAACATGGCGATGATGGTTTTTGGAAATTTCTAGGCGGCCGCGTTGAAAATTTTGACTTCCAGGACGAAACTAATTCTCTAGAAGAAGCTTGTCGCCGCGAAGTCAAAGAAGAAATGGGTTTTGAAATTGAAATTATTCGACCACTCAAGCCGATGATGGTTCAAAAACCCGGCGACCCGAACACTTGGGTAATTTTAATTCATTATCTAGCCAAGCGCCTGGGCGAGATTCATCTCGGCGAGGACATTAAAGACGCCCAGTGGTTTGATATCAATGATCTTCCGACCGATTGCGCTCCCAATATTAAACCGGTAATCGAAGAATATAAAAAATCGATTGTTTAATCTCAATAGAAAACAAGGCTCCAACGCATTACGCGCTGGAGCCCTTTTATTACTGCAGAGTTTCTCCTTCCGGACAACATGAATTGTCCTTTTTCTTCTTTTTAATTTCCGGAAGTCTGATGACCCCATTTACAAATCCCTCGGGCAAAGCGACCCATTTTCTTTCAAGTTCCCTGCCTTCAAACTTGATTAAAAGAACAGAGATTGTCGACAGATAAAAGTTACAAACCTTTGCCAGTTGCTCTCGAAGAACAAAATTTAAAAGCCGAACTTTTTCGAAATCAGCTGCCGCTTCATAATGTAAAATCGTACGAGGCAAATCATCTTCTGGTGGAGTGACTGCTATCCACCGACCAAAAAGCTTTTCGTCGATGCAGGTATTTAAAAGAGATCTTAAATACCCAAAGAGAATTTCCACGTGCTCGGAGCTTCCTTCAATATAGACCCCGGAACGTGGACTCGAAAACTCAAGCGGTGAAGAGACGACTAAGTCGCTATTTGGAAAAACACCCTCCAAAATAATTGCCGACTCATCAACACTCCCCTGAAAGTTTCTCATTTGCCACCTCCATTTTGAATAAAGCGGGTTAACGAAAAGAACGCTTATTTTTAATAGTAATGCTTTCTAATAAAAAATACAATTTGTGATTTGTGCGCCCGTGAGGAGTCGAACCTCAATCTCAAGCTTCGGAGGCTCACGTTCTATCCATTGAACTACGGGCGCCTAAAAGTCCTAGAATCAGCCAAAATAAAATTTGTCCTTGCTGCAAATCCCACCAAAAGTGATCTGCCAGACCAGTCAGGATTATAAAACAAAAAATGTATAAAAAGCAATTCTCCATTGCCAGTCGCCTATTTTTTAACGCCCCTCGAAAAACCAAAAATATAAAAAATGAAAAAAAAGATAAGCCAACAAGGCCAGTCTCACTGGCAACCAAAAGATAAATATTATGCACTGGTTGAAAAACCCAAGTTTCTAGCGAAGAATAATACTGGCTAAAATTATTAACAAAGTTTCCTTGGCCAATACCCAGCAGTGGACTGGAATAAACCAGGTCCACTGCGACCTGATTATAATACACTCGTAAACTCGCTGCTTGATTATTGACTAGACTATCGACACTAAAACGATTGGCATAAAGTGGCCAATAATAAGCGACCAAAAACAGATAGCCAACCGCTAGCAATAAAAGAATAAAAATAGCTTTCTGTCTAAGCTCCTTTTTCCGGCTCAAAAATAAAAGCCAAAAAATAAGAAGTATGCCGCCAACGGTTATGACCGAACGAGAAAAGGTAAAAAACAAGGCAAGCAAAATAGTAGCAAAGGCTATTGAGAAAAGGTAGAAATCTTTTTTCGAATTTCTTTGTAAAAATAACCACACCAGTCCAAAAACCGCGATAATTAAAATCGCCGCTAAAATATTAGGATGAGGCGCTAAGCCGTAGGCTCGAATTATTTTGGCGCCATCAACCACAAGCTTCGCTACCCCATCGATATTGGGCGAGAGCGGACTTTCGCCTAAATATTTTAAACCTAGACTTTTTTGACCGAAAAACTGAGCGATAGCGATTAAGCTCTGGAGAAGCGCTCCCGAAATATAGGTTTGCCAAAAAATTTTTAAATCAAAAATCTTGTCTAGATTATTTTTAACATATAAAAACAGACCGACTAATTCAACTAATCTTAGCCAGCTATAAAATCCCAGCCACTTATTATCCGCTAAGCCAATCGAAAATAAAGAAACCAGCAAAAAACCGGCCAGCCAAATTTCTGGTCGCTGCCAAGAGAGCGATCGCCTTTCTTGATTAAATAATTTTTTACCCGAACGATAAAACCAAAGCCAAAGCAAAACCAAAATAAAAACATCGGTTGCGAACAAGGACAGGCTTAGCCACTCATTAAAACTCCGACCAAAAGAATAAAAAATATGCCTCGCTTGTAACGGCAGGCAAAAAACTAGCGCGTAAAAAATAATTTTTTCAAACCAAAATATCATCTTTTTATCCTGTTGATAAATAAACAAACTGATAGATAAAGCCTAGACTAAATATTAAAATTAATAGCCAGCCCCAGAAAACACCACTTTTTATCTGGTACTCTGGCTGGCGATCACCCGCTTTTTTCGCCTTAAAATAAATCAAGATCGTTAAGATTCCATCGATTCCCGAAGCCAAGGCGCCAATTAGGCCAATGATAAAAATGAAGCTCTTAAAACCAAAAAGATATGCCAAAAAAGGTACAAGGAGCGCTAAACAAAAAGCTGCTCGTTTTTTTATTCGATAGTCGTCATGAAAAATTTCTTGCAGGCCAACGCCCAGTACTAAAAAAGAAGTGAAGACGGCTAAAATTCCAAAAATTGCTCCGACCGAAACAATCCAGTTCCCCAAATATGGTATCAGTCCATTAATAGCTTCCTCGGTCGTTCCTAACCCGGTAATCCCAACGATCACTAAAGCAAAAAATAAATAAAGAACAATCGGGATTAGCGTGCCAAGAAAAATTACTTTTTTCATCCCCCGCTCCTGTCCCGTCATTACCTTTCTGACCTCAGGAATCGCCGCTGATCCGGCCAATGAAAAAAGAATCACGCCATAGGGTAGAAAAAATTTATTAAAATTTATCGTCTTTAAATTAGAAAAATCAATTTGCGGCAGACCGCTAAAAAGAACAGCGGCTAATGATAATAAGAGCAGACCGGTTAAAAGTAATTCGTTTTTCACAATTGTTCTTAGGCCGCAAAAGATTAAACCCGCGCCAGCCACAAAAAAGAGCGTTGCCCAAAAAACTTCATTCCCACCAAAAAATCGACCCAGCAAAATCATTAAAAAATTTCCGCCAATAATGATATAGGCCAGAAGAGAGCCGTAGTATTCAAATAAAACCGTTAGCATCGCTATTTTTTTAGCTCGACTCCCTAAATATTTTGCGGCATAGCCAATCAACCGGTGTTCTTGATTAGTTCGCAAAATTATTTCGCCATAAAAAAGATGTACCAAAATGACTGCTCCGCCAAGCAATGCTAAATAAAAAAGGCCGACGGCAAAGCCGGCTTGAGCGACAACATACGGGATACCAAAAACACCTGCCCCAACAATCATCCCAATTAAAATCGCAATCGCGTAAAAAAAATTTCCTCTGGCAGATTTTACAATCATTTAATTAAAGACTCAAAGAAATAGCCGGCAGATTATGACGTACAAAATATAGCAAAGCCGCCCCCCAAAGAATAGAAATAGCGGCAATAATTCGACCCTCTTTCTTTAACTCTGGTTCGCTTAGATAAACCGCCCCAAGCAGCAAGCCAGCAAAAACTGGATTCAGCAGGGCCACAAAAATTCCCAGCCATAACCACTTTTTTCTGGAAGAAATAAAAATTATTTCTTCATTTTTCTTTATCTCCGATTCTTCCATCTAGGTTTTACAGAAAAAATCTACCGTTTCTTTCCGGCAAGTTTTTCTTTTTATTTAAAATTATTTAATTTGCTAGACCCTAAAAACTTGATCACCCTCTTTAACTTTTTGCACCACTTTTAACCCAACTTGATCACCCGCTTTGGCCGATTCAATATTCTGATGCTCTACCTGCATTTCGTTAACCACCTGTTCAAAATCAGTTACCGAGCTTTTAATGTGAATTGTCTCTCCCACCTTTAATCCATCGGATAACTCAATAATCCCCACATTAATATGGCCAAAATAATGAACAATCTTGCCAATTAATTTTTCCTCTGCCATGCTTCTCACCTCCTGTCTAAAAATTTTCAAATCACAATTTCCAATTTTCAATCATATCCCGCTCCGCGGGATTTTTGGTTATTGGGAATTTGTCATTTGATATTTATTTTTCTATTCTCCTCCTCCCTTACCTGGCGAAAAGTCTACTTCGATCTTTTTTTCTTTCTTGATTATCTCGACTAATTTTTCTACTAATTTTTTTGGATCGCTTTCATAAACAATTTTGCCCGGTCCACGATTACCATTTTTAATAATTTCTTCCAATTGATCGGCCATTCCCCCGCTGCCGGTTAAAATGCCAATCGGTTTTTTATCCTCAAAGGCAATGGTAAATTCATTCAGAGTGCCCAGGCGACCGCAAACAATAATCACGGCGTCCGAAGCTCGCGTTAGGATTAAATTTCGACCAGAATATTCAAAGCCGGTATAAACAATCATATCAAAATAATCTATCGGCAAATGATAAGTTTTAACATGTGCCAACTCCGAAGAGGCTGGTGAAAAACCGATCGAGATGCCGCCCTCTTCTTTGGCGCCAATAGCGGCCCAATAAGGCGCACCGGTTGTTGCACCGGTCACGACAATTCCATTTTGACGCACAATTTCCCGACCAAGCTCTTTGGTCATTTCCATCGCCCCGTCGGCACAGCATTCCGTCCGCGCCGCACCAGAAACACAAATTTTATATTTGAGATAGCTGTTGTTTAGATTTTCCATAGTACTTTACATTTTAATCTATAAAATTTAAAACGTCTATAAAAAAATTAGAGACTAACTGATTCGCCAAGCTCTGGAATATAAGATTCAATTCCTAGTTCATCTCTTATTAGCCCGGCCAGAGTTCTGCTTGATCCTTCTTCTCCCTGAACTACAAAGACTTTCTTTAGCCCCTGATTTGCCCCCTGATCAACCTTATGAATTTTTTTGAAATGTTTAACCCACTCCATTAAAAACTGCTGATCCGCATGAGCGGAATAGCCCGAAAGTTTTTGCACTTTAGCCTTTATTTCTATCGGCCGGTCTAAAATTTCAATGTTTTTAGCGCCATCCGCTATCCTGCGACCAAGCGTTCCTTCGGCCTGATAGGTTATCAGCAATAAAGTATTTTTTGGATCATCCAAATAGAGCAGTTCATGATGCATAATCCGCCCGCCCTGCGACATACCTGAGCCTGCAATAATAACTTTTGGCGGTGGGACATTATTTATTTTTTTAGAATCTTTTGACGCTTCGGTAAATTCTAGTCCTGGAAATTTAAAAATGTCATCACCGGAATCAATATTAAAGATCGCCTCTTTGTTATAGTACTGCGGATATTTTTTATAAACTTCCGTAATTTTAATGGCTAAGGGACTATCAATAAAAATTGGTAACCGGGGAATCCGGTGATTCTCGGCTAAATTATTTAAGTGATAAAGCAACTGCTGAGTGCGCTCCATTGCAAAGCTAGGAATCATCAAGACTCCACCGCTAGCCACGGTATCTTCAATCGCATTTTCCACCACTTCTTGGCAAGTCGCCGCCGGTTCATGATTTCGATCGCCATAAGTTGATTCCAGGATTATATAATCGGCTTCTTCCAAAAAATCAGGCGCCCGCAGCAATGGCACCGGCGGGTTACCCAAATCACCTGAAAAAATAATTTTTTTATCATTAACTTCTACCTCGGCAACCGCTGATCCCAAAATATGACCCGCTTCGTGGTATGTAAAATTAATTCCTTCGGCGGCTTCGGTTTTTTGATAATAATCTGTCGCTACAAAATGCTCCATGACATGATCAACTTCTCGCTGGCCAAAAAGTGGCAAAACGCCTGCGTGCTGGGCCTTTTCCATTAAAATTTTCACGCTATCTTCCAAAATTAATCGGGTAAAATCAATTGTTGGCGGTGTAGCAAAAATTTTTCCAGCAAAACCACCGGCAATTAGTTGTGGCAAGCGGCCAATGTGATCCAAGTGAGAATGAGTAATAATTACAGCTTTAATCGTTTTGGGATCATACGTAAATCGCTCGGCATTTTTTGCTTCCAGCTCTTTTGAGCCCTGAAATAAACCGCAATCAACCAAAATTTTTGAGCTTTCTGTTTCTAGCAGATAATTAGCGCCCGTCACTGAACCGGCCCCACCACAAAAAGTTAATTTTAAATTATCGGTTTTCGCCATAAATATTTTTAGTATTTTTAATTTTAATTTTGCTAATCTTCTGATTTTGCCGATCGCGCCAAGGGCTCGGCGAGCGATAGGCTGTTTTCCCCCGCCCAGATCGAGCTGAAGAATAATTTTTCATGCCAGGCAGTGAGAATTCGACTTATTATTATAAAAGTATTCTTTCAACATTCTTTTTAATAGCCTGCCACCTTGACTAGTTTTTAAATATTTTTCTCTGCGTTTTGCGTCTCTTTCATTTTTATACGCTTCAAAAAATATAATTTGCCAGGGCAAATATGGTTTTGTAGAAAATGACAATCCGCAATTATGTTCTTTAATTCTTTTATTTAAATCAACGGCAAAACCGATATAAAGACGATTGTAATTTACACTCTTCAATACATAAACATAATAGAACATAATCGCAGTCGAATTTCTACTGCCTGGCATGCTTAAATTATACACTTTCGCCAAAAATTACGCTAATATTGACACAAAATTAACAGCCTGTTATAATATATAATATAGTTCTTAATGTTGCTTTATTCAGATTTCCAACCTTTTATTTAAAGGAGGGCTCTATGAAAAAGCTTTTTGACTCCACGGACGGGCCCCGCTGCGTCCACTGCGGGACCCCCAACCCAGACCGTGGCCCTATCTGCGGAAATTGTGGAGAGAACCCATTCTCCGCCCAAGAGGGGGAGACTCTTCTCTTTGACCCCCATTTAATCTCCAAAGAGAGATTGAAATCCGCCGAAGCGTAAGAGACACCTATGGCCCTTGCTCAACGAGCGGGGCCAGTCTTTTTAAGTCACGGGATAGAAAAGGAGATTGCGATGGAACAGAAAAAACTACCTACTTTGTTTTTTGTCTACCCGGAGGACAAGTTCTCCAATGACGTTATTTATCAAAACATGGAAAGGCGAGCCATTGATGCCAAGGAAGCCAGAATCCAGTACGAAAACAGATTCCTGCTTGCGTGGGAAGTCGAACTGGAATCTCTAAAAACTCTTTGGAGAAATAAAGTGTCAATCCCCGGTTTTAAATTCCGCGTCTACGCCAAGATTAACGATTGCGTTCAGTCGTGGAAATTACTGGGCTCTCATAAAAACGCCCGAGTCGCCAAGGCCCGAAAAGTTTTACAAAAAATCGGCCAAAGAAAAATTGACGCCAAGCGGCAGGCGCCGACTGAATAAAAACAAAGAAGTTCCTGTCTGAAAAAGACAAATCCCCAACGGTTTCGCTGGGGATTTTTTAATTAAAGAGAAAGAGAGCAGGATCCGGACTCGAACCGGTACGGATGGCCGCAAGAATCTTTCGGAAGTAGTTTTAAAGGACTATGTGAGTCCCATTCTTGAAGGACAACCATCGAGGTTAAGGTTATGAGCCTTCCCCATAGGACCCCCTTCGTCTTCCCTGCTCTCTCTTGTTTCCTAGATACCAGAAGGTTACCTTCTTATTTAGCAACCGTCAATTTTTTAATTTCTTCACGAACAACATTTCTATCGTCCCAGTTTATTTTTTTGTCGCCCTCAACATAAGTCTGTTCCGTTCCCTTGCCTAAAATTAAAACAACATCCCCCGCTTGAGCTCGAGCCAACCCCTTGGCAATCGCCAACCGGCGATCTAAAATTATTTCCGGTTTAGTTTTTTGGCAACCCGCCGCAATTTCTTGGCAAATTAATTCTGGCGATTCTTCATATGGATCCTCGTTGCAAATAATTACACTATCAGAATTTTCCGAGGCAATTTTACCCAGCTCCGGCCGTTTCCACTTATCGCGTCCACCACCGGCTGAGCCAAAAACAACGATAATTTTATTGTGCGGCCCGCTTCGACTAGCCGAAGGCGAGGCGAGTAAATTCTTAAATAATTTAAAAACTTTTTCAAAAGAATCTGGCGTGTGAGCCAAATCAACTACCACCGTGAAATCTTGCCCTTCGTTAATAATTTCTAGTCGCCCGGAAATTGACTGAATTCTTCCAAGTGCTTGGGCTATTTTTTCCAATAACACTCCGCAAGCCTGACCAACTCCGGCTGCCGCCGCACAATTGGCAACGTTAAATTCGCCCAGTAGATTGGTTTTAAATTTCTCGCCGTTAATGTCAAACTCTGAGTTATCTGACTCTAAAATAATATTTGAGATTTTTAGAATCGACTGAAAGTTGCCCGCCCCGAGCAAAGTTGACGGAGAAGCCGAAAATTGAAAATTATTTTTTGTACTATAACCAATTTTATTTCTTATCGGATATTTTAAAAAATATTCTATATTTTCATCGTCCAGATTATAGACCCCAAAACTGCTTGGATTTTTAGCCACCGCTGCAAATAATTTTTCTTTAGCGGCTCGATAGTTATCAAACCCGCCATGCGCTTCCAAATGTTCGGGCGCTAAATTCGTAAACACCGCGCCTAAAAAATTAATAAATTTGTGACGGTATTGTTTAATTCCCTCGCTTGTTACTTCTACCAGAGCATATTCGCAACCATTCTTTACCATCTGCGCTAGCGATTTTTGAATAAAAAATCGGCCCGGCATCGTCATGTGATACGGATTCATAACTTCATTTTTTCCATTATTGATAGTGAGTGATGAAACCCAGCCAACTTTTTTACCGCTTTCTTCTAAAACCTTTCCGGCCAGCATAACCACCGTTGATTTTCCTTTTGTTCCCGTCACACCAATCACTTTTAATTTTCGCGATGGAAAGCCACAGATTAGCGCCCCAAACAGAGCTAAGGCGAAATGATAGGTGCCAAGTAACCAATCGGGAATAAATTTTTTAATAAAATTTTTCATCTATCCGTTTAGGCCTAAACTAAATTTTCTTGTCCCAACTAAATCATCATTAATATATATTTTAGCGAAATAATCGCCTTTATCTGGAAAAATCATATCGGCTATCTGATGAACGAATAAATGCTTGCCTTTTTCTTCTTTTTTGACGCTGCTGCGAGCCATTTCTTTTTCCTGTCCATTAAAATCGATTTTTAAAATTTCTAAGTATTCTCCCTTGTCTAAAGTAGCCTCGGTTAACACGAACATCTCTTTATGCCGTGCTGGAAAACTAGGCGCATTTATATTATCGAAGACACCCAAAATGTCTATTTTCCCGCCCTGGTTTAAATTTACTTTGTCACATAAAATTACAAAGTTTAACGATGGTAGCATTATCTTCTAAATTTTTGTACTAATCGATACATTAAGTGCCAAAGCATACTTAACGGATAATCAAAATAACCAATATAATTTACCTCGTATCCACCAAAACCTTTTTTAAAACGAGTGAAACCCTCCCAGCTTTGGCCACGCTTATCTAGTGTGTGCTCATTAACAATCCCCCAAAAATCATATTTAATGCAACCAAAAGATTTGGCATATTCTATTTGTTTCCATTGCAACAAATGTGGCGCCATTAAAGATCGTTCATTATTATCGGTTGCGCCATGAAGATAGGTTGCCCTATTTCCGCAAATTACAACGATGTTGGCTGCGATAACTTTTTCCTCAAGCTCGGCAACAACTAATAAAAACTTAACTTGCTGGCTATTAATTGCTAGCTGTTTTTTATAGTAATCTTTTGGATGATGCTTAATGTGCTTTCGCTCGGATGTGCCCTCGTCTACCAACCGATAAAATTCTTCAAAATAATGCTCAAAGCTTACAACGTCCGACGTCACGAATTTTATTTGCAGACTCTTGCGCTTCGCTAATTGAATATTATAGCGCCATTTTTCATGCATCTGCGCTAGCAATTCATTTTCGGTTTTAGTAATATCGAGAACTAAAGTCTGGGACGGCTCGATGTCATAACAGAGCTGTTTAAAGCCCATCCCCTTAAGACTATTCGCCATCGGCCAATAGCTATTGTTGATATCCCACTCCGGTCCCAAGCGAAAAAAGATAACATCGTCACTCGCTTTCTTTTTTATCTCTTCAATAATTTTCTTCACTTGGTCGCCAGCTAGTTGCTCTTTGTCATCAGCAATTACTGGACCTCTGGGACAGTGCCAATATTTTTTACCAAATGGCAAGGGCATTTCAATAAACTGCGCGCACCACCCCTCGACTTCGCTCGGGGTAGATTTTGCGGAGCAAAATCTAAAAACCCGCCGACCGACGCTTTCTTGAAATTCGCCCCACTCGAAAGTCTGCAAAAAACTCCCGCCATTAGCAAGAATAAAATTATTCCAAGTTTCTTTTTGTGTTTTTTCTATCATTTGAAGCTTAAAGCGAGGGATATAATTTTTAAAACGCTCAAAATTGCGAGCGGGCACGGTTTTCCGCGACAGCGGAAAGAGCGAGTAATTTTGGCGAGTATAATTTTTCACGCTGGGAAAAATTATACGATTTTAAAATTATATCCCGAGTGTTATTTCTTCCCTAGCCTCTTCAACGCCTCCCTCACTCGATTCTCTATCCCCCTAACTTCCGATGGAACTTGTTTTATGGCTTCACGAGCCTCGCTGATTCGATAACCCAGCGTGGCTAGCGCATCGATAATTTCAATCTCATCCGCCACCGAGAATTTATCGCCCGAAGCCTTAGATAGTTTTTTAATTTTTGACTTTAATTCGATGACAATTTTCTGAGCCACTTTTTTACCAATCCCCGAAACTCGACTCAAGACCGTTTCGTCACCCAAAATAATCGCCTCTTCTAGATCATCCACCGAAGCACCCGATAAAATTCCCGCCGCCGTTTTAGGACCGATGCCGGAGATAGAAATTAATAACTCAAAAAGTTCGATTTCAGCTACCGTCATAAAACCGAATAAATCCCAAGCTGTTTCTCTCACCGACAGAAAGGTGAACAACTTTACCCTGTTAGAAATACCACTATCCGACCCGTCCGAAACCCCAAGTCCGCCATCCTTGCTAGCGGAATTTCTAACGGGGTTTACGGAATTGCCAATTTGTGGTAATTTTGAGAGTGTTTTCTCGCCACACCAAATCTTGTAGCCGATACTATTGACCTCCAAAATTATATACTTTTCCGCCCGTAGTGTTATTTTTCCCTCAAGAGATGAAATCATATTGATTTCATCTTACTCTACGCGCCCTATTTTTTCAATCATCATGTCTAAATTCGAATTGGTCTCAAATTTTAAACCAACTGGCGATCAGCCCACCGCGATCGCCAAATTAGTCAAAAATCTCAAATCTGGCGCTAAAGACCAGACACTTCTTGGCGTCACCGGCAGCGGTAAAACTTTTACGATCGCCAACGTTATCAATCAGCTGCAAAAGCCAGCGCTGATAATTTCCCATAATAAAACCTTAGCGGCGCAGCTTTATCAAGAATTCAAAGAATTTTTTCCGCAAAATTCGGTTAACTATTTTGTTTCCTATTATGATTATTATCAGCCCGAAGCCTATATCCCCCAGACCGACACCTATATAGAAAAAGATGCAAAAATTAATCAAGAAATTGATCGCCTGCGTCACGCCGCTGCTCAAAATGTTCTGTCTCGTCCGGACACAATTATTGTGGCTTCAGTTTCTTGTATCTATAACATTGGCCTGCCGAGCTCATATTTGGAATTGAGCATCGTACTAAAAGTCGGCCAAATAATTTCCCGCCAACAATTACTGCGCCAATTAACTGACCTGCAATACGAAAGAAAAGATATTAGCTTTGCCCGAGGCTCTTTTCGCGTTCGCGGCGAAAGCGTGGAAATTTGGCCATCAACCGGCGAAAATATTATCAAAATAGAACTTAAGGGAAATGAAATTGTCACCATTTTAAATCGGCGAACCGAAATGACCCGTGATTTATTTATTAAAAGAGAAACGGCCGAAATGGCGATTAGAATCTATCCGGCTAAATTCTGGGTCGCCTCGAAAGAGAAAGTTAAACTGGCCGCCAAAAATATTGAGAAAGAATTGAACGGACAGCTGACCAAACTTAAAAAAGCCAACAAAATATTAGAAGCCGAGCGATTACGCCGACGAACCAACTATGATTTGGAAATGATGCGTGAAGTTGGCTATTGCCATGGCATTGAAAATTATTCTCGGCATCTGGAATTTCGACCGGCCGGAACATCACCATATTCCCTGCTTGATTATTATCTTTCTCCCACTGAGGAAAATAAAGCCAGAGATTTTTTACTTTTCATTGATGAATCGCACATGACCATTCCTCAAATTGGCGCGATGTACGAAGGTGACAAGGCTCGCAAACAAACTCTGATCGATTTTGGTTTTCGCCTGCCATCGGCGCTGGATAACCGACCGCTAAAATTTAGTGAATTTGAAAATAAGATCGGCCAAACAATTTATGTTTCGGCCACGCCCGGTAAATATGAATTTGCCAAATCCAAAAACAAAATTGCCGAGCAATTAATCCGGCCTACCGGCCTGCTTGATCCGAAACTTTCGGTTCGGCCAACCGCTAATCAAATTCCCGATTTAATCAACGAAATCAAAAAACGAGTCGCCAAAAAACAGCGAGTCTTAATCACCACGCTTACCAAGCGCATGGCCGAAGATCTCTCGGATTTTTTGAAAGATGAAAAAATAAAAAATCATTATCTGCACTCGGAAATCAAAACGCTCCAGCGGCCGGAAATTTTAAAAAAGTTCCGCGAAGGCGCTTACGATGTGATTGTGGGCGTAAATTTATTAAGAGAAGGATTGGACTTGCCTGAAGTTTCACTGGTCGCTATTTTAGATGCCGACAAAGAAGGCTTCCTGCGCGGCGAAACCGCCCTAATTCAAACTATTGGCCGAGCTTCGCGACACCTGGAAGGTCAGGCGATAATGTACGCCGACAAAATCACCCGCTCGATGAAATTTGCAATCGACGAAACTAGTCGCCGCCGAAAAACCCAAGAAGAATACAACACCAAGCATAATTTAAAGCCACAAGCGATCACCAAAAATATCCGCGCCAGTATTGTTGATATGCCCGAAGATTTTGAGGATCAAAAAGTGGCTAAAGATAATAAAGAATACTTCAAGGAATACTTGCGTGAGTTGCAGTTAAAGATGGACATGGCTAATCGAAATTTGCAATTTGACGAAGCCGCCAGCATAAAAAACGAGATTGAGAAAATTAATAAAGTTGCCAAAAAATAATTTTTATGCTATATTCTTTTTAACCTCTCAAACAAACATAAACTGATAACTTAAGGAATAAAAAACATGCCAATTAAAGAATCAGCTAAAAAAGAACTCCGCAAGGCTGCTAAGCGCCGAGGATTTAATCTCTCACGCCAGAAAGCCATGAAAGATTCTCTCAAAAAAGCTAAAAAGCTTATTGCGGACAACAAGAAAGACGAAGCCAAAAAATTGATTCCCGCCGCCTATCAAGCAATTGATAAAGCCGTCAAACGAGGGATTATCAAAAAGAATGCCGCAGCTCGCAAAAAGTCCCGCCTGATGAAATCGTTGAACCGCTAATTTATTTTGTAGATCCGGACCAAAAAACCGTTCTATTAATTTAGAACGGTTTTTTCTTATATTACCCAACTTTATACTTATCACATTATTGCTGCTATAGCTGAGATAATGAGATAAATAGATCATCCGCAAATCTCCCCAGACACCAGGTCCAACGCCACCGAAGCTTCAATGCGGCCGGTTTTAATGGCAATGTCTAATTCTAATAACCGCTCGTAGATTTTTTTAAGCGCCAACAAGGTAAAACCTTTGCCCTGTTCAAAACTTTTACGCAAAACATACGGATGCAATTTTATAGTTTTAGCCAATGATTGAAATTGCGCTCCCCGTTCGATTTCGCTTTTTACCAGTAGCAGATTCCGAAACTGATAAACCAGCATCGAAAGCAAATAAATTTCTGATTCGCCTTCAGCTAAATGACGATGTAAAAGAGATAGCGCCATTTGTTTGTTGCGCGTGGCCAAGGCATCAATCGTTTTAAAAATATCGTTTTCGATTTTAGCACCAACCAGCTCGTCAATATCCGCCGGTAAAATTACTTTACCGTTTTTATAACTAATTAACTTATCTATTTCATTGCTTAGGCGCCACAATTCCGAGCCAACAAAAGTAGCGATTTTTTTAATTGCTGCCGCATCTATTTGACCGCCTCGCTCTTCCACTTGTTTTTTTATCCAAACCTCTAATTTCGTACCGCTTAAAAAATTAAATTCTTCTGCGTTAACCGGTTTGCTGGTTAATTTTTTAAATAAATCTTTATTTTCTTTCAGCGCATAATCCTTGCTCTTTCTCTCTTCTAGCCGCCCTAACTTTTGCCCGACGACCAAAAAACTTTCCGTGGTTTTCAAAATACCACTGGATTCCAAGTATTCCAGAAATTTTTCTTTAATATCTTTTCGGACATCAAATAGATCTTTAACCACGGCTAATTTCTTTTCGGCAAACATAGAATAAGAATCAAAAAAGTTCTTCAATTTTTCCCATTCCCCTTCTTGCGCCAAGTCAAAGCAACCAAAATTAAAGCCGCTTTTATGCTTGGCCTGATATCCCGCCACCACTGAACTAATTTTTTGTTTTAGGCGAAAATCATCTTCGCCGTAGAAAAAATAGACCACAAAATAAAAATACCAAATTATTATTTATATATTATTGCCTGATTTACTTGCACCACCTCCACCCAAATTTGCCCCGGCACAAATTTTATTTCCTGGCCGGCGCTATCATAAAAATATAGTTTTTTTGTTTGGTCGCTAGCATCTTTTTTCCAGGTGCCAATAATTTCTTCGCCGTTGCGGTAAATCTGCGCCCGGCCAGAGCCAGTCACATCCACATCGTTATACTGCCCCTCAATTTGTCGAGAAGCCGTAATCATGGCCACTACATTTTTAGCCGCTACTTGTTGGCCATTGTTTCTGTCGGTTTCTTTGGTTCCGCCACGCCAGCGCAGATATGAATTCTTAGCAGAATCATAAACATATTTCACCGCAAAGGCACCGGGAAAGCCGATTGATAGGGTTTTTGTGGTGGTTGCGCTACTAACTGGAATGTCATCAAAAAATAAATAACTATCTTCTTTTCCTTCGACGCGATAACCAAGCTTTTGAGATGCTTCTAATAATCGAGTATATGAAGTGAAACCATTATGCGGCGCGACAATTCCTGATTTTCTAAAAAAAGAGTCGTGAGGATTTGCTAGCGCATCAATATTATTCATAATACCCTTATCTAATTTATCCAACGCAAAGTGCGACCCACCCCAATGAACAAAAATTGCATCCAGTCCCCGCGCTAATTCGATATAATCATGGCGAGCCGAACGAACCGAGCCAATTTCCTTGGGCGAGTTGCAAACAAAAACTGCCATCAGCCGAGTCATACTATCTGTAATCACTGGCATATTAAAGACCATGTCCGCCTCGGATAACCCGGCCAAAGGGCGTGCTACTGGATCGCCCGCTAGCATCACCGCTATTGGCCGACGATTAGCGTTGGCACAGGCTAAGCCACTCAACGGGCTCCTAGAGCCAACTGATTCAGGCGATTGCTCTGGCACACCAGAAATAATCTCGGCGGGGCCGCTACTAGATAAGTTATTATAAATCTTAATTGACTTTCCTTTTCCCCGGATAGAATACCAGCCCAAACCAATTAAAATAATTAGTAAGATTAGTGGTAAATATTTTTTAATTTTTCGCTTCAAAATTTTTAGTTTAAATTATTAGTTTTTTTAACTCTCCCCAATTATCACCTGCCTCAAAATCGACTTTTAAGGGCACAGCTAGTTGATAAATATTTTCCATAATCTTTTTTATTTCTTGGGCTGCCTTAGTAACCTTATCTTCCGCGACTTCAAAAACCAATTCGTCGTGCACCTGAAGCAACATTCTACTGTTGGCCACCAACCACTCATTTTTAGCCACACTAACCATCGCCATTTTTAATAGATCCGCCGCGGTCCCTTGCACCGGCATATTAACTGCCGCCCGCTCCGCTGCTTGACGCAAATTCCAGACCGCCGAATTAATTTCCGGCATAAACCGCTTGCGGCCAAAAAGCGTTTGCACAAAATTATTCTTAGCCGCTGACTGCCGGCTATTTTCTAGGTACTTGGCAACACCGGAAAATTCGGCAAAATATTTTTTTATGAAATCTTTCGCCTTGCCATATTCAATGCCTGCCGCCTGGGCAAACCCATGACTACCCATACCGTAGATGACCCCAAAGTTTAAAACCTTAGCCATACGCCGCGCTTCTTTACTAACTTCATTAGCCTCAATTCCCAAAACTTCCGCCGCCGTAGCGGTGTGAATATCTTTGCCTTCAGAAAAGGCTTTGATCATTTCCTTATCGCTAGAAAGAGAGGCCACCACCCGCAATTCAATTTGAGAATAGTCGGCTGACAATAATTTATTGCCGCGCTCGGCCACGAAAGCCTTGCGAATTTCTCGGCCTAGCTCGGTTTTAATTGGAATATTTTGTAAATTCGGATTTTTGGAAGACAAGCGGCCGGTGGTTGTGCCTAGCTGATCAAAAGTGGTGTGCAGTCGGCCGTCACTGGCGACTAGCTCGGGCAAGGCATCAACGTAGGTATTTTTTAGTTTGGCCAGCTCGCGATATTCAATGACACAGTCCACCACTTCATGCTCGCCACGCAATTTATTTAATTCCGACGCGGCCGTTGAAATAACCTTGCCGGGCGTTTTTTTGAGCCCCTTAATCTGCAAATTCAATTTTGTAAATAACACCTCCGATAATTGCTGAGGCGAATTAATATTAAATTCTGCGCCCGCTAATTTATAAATTTTTGTTTCCAGTGTCTTTAATTTTTGCCCCAAATTATCGCCTAGATTTTTTAAATAGTCTTTATCAATTTTAATGCCAGCCTGCTGCATTTTTGCAAGCACCGGCGCTAAGGCTTTTTCGACTTGGTAAATTTTTTCAGACAGAACTCCCTGTTCGTGTGCTTGCTCAATTTTTTTCAAAACAGTTGGCTCGTCATTAAGCAAGCTACCTTGCCCCGGCGTAATTTTTTCTGTTTTTTTATCACCGGCTAATTTTTCTACCTCTTTGGGCAAAATATTTTTTTCATCAGCAGAATTTAGGCGGGTGACCAAACTAAAAAATCCTAATTCCTTAAAAAGCTCGACTACTTTCTGTTTGTCAAAATCCTTAGCTAGTGCGGCTGATAAATTAAATTTTATTGGCACATCTTGCTTAATCGTCGCCAAATATTTGCTAAAAAAGGCTTGTTCTTTAAATTCCAAAAGCTTTTCCAAAAGCTTTTTGGAATTTACCCTGAGCGATTTATCCCGAGCGGAGTCGAGGGAAGTCGAAGGGTTGTCTTTTTGTTTTTCTATTTCTTTATATAACTTTTCCAAACTACCAAAATCCTTAAGCAAAGTAATCGCCGTTTTTTCCCCCACCCCAGGCACACCCGGAATATTATCCGACGGATCACCCTTGAGCCCCTTATAATCATTCATCTGGTCGGGCACCAAGCCCTCAAAACGCTGGCGCACCGCCGCTTCGTCGTATATGATCGTGTCTTTTATGCCTTTTTTTAGTGTGTAGATACTGACTTTATCATTAACTAGCTGTAGTGTATCCAAGTCACCGGTCACAATTAAGACTTTAACTTTCTTGCTCGCTTGCTTGGCTAGGGTGCCGATTATGTCGTCCGCCTCAAAGCCTTCTTTTTCAAAAACCGGAATATTGAAAGCGGCCAACACGTCTTTAACTCTTTTTATTTGCGCGTAAAGTTCGTCCGGCGCCTTGGCGCGCGTGGCTTTATACTCATCGAATTCTTTATGGCGAAACGTTGGCGCCGCCATATCAAAAGCTGCCGCAATATAATCGGGTTGCAGCTCTTTTAGAACTTTTAATAAAATTGAGGAAAAACCAAAAACCGCATTCACCAGCTCCCCCCGACCGGTTGAGAGCGGCGGCAAAGCGTGATAGGCACGGTGAATGAGAGCGTGGCTGTCGATGAGGACAAGGGTTTTCTGATTGCTTCTTTTAAGCATAGAATAACTTATACCGCTTAATTCCTATTAATATTTTTTTAAACTCTAAGTCCTAAATTCTAAATCCTAAACTCTAAACAATATCTAATGAATAAAATTCAAAGCCCAAAACGATTCGAAATCTCCCTCGCCTCGACTCGCTGTCGCTTGTCGACGCGAGGCGGGGGGAGGATTTTTTGTAATTATTTGGAATTTTAATAATTTGAATTTAGGATTTGTTTAGGATTTAGTATTTTTATTTTCCTCATGTCTTCTCCCCCATGTTCAAATTCCAGCCAAACCGCATCTGGCGGCAATGATTTTTTAATTCGCTCCGCCCATTCAATCACTATTAAATTATTCTTATCTTTTAAAATATCCTCAAAACCCAACTCGGCCAGA
>Ga0172370_10001558_pt1 | contig 34613 bp, 33 predicted proteins | sample LakKiv5m_FD_114538 | JGI IMG/M metagenome (GOLD analysis project Ga0172370, IMG submission 114538) | Freshwater microbial communities from Kabuno Bay, South-Kivu, Congo - kab_022012_11.5m | ecosystem: Environmental > Aquatic > Freshwater > Lake | place: Democratic Republic of the Congo...
AAGTTGTTTCCCGGCTATGATTGGAACAAACTCTGGGAAAAACTGCTGCCTCTCACTGGTAACTTAACCTGTGAAATTGTGGCTATTCAGTAATCCAACAACCTTGGGACAATGTGTAATATTTACATTGCAATGATGACGAAGCCGTAAAAAGTCAATGTCCCCTCCCCTGGCGGGAGGGGATTAAGGGGAGGGGGAGCAATAATATTCTGTAATTACTTGTTTATCACTCTAACCCCATCCCTATCAAGTCAATGGAGAAGGAGTTTTTCTGCTTTTTACGAGGCCATCAATGTTGCAAAACAACACTGCAGATTGATAGGAGCTTGCTTTCTGATGAAGAAAGCATAGGCCGGTGATGATTGTGTGTCAATAAAGAAAGCGTCGCAAGATATTGGCTGAATTTTGCGGTTTAAATGTGGCGCGTACTCTGAGGCTCTAAACAAAGAGAGGCGCACATTGGCAAAGGTTTAATTTGAAGAAAGGAGCGGGGGATCTTTTGCGCATGTGTCGGGCCTCTAGACTAACACTTCCGCGGGGGGGAGATACGATAACAGTACAAAATAGTAACTTCTAACAAAACGTGCCACGTTCGAGAATGCTTCGAAAACTCAGATTTGAAATCGACATAGGCACTGGATCCTCATTTCGAAGATCCGCAACATTTTTTATATTTTTTTCCACTCCCACAAGGGCATGGATCGTTACGACCGATTTTCATAGATTGGACAGGTTTGATTGGATTAAGCAGTTTTTCAAGATCTGATATATCTTCCGGCTTGTCTGGTTCAATGCCCAAAATGAACTGCCACCCATTTTGATCAAATATGGAGGCTATTTCATTAGCCCGGTATTCATTTTGAACGCGTACAATTGCTGGTTTCTTTTCCGTTCCTAATTTAGCCATAATTAAATAAATTCCTAATTACCTATGCGTGGCTCTTATGGTTAAAGAAGTCCGGGTTCAAATTATGATTTTTTGAAAAACTTTATCACCCGGAATCGCATCAACTGCACCTGTTGGTTATAAATAATAAAAAGTAACTGCGGGGAATTCTGGGGACAATATAAAGAATTACAGTTTGGATGTCAACCGTGTAAGTCAAACAGCAAATATCTCCAAAGATAAGAAAAAAACAGGGACATTGCTGCCTCTGCCTGTCTCAAAATTACGCCACGCCCGTTTAGATGTCCCCGGTGCACTCCAACATATCATATTCCGAAAATCGACACATCAAATATCTTCATTACAAATATCTTCAGAGACACAAAGCACAAAGGATTAAGCCATCAGCTGAATATCTTTTCTAAAGTACCGGGGAAGAAATTGTATTGCGGTAATTTACTCATGCTATAGGACAACATTTTAGTATTTACTTAAAAAAGATTTTCTGTACAATAGTAATAGATAAATTTCTAAACCTGCAATAACCACACGAGGGGAGGTACCATGATAAAAAGCATTCTCATACCAACCGATGGATCCGTTAACAGTTCTACCGCACTGGACTTTGGCCTTTATCTGTCTGAAAAATTCGGGGCTGAAATAAACGGACTCAACGTGATTGATGTCAGAGCGCTGGATGGGCCGTTTTTCAGCGACATCTCCGGGTCACTGGGATTTATTCCCTATCAGAATTACCTGCCAAACTTCCAGCGTATCCTCGAGGAACGCGCTGATCTCATTCTTGAAGCGTTCAATAAAATGTGCGCGGAGAAGGAGGTGCCGGCTAAGACCAGGCGCCTTACCGGAATTATTTCCAATATTATTGCCGAAGAAGCAAAAAAGGTTGACCTTGTCATCATGGCGCAGCGCGGCGAGCATGCGCAATGGTCATCGGGGCTGCTGGGATCAACAACAGAATCGGTTGTGCGCAAGGCGCCTCGCCCGGTTATGGTCACCCCGCAGAAGTTTAGAGCGTTACACAGCGTTCTCAGCGCGTATGACGGAAGTTACGGGGCGAATAACGCCCTCAAATTTGCCTGTGAATTTGTGCATGCCACGCGCGGCGAGCTTACCGTTCTTGTGGCAGGTCACAGCGAAGAAAAATGCCGCGAAACAGCCGCTGAAGCAGAAGCATTTATCAGTCCCTATAGCCTGAAATCGTCAGTGGCATGGGTAACAGGAGAAGCTCACGAAGAGATCCTGAAATATGCTGAGAGTAACCGCATTGACCTTATAGTTATGGGCGCCTTCGGGCGCAGCCGGGTGCGTGAACTTCTCCTGGGAGGCACGACGGCATATATCATGAGAAAAGCCCAGCTGCCCGTATTGCTGCTCCGTTGAAAGAGATCCGCCGCGATTGTACTTGTACTGTGCTTTTCGTCTTTATTCCGGCCCACTGCACAGCGCCTGCAGCAGCACGGAAAGAAGCCGTAATGTGTTGCTGCTTTAAACCCGCGTGCTTTTATCTCTCATCTGTTCCCCTCGTTTAAACCTGCTACGGGTTCAAACCGCGCCATAGATGACAGGACAGTATCTCCTGCTACTTGTGCAATTTGCACCATCCATTATTTTTTACTTTACAACCATTCATTAATACATAATATTGTTAAACTCCCAAGTTACAACCCGAACAAGCAGGAAACAACATTAACCGCAAAAGCGAAATTTAATGGATACTCCAGACTCTGCGCATGCAATAGGGATATTTGATTCAGGAATCGGCGGCCTGACCGTGCTGCGCGCGATTAAACGCCTGCTGCCCCGCGAGAACATCATGTATCTCGGCGACACGGCGCGGGTCCCGTACGGCACCCGCTCAGCGCAAACAGTTTTAAAATACGCCATCGCCAATACGGATTTTTTACTCCGGCACAATATAAAGCTGCTCGTTGTTGCCTGTAATACGGCGTCAGCAGTTGCAACAGACGCGCTGCGCGAGCGCTATGCTATACCGGTTATTGAAGTTATAACCCCTGGTGCGCGGGCAGCAGTCAAAGTATCGCGCGGCGGCAGGATCGGCATTATCGGCACTGAAACAACCGTACAAAGCAACGCCTATCAGAAAGCGATCCATGCATTAAACCGGCAGATCAAGGTTTTTTCCTGCGCCTGCCCGTTATTTGTGCCGCTCGCGGAACAGGGCTGGTGCGACCCGCATGACGAGATTGTCCGGCTGACAGCGCGGCGTTACCTCGGAGCTTTAAAGGACCAGTTAATAGACACGCTGGTGCTCGGCTGCACGCACTATCCGCTGCTGAAAGGCGCCATTCAGCTGGTCATGGGTGACGCCGTTACCCTCATAGATTCCGCCGAGGAGACCGCGCGCGAGGTTGAAAGGCTCCTTGAAGATAACAAGCTGCTGAGAGAAAGCGGCGACAGCGGAACCTGTTCTTTTTTTGTAACCGACATTCCTCACCGCTTCATCGAAACAGGGAAATTATTCCTGGGCGACGAAATAGAGACGGCGCAATTAGTTGACATTCTATAGCAGTTTAATAAAGACGCTGCGATCTTACAGGTTGTTGAAAAAGTGGTTTTTAAAGGCAGTGACATGGCCGAGGCAAAGCATAAGGAAAAAAAGCAGTCACACAAAAAACAGAGCGCGCGGTTCTGGGCTGTTCTGTTGATCTGTTGTGTTGTTGCCGGCGCTATAGCGTTCTACTATTACAATAAAGAGTTTTCGGACTGGACGCAATCTCTTATCCTGGAGCAGCCGGGCGCCTGGAAAGCGACGCTCTATTTTGGGGATGAACGCTCTGATTTTCTCATTCCCGAATTTAGAACCCTTACCACGGCAAGCGATCCTGCAGAGAAGGCGGCGGCGCTGGTACAGGAATTGATAAAAGGCCCGACTGCCCGAGGCGTGCGGACAGTTCCCCGGCAGACCAGAATTATCTGGAGCAAAACAGCGGGAGATGGTTTGCTGCGGTTAAATTTCGGCTCCGAGATGGTTCAGTACCATCCCGGAGGCAGCACCGCGGAACTTCTTACCGTCTATGCCATTGTAAATACTATTACGACCAATATACCGGAAATAATAAAAGTCCAGCTGCTTTTTGACGGTAACCCTGTTGAGACTTTAGCGGGACACTTTGACTGCAGCGGACCGGTTTCTCCCCGGCGGGAACTGGTGCATTAATCCTATAGTTGTTATGTCCTTGTTTTTTTAACAGTGAATAACCCCGCCTACAAAGCGGGGCATCTAACTTTTTAAAATATTTTTTAAATCCTCAACGCCTGCCTTTGGCAGGAAAACTTTTCATCCCCGTTTACAAAACGGGGATGAAAAGTTTTGTTTGCATAAAAATACTATCCAAAGATATTTGTTTTTTTGAAATCACATGAGTGACCTTTTCTGACTCCCCCTTAAAAAAAGGGGTGCTTTTCCCATCTTTTATAAGCAGGGGTTCGGGGTGGTCGGATGTATAGATATAAATATTCTGTTTTTAGAGTTCTTCTTAATTCAGAACCCTCAGTTTGACGGTTTGACTATGGCAGGCAAAATACCCCTCAGCAGAGTGCGCAATATCGGCATTATGGCGCATATTGATGCGGGCAAGACAACGGCTACAGAGCGGATCCTGTTTTATTCGGGCAAGTCCCATAAAATGGGGGAAGTTCACAATGGCCAGGCAATCATGGACTGGATGGAGCAGGAGCAGGAGCGCGGTATCACCATAACCTCCGCGGTAACAGCCTTTGACTGGAACGGGTGCGAGATACATTTAATCGATACCCCCGGTCACGTTGACTTTACCATTGAAGTGGAACGGTCGCTGCGGGTTCTTGACGGGGCTATTGCGCTCTTTTGCGCGGTCGGCGGCGTTGAGCCGCAATCGGAGACCGTATGGCATCAGGCCGATAAATATCATGTACCCCGCATTGCGTTTATTAATAAAATGGATCGTGTCGGCGCTGATTTTTTCGCCGCCCTGCTGATGATAGAGGAAAAGCTGGGCGCCCGTCCAATCCCGGTACAGCTCCCGCTGGGCGCCGAGGAAAACTTTATCGGGGTCATTGATTTGCTGCAGATGAAAACCATGCTCTGGGATGATAACTCGCTGGGCATTGACTGGAATTATGGCGAAATACCGCAGGAACACTATGCGGAAGCGCTGGCATATCGCGATAAGCTGCTGGAATTTGTTTCCGAACGAAGCGATGCCCTTATGGAGAAATACCTGGCCGGTGAGGAAATTCCCGAACGCGAGATAAAGTCCGTGTTGAGAAAATCCGCCCTTGCCCTGGAAGCGGTTCCCGTGCTCTGCGGCAGCGCCCTGAAAAACAAAGGCATCCAGCCGCTTCTGAACGCGGTTATAGATTATTTGCCGTCACCTCTGGACGTGCCGCCCGTGATTGGAAAAGAAGCAGCCACCGGCCGGGAAATTCAGGTCAGCTGTGACGATAAGGGATTGTTATCCTCCCTGGCATTTAAAATTGCCATGGATGAAGGGCGCAAACTTATTTACTTGCGCATCTATTCCGGAGAGCTCGAAGTGGGCCATGACGTGTACAATGCCGCAAAAAAGGAAAAGGAGAAAATAGCGCGCATTTTCCGGATGCATGCCAATAAAAAGGAGCGAGTGAATTCCGCGCGGGCCGGTGAAATTGTCGCCGTGATGGGCCTGAAAAAGACAACCACCGGGGACACCCTGTGCGACGAGGAGCATCCCATCCTTCTTGAGTCAATCGAATTTTACAAGCCGGTTATATCCATGGCAATCGAGCCCCGCACCATCGGTGAACAGGAAAAGCTTACCCAGGCGCTGGAAAGAATCTCCGAGGAAGACCCGACGTTTCATTTTACTATCGATGAGGATTCCGGCCAGACCGTAATCTCCGGCATGGGAGAACTGCATCTGGAAATCGTCGCAGACCGGATTGCCCGCGAGTACCGGGTTCCGATAAAAACCGGAAGGCCGCAGGTGGTGTACCGTGAAACCTTAAGCACCGCGGTAACTGCTGAGGGCCGTTTTGAAAAGGAAATAAATGAAGTGCGGCAGTCCGGCCACGTCTGGCTGAAGCTTGAGCCCCGCGCCCGCGGAGAGGGCAACAGATTTTTAATCAACATAAAAACCGGGAAAATTCCCGATATCTATTATCCGGTTATAGAGAAAGCGTTTCACGAGGCCTGCTCGAACGGCCCCCTTTCAGGCTACCCGCTGGTGGATATACAGGCAACGCTCTGTGACGGTTCTTTTAATGAACTGTCATCAAGCGAGACCGGTTATACCATTGCAACCGCCGTGGCCATGCGCGATGCTGTGGAGCGGGGGCAACCAGTGCTTCTTGAGCCGATCATGGAAGTTGAGATAGTCACACCGGAAGAATTTACCGGGGAGATTATAGCTGACCTCAATGCCCGGAAGGGTAAAATCGAAATGATAGAAAACAAGGCTAAAACCCGCATAATGCGAGCCTGCGTATCCCTGGTCAATATGTTCGGCTACTCAACAGCGCTTCGTTCTTCAAGCCAGGGGAGGGCAACCTTTACCATGAAATTCCTGCAGTTCGGCCGGCCCGGGGACGTCCTCTGATATTTGGCGTGACAAACAGGTATTTATGCGTTAATTATTTACCAGCTGTGCAGTACCATACTAACAAGACTATAGGAGAGCAGAATGAAAGAAAAAGTTCAGGAAGTGCTTAACAGAATCAGGCCCACCCTGCAGGCTGACGGCGGAAACATCGAACTGGTCGACGTTGTTGACGGTGTGGTGAAGGTAAAGCTGATGGGTGCATGTCAAGGGTGCATGGGCGCGCAGATGACCCTGAAAATGGGGGTTGAAAGGGTTCTCAAAGAAGCAATCCCGGAAATAAAGTGCGTTGAGGCTGTCTGATCAGCCGCTTGCATCAAGAGCGTTCAGGGTTTGTTATCCCGCGAGACAAAATAATCCTGGAGTATTTTCTTATGATCAAACACCAGCGGTTGCGGAAGTGAGTCCCTAATAAATACCCGCGCAACAGCGGCATCATCACCGCCAACGGGTTTGCCGCGCGCCTCGGCAATAAATACTGTTGAAATCGTATGGAACCGGGGGTCACGGGCAGGATCAGAATAGGAGTGGAACTGGCCTTTCAGCACAATATCAAGACCGGTCTCTTCTTTCGCCTCTCTGCCGGCGGCATTCTCAAGCGTTTCACCGTAATCCACAAAACCCCCCGGCAGGGCCCATCCCAGCGGGGGGTTTTTTCTTTTTATTAAAACAATCCCGCCGCCGGCAACTTCTATAATTATATCAACGGTCACCTGAGGACTTTTATATTCCTCAAATTCCCGCGAGCAATAGGGACATAATTTTTTAACCTTCATGTTTTCGCCTCTGATTCACTTAACCCTTGACTGCCGCACTACCGGTTGATAATATCCGTTCGTCTCATATTATGTCAATCGTCATCTGCAGTAAATCGTATAGCATATGGCATATTTTCTCAGCGTTCTGGGGCTTGCCCTTGTTATAGAAGGAATACCTTATTTTGCGTTTCCCGACAGGATGAAGTCTTTGCTTGCAAAGCTGCCCGCGTTTCCCGCCCGGTCCCTCAGAATATTCGGCATAGCGGCGATCAGCACCGGGCTGTTATTAATTTATATCTCTCAGAACTATCTGCGATGACTCGGGCCCCGCTGCCATGTCGCGTCTGATCTCTCTCAGCACCATACTCATCATTTTACTGTCCGGCTGCCCTGGCAAAGCCTGGTCGGCTGAGAAGCGTTCGGTAACTGTCAGGCTGCTTATCGGCACGTATGCTAAAACCTTTTCTGTTAGCGGCAGCCGGATAAAGCTCAGCTGCCTTGATAACAGTGCCAGCCCGGTTTACTGTGCCGGTGATAACATACCGGTGAAGCGTATAAAAAACGGCATAGAATTAAACGGCGTACATCTCGGCGGGCAACACTTCAGGCTTGATTCATCAAACACGGCGCTGTCAATTAATGGAACCAGCTACGGCGGAACGGTCATTATTGATTGCAGCAGCAAAAAAGAGATGATCCTCATAAACGAGATAGACCTTGAACAGTATCTTGAAGGTCTCATAAGCATCGAGCTCTCTCCGCGCTGGGAACTGGCTGCCATGAAGGTGCAGGCAGTTGTTGCGCGAACCTATGCGCTCTACCAGAAGGAAATAAACAGCGGCAATCCCTATCACCTGACAACATCAGTTCTCCATCAGCTCTACCGTGGCATAGAGCACGCGAACTCTAAAACAAGGCAGGCAGTGAGAGAAACCAGGGGAGAGGCGCTGACCTATAACGGGCTTCCCATTATGGCGGTCTATCACAGCTGCTGCGGCGGAAGAACCGAGGATGCGAAAAACGTCTGGAACACGAATAAAGACCGGCCGTATTTAAAAAGCGTATTCTGCGGGGCATGCTCGGGGTATGACAGATATTTCTGGAAGCTTACGATTCCGCGGGGCACATTTTACCGGAAAATCTTCAGCAAAGGATGTGCCGGAAATAAAGACAGCGCATCAGTTTCCATTCCCCGCAGAAGCCTTATTAACCGGGTGCTGGAAATAAACCTCAAGCGCGGAGAAAGCACTTCGATAATTCCCGGTAATGAGTTTCGTTCCCTGTTCGGCTTTTCCGAGTTGCGCAGCACCAATTTCATTGTCAAGGAAACATCAGACGGCTATGTGCAGTTTTTAGGCACGGGCAACGGTCATGGCGTGGGCCTGTGCCAGTGGGGAGCCCGCGCTCGTGCGGCGCGCGGAGAAACATACCGGGACATTCTTCTGTACTACTATCCCGGCACTAAACTGGTGAAATGGTACTGAGACCGTAACCTGTCAGCGCTCTTCCGTTACGCTGTTGCCGCAGGTTTGGTTTTCTGTTTCAGCTTCTCCAGGTCAGAAACGGTAAATTTGTCCCACTGGCAGGGCAGCAGCGAGTTGTTGTGGAACAGCGGCTCATCGGCCAGGGGAAAAGATGATGCAGCAACTGCCCGGTCCCATAACGCAGTGCCCGGAATTGGAGAGTATTCCGCGATGACGGGCCTCAAGCCGGATTCTTGCACCATCTGTATGGTATTAAAAACCTCACCTGCCTCCTGATCCGGAAGACCGGCCAGTATATAGACACCAACCTCCTGCGCGGTAAACCCGGCCTTTCTGAGAGAGCCTGCCGCGCGCCTGAATTCTTCCGTCACTACTTTTCCGCCGGTCTGCTTTTGCCTGTCTGCATCAGCGGTTTCAAGACCGAGCCTGATGGTTTTACAGCCTGCCGCCATCATCAGGTCTGCAAGTTTTTGTGTAATATAGCGAATATGCAGGCCATTGGGGAAATGAAGACGTATGGTTAATTTCCTTGTTATTATTTCTTGTAAAATGGGCCGGGCATGCGCTTCATGCTCTGCCAGAAAGGCATCATCATAAAACGCAAAATCGGTCGCGCCGTAATGAGTAATCCCGTGTTCAATCTCATCTGCAACGAGCAGGGGGTTTCTGCGGCTGAAGCCGGGAAAAAGCCGGGAAGACGCGCAATAGAGGCAGCTGAATGGGCACCCTCTGGCGGTCAGCAGCGGCAGCGCGTTTTGCGCGGACAGCAGCTCATGGGCAGGGTAGGGCAGACTGTCGGGATTGCGCACATAAGGAAAGACAGAAATCTCTTTTTTCCCAATGGCCGCGACTATACGTAATACTTCCGACTCACCGGGGCCACGCACAATATAATCAGCTCCGGAAAAACGCAGCGCGTGCTCATGACAGATGGTTGCGTACACGCCGCCGAGCACTATTGGCACATCTGGATATCGCGTCTTCAGCCGTGTTATAACTTCAAAAACTCCCAGATACCAGTAAGTCATCATTGATGTCACCAGTATCACTCGCGGTTTTGGTAAAGAAGATACTGTTTCCTCAAATATACCTGGAGTTATGCCAAAACGCTTATAGCGTTTATTTTTTATGGATTGTAATGCGTCCGGTTTTGGTGCCGGCTGATGATAAAAGTGACCTTTGCCAGTAGGTTTTCGCGCGGGCAGTTTAACTCCCGGCAAATCATGCATAAGCGGATGGAGCGGGTCAAGACAATCGATAAGATGAACGCCAAAGCCGTTCTGTTTCAGAAGCGCAGCAATATAGAGCAGGCCCAGAGGCTTTGACCACAGGTCATAGGCCGCAAAATCATAGATCCAGGGATTGACAAGCAGAATGAATGGGGCAGTACTCATGGTGTGACAATAGATAATACCTGTGGTTGTGATAATTTGCAGGCAAACTTACCAGCACTATTTATATTGAATAACTATAATAAAACATATAATTGTCACATACTTATTACTTCTTGTTTCTTATCATAACTAATGATAATTTAAAAGCACTGCACAAAAACTCTAACAGGTTTTTGAAAATGTAGTCTTTTTCAGGCTGGTCAAAAAAACCAGATGCAAAGCGCGCGAAGTCCTGAGGAATGAGGCGTACTTTCGGTACGTCGCAATGACAAAGGATGAACATCACGCAGCAGATGGGTGTTTTTCAACAGCCTGCTAACAGGAACAATAGTGGTATGAACTTACTGGTTCTGGGCTCAGGCGCAATCGGTTCGGTGTTCGGAGGATTTCTTGCCAAAGCAGGCCACCATGTGTGTCTCATCGGCAGGCATGCTCATCTTGAAGCAATAAAGGACCAAGGTCTCATTATAGAAGGCATCTGGGGCAGGCATGTGGTAAAGAACATGGCCGGATATGAAAGCCTTGCAGCACTTAAGGAAAAGGAGACCGCCCTCTTTGATGCAGTTCTTTTAACAGTCAAATCCTATGACACGGAATCAGTGCTGCAGGCATTGCTTGCCTGCTTTCATGAACCACCGCCAATTGTTTCGCTGCAGAACGGCCTGGGCAATATTGAGAAAATCGAAGCGCGCGCGGGAAAAGAAAAGACCATCGGCGGCCGGGTGATTTTTGGCGTTGAGTTCATGGAGCCCGGACGAGTCAACGTGACGGTATCAGCTGACAAAACCATGCTTGGCGGTCTGGCCGGCGGAATTGACCGGTCTTTTGTTGAACGCCTCGCCCGGGAACTTACCGCAGCCGGCATATTGTCAGAAGCAACGGATGATATAAATAAATATATCTGGGGTAAGGTGCTGTATAATTGCGCGCTGAACGGCCTTGCCACGCTGCTGAATGTGCATTACGGCGCCCTGCTTGCGAGTGACAGCACCAGGGAAATCATGCACCAGGTAGTAACGGAGATATTTCATGTGCTCAGGGCTTACGGCATTACCCTTGACTGGCGGGAGCCGGAAGAATATACAGAGTTGCTTTTTACAACGCTCGTACCGCGCACCTTTGACCACCATCCATCAATGCTGCAGGATATCCTGCGGCACAAGCGTACCGAGATTGACGCCTTGAACGAGGCAGTGGTGCAAATGGGCCGGGAGCAGGGCCTGGACCTGCCGTATAATTGGGCCATAACAAAGCTTATCAAGGCGCAGGAAGCATTGAACCGCCGGCCATGAGAAACGCGCATGAAAAATGAGTCTGATGAGCTCATTGATCGCTATTATAATTATCTATCCGTCGAGCGGCGGCTGTCGGCGAATACCCTGGAATCCTATGGCAGAGATATAAAAAAATATCTGATTTTTCTGGAGTCCCGCAACAACAGATCAGTTGCCGCCAGCACGCGCCTTGACCTGCTTGCCTTCATTAATGTTGAAAAGAAACGCGGTCTTTCTTCCCGCTCATGCGCCCGGGCTCTTTCATGCGTAAAAACATTTTTTAAATTTTTGGTTCAGGACGGAGTGCTGAAGAAGAGTCTAATCCTTGACGTGGAGACGCCGCGGCTGGAAAAAAAGCTCCCCAATGTTTTAAGTGTCGATGAAGTCGAAGCTTTGATCGCCACTCCGGATACTGATACGGCGCTCGGGCTGAGAGACCGCGCGCTTTTTGAGCTTTTATATGCGACCGGCCTCCGGGTGTCTGAGCTTGTGTCTTTGACGGTCAACGCGATTAATGTCGAGGCAGGCTTTGTACTAGTCATGGGCAAGGGATCAAAAGAGCGTGTTATCCCGGTAGGGGAAGAAGCGCTGAAATGGCTGCGGAGATATTTGCTGGAAGCGCGGCAGCTGATCCTGCGCGCCAGAACAAGTAAATATCTTTTCACTAACCGATCGGGAGCGCGGCTGTCACGGCAGGGGTTCTGGAAAATCGTAAAAAAATACTGCCTCAAGGCGGGCATTGTAAAAAACATATCGCCGCACACACTGCGTCACTCATTTGCCAGCCATCTGTTAGCGGGAGGGGCTGATCTTCGTTCAGTCCAAACCATGCTCGGTCATGAGGATATATCGACAACGCAGATTTACACCCACGTTGAAAAAGAACGGCTGAAAACCATACACGACAAGTACCATCCAAGGGGGTAGTTCAAAGTTTAAAGTTTGAGGTTTCAAGTCCAAGGTTTAAGGCACGAGGTTTCAAGTTTAAGGTTTAAGGTTTCAAGTTTAAGGTTCAAAGTTAAGTTATGGCAAGTTTACAAAGTTTTGAAGATTTGGATGTCTGGCAGAAGTCGTGTGAATTTGCAAAAGAGATTTATGCAATATCAAGGGAAAGTCATTTATCCAGAGACCTTATATTGCGAGATCAAATAATCAGGTCTGCAATTTCAATCAATTCCAATATAGCAGAAGGGTTTGAGAGAGGCGGAACCGGAGAGTTTATACAATTTCTATCTATCGCCAAAGGCTCTGCTGGCGAATTGCGATCGCAACTATACATAACTTTTGATCAGGGCTATATAGATGAAATCACATTTCATAAATTGTTTGACATGGCCAGAACAATTTCACGGATGATCAGCAAGCTGATAGAGTATTTGCGCAAATCAAATATCAAGGGAACAAAGTATAAATGACCTGTAACCTTAAACTCGAAACATTAAACGCTAATCATGTAACCTTGAACCTTAAACTTTAAACCTTAAACTTTTCATGTAATGGACGTTATCACTACCCACATAAATGCAGATTTTGACGGCCTGGCTTCCATGATCGCCGCTAAAAAGCTCTATCCTGATGCGGTGCTTTCCTTTCCGGGGGGACAGGAAAAGAATCTCCGGGACTTTTTCATGCAGTCTGCCATGTTTTTGCTGCAGACGGAAAAAGTCAAAAATATACCGCTCAGTAAAATAACACGGCTGATACTGGTCGACATACGGCAGGCCCACCGCATCGGCAAATTTGCCGCCCTCTGCAAGCGTGATGATGTCGAAATACATATCTTTGACCATCATTCGGCTTCTCCGGATGACATACACGGCAGCGTCGAGCACATACGCCCCGTCGGCTCAACCTCAACCATACTGTGCCGGATACTGCAGGAAAAGGGGCTTGGCCTCACCCCAGATGAGGCGACGGTCCTCATGCTGGGCATCTATGAGGACACGGGCAATCTGACGTTTGCCTCAACCACGCAGGAGGATTTCCAGGCCGCCGCCTACCTTCTGGGAAAAGGTGCCATCCTTAACACGGTGTCTGATTTGATTACCCGGGAACTGACTTCAGACCAGGTGTCGCTGCTCAATGAACTGGTGGAGCATGCTTCAATAAAAAATATTAACGGCATTGAGGTCATGTTCGCCACCGCGTCGTACGGCAGTTATGTTGGGGAATTCTCCGCCCTGGTGCACCGGCTAAAAGATATGCAGAATGCTAATGTCCTGTTTGCGATTGCCAACATGGATGACCGCATCTACCTGGTGGCCAGAAGCCGGATTCCTGAAGTCAATGCCGGTGAGATTGTTTCCGAGTTCGGCGGGGGAGGGCACCCGACTGCCGCCGCCGCAACTATTCACGACATGACGCTCACCCAGGTGGAGGAGAAACTGGTTGGCATACTGCACTCTAAAATAAGGCCGGTGAAAACAGCCCGTGATTTTATGGCGTCACCGGTAAAAGTCATCACTGCGGATGAAACCGTAGAAAAAGCCGGGGCGCTTCTGACGCGTTATAATATTAACGTCCTGCCGGTGGTGGATCATGAAAAGCCGGTCGGAATCATTACCCGGCAGATAGTCGAAAAGGCCTCTTTTCATGGTTTAAAAAAGGTGCCGGTGCGTGACTTCATGACCACAGAATTTATTACCGTTAAACCGACTACGCAGCTTTCCGTAATTCAGCGCGCTATCATAGAAAACAATCAGCGTTTTCTTCCCGTCCTCAGCGGCAAGAAGCTTGTCGGCGCGATTACCCGAACCGATCTGTTGCGGGTGCTGCATGTCGATGTTAAACCGGACGGCATTGAGCTTGAGCCTTCGTCGCACGCTGAACGAAAACGTACGGTCCACGCGCTTTTAAAAGAGCGGCTGACAAAACCGCAAATCGCGCTGCTGAAGAATATCGGCGCTGCGGCGGACGCCCTTCAATATAATGTCTATGCCGTGGGAGGCTTTGTACGGGACATTGTGCTCAGGTATGCAACGCTGGACATTGATATCGTGGTTGAGGGAGACGGTATAAAATTTGCCCGCGCTTTTGCCGCTGCGCATCATTGCCGGCTTACCGAGCACAAACGGTTCGGCACCGCGGTTTTGCAGTTCCCCGACGGTTTGAAAATTGATGTTGCCTCTGCCCGGCTCGAGTATTATGAGCATCCGGCCGCCGCACCCCAGGTCGAATGGAGCTCAATCAAGCTTGATTTGTACCGGCGGGATTTCACCATCAACACGCTGGCCATACAGCTCAACCGGGCTGCCTGGGGCAATCTCATCGACTTTTTCGGCGCTTCCCGGGACATAAAAGAAAAATTCATCCGCATACTGCATAATCTGAGCTTTGTTGAAGACCCGACGCGGATATTCCGCGCGCTGCGGTTTGAACAGAGATTTTCCTTCCGCCTGAGCAAGCTTACCAGAAGCCTTATTGACAATGCCGTTAAAATGAAATTTTTAAGCAGCGTGAGCGGCAAGCGCATCTTTACCGAACTTCAGCTCATAGTACAGGAAGATAAGGCGCTCTCAATCCTGCGGCGCATGTCGGAAATCGGCCTGCTTGCCTATATTCACCCGTCAATACAATACACACCGGGACTGAGGACGCTGCTCAAAAACTGCAAGGACGTGCTCTCATGGTTTAACCTGCTCTTTCTTCAGGAACGCTGCGAGCAGTGGTTGGTCTATTTTATCGCTCTTGTTGACCAGCTGACTATCGCTGAAACAGAGTCACTATGCGCGCTTTTTCATGTGCATAAAAAAGATGCTGACAAAATCATGGCCGCGAAAACGCGGGGCCTGGAGACACTGCAGTGGATACTCTCCCGGCGCTCGTTTAAAAACAGCGAGCTGTATCGCCGGCTGAGTGATCTGCCTGCTGAAGTCAGCCTGTACCTTATGGCCAAAACAAACCAGACTGCGGCCAAAAAGGCATTTTCCCTTTATTTCAGTCATCTCCAGGGCAGTGCCACCCATGTAACCGGGGATGATCTCATCCGCATGGGCATAAAGCCTGGTAGGATATTCACGCAGATACTGACTGATCTGCACGACGCAGTCCTCGATGACAAGGTTTCCGGCAGAAAAAATGAACTTGAATATATCAGGAAAAAGTTCATAAAGGATGGTGATTAGTTCTTGTTTTTTACTGATGACAAAAGCATTCCTTTACAGTAAGATCAATTTATATTAAAAAAATGTTCCATCTTATATAACATTATTCACCGCCGAAATATATGACCTACAAGGTAAAGCTTGAAATATTTGAGGGACCCCTTGATCTTTTGCTCTATCTTATTCGTAAGAATGAGCTTGATATATATGATATTTCTATTATTACCATAACACAGCAGTACCTTGAATACCTTGACCTGATGAAGGCCCTCAACCTTGAAATTGCCGGGGAATTTCTGGTCATGGCAGCTACGCTCATGCACATCAAATCCCGGTCCCTGCTTCCTAATCAGGAGGATGAAAACGAGGCCGAACAGGGTCCTGACCCGCTCGAGGAACTACGGCGGCAGCTTCTCGAATATCAGAAATTCAAGGATGCCGCCCATGCTCTGAAAGAGCATGAAATACTTGAAAAAGATGTGTTCACGAGGAGCTACTTTGAGGAACGGAACCTGAAAACGGACGACACTGCCGAGATATCCGATATCAGCCTGTTTGAACTGCTTAACGCGTTGAAGACAATACTTAATAAAACCGGCAACAGTGAAGCATTCATGGAGGTTACCGCAGAGCAGATATCGGTAAAGGACCGGATCATCTGGCTACTGGATATTCTTAAAACCAGAAAGTCGCTGACGTTTGAAGCGCTGTTTGCGGAGATGCAAAATAAGATCGAGATAGTCAGCACGTTTCTGGCCCTGCTTGAACTAATTCGCCTGCAGGCGGTGCAGGTATTACAGCAGACTCTGTTCGGCACCATACATATATATGCGGTTGATTTAGCGCCCGATAACACTGAAGCACTGACTGCGCCGGTAGATGAATCCTACAGTTAGACAACAGGGAATTACTATTTGACAGAATACTATGTTTTTACAGGGAGCACGATGGATAAAATTGAGCTTAAACCTATATTAGAAGCCCTTATATTCGCATCAGATACCCCTCTGACTGTCGACAAAATAAAGCAGCTACTGGAGAGCGTTTCCCGTAAGGAGATTGATGCGGCAATCGGGGAATTGCAGCGAGAATACCAGGAGCAGAACCGCGCCTTCCAGCTGAAGGACGTTGCCAATGGGTACCAGTTCCGCACCCAGCCGGCTTTCTCTCCCTGGCTGAAAAAGCTGAAAAAGACCAAACCGTTCCGGCTGACCCAGCCCACGCTTGAGACCCTTGCTATTATTGCCTACCGGCAGCCCATCACCAAAATGGAGATTGAAAAAATACGCGGGGTTGACAGCGGCGGCATAGTAAAAACTTTGCTGGACAAAAAACTGATTACCCTTGCCGGAAAAAAAGACGTGCCGGGCAAGCCGTTTCTGTTTGCCACGACAAAAACGTTTCTTGAAGTATTCAGTCTTGAAAACCTGTCCAGCCTTCCGACCCTGAAAGATATCGAGGACCTGGATACCGCCCAGCTGCCGACACCGGGGCGCGAGCCTGATATGTCTGATGAGACGGAAAATGACATGGCGGACGATGCCGCGGCGGAGGGGGAACAGGACGTTGGGCAACCCGACCGGCCGGCTGCAGATTATCAGGCCGGGCCCCCGCAAAACAACGGCGAACAGGACCCGGCAGAGCCGGTACCGGAAACGGATGAGCATACATCCTGCGTGGACGGGTAACCGGATGAAAATACGTCTGCAAAAAATAGTGGCGCAGGCGGGAATTGCGTCACGCAGAAAGGCAGAGGAGCTGATACGGGAGGGGAAGGTCCGGGTCAACAATGTAATTGTCAGTCAGCTGGGGGCAAAGGCTGACCCGCAGCATGACAGCATTGAGGTGGCAGGGCAGGCGCTCCCTGCGGCGCAAAAAAAGGTCTATATCATGTTACATAAGCCAAAGGGCTATGTAACAACACTGCGCGACCCTGAAGGCCGGCCGACCGTTATGGACCTGGTGGATACCGTAACCGAGCGGCTTTACCCGGTCGGGCGGCTTGATTATGATACTGAGGGCTTGCTGATACTGACCAATGACGGTGATTGTTCTCAGTCGCTGCAGCATCCGCGACACAACGTCGCGCGAATTTAGCTGGTTAAAGTTCGGGGGCGGCCTGCGGAAGACATATTGAGCAGGCTGCAGAAGGGAATTATGGTGGACGGCGCAAAGACCTGCAAGAGCAGGATCAGCGTGCACCGTTCATTAGGGAAAAATACCTGGCTGAACATGTCTCTCTGGGAAGGCAGAAACCGGCAGATAAAAAAGATGTTTGCCGCGGTAGGGTATCCGGTGATGCGTATCCTGAGGATAGGATTCGGGCCGCTGCACCTTGACCAGAAGCTTGATCCCGGGGATTACCGTCATTTGCGCAAGGATGAAATACAGCAGCTTATGAAGCTCACGGAGCCATCTCCAGGTTGAGATAGTAGCCGTACGGGCCTCTTTGAATGAGCACGAGGATGCTGTCCTGCTGAGCATAGCGGGCAATCGTCTTTTTGAAATCCCCCCCGGTATTAATCCTGTTTTCATTGATCTGCAGCAGTATATCGCCGGGCCTCAGGCCGCGCTGTTCAGCCTGTCCGTTATCGCGAATACTCTTTATGACTACTCCCTGTGTTGCATAAAGCCCGTATTTTTCTGCAACCGCCGCGTTATTCTCCATGACGGCAATTCCCAGCGCCTTCCAGCACATTTCATCAACCCGCGACAGCGGGAAAACCGCCGCTTTCAGCGCGTACTCGGAAATTGCATTGTCCCTGAAAACACTCAGCGCAATGCTGTTCTCAGCGGTGTACGACGAAAGAATGGTATTAAATGATTCCCTGGATTTCACCGGCTGGCGTTCAAGGGCGGTTATTATATCACCGCGCTTGAGGCCGGCGTTTTCCGCCGGGCTGCCGGAATAGACATCTGTTATAATGACCCCGTGATTGCCGCGAAAGTTAAACTGCCGTGCAATACCGGAATTCAGGGTCTGCACATACAGCCCCAGCCACGGTGAGCGGACCTCGCCATAACGCAACAGATCATTTACGATTCTTTTAGCCGTATTTACCGGTATCGCAAAACCGATGCCCTGGGCCTCCCCGTATATCGCGGTATTAATGCCGACCAGCTCGCCTTTTATATTCAGCAGCGGTCCGCCGCTGTTGCCCGGGTTGATTGAAGCATCGGTCTGTATGAAATTTTCGTACAGTTCGTTGTCTTTCTTTATTGACCGGTGCAGCGCGCTCACAACGCCGGTCGTCACGGTGTGAGAAAGACCAAAGGGGTTGCCGATAGCAATCACTGTTTCCCCGATCAGCAGATTATCCGAATCGCCCAGCCGTATCCGGGGAAAGGGACTGTCCGTCTTTATCTTAAGGATGGCAAGGTCTGATTTCGGGTCGGAGCCTATCAGCAGAGCGTCGTATTCTTTTTCATCAAGGGTTGCTACTTTAATTGTGGAAGCATTCTGCACCACGTGCCAGTTTGTTATAAGATAACCTTTTTCATCTATTATTACGCCAGACCCGAGGCTTGTTCGGACTGATTTATTTTCATACCGTGGTTCTATAAAATTTTCAAAAAACCTTTCAAAGGAGGGGTCGCCAGTATAGCCGCTGAAAGGATTTACCCGTTCTTTAACTTTTTCATAGGTGCTGACGTTGACAACAGCAGGCTTTGTTTCCTGTACTGCCTTAACAACAGGTGTTATCCGGATATCTTCACCGGAAACCGTGCCGCAGAAAAACAAAAAGGTATTGAGAGCGAAGAGGGCACTGAAGCGGATACATCTCAATTTCATTAAAGTAGTTCCTTAGCAGTATCTTATAGTTAACATAATATACATTATCAGACTAATATTTCGAATTTGTTTAGTTATCTTATCTTATAATGGCTGTGTCTGGCGCATAACTAATAAAGGCACGGCTTTGTTTCAGCATTAAAGCCGTGCCTTGCAAAGGAAACTATCCAGCTAATCCAGTAATTTCCATTTTCCGTCTTTCACCGTAATCATAACCATGGAATCAACGCCCAGACCGCAGTGGTCGGTCGGTGACATGGTATAAACCCCGCTTACGCTGACAAAATCTTTTGTGTTCTCAATTGCATCCCGAACTTTTGCCGGCATGGTACTGTTACTTTTCTTCATGGCATTTACCACCAGCGTGATCGCATCCCATGCATACCCGGAATGCGTGCTGACTTTGCCGTATTTTTTTACGTTCTCATATTCATTGACAAATTCAATAATCAGTTTTTTTTGCGGATCAGTGTCAGGAAGCTGGTTCGGCACCATGAGTTTAGTTGAAGGCATACTGTTGCCTTCTGCAGCAGATCCTGCCAGTTCGAGATATTTCGGATCGGGCAGCCCATGGCACTGAAAGAGCGGTATGGTGAAGTTCAGCTGCTTGACATTTTTCGCAACGATTGAGCCGGGCGGCCCTATGGTCCAGCAGATAAGAGCCTGCGCATCTGTTCCTTTCAGCTTGCTGAGCTGAACGGTCATGTCAGAATCAGTAATATCAAATTTTTCCATGGCAGCTATGGTAATGCCGTATTGCCCGGCAAGTGCTTTTAAGGATTTCTCACCCTCTTCGCCGAATTTATCGGACGCGGTAATAAGCGCAACTTTTTTTATTCCCTGCTTCTGCAGATACTGATAAACTTTTTCAACGGCAGTTATGGTCTTCTGCGGTGATTTGAAAACCCATTTCCTGACCGGGTTGACCGGAGCTGTGCCGCCGACACAGGCAACAACAGGGATTTTCGCTTTATCAACAATGTTCAGAATAGCCATCGCGCTTTCAGTCCGTGTCGGGCCTACCAGGGCGACCACTTTTTCCCTTTCAATCAGCCGTTTAGCCTGAAGCGCTGCCTTGCCCGCGTCGCTCTCGGTATCGCCGAATACCAGCTCTATTGGTCTGCCGTTAACCCCGCCCTCTTTATTGATCTGTTCAACAGCCATCTCTGCGACATATTTTGACGGCGTCCCGATATGTCCGGCAGGGCCTGATAGATCAAACAGACAGCCGATTTTTATCGGATCAGCAGCGGCGGCATAACCGCCCATGGAAACAGCGCATGCCATTATCAGTAAAAAACATAATCCCCGCATCTTCATAGCACCCTCCTCTATGTGAATTAAAATGAGGGCAGGAAAAATAAAAAGCTTTTATTTATTAAGTGCCCTGCCCTCTTTTCCTGATATGTTACATTAGAAATGAAGGACCAGGTCCGCGGTGTAGCGATTGTCCATTAATCCGTCATTCGGGTTTGTAATCGGAAGCTCATAGGCAAAACCAAAATCCAGATTTTTAAATACCCCGGCCTGCTCAAAAATCCGGTAGCGAAAACCAGCGGCCATGGTGACAAAATTGCGGTGATCAAAGCCGTGCTTTGAGCCCAGGTTGATTACATCACCGCCCTCGAATTCGGCTACGCTTGCGACCAGTTCTTCCCTGCCGGCCTGACGCGCTACGCAGAAATGGTTCAGTTCAATGAGCGGAAAGAATCGCGGCGTGAGCGCATAGCTGACATGGTAGCTCTGATAAATTTCCATGCTTTCCTGCTTTGCGTTAAACGGAATAATCATCCCTATGGTTCCCATAAACTGCCATTTATCACAGCCCTTAAGGAAGGTAACTGACGGCACAGCATTGCCATCGCCGTTGCCCTGAAAAACAGCTCTCGTGCCCTGAGCAAATTCAAAAAGCAGTTTCCCTGAAACGATAAATTCCTCCTGCGGGCAGTAATACAGGGCGTACTTGAAGCCGGCGGCAATATCGCCCCAGCCGCTGTCATGATCAAGCGTGTGTTCGGGCTTGAAATCAATATACCCGTCCTTGGCCGCAATAAGTGAAAATTTTTCATTGAACGCATAGGTTGCCCTTACCGCAGTCAGGTTCAGATGCCCGTCAAGCGGCACCCGTCCCAGCTTGGTGCTGATGCGTTTCGGGAGATCCTGGTACGCATTGACAACATGCACATAGGAAACATTCTGCGCTTCATCGAAATATACCGGATTGGTAACCGGTTTAATGAAGCGGGCGAACGGATCTTCTGCGGCGGAGCAGATTCCGGCTGCATATAGTACAGCGCCTGCAGCAAGCAGTATCAGCGGTAGTTTGCGTGTTGTTCCTTGCATGTATACTCCTTTTTCTGTTCTGGTTAGTCACGATACGGTAATTGCGGATTACTCTCAGCCGTCTGAATTCTGTGCCGTTATCACCTCCCTGTCAATTTGGTTTTTCGCTTAAAAACCCCGGGTCTTACCCAGATATGCGCGCTGTATTTCTTTGTTTTCCAGAAGCTCCTCGCGTGACCCCTGAAGCACTATCTTGCCCGTCTCAAGAACGTAGCCGCGATCCGCGATGGAAAGAGCGATTTTAGCGTTCTGCTCCACCAGCAGGATGGTGGAACCCTTCTGTCTCAGCTGTTCGATTTTATTGAATATCTCCTTTACCATCAGCGGCGATAGGCCCATTGAAGGCTCATCGAGCAGCAGCAGCTGCGGCGCAGCCATAAGGGCCCGGCCAATGGCCAGCATCTGCTGTTCCCCGCCGCTTAACGTTCCCGCCATCTGGTTTTTTCTATCCCGCAGGACTGGAAACAGCTCAAAAATTGCGGGCAGGTCATCCTGATAATCAGTTTCCGCGCGCATGATGCGCTGATAGGCGCCCAGCACTAAATTGTCCATTACCGACAGCGTGCCGAAGATCTGCCGTCCCTCCGGCACCAGCGAGATGCCGTGTGCCACTATCCGCGACGGCTGCCAGGACACAATTTTCTTGCCGCTAAACAGTATGGTTCCTGTTTTTCCCGGCAGCAAACCCAGTATGGTCTTCAGCAGCGTTGTTTTTCCGGCGCCGTTGGCGCCGATGAGTACGACAATCTCCTGCTGCTGAACATGCAGGGATACATTTTTAAGCGCCTGGATATTGCCGTAATATGTGTTGATGTTTATAATACGAAGCACAATTTATCAACTATAATTTAATTGTTCAGCAGTCTTCGCCGAGATACGCGCCAATCACTTTTCTGTTGTTCTGTATCTCAAGCGGGCTGCCTTCCGCGATCTTTATCCCCTGGTCAAGCACGATAATGTTCTCCGATATTTCCATGACCAGCTCCATGTCGTGCTCTATGATGACAATCGTGATGCCCTGCTGCCGCAGCTTTATTATGAGCTCTGCCAGCTCTGCCGTCTCCGGGGTATTGAGCCCGGCAGCCGGCTCATCAAGCAGCAGGATTTCAGGATCTCCGGCAAGTGCCCGTGCTATCTCCAGCAGCCGCTGCTGTCCGAACGGAAGATTGCCGGCCATTTCAGCGCCTCTTTTCTCAAGGCCGATCAGGCGCAGCACGGAGAGTGATTTTTCGGTGATAAAAGCCTCTTCCCGCCTGAAAGCCGGCGTTCTGAAGGCGGCGCCGAAAACCTCAATACGGCCTTTTTTGTGGCACCCTACTTTTACATTGTCGATAACCGTCATGTTGTCGAACAGGTTCACATTCTGGAAGGTCCTGACCATGCCCCGCGCAGCTATGGCATGCGGCTTGAGCCCGAAAACCGGCTCATCCTTGAAAATGATCTGCCCGGTATCAGCTTTCAGCACGCCGCTCAGCAGGTTGAACGTAGTGGTTTTACCCGCGCCGTTCGGCCCGATGATAGCAGCAATCTCATTTTTATGCACTTCAAACGAGAGGTCATTCACGGCAACAATGCCGTCAAAAGATTTTTTTAATTTTTTAACAACCAGCAACGGCATACACGTACTGTCTTAGATGGGTATGTAACGATCCGCGTGGACGGTGCTTTGCGGCTGCCGGTGTTGTCACAGCTGTTCCAAAACAACATCAGGCGGCACTTGGTTTGCGTTCTTTCAGTAAGAGGCGCGACAGGGTCTGCTTTAATTTCTGCGACTGGCTGAAGACCATTACCAGAATTAGAATCATGCCGTACAGGGCCATCTCGAGGTCTGAGGTATTGAGGCCGTGAAAAAAAGAGCCCATAACCCTCAGCAGTTCGGGCAGAATCGCCAGGCTTACGGCACCCAGCAGTGAACCCCACATGCTGTACATGCCGCCCACTACCACCATGGTAACTAATTTTATGGAGAAAACAAAATGGCACACATCGTCCGGGCTGACATAAAATAGCGGCGAGCAATGGGCGTACAGATACCCGGCGAACCCGGCATACAGCGCGCTGATTACAAATATCTTGAGTTTATACTTATAGGTATTCACCCCGAGCACATTGGTCACCACTTCGCTTTTGTGGATAGCGAGCAGCGCCCGGCCAAAGCGGGAATTGACCATGTTGCTGCTCAAAATAAAAATGATAAAGGTGAGCGCCCAGATGAAATAGTACTGCGTTATATCGCTGTCAGTGATCAGGCCGAGAACGCTGAGCGGCGGTATGCCGGGAATCCCTCCCGGCCCGCCCGTAATGTCAAACGGGTTGGCCCGCAGCAGCGCGTAGATAATGAGCCCGATGCCCAGCGTTGCCATGGCAAGGTAGTGCTCCTTTAATTTAAGCGTGGGCATGCCTATGATAAAAGAAATTAATCCCGGCACAATCAATGCCGGCAGCAGCGCAAGCAGCGGTGACATATTGAACTGCGTGGTTAAAATTGCCGAGGTGTAGGCGCCGGCGGCAAAAAAGCCCGCATGGCCGAGAGAAATCTGCCCGGCGTAGCCCATCAGCAGGTTGAGCCCGATAACAGCAATGGCATAGATGCCGGCCAGGGACAGAATTGACAGATAGTAGGAAAGCTCATTCCTGAAAAAGAACGGCAGCACCACTATTACTGCAAGCAGCATGATGTAGCGGACAGCCTGATATCGCATGAGTGCCGGCATCTCAAAAGAATGACTCTAAAGAAAGTTTTTTAGAGCGCTTAATGAATGTAACGTAATGGTTTTTCTTCCCGCTGTTTAGCGTAAAACTAAATTATTAGAGGCTCCCTAAATTCTACCGATTATTCCCCGGGGGCGCAGATACAGGACAACGAGCAGAATGGAGAAGGCAATTGCATCCTTGTATCCGGAAAATAAAATGTTGCCGAGGGTTTCCAGAAGACCAAGGCAGATGCCGCCGAGTATTGCACCCGGGCCGCTTCCCAGCCCTCCCAGGATAACCGCGCAGAATCCCTTGAGACCCAGTTCGGTGCCCCGGTTCCATGATATCTGCGTTGTCGGCGTCACCATGATCCCCGCTACCGCTCCCATCAGGGCGCTCAGTCCGAAGGACAAGAGAGACATCCGGTCCACGTCTATCCCCACAATATGCGCTGCCTCCCGGTTGATGGAGCAGGCGCGCATGGCCTTGCCCATGACCGTGAAGCGGAAAAACAGTGACAAGCAGATCATGATAACGCACGCCACGCCCATGATCCAGAGGCTCTGCACGGACAACGTGGCGCTTGCTATTTTTATATAATCAGGGCCGGGGAATGACGGGAAGGTAAAACTGTCCTTGGTGACAAAAGCGGTGCACGCCTTTATAAAGATGGAAACGCCAATGGTAATAATAATGAGGGAAACGATATTCGCATCCCGCACCGGCCTGATCGCTATGCGCTCGATGAGCAGCCCGATTATTACCACCAGCCCGATACTGATCAGGGCGCCGACCGGAAGCGGCAGATGGTATATGTTGCAGCAGGCGGCCATCAACATCCCGCCCAGCATGAGGAATTCCCCCTGGGCGAAGTTTACGATGCCGGTGGTGTTGTAGATGATGGTAAAGCCGAGCGCTACCAGGGCGTAGATGCTGCCGATGGTCAGTCCGCTCAGGATGTACTGCACGACGGTGTCCGGTAAAAACATTGTGGCGGTCTCTTAAAAGTGGTGCCGGTGGACAGCAGTCGCAACCGCTCTCCAAGCGCCAAAGGATATAACACTTTGATACCGGCAAAGCAACGATAAAGCGCATTTTCGATATTGATTAATTGCCGCAATTGTATTAAGATATCACAATTTTACTGAAGGAAACAGTAACCAATTTTATCCCCGCAGTCCCTACAACGCCATGAATGAAACAAACAGACACCGAGTCCTGATGGGCAATGAAGCAATTGCCCGGGCAATCATCGAAAGCGGCTGCACGGTCTCCACCTCGTATCCCGGAACCCCGGCATCTGAAATCCTTTCAGCCATCGTTCGCTTCCGCGATGAGGAAAACCTGAAAATCCATGTCGAGTGGTCGGTTAATGAAAAGGCTGCTTTTGAGGTTGCCCTTGCGCACAGCTACATGGGCGGCCGTTCATCGGTCTCCATGAAACAGGTGGGGCTTAACGTTGCATCCGATTCTCTCATGAGCGCGGCGTACACCGGAACAATAGGCGGGTTTCTCATTATTGCCGCTGATGACCCCGGTCCCCACAGCTCACAAACCGAGCAGGACAGCAGGATGCTGGCCATGCTGGCAAAGGTGCCGGTGCTTGACCCTGTTTCTCCCGCTGACGCCATGGAGCTGGTTGCGCGCGGCTATGCGCTTTCAGAAAAATACGGTGTGCCGGTCATGGTGCGCCCGACCACCCGCATCTGCCACGCGCGGCAGAAAATCTCCATCGGCCCGGTTGAAAACCTCAAGCGTAAATCAAAATTCTCGCACGACCCCAACCGCTGGGCCGCCACTCCCCGCTTCAGATTGAAGCTGCACCAGGAGCTGAATGAAAAACTGCTGGCTATCAGCTCGGAAAAAGCCCTGCTTCCTAAAAATCATCTCAAACACCCCGCTTCCCATACCTATTGCATCATTTCCTCGGGGGTTGCGTACTCCTATCTTTACGATATACTTGCCGATCTCAATCTGCTCGATGAAGTTTCCCTGTATCAGGTTCCCATGCCCTACCCGCTTTCTCTAAAAACGTTGAATCCGGTACTGGAGAAATTTCAACATGTTCTCGTGGTTGAGGAGTCATACCCGGTCATCGAGATGCAGCTGGGTAATTATAACAAAATCGCGGGACGGATGAACGGCATGGTGCCGCAGCAGGGAGAAATCACGCCTGATTTGCTGTTCCCCCTAATAAATGAGTTTTTAAAGCGGCCGCATAAAGCGCAAAAAATCGTGAAAGAAGGCGGGCAGCGGCCTACTCTCTGTCCGGGCTGCGGCCACCGGGCCGCGTTTTTCTCCATTAAAAAAGCTCTGCCCAAGGCGCTGTATCCCGGAGATATCGGCTGCTACACGCTGGGCATCAACCTGGATGCGGTTGATACCTGCCTGTGCATGGGCGCATCCATAAACCAGGCTGCCGGCTTTTACCATTCATTCGCCATCACCGGCAGCGAAAGCAGGTCGATTGTCGCCACGATTGGTGATTCGACTTTTATTCATTCGGGCATTCCGGCCCTTATCAACTCGGTATACAACCAGGCGCGGTTTATTCTGGTCATCCTTGACAACGGCACGACCGCGATGACCGGTAACCAGCCGACTGCTGCTACCGGAATGCTGCCCGACGGAACACGGGGCGCCGCAATAGATATTGAAGCCATGGTGCGCGGCTGCGGGGTAGCGTTCATCAGGGTCATCGATCCCTATGACGTGCCGGGATTTATTGCCCTGCTCAAGGAAGCGGAGCAGTACAGCCGCTCTGCAGACGGCGGCATCGCCGTCATTGTCGCGCGCCATCCCTGCCTCATGAACCGTGCTGCACGAAAATCCCAGGAGCGGCATCCGCTAATTGTCTCGGCGGAGTGTACCGGATGCCAGTACTGCATCATTAATTTTGAATGTCCCGCCCTGCGCTACGAGCCGGGCAAAAAAAGGGTCTTCATTGACAGCGCATTGTGTACCGGTTGCGCCGTATGTCTCCATGTGTGTCCGGTGAGCGCGATAAAGGTTAAGGCAAAGAAATGAAATCAGGCAAAGCGCTGCAAGCGCAAATACTTATTTGCGGACTCGGCGGTCAGGGAGTCCTGTTCATGACGCGTCTTATCAATGAGGCTGCCGTCCTCATGGGTGAGGACGTCATTTCATCTGAAACGCACGGCATGGCCATGCGGGGCGGCTCGGTGGTCTCCTATATTCGAATCGGCAATTTTAAGGCGCCCCTCATCAGGGCCGGCCAGGCTGATGTCATCCTGTCGCTGGCGGAGCAGGAACTGGCGCTCTACACGCACCTGCTGAAGGACAGCTGCCAGATTTACGTCAATATGCCGCGCGGTAAAAAGTTCAATTCAATCAATGCCACCCGCATAGCGGAGGGACTGGGAACACCGGTGATTACCAATCTGGTTCTTCTGGGATTTGCCGCGGCGCACGAGGAATTTCCGGTTGACTACAGCCTGCTTAAAAAAGTGCTGAAAAATATAAGCCCGCCGCAGGTCCTGGACCTCAACACCAGGGCGCTGGAGGAAGGATTTAAGGCTGCACGCGGCCCTGCCGCTGATTTCTCATAAGTGACGCTTCCGGCTTATCCCGCCTTAGCGGGACGTGGTTTGCGAGGCATGAAACCGGTCAGGTCATTGTATTTTGAAAACTCTCAACGGCAAGAAAGGGATGACGCCATGTTCCAGCCAGAATTTGAATCGATGAACCGCACAGAGCTGCGCGCGCTTCAGCTGCGTCGCCTCAGGGAAACCCTCGATCGCATTACCTCACGCAATCAGTTCTACGCAGAAAAACTGAACAATCTCTCGTCCCGGGACGTTTCCGTCCTTGAGGACATCCGCAAATTTCCGTTTATGACCAAGGATGATCTGCGTTTGGGCTATCCATATAAATACACGTGCGCGGAGCCACAGGACTTCATGCGCATGCATATGAGCTCAGGAACCACCGGAACCCCTATTATTAACCCCTTCACGCCGAACGATATCAGGCAATGGGGAAACATGATGGCCCGCTGTTACGCGGCTGCAGGTGTCGGGCAAAGCGACGTGGTGCAGATTACCCCGTCCTTCGGCCTTTTTAACGGCGGTTTCGGCTTTCACTATGGCGCTGAAATGCTGAAGGCGATGATTATACCGATTGGCGCGGGCCGGACCACTTTGCAACTGCAGTTTATCAAAGACTTTAATGTAACGGCCATAACCGCAATTGCATCCTACCCACTGCGTCTGATCGAGGTTGCCCAGAAAGAAAACTTTGATTTCAGAGCAACAAAACTCCGTGTCGGCATATTCGGCGCAGAGGTATGGAGCGATGAGATGCGCAAACGCATCGAGGTTGAGATGGGGATAGAGACCTTTGATATAATCGGCATGACTGAGACCGGCGGTGTCGGCCTCGGCATTGATTGCAAAGCGCACTGCGGCATCCATGTGTGGGAGGATGATTATCTGGTCGAAATAATTGATCCGGAAACCGGCGCAGTGCTCCCCGATGGTAAAGAGGGTGAAATGGTTATCACCACCCTGAACCGCGAGGGACTGCCGCTTATCCGCTACCGGACCAGGGATGTTACCTCTGTCATCTCTACCGGGCAGTGCAGCTGCGGCAGAACTTCTGCTCGCTTCAACCGCCTCAAGGGAAGAAATGATGATATGCTGAAAATAAAAGGCGTCAATTTCTATCCCCAGCAGCTTGAAAGCATTCTCATGAAACACGCGGAAATCGGTAATCACTACCAGATAGTCCTTGAAAAGACCCAGGGCAGGGATAACATGACGGTTATGATTGAGACGCAATCTGAAGTGAACTCAAACCTGTCCAAAAACATTGATACCGAAATCTATGACATGCTCGGCTTCCATGTTGACAAACTCGATTTTCTGCCTGAGGGAACGCTGCCGCGCACGCCGGGCAAGGCAGTCCGGGTGGTAGACAAGCGAGGCTGAGCGCGGTCAGCGGCTGCAAGAACAGTATTTTACATAGTATCAGAATAAGCCTGAGATAGCTTTGCTAACTACACGGTAAAGCTATTTATTTTATTGTCTCACACAGAATATTTTTATTCTTGCGCTCTCATGTATTTGTTGTATATTGAGCGCCACAATGCCACCTGAGAAAAAAGCCGCCATGTACCAGGAACATTTTTTTTTACCATTTAATTTCTGCGGGCTGGACAGGGATAAATCCGCATGGGAGACGTCACGGGCGGTCATCATCCCTGTCCCGTATGATTTGACCACGTCCTTTATGTCCGGAACCCGGCAGGGGCCGCACGCCATTATACGGGCGTCAACACAGCTTGAGCTGTTTGATGATGAGCTGGAGCAGGAGCCTGCTGACATCGGCATACACACCCTGCCCGAGATCGAGGTTGTGACATCGGGGCCTGCGGCAATGATAGACCGGGTCGAGTCTGTTGCCGCCCGCGTAGCCGTCGCCGGCAAATTCCCGGTGCTGCTGGGCGGTGAGCACAGCGTCAGCCTGGGCTTGGTCCGGGCTCTTAAAAAAGTCCATCCCGACATGGGCGTGCTGCAGCTTGACGCTCATGCAGACCTGCGCGATACATACCAGGGTTCACCGTTTAGCCACGCATGTGTCGCCCGGCGTATTCAGGAGCTGTGCCCGCTTGTCCAGACAGGCATCAGAAGCATCACGGCCAATGAATGGTCTTTTCTCAAAAATTCGCCGGTTACAACGTACTTCGCGCGGGACATGTACGCGCGCTGTGACTGGGTGCCGAAGCTTATTGAAAAGTTACCGCAAAAGATATATATTACCATTGATCTGGATGTGTTTGATCCTTCGCAGATGCCTTCGGTAGGAACACCCGAGCCGGGAGGCCTGAACTGGTATGACGCGCTGCACCTGCTGCGTTCTGTGGCAGCACAGCGGCAGATTGTGGGTTTTGATATCGTCGAGCTCTGCCCGTTGCCCATGAACCCCGGCCCTGATTTTCTGTCTGCCAAGCTGTGCTATAAGCTATTAGGATATATTCACTGTCAATCTATATAATATAATAGGAAAGGAAGCCGTAGTGGAAATGGTGCCAAAAAAAGTTTTTTTCACCAAAGGGGCAGGCATTCACCGTGATGAGCTGCGCTCTTTTGAGCTTGCGCTGCGTGATGCGGGGATTGAAAAACAGAACCTTGTGTATGTATCAAGCATTTTCCCGCCGGGGTGTAAAATTATCCCTAAATCCCAGGGCCTGACAAAACTGCAGCCGGGCTCCATTACCTATACGGTCATGAGCAGGTGCTGCAGCAATGAGCCGCGGCGGCTGATTGCCGCGTCGGTGGGGTGCGCGGTGCCAAACGATAAAAGGTGCTACGGGTATCTGTCTGAATACCACGCGTTCGGCGTTACCGACAAACAGGCGGGAGATTATGCCGAGGACCTGGCAGCCGCCATGCTCGCTTCAACACTCGGACTGGAGTTTGATGAAAATAAAAGCTGGGACGAAAACAAAGAAGTGTATCACATAAGCAATAAAGTTGTCCGGACTCTCAATATTACCCAGTCAGCAATCGTAACCAAGAACGGCTATACCACGGTCATTACCGCGGCGGTCTTTCTTTTTTAACCCGCAGACCTGCTGCACTATACCGCAGCAATGCAGCGTATCATATCGGAGGAATTCATGAAAAAATGTTTTAGCCCCGTTGTTCTGAGTCTTATTCTTATCTGTACTGTTGTCATTCTGACCCTTACCGCCTATACCACACGGCTCGGTGCTGAGAGCCTGCCGGTAAAAACCATAACCCTGCCGAGTTTTACCGAACTGGCCAAAAAGCTGACCCCGGTTGCCGTAAATATAAGCACCACAAAAATTGTCAAGGGGAGAAAATCGATGCGTCAGTTTGAGCCCCCCGGCGGAGGCGGCGGTGAAGCTGACCCCTATCGTGACTTTTTCGGCGATGACTTTTACCGGCGTTTTTTCGGTGACATGCCGCAGCGCGATTACAAGCAGCAAAGCCTCGGCTCAGGGTTTATTATTGACAAGGAAGGCTACATCCTGACCAATAATCATGTCGTGGCAGGAGCTGATGCAATAAAGGTCAAGCTTGCCAGTGAAAAGGAGTACGATGCAAAGATCATCGGGCGGGATGAAAAGACTGACATCGCGCTCATCAAGATGACCAAGGCTCCCGGTGACCTGCCGGTTGCCGCGCTGGGAGATTCAGACAAACTTGAGGTCGGGGAATGGGTCATGGCAATCGGCAACCCCTTCGGGCTGCAGGAAACGGTTACCGTCGGTGTGGTAAGCGCTAAATCGCGGACCATAGGGGCCGGCGCCTATGATGATTTTATCCAGACTGATGCGTCAATCAATCCCGGCAACAGCGGCGGCCCGCTCTTTAATCTGAACGGCGAGGTTGTGGGTATCAATACCGCAATCTTTTCTCCCAGCGGCGGCAACATCGGGATTGGTTTTGCGTCCCCGATCAACCTGGCGAAAAAAATTGTCAAACAGCTTAAGGAAAAAGGCAAGGTGACCCGCGGCTGGCTTGGCGTTATTGTACAGGAAGTCACCCCGGCCCTCGCTAAATCATTCGGCCTCAAGGAAGGCAAAGGAGCCCTGGTTGCAGATGTTGAAAAAGGCGCGCCGGCAGACGCTGCCGGCATCAAACAGGGCGATGTTATCGTCTCCTTCGATGGAAAAGTAATATCGAAAATGGCTGACCTGCCTTTGATGGTGGCTGAAACCGCTGTCGGTAAAGACATTACACTAAAAATTCTGCGGGAAGGAATTGAGAAAGAGTTCACGGTAAAGGTCGGCGAGCTTAAAGACCGTGAGTCCCCCGCAGCCGCCGAAGAGGGAGAAGAAAATTTCGGTCTTTCCCTGGAGGAGATAACTCCCGAGATGGCGCGCCGCTATGGCCTGCAGGAGGACGATGGCATCCTGGTGATGCAGGTTGAGCCGGGAAGCCCCGCTGACGAAGCGGGATTGAAACGGGGAGATATCGTTAAGGAAGTGAACCGTAAAAAAGTTAAAACCGCAGCCCAGTTTCAGAAGGCAATAGAAAAAAGAAAATCCGGTGAAAGCATCCTGTTGCTGGTTAAGAGGGGGAGAAGTTCCCTCTGGATTGCTATCAAACCGTAACCGGTGATAGCGTCCTGCGGCAAACCAGAGCATTCATTGCAGCGGAAAGGAGCACAACATGAGCACTATCGTTCAAATTCAGGCACGGGAAATTCTCGATTCACGCGGCAACCCGACGGTGGAGGTGGATGTAGTCCTTGAATCCGGCATTTCAGGCAGGGCAGCGGTCCCCTCCGGGGCTTCGACCGGCGAGAAAGAAGCAATTGAGCTGCGTGACGGCGATAAAAAGCGCTATCTGGGCAAAGGCGTGACCCGCGCGGTGGCGAACATCAACAAAAAGATTCTCCCTGAAATTGTCGGCATGGATGTTTTTGACCAGGTTGCTGTCGACGAGGCCATGATCGATCTGGACGGCACCGAGAGTAAAAAAGTGCTTGGCGCCAATGCCATTCTCGGCGTATCCCTTGGCGTTGCAAAAGCGGCAGCCAATGAACTGGGCATGCCCCTCTACCGCTATATCGGCGGCGTGAATGCCAAACAGCTGCCGGTCCCCATGATGAACATTCTTAACGGCGGCGCGCATGCCGACAATAACGTGGACATACAGGAATTCATGATCATGCCGGTCGGCGCGAAAAATTTTGCCGAGGCCCTGCGAATGGGCGCGGAGGTTTTTCATAATTTAAAAAATGTTTTAAAGCAGCGGGGATTGAACACCGCGGTCGGCGACGAAGGCGGGTTCGCTCCGAATCTGAGGTCCAATGAGGAAGCGCTTCAGGTCATCATGCAGGCGATTGAAAAGGCCGGCTACAAGCCCGGCGCTCAGGTTGCCCTAGCGCTCGACCCTGCTGCAAGCTCTTTCTATGAAAAGGGGAAATATATCCTCAATGCCGAAGCAAAACCAAAAAAATCATCTGAAGAAATGGTCTCTTTCTATGAGGCCCTGATAAAAAAATACCCCATCGTGTCAATTGAGGACGGCCTTGACGAAAACGACTGGTCCGGCTGGAAGCTTCTTACCGAGCGCCTGGGCAATAAAATTCAAATCGTCGGCGATGACCTGTTTGTGACCAATACCAAGCTTCTCCAGCAGGGTATTCAAAAGGGCATTGCCAACTCCATTCTGATAAAGCTGAACCAGATAGGAACGCTTACGGAAACGCTCGACACCATTGAGATGGCGAAAAAAGCCGGATACACCGCCGTTGTCTCGCACCGCTCAGGGGAGACCGAGGACACCACCATCGCTGATCTGGTGGTTGCCTGTAATACCGGACAGATAAAGACCGGGTCCGCATCACGGACTGACCGCATCGCTAAATATAACCAGCTGCTGCGCATTGAAGAGGAACTGGGAGACACCGCGCAGTTTTTGCAGAAAAAAGTTTTTTACAGCATTGCACGATAGATGGGCTTTCTCAAAGACCAGTATAAAGACAAGGCCTGGCAGCATGAACGAACCGGGATGGTTGAAGAGCAGCTGAAGGCCCGGGGCATCTTTGATCCGAACGTACTGGCTGCAATGGAGACGGTGCCGCGGGAGCTGTTTGTTCCCGAAGAGTACCGCGGCTCCGCGTACAAGGATGGCCCGCTCCCTATCGGTGATGGTCAGACAATTTCCCAGCCGTACATGGTGGCGCTGATGACCCAGTGCCTGGCGCTGACCGGAACCGAGCGGGTTCTTGAAATCGGCACCGGTTCCGGCTATCAGATGGCCGTGCTGCTGAACATTACGCCCCGCGTGTATTCCATCGAGCGTCTGCCGGGGCTTACGCAGCGGGCACGGGAAAATTTAACATCACTCGGCCAGGGCTTCCTGCATATCAGGGTTGGTGACGGCACCTGCGGCTGGCCCGATGAAGCGCCCTTTGACGGCATTATTGTCACTGCCGGCGCCCGGGAAATACCCGCTGCACTGCGCGAGCAATTGACGGACGGCGGACGGCTGGTAATTCCGGTTGGCCCGCGATATTCCCAGACATTGTACCGGGTTACCCGCAGGGGAAACCGGTACAATGAAGAAGAGTTTACGACCTGTGTATTCGTGCCGCTCATCGGCCAATACGGCTGGAAGGACGACAATCAGTCTTAAGGGTGACTTTAGAGCCAATTGCAAAAGTCTAACCAAAGATATTTGAAATTTGTTGTTAGGCTTCTGGTTCATTTGTTCGGGCTAAATGCTCGCAACAAATGATGCTTCTTTTTGCCAGAACCTTTGCTCGCACCGCCCGCAACTGCTTTCA
>Ga0172370_10001559_pt1 | contig 34604 bp, 27 predicted proteins | sample LakKiv5m_FD_114538 | JGI IMG/M metagenome (GOLD analysis project Ga0172370, IMG submission 114538) | Freshwater microbial communities from Kabuno Bay, South-Kivu, Congo - kab_022012_11.5m | ecosystem: Environmental > Aquatic > Freshwater > Lake | place: Democratic Republic of the Congo...
CCTCCAGAGCCACCTTCGCTTTGAACGAGGGGCTGTAGTTGTTGCGCTTGGCCATGTGTTCCCTCCAGATGTGATGGCCGGTTCAACCTAACACACCTGTCCAGGATCCGGGGTCCACCGCCCCGGCGATTGGACGCTCCGAGAGCTGCACGGCAGCCTCGCCGACATGGGGTTCACCACACGGCCGGGACCTCGCACCCTGCCGAAGCCGCTATCCGTCTCCGCATTCCATAAGTTGCTCATGAACCGGTACTACCTCGGTGAAATCACCTACGAGGGCGTGCGCTACCAGGGGGCTCACGAGCCGCTGGTCGACAAAAGCCTGTTCGACCGCGTGCAGGATACCCTCCTCGCACACCGTCATGCCGGCGAACGCCAGCAGACCTACAACCACTATCTGAAGGGAAGCATTTTCTGCGGGCGATGCGGCAGCAAACTCAGCGTCATGAATCCGCGCAACCGCACCGGGGTCAAGTACCACTACTTCTTCTGCCTCGGGCGTCAGTACGACCGACAAAGCTGCACGCAGAAGGTCATGCCGATCGATGAAGTCGAACACAAGGTCGAGCTGCACTACCTGACTATCCAGCTGCCGCCCGAACGCATTCAGCAAATCCAGAACATCCTGCGGTCCGGCCTCGCCGACCAACGTGAGGAAGCGGAGGCAGCGCAGCGTGTTGAAACACTGCGCATCAACCGCCTAACCAAGGAGAGGCATAAGCTCCTCCAATTACACTACGAGGATGCCGTTCCGTTGGACCTGTACAAGCAGGAGATGCAGCGAATCACTCGCGAGTTCGACCAAGCGCAGCAACAGATGGAAATGGCCTCGCTGTCCTTCGACACCATCGAGCGGAATGTTCACAAGACGCTGGACCTAGCGCACGACTGCTACAGAGCGTACAGAGAAGCCGACACCGCCACGAGGCGACTCTTCAATCAGGCATTCTTCGAGAAGATCCTGTTGTGCGATGACGGGACCGTGACACACGAACTCGCAGAGCCCTTCAAACTACTGCTTGACCCGGAGCTCCCCACGCAGCTCGCCAAGGACGCAAAGAAGTGGCGTGGGCGGCGGTTCGCGAATGCCGCCAAGGAGTCCAGAAACGCCGACGACCCGGAGATTTTCCGGGCCGTCGGTTCAAACTTCGAAACTATGGTGGGCGATACTGGATTTGAACCAGTGACTTCTGCCGTGTGAAGGCAGCGCTCTCCCACTGAGCTAATCGCCCTCGTATGGGGCGCTGATGATAGCAGCAGCCCGCGGCAGTGCCAAGACTGAGAAGCAACCCGCCGGATGGTAGAGTACCGGCATGCTTGGCAAACTCGCGCTTCTCGCACTTGGCGGCACTCTTGGGACACTCTCCCGCTACGGCGTCTCTCTACTCGCCGGCCGGATGGTGGGCGGCACGTACCCTCTCGGCACGCTCGCCGTGAACATGATCGGCTGCTTTCTCATCGGCATGGCGTACACCTTCGCAGAGGATCGAGCCCTACTCGGACCCGCGGGGCGCCTCTTCCTCATGACCGGGTTCCTGGGCGCTCTCACGACATTCTCGACCTTCGCGTTGGAGACCGTCACGTACGGTCAGGCCGGCACATTGGCCATCTCTGCCCTCAACCTGATCGTGAACAACGTCGGCGGACTGCTCCTCGTGCTGCTCGGCATCTGGGTCGGCCGCGCGATCTGACTCGCGCCCTCCCGCCGGCGGACCGCGCGCCCGCAGACTGTTAACGTTCTGTGAAAGTTGGGCGCCGCCACTACCACTCGTAGTACACACTGGGTACTCTGAGCCTACGTGCACATCGAACAAGGAGACGACGGTGGCGCGCATCAAAACGACACCAACCTTTTCCGCCGCAAAATACGTCGACTATATCCGCGACCTCGTGGACGCCACCCAAGACGGCACGGAGTCCTCCAGGGAATTCATCGAACGACACGCTCGAGCGCTGGGCGGGTACGCCTCGTACCTGCTTCACCTCCCTGATATCCCCCTTGCTGAGAGTTTCTACGATGCGCTGAGGGCGCGCCAGAGCGAATGGCCGCTGACGTTCACGGGCTACCGAGTAGCGTTTCCACCACACCTCATCGAGCGCCTGAAGGGCGGGCCGGACGAGGCCCTCCGTCTGTGGCGGTTCGCGCTGGGAACCGACGACGGGGGGCCGGCGCAGACGAACGTGCGGGTGCTGCGTCCGGGAGGACGCCCCATACCGGCCTGACCCGACCGGTCGGGACTCTGACGGCGCATAGCCGCGCCCAGTGCGTCCCGGCGGCCGAGGTTCTCGTTGGGAGCGGGCGTCTACTCCGCGTCGGCAAACACGGGGTGGCTCAGGTAGCGCTCGCCCGTGTCGCAGATCACCGTGACGATGAGTTTGCCCTTCGATTCGGGCCGCTGGGCTACCCGCACCGCGGCGAACACGTTCGCGCCCGCCGAGATGCCCCCCAGGATGCCCTCTTCCCGCGCGAGGCGCCGGGCCATCTCGATGGCTTGGTCGTTGGTCACCTGGATGATCTCGTCGTAGACGGCCGTGTTCAGCACCTCGGGGACGAACCCGGCGCCGATACCCTGGATCTTGTGAGGTCCGGCGGCGCCGCCGGACAGAACTGGTGAATCCATCGGCTCAACCGCCACGATGCGCACAGCCGGCTTGCGCTCCTTCAGGACTTCGCCCACGCCGGTTATGGTACCGCCGGTGCCCACACCGGCCACGAACACGTCCACCGCGCCCTCGGTGTCGGACCACACTTCTTCAGCGGTAGTAAGCCGATGAATGGCCGGGTTCGCCGGATTCCGGAACTGCTGCGGGACGAACGAACCAAGCGTCTCCGCGGCCAGCTCGTTGGCCCTATTGATCGCTCCACGCATGCCCTCGGCCCCCGGAGTCAACACCAGGAGCGCGCCGTAGGCCTTGAGAAGCGAGCGGCGCTCGACGCTCATCGTGTCCGGCATGGTCAGGATGAGGGAGTAGCCCCGGGCGGCGGCAAGGAACGCCAAGGCGATACCCGTGTTGCCCGACGTTGGCTCGATGATCGTGGTATCGCCCGGCGTGATGAGTCCCTGTTTCTCGGCAGCGTCGATCATGTTCCAGCCGATGCGGTCCTTGACGGAACCACCGGGATTCATGCTCTCGAGCTTCGCGGCCACGGTAGCGCTTGTATCGCCTACCACCCGGTTGAGACGCACCAGCGGGGTGTGTCCGATGAGTTCGGACAGACTGGCGGCAATAGGCATGGCACACTCCTCCTTAAACTAACAATAGTATATCGAAATACTCAACTTTCAGAGCAGTGTAGCATCATCAGGCCGCAAATCAAGAGCGCTCGGGCCGAGAAGCCTCAGGTGGGACGAAAGCGGCGCAACCGCAGGGAGTTGCTCACCACGCTGACCGAGGAGAGCGCCATGGCCCCGGCGGCGAGCATTGGGCTGAGGAGCACGCCGAACAACGGATAGAGGATACCCGCAGCCACCGGGATCAGGGCCACGTTGTAGCCGAAGGCCCAGAAGAGGTTCTGCCTGATGGTGCGCATGGTAGCTTTGCTCAACGACACGGCCGTGACGATGGGCAGCAGGTCGCCACGGATCAGCGTGATGTCGGAGGCTTCCATGGCCACGTCGGTACCCGTGCCGATGGCTATACCGATATCGGCCTGCGCGAGGGCCGGGGCGTCGTTGATGCCGTCGCCCACCATGGCCACGACGCGCCCCTCGCCCTGGAGTCTCCGCACCTCTTCAGCCTTGCGGTCGGGAAGCACTTCCGCCAGCACTTGGTCGATGCCCAACTGCCGGGCGACGGCCTCGGCCGTACGCCGATTGTCCCCCGTTATCATCGCCACCTGAAGGCCGAGAGCCTTGAGGCGTGCCACGGCCTCGACCGCGTCGGGCTTCGGGGTGTCGGCGACGGCGATCACCCCGGCTGGGGCGCCGTCCACGGCGACAAACATGGGGGTCTTGCCTTCGGCGGCCAATCGTTCGGCCGCATCGGAGAGATTGCCGAGGTCGCAGGCCCGCTCCTCCATCAGCCGGCTGTTGCCCAGAAGCACTCGGGAACCCCCGAGCGTCACTTCGATGCCGTGGCCGGGTATGGCGATGAATTCGTCCGGTTTTCCCAATGTCAGGCCTAGATCGTTCGCACGACCGACCACCGCCTCCCCCAGCGGATGTTCCGAGCCCCGTTCTGCTGACGCCGCCAAGGCCAACAAGCGCCCGCCGGTCATGACCTCCGAGCCGTCAGCGCCGACCGCCATCACGATGTCCGTCACCACCGGCCTACCCACCGTCAACGTCCCTGTCTTGTCGAGGACGATCGCGTCGAGCTTGTACGCCCGCTCCAGGGCTTCACCCGAGCGAATGAGTATCCCGTTCTCGGCTCCCTTCCCAGTCCCGACCATGATCGCGGTGGGTGTAGCAAGGCCGAGGGCACAGGGGCACGCGATGATGAGAACCGACACCGCCGCCAGCATCGCGAGAGTGAAGGCCGGCGCAGGTCCGAACAACAGCCAGATGAAGAACGTGAATGTCGCTATGACGAAGACGGCCGGTACGAAGATGCTCGCGATATAGTCAGCCGTCCGCTGGATGGGGGCCTTGGACCCCTGCGCCTGCTCGACCAGCCGGATTATCTGAGCCAGAGCGGTGTCGGCGCCGACCCGCGTAGCCCGGAAGCGGAACGACCCGGTCTTGTTGAGAGTCGCGCCGATGACCTCGTCGGCGGGACCTTTCTCCACGGGGATCGATTCACCGGTCAACATGGCCTCATCCACCGCCGAGCGCCCCTCCAGCACCACACCGTCCACAGGGACCTTCTCGCCGGGACGCACGATCACGACGTCCCCCTCACGCACCGACTCCACCGGTATATCGAGCTCGGCATCGCCGCGGACCACGCGCGCGGTCTTGGCCTGGAGTCCCATCAGCTTCTTCATGGCGTCGGATGTCTGCCCCTTGGCCCGAGCTTCGAGAAAGCGCCCCAACAGGATGAGACCGATGATGATGACCGCGGTCTCGTAGTAGACGGCGGCCTCGAACCCGGACCCGGCGATGCGTTCGAAGAAACCCGGCAAGAATGTCACAGCTGCGGAATAGAGGTAGGCGACCGACGTGCCCACAGCGATGAGCGTGTTCATATCGGTGGTGCGGTGCCGGGCCGATGCCCATGCCCCCCGGTAGAACTGACGGCCCGCCCACAGCTGCACGGGGGTGGCCAGAGCGAACATCACGAGCCACAGTTGCTCCTGGCTGAGAAACGAGGGCGGGAAGAACCCCAGCAGCATCAAGAGCGCCCCCACACCCAAGCTCACGATCATCTTGCGCCGCATGACGAGGAGCTCCCGACGGCGGGCCTCGGCGGCCTGGTCTCCGGCGGAAGACACGCTCCCGACCTCAGGTTCGCGAAGGATGTAGCCCGCCCCCTCGACTGCGGCACGGAGGGCGGCCTGGGTGACCGAGCCCGGCAGATACTCGACCGTGGCGGTCTCGGTGGCGAAATTGACCACCACCGAGGTCACGCCGGGCGTGGCCGTCAGGGCCTTCTCGACCCGGGCCACACAACTCGCACACGACATGTCGCCGATATAGAGCGTCTGCTTCTCGCGAGGGACGGTGTAGCCGATGTCATGAACCGCCGCGATGATGCCGCTTTGATCGAGCACCGCGGGATCGAAGGTGACCGTTGCCTTCTCAGTGGCCAGGTTCACTGCAGCGTCGGCCATGCCCGGCAGTTTACTCAAGCCCCTCTGAACCCGGGACGAGCATGACGCGCACGTCATCCCACCAATGGGCACCTGAAGGGTTACGTTCTTGGGCTCAGCCTCCACCGGCATGCTTCACCTCCACGCGGCCCGGCACAGACACGTCTCCGTTCCTCAAGCCACCGAGAGTGTACCATACCCCCCCACCCTATATGGGCCGCGCAGCGAATCCTGGGGGCCGAAGGTTCGTGCCGGAGCGCACTCCAGCGACGGGCTACTCCAACTGGGACTTGAGCCGGCGTGCCTTCTCGGTCGCCTGCAGTTTCGAAAGGGCCTTCGCCTCGATCTGCCGGATGCGCTCGCGGGTGACGCCGAACCGGCGGGCGACCTCCTCGAGCGTCCGGGGGTGCTCCCCCTTCAGGCCAAAACGCAACTCAATGACCTTGCGCTCGCGGTACGGCAGGGAATTCAGGGCCTCGGTGACGGTGTCCTTGTCGAGCTGAGACGCCACCGCGTCGAACGAGCGGATGGCCTCTTCGTCTTCGATGAAGTCGCCGAGTTCCGAATCCTCTTCTTCGCCGATAGGCGTCTCGAGTGACACGGTCGTCTGGCTGATGCGCAAGATCTCCCGGATCTCGAACTCGCTCATGCTCATCTCACGAGCGATCTCCTCCGGCAGGGGCTCTCGTCCTGCGTCCTGCAACAGCTGGCGCTGTACCCTGATGAGCTTGTTGATCTTCTCGACCATGTGTACGGGGATGCGGATGGTGCGCGCCTTATCGGCGATGGCTCTGGTGATGGCTTGGCGGATCCACCAGGTAGCATAGGTAGAGAACTTGTGGCCCTTGCGGTAGTCGAACTTCTCCACCGCTCGGATCAGCCCCAGATTGCCTTCCTGGATCAGATCGAGGAAGCTCATGCCGTCGGTGTGGTAGCGCTTGGCAATGGACACCACCAGACGCAGGTTGCTCTCGGTGAGTTCGTGTTTGGCCCGGATGTCGCCGCGCTCGATCCGTTTGGCCAGCGACACCTCTTGCTCCGCCGTCAGCAGTGGAACCCGACCGATCTCCTTGAGATACATGCGCACCGGGTCTGTGGTGAACACGTCGAGTGGGGCGTCCACGTGATGGAGATTCGTCGCCCGCCATGCGGCCTTTGCCGGCAGAACGTCGTCGGCGCCTTCCACATCCGCCACGTCGTCATCGGACACATCGATACCCAGGTCGAGAAGCCGCGTGTAGATGGCTTCGATCTGATCGGTGGTGAGGTCGACCTCTGCCAACACTTCGGCGACATCTTCTGCCGTGACGTATCCGCGTTCGCGGCCACGCTCGACGAGGTGCTCTACTTCCTCGCTATTGATGACCCACCCCTCCAGCGCAGACACTCCGTTCTACTGTCGGGTGACGGCCGAGATCGCGATGGTCAAGCGCCCTGCGAGTCGCCGTTCGACCTGCCGGCTCGGGAGCCGTTCGGCGACACAAGCCACTTGGTGCCATAGTCGCGCATGTGATCGATCAACGGGATAAGATCCATTCCCCGGTCGGTGAGCGCGTACTCCACTCGTGGCGGCACCTCGGCATAGCTGGTGCGGGTGATGACCCCGGCCTTCTCCAGCGATTTCAACCGCTCGGAGAGGGTCTTCGGGCTGATTCCCACCAGGGACCTCTCCAACATGCTGAAGCGATTGAGGCCCTCGGAGAGATCGCGCAGAATGAGGAGCGTCCATTTGCCCGAGATGATGTCGGCCGTCATGAGCACAGGGCAGGTAGCTTGATCGCTGGTCATGTGGTGCAGAGTCACTGAACCTTCCTACGGCGTGTGATTGCCGGCAGATCCGCGGCGGAGAGCGGGATCGGCCTACGGAAAAAAGACACTGCAACTTAGCAGACGCACCCCGCCTTTTCAACCTTCACGGGCGCGGCCGGACACCAGACGGATTCAGCGGGCCAGGTACGTGCGCAAGAGTTCGTTGACCAACTGCGGGTTGGCCTGACCTTTCGTCTCCTTCATGACTTGTCCAACGAAGAAGCCGAACACCTTGTCACGCCCCTGGCGAAACTCTTCGGCCTGACTCGGGTTGGCGGCTACCACGGCGGCAACGACAGCCTCGAGGGTCGCGGTATCAGATATCTGGCCGAGACCCCGCTCCTCGACGATCAGCCCGGCGGTGCGGCCGCCTTCGATCATCTCCGCGAACACCTCTTTGGCCATCTTGCCTGAAAGCGTGCCGCCGGCGACGAGACCAAGGAGTTCCGCCAAGGCCTCAGGGCCCACGGCGCTCTCTTCGACCTCCAAGCCGGCGCTGTTCAAGTAGGCGGCGAAGTCGCCGGTGACCCAGTGAGCCGAGACTTTGGCGTCGCCCACGATGGCGGCCACGCGCTCGAAATAGTCACCCAACAAGCGGTTGGCGCTCAACACTCCGGCGTCGTACGGAGTGAGGGCGTATGCATGCATCAGCCGCTCCTTGCGCGCGGCAGGGAACTCGGGCAAGCCCGCCCGCACACGTTCGACGTACTCGGCATCGAGTTCGATCGGCGTCAGGTCGGGCTCGGGGAAGTAGCGATAGTCGTGAGCCTCTTCCTTGCTCCGGAGTACCGAGATGCCTCCGGTCGTGGGGTCGAAGTGAACCGTGGCCTGGGTCACCCTGTCTCCGGACTCGAGGACGCGCACTTGGCGATCGATCTCGGCCTCCAACCCCCGCTGCACGAACCGGAAGGAGTTCACGTTCTTGAGCTCGGTCTTGGTGCCGAACTCTCCACCGGGCGGGCGCAGCGACACGTTGGCGTCACAGCGCAGCGACCCCTCCTCCATGTTGACGTCGGACACGTCCAGGTGCTCGAGGAGGCTCTTCAGTTGCGTGAGGAAGCTCCTGGCCTGCTCGGGCGAGCGGATGTCGGGCTCGCTCACGATCTCCACCAGCGGCGTGCCCCCCCTATTGAAATCGACCAGCGAGTAGTCCGCGCCGTGGATCCGCCCGGTCACACCCCCGGAGTGCACGAGCTTGCCGGCATCCTCCTCCATGTGCACCCGGGTGATCCCCACTCTGAGGAGGTCCCCGTTGTCGAGTTCCACATCCAGGTGGCCCCCCACCCCGAGAGGCAGATCGAACTGTGATATCTGATACCCCTTGGGGAGATCGGGATAGAAGTAGTTCTTCCGGTGGAAGATCGTCCGCCCGCCGACAGTGCAGTCCAGGGCCAGCGCGATGCGGGTGGCGTACTCCACCGCCCGCTCGTTGACCACGGGCAACGTCCCGGGATGACCCAAGCATACCGGACACACCTGCGTGTTCGGATCTTCCCCGAAGCTGGTTGCGCACCCGCAGAACATCTTGGTCCGCGTGCTGAGCTGCACATGTATCTCCAGGCCGATCACCGGCTCCCAACCGCCGGGACTGCCGCCGGCCGCCGGGGGGGGCGTCGTGGGTGCTTCGCTCACGGCCGCACCTCCCCTAGGACGGGGCGCGCCTTGATGTCCAGACGCTGCTCGAGCGCGTAGGCCACATCAATGAGGCCCTGCTCGCTGAAATGAGGTCCCACAATCTGCACGCCTACCGGCAGTCCCTCGGAGAATCCGGCCGGCAGGCTGATGCCGGGCAGGCCCGCCAGGTTGACAGGGATGGTGCAGAGATCGGAGAGGTACATGGCCAGGGGGTCATCGGTCCGCTCACCGACCTTGAACGCCACCGTGGGTGACGTGGGCGATATCAGATAATCCACCCGCGCAAAAGCCCGCTCGAAATCGCGCACGATCAGGGTACGGGTCTTTTGCGCCTGGCCGTAGTACGCCTCGTAGTAGCCCGACGAGAGCACGTAGGTGCCGATCATGATGCGACGCTTCACCTCCGCTCCGAACCCCTCGCTGCGGGTGCGCGTGTACATCTCCAGCAGATTGTCACTGTGAACAGTGCGGTGCCCATAGCGGACCCCGTCGAACCGTGCCAGGTTGGAACTGGCCTCGGCGGGCGCGATGATGTAGTAGGCGGCTATGCCCTTCTCGACCGAAGGCAGGCTCACTTCCTCGCACCGCCCACCGAGCGCGGTCACCGCCGCCACCGCCTGGTCGAACACCTGCCTGACCCCGGGCTCGCAGGCGTCGCCCATATACTCGGTGACCACCCCGAAGCGCTTGCCCACGAGATCGGTTGCGGTCGGCAGCCGGATGGGCTCAGGCAGACCCGTGCTGGTGGAGTCACGGGGGTCGTGCCCGGCGATGATCTCCAACAGTGCCGCGGCGTCGGTGACGCAGCCGGTCAGTGGGCCGATCTGATCGAGCGAACTGGCGAACGCCACCAAGCCGTAGCGGCTGACGGCTCCGTAGGTGGGTTTGAACCCCACCACGCCACACAGGGAAGCGGGTTGGCGGATGGACCCGCCCGTGTCGGTGCCCAACGTCCACGGCGCCTCCGCGGCGGCCACGCAGGCCGCCGAGCCGCCGCTGGACCCGCCGGGCACCCTGTCGAGATCCCAGGGATTGCGGGTGGCATGGTAGCCGGAGTTCTCCGTCGAGCTGCCCATGGCGAACTCATCCATGTTGAGCCGGCCGAGAAGGATGACGCCCGCCTCGCGCAACTTGGCGACGGCGGTGGCGTCGTACGGAGGCCGATAGCCCGCGAGGATCCGCGACCCGCACGTGGTCTCCCAGCCCTCCACGCACAAGACATCCTTGAGGGCGATAGGGACCCCTTCCCACGGCCGGCGGTCCGCCGGATCGGTGGCATCGACGGCGGCCGCCCGACGAAGAGCGCCTTCGGCGTCGACCGCCAGAAACGCCCGGACGTCTCCGTCGACCGCCTCGATGCGGTCGATGTAGAGTCTCACCAGTTCCTGAGCCGAGACCTCCCGCGACGCCAACAGGGCGCGGCACTCCACAGCCGACAGGTTGCGCACGTCCACGGCCGGCCTACCCAATGCGGGGCACCACGAACTGCCCCCGCTCCACGTGCGGCCCGTTGGCCATGGCAGCCGACTGTTCGATACCGGGACGCGGCTCATCCGGGCGGAACACGTTCTTCAACGCCACCGCATGCGCGGTGGGCGGCACGTCGGCAAGGTCGAGTTCACTCAGCGTCTGCACGTAGTCCAGGATACGAGAGAGATCATGGCGAAGACGATCGACATCCTGCTCGTGGAAGTGCAGGCGCGACAGACTGGCGATGTGCTCGACTTCGGCGCGGGTTATCACGGTCGCGCCCTCCTTGCTGTGCCGGTGAACGGGAACCCCCGATAGCACGCTGCCCCGGGGGACGTCACGGGATTATAGAGAACCGACCTCGGAAAAGGGAGGGGGTACCCGAGGGAGCGTCAGAGAAGGTCCTTCAACCCCTGGGCGTCCCGGTAGTTCTTGAGACGGTTCAGTGTCTTCGCCTCCACCTGGCGGATGCGCTCGCGCGTCACGCCGAACCGTTCTCCCACCTCTTCCAGAGTGCGGGGTTGCTCTCCGCGAAGCCCAAAACGAAGCTCGATGACTTTCCGCTCGCGCTCGGAAAGCGTGTCGAGAACACGAAGGAGCTCCTCGTGCCGGATCTTGCGCGCCACCACCTCGAGCGGCTGATCGATCTCGAGATCCTCGATGAAGTCCCCCAGCTCGGAGTCGTCCTCCTCGCCCATGGGCATCTCCAGAGAGATGGGTTCCTGGGCCGCGCGTATGATCTCGCGTACCCGCGCCGTGCTGATGCCCATCTCGGCGGCCACTTCCCCGGTGGTGGGCTCACGGCCGTTCTGTTGCACGAGACGGCGCTGCACCGCTTTCATGCGATTGATGGTCTCGACCATGTGGACGGGCACGCGAATCGTGCGCGCCTGATCCGCGATGGCTCTGGTGATGGCCTGACGGATCCACCAGGTGGCGTAGGTGGAGAACTTGAAGCCCCGCGTGTGATCGAACTTCTCCACCGCCCGGATAAGCCCCAAGTTGCCCTCCTGAATCAGATCGAGGAACAGGAGCCCCCTGCCCACGTACCGCTTGGCGATGGACACTACCAGACGCAGGTTGGCTTCCGTCAGGCGGCGTTTGGCTTCCACGTCGCGATCCTGGATACGCTGCGCCAGATCGATCTCCTCCGCCGCGGTGAGGAGCGGCACTTTGCCTATCTCCTTTAGATACAGCCGGACGGGGTCGCTGGACGAATGATCGATGGTCAGATCGAGTTGGTGCAGGAACCGTTCTTCCGCGGAGTAGTCGTGGGCCGATTCAGCCTGTTCGGTGGGTTCGCTTATCTCGACACCCATCTCGGACAGCTCGCTGTACAGTGCCTCGAGTTCGCCGGGAGTGAGATCTGCGTCCTGCAGCATCTCGTTGATCTCGTCGGTGGAGAGGGCCCCCAGCCTTCTTCCCCGCGAGAGCACGGCCTGCAGCGCTTGACCGTCCAATTCGTCTTCGTGAGCCACTATCGGCCTACTCCTCCTCGAGTCCGGTCGCGGCCATCCTCACCTGGTGCAGGAGCTGTTCCAAACGTAGGAGTCGTTGTTCTGTGTCGCCCTCTCCCCCTTCTTCGTCGAGCGAACGCCGCAAGTGCGCGACTTCGCGGGCTAAGAACTGCTCCTGCAGACGCAGGTGGCGTTCGGTCAGCAACGCCACGGAGTATAGAGCGGAGTCGGCCTCCACTGCTAGTCGTACGAAGAAACGGCCGCTCTCGGTGTCGGCTACCGCCAGCGACGCCACCTCGCGAGATGGATCGGCCGCTGTGAGCACCCGGTGCAGATCGACAAACACTTCACGATGCAACAGATCGACGAAATGCTCAGGCGTGACACCTTCGAGAAGCGGCACGGCCGCCTCCGGATGACTAAACGCGGCCACCAGGAACTCCCGTTCCACGGCGGCTTCCGGGGACCGCAGCCGCTCCCTATAGGCCGTCGGAACATCACCCTGCGACGGTGCGGTCGGCCGGGCACCGGACGATCCGGCTGGCATATGCCGCCCGGAAGCCCCGGCGGAAGAAGGGGGGGCCGCGACCGGTGTACGCAGCAGTAGCTCGATGTTGTCCGACGTCAGCCGGAGTCGATCGGCTACCACCCGCATCTCTTCCTCGCGCTCTTTGGGCGACCCGGCCCTGCTGAGAACCTCGCGCACCACGTCGAACGCCCGCACCCGGCCGTCGACGGTAGTGAGATCGCTGCTGTCGAGGGCACGCCTCAACTCGTACCCCAGCAAGGAGAGCCTGCCTCGAGTCAGTCTGGCGACGGCCTCGGCGCCTCCGGACGTGGCCACGTCCGCCGGATCCGACTCCGGCGGCAAGGCGACCACCATGGGGCGCAACCCATGGCGACGGGCAAGATCCCCGGAGCGGATGGCGGCTTCCGCCCCTGCCCGATCCGCATCGAACATGAAAGTGACGTTGTGCGTGAAACGGGTCAGCAAGTCGAGTTGGCCGTCGGTCAACGCCGTCCCCATCGACGCCACCGCGTTGTGCACCCCTGCCTGAGACAGTCCGAGCACGTCTGTATAGCCCTCGACCACCAGCACCTGGTCCGCTTCCGCGATCGCCTTGCGGGCTTGGAAGAGCCCGTAGAGAAGACGACCCTTGCGGTAGACCGGGCCCTCGGAGGAATTGAGGTACTTGGGGGCCTCGTCCCCTAAGCTCCTGCCTCCAAAGCCGACGACCCGACCACGATGATCGGCGAGAGGAAACATCAACCTCGCGCGGAAACGATCATAGGCTTTCCCCGGTCGACGCACCAGGAGACCGGCGGCATCGAGTTCCTGCTCGGTGAACCCTTGTTCCCTGGCTTTGGCATAGAGCCCGTGCCAGCCGGCCGGGGCCAGACCCACGCGGAAGCGTTCGCACACCTCACGCCGCAGGCCCCGAGATTCCAGATATTCCTGCGCGCGCACGCCATCCCTACTCTCCCATAGGTAGCGCTGATAGAACGCAGCCGTCTTCTCCAGCAGATCAAGCAGGCGTTTCTCGCTACCGCGCGCCTGCCGGTCGGCCCCGCCGCCCTCCTCGTACTCGAGGGCCACTGCGAACCTCTGGGCCAACTGCTCGGCCGCCTCGACGAAGGAGAGGCTCTCCATGCGCTCGAGGAAGGTGAAGACGTTACCTCCTTCGCCACACCCGAAGCAGTAGTAGAGACCCTTGTCGGCGCTGACGGTGAACGAGGGGGTCTTCTCCTGGTGGAATGGGCAGAGCCCGCTGTGCGTAGCGCCGCGCTTCCGCAGGCTGGTATAGCCGGACACCACCTCAACGATGTCGGACACATCGAGCAGGGCGTCCAGGCTGCTCTGCTTGATGCGGGCGCACACGGACCGCTATCGCCTCCACGAACGAGGCAGGAAGACGTCGAAGTAAACCTGCTCGGCGTAACGATCGGTCATCCCGGCGATGTGGTCGGTCACCGCACGCACGCGATCGGCCCGTTCATCCAAAGCCGTACTCGGCGCCGGAGCGGCCGCCAGGCCGCCCGCCCGGAACAGTCCCTCCGGCAGCTGCTCAGGATGCTCCATGAAGTGGCGGAACAGATGCCCAAGCAACTCCTGTATGGTCCCTCCCCCACTCACTTCGAGCGACCGGGCGTACACCGTGCGGAACAGGAAGGTACGCAGGTCATCCATCGCCGTGCCGATCTCCGGACTCTGCACGATGTCACCCGCTGCATCGCTCGCGTCGACAAGATCGTGCGCGAGCGTGTCGATGCGGTCTGACCCGGTGACTCCGAGCAGCGCGACCGCCTCCTGAGGAAGGTCGTACGGATGGATGAGACGGGCGCGGAGGGCATCGTCGATATCGTGGTTGATGTACGCCACCCGATCGCACACGCGGACAACACGACCTTCTAGAGTGAACGGCCGATCGTCGCCGGTGTGATGGGCGATGCCGTTGCGCACTTCCCAGGTAAGGTTAAGCCCCCTACCCTCGTTCTCTAGCACGTCGACTACCCGCAGGCTCTGCTCGTTGTGCCGGAATCCCGGGTAGCCCATGCCGCGGAGCACGCCGTCGAGAGCCTCCTCACCCGCGTGACCGAAGGGAGTATGACCCAAGTCGTGGCCCATGGCGATGGCCTCGGTAAGATCTTCGTTCAGACGGAGGGCACGCGCCACCGCGCGCGCGATCCCCGACACCTCAAGGGTGTGGGTGAGCCGGGTGCGATAATGGTCGCCTTCCGGCGCTATGAAGACCTGGGTCTTGTGCTTGAGCCGGCGGAAAGCCTTGCTATGGACGATGCGGTCGCGATCCCGCTGGTAGGGCAACCGGATCGAACAGGGATCCTCTTTGCGCGCGCGCCCGCGTGACTCGCCCGATCGCTGCGCAAAGGGCGACAGTCCGGCATCGTAGGTCCCGGCCGCCAGCGACACCCTGCCCGGTCGTTCTCGCTTCATCCGAGCGACCTCCTCGTCCGGCACAGCCCTAGTAGATGGGTGTCAGTCTCGCATCACGTCGCCGGGGGCGTCTTCCAAGACGGCCTGCGCGGCCGCCAGCCGGGCGAGCGGCACCCGATATGGACTGCAGCTCACATAGTCTAGGCCGACGCGATGACAGAACATTACGCTCGAGGGTTCGCCACCGTGCTCGCCGCAGATTCCCAGCTTGATGCCGGGTTTCACGGCGCGGCTCTTGGCGGCGGCCATCGCCACGAGCGCTCCGACGCCTACTTGGTCGAGCTTCTCGAATGGGTTCGCCGGGATGACCTCGGCGCGCAGATAGTACGTGAGGAACTTGCCCTCGGCGTCATCTCGCGAGAAGCCCAGCGTAGTCTGCGTGAGATCGTTGGTGCCGAAGCTGAAGAAGTCGGCGTGCGCGGCGATGTCGTCGGCCGTCAGCGCGGCCCGAGGCAGTTCGATCATGGTCCCCACCTTGTAGGGGATGCTGCATGCCCGCTCGACCAGCACGGCCTCAGCCGTCTCGACCGTCAGCGAACGCATGAGTTCGAGCTCCTTCGCGAAACCGACCAGGGGGATCATGATCTCCACCTGCGGGACCGTTCCGGACTCGGACGTGACGTCGCAGGCGGCCTCCATGATCGCGCGCACCTGCATCGTATATATCTCGGGAAACTGGACGCCCAATCGGCAGCCGCGCGTGCCCAGCATCGGGTTCATCTCGTGGATCACTTTGACCTTGTGGGCCATGATCTCCTGGGCGGCGATTTCTTCCGCCGACCCACCTGTGAGCTTGAGGCGCTCCAACTGCACCATCAGGCCGGTATAGTCGGGAAGGAACTCGTGCAACGGCGGATCGAGCAGGCGGATAGTGACCGGCAGGCCGGCCATTGCCCGGAAGATGCCCTCAAAGTCATCGCGCTGGAAGGGAAGGAGCTTGGCGAGATGCTTCTCTCGTTCCTCTCGACTTTCTGACATGATCATGTCGCGCACGTGGGGCAGCCGCTCCTCGGCCATGAACATGTGCTCGGTACGACAGAGTCCGATGCCCTCGGCGCCGAACTCGCGGGCCTTCACGGCATCTTCGGGTGTGTCGGCATTGGTGCGCACCCGCAGACGACGCACCTCGTCGGCCCAAGCCAACACCTGGTCGAAGTTCTCGTTGATCTGCGGCGGCACAAGGGCGACCTGCCCGACGATGACCTTACCTGAGGTGCCGTCCATGGTGATCCAATCGCCTTCTCGCACCACCGTGTCGCCCACCTTGAACATCTTGGCATCGGCAGTGATCTCCAGATCGGCCGCCCCGGCGATGCAGGGTTTGCCCATCCCCCGCGCCACCACGGCGGCATGTGACGTCATGCCTCCGTGGCTGGTGACCACACCCTGAGCCTTGATGAGACCATGGATATCGTCCGGGTTGGTCTCCCAGCGCACGAGTATGACAGGGTCTCCGGCCGAACCCCGCACTTCGGCGGTGTCGGCGTCGAACACCACTTGGCCTACGGCGGCCCCCGGCGACGCGTTCAGACCCATGGCAAGCACGGAGTAGGGAACGCTCGGGTCCAAGCATGGATGAAGAAGTTGATCGAGTTGCTCGGGATCGATTCGCCCGAGAGCCTCTCGCTTCGTGATGAGGCCTTCGCTCACCATGTCCACGGCGGTCTTCAGTGCGGCCGCCGCCGTCCGCTTGCCGTTTCGCGTCTGCAGCATGTACAGACGGCTATCCTCGATGGTGAACTCGAGGTCCTGCATGTCTTTGTAGTGATGTTCCAACGTCTCTCGGATGCCGTACAACTGCTCCAACACATGCGGCAGGACCTCCCGCAGTTCTTCTAGGGGCCGGGGATGGCGAACGCCGGCCACCACATCCTCACCCTGAGCGTTCATGAGGAATTCGCCGTAGAAGAAGTTCTCACCGGTGGATGGGTCGCGCGTGAAGGCCACGCCGGTTCCCGAGGTCTCGCCCTTGTTGCCGAAGACCATGGACTGCACGTTCACGGCCGTCCCCAGGTCATCAGGGATGCCCTGCGACTTGCGATACACCTTCGCCCGGTGGTTGTCCCAACTGCGAAAGACCGCCTGGATCGCCAGATCGAGTTGCACCCGGGGATCGGTGGGAAAGCCCGCCCCGGTATCCTCCTCTAAGACGGCCTTGAAGCGGACGGTAAGGTCCTTGAGGTCGTCGGCCGAGAGATCGGTGTCGTGCGCCGCCCCCACCTCGGCCTTCTTGGCGGTAAGGATATCCTCGAATCTTTGGCTGTCCACGCCCATGACCACGTCGCCGAACATCTGGATGAAGCGCCGATAGGAATCGTACGCGAAGCGGGGATTGCCGGTACCTTCGGCCAGGCCGGTGACCGTGTCGTCGTTCAATCCCAGATTGAGAACGGTATCCATCATCCCCGGCATTGAGAACACGGAGCCGGAACGGACCGAGACCAGCAAGGCGTTCGTCCGGTCACCGAAGCCCTTGCCCGTATTCTTCTCCAGGTCTTGGAGGTGGGACTCCACTTCCTCCACCAGCCCCTCGGGGTAACGCCCGGTGCGTGAGAAGGTGATGCAGGCCTCAGTGGTGATGGTGAAGCCGGGCGGGACGGGGATGCCGATGCCGGTCATCTCGGCCAGGTTCGCACCTTTTCCGCCGAGCAGTGACTTGAGCTGGGCGCTTCCTTCGGCGAAGTCGTACACGAACTTCTTTGAGATCATTCAGAACACGCTCCTTAGGGCACCCACGATCAGGACGGACCGGCGACCACGCCCCGCGGGGGGCGTTACTGCCCCCCTCAGGTCGGGCTATTGTAACGAATATCCCGCTACGTTTGGAGCCTATCCAGATGCGCCACCGAGCGCGCTGTTCCTGCAACGCCGGCCAGGAGACGGAGACGGTTGAGGCGAACGGCCCGGTCGTCGGCCATGACCAGCACGTCGGTGAAGAAGCGATCCACTGCCGGCCGCAGTCCCGCCAGCGCCTCCAGTGCGTCAAGGTAGTCGTGGGACGATATCAGCCGATCCACGCGTCCGGAGATCTCCGACCAGGCCTCAAACAGGACTCCTTCAGCTTCTTCGGTGAACAACGACCGATCCGGTGCCACTCCTGCGGCCTCCGGCGGGAGCTTCTTCGCCAGGTTCGCCGGCCGGTTGAACACGGTGACGAGGTCGTCCCAGCCTTCGGTCCCCCGGAAGGCGTCCACCGCCGCCGCCCTTCTGCGCACATCGACGAACGCGGAGGAGACGGGCAGCGCGGCGTCCACGGCGTCACGCGAGATGCCGTTGTCCACCAGGAACTTCGCCAGGCGATCCAGGATGAAGTCAACCGCCTCGGTCACCACCGTCTCCCGGCCGACCAGATGGGGGAATCTATCGAGCCGACTGTAGGCAGCACCGACCAGTCCGCGAACGTCGTACGAGAGACCGTGAAAGAAGGCGATGGTCACCATGCCCATTGCGGCGCGTCTGAGTCCATACGGATCTCTCGAACCCGAGGGGGGCTCGCCACACGCGAAAGCGGCTACCACGTTGTCGACCTTCTCCGCCGTGGCCAGGAGCGCGCCGGGCAGGGAGCGTGGCGGGTCGCCTCCGGCGGCGTCGGGCAGGTATTGCTCGCGGATGGCCTGCGCCACCTCGTCGTGGAAACCCTCCATACGCGCGTAGGTCTCGCCCATGACGCCTTCCAGATCGGCGAACTCGCGCACCATGACTGAGACCTGGTCGGCCTTAGCCAGACGCGCAGCTTCGAGCGCCCGCTCTCTCACCTCGGCCGGCGCGCCTACCGTCTCGGCTAGTAGGCCGGTGAGTGCCACCAAGCGGTCGGTCTTGTCTTTCATCGTGCCCGCCTTGACATGGAACACCACCCGGTCCAGGCCTTTGGCCATCTGTTCCAGCCCGGTTGCCAAGTCCTTGTCGAACGAGAACTCAGCGTCCTCGATGCGCCCTTCCAGCACCCGTTCGTTACCCGCGTTGATCTGTGCAGCGAAGGACGGGTCGCCGTTCATGACGTAGAGGAAAGTGCTCGTCAGCCTGCCCTCCTGGTCGATGAGAGGGAAGTAGCGCTGGTGCGATTGCATGGCGGTGACCAAGACGTCGGCAGGCAGCCGCAGGTGCTCCTCACCGAAGCCACCGGCCAGGACCGTGGGCCACTCCACCAGAAACTTGACCTCCCGCATCTTGGCCATAGGGTCGACCACGTCGAGACCCCGCTCGGCTGCGTGCCGCCGCAGTTCCGCCCAGAGGAACGCCTCTCGCTCGCGGTGGTCGACCATAACCCGAGCGGAACGGACCGCGTCGACGTATCCGGTGGCCGAACTGAGGGCGACCGGCGCGCCCAACCAGCGATGGCCCCGGCTCACCCGGCCGGCGGCGACGCCGGCGACCTCGAACGGCACCACGTCGTCGCCGAACAGCGCCACCAGCCAGCGTATGGGTCGCGAGAACCGCAGGTCGCGGGCTCCCCAGCGCATGTTCTTGGGAAAGTACATCTCCCGCACCAGCTTCGAACAGATCTCGGGCAGAAGCATGGCTGTCGGCCGCCCCTCACTGCGCGACACCGCATAGACGAACCGCCGACCGCCCTCCTCGCGCACCTGAAGCTCTTCGGGCGCCATCCCTTTCGCCTTGGCGAAACCGAGGGCGGCCTGTGTGGGACGCCCCTCGGCGTCGAAGGCGGCCTCCGCCGCCGGCCCCCGTTGAGCGGTCTCACGCGGGGTCTGCGTGTCGGGCACATAGCGCACGAGCACGGCGATGCGCCGCGGCCCCACCATGACGTCCAGCGAGTCCGGCTCAAGGTCGATGTCGCCGGCGGCGAACAGACCGGCGGCCCGATCCGGCAGGAGGTCGAGGACGGAGAGACAAGCCGATGCGGGCAACTCTTCGGTTCCTATCTCCAGCAGAAAGTCACGGGCCATGGCTATCCCTCCCCTCCACCCGCCGAGCGGGCGCCCACGGACGCCGCCCGCCGTTCTTCCAATTGGACCACATACGCCTCGGCCACATGACGGGCGACGTTGCGCACGCGGCCGATGTACCCGGTGCGCTCGGTGACGCTGATCGCGCCCCGGGCGTCCAGCAGATTGAACATGTGAGAGCACTTGAGCACGAAATCGTACGCGGGCGCCACGAGGCCACGGGCGAGACAACTCTCGCACTCCTGCTCGTAATCGGCGAAATGCCGTTGCAGCAACGCCACATCGGCAACGTCGAAGTGGTAGGCCGACCATTGGGCTTCGTTCACTTTGTGGACGTCGCCGTAGGTCACCCCGGGCACCCACACCAGATCGTAGGCGCTGCTGACTCCCTGCAGGTACATGGCCAGGCGTTCGGTGCCATAGGTGAGTTCCACGCTGATCGGATCGAGATCGATCCCCCCCACCTGCTGAAAATAGGTGAACTGCGTAGCTTCCATGCCGTCTATCCAGACTTCCCAGCCGAGACCCCACGCACCCAGCGTGGGCGACTCCCAGTCGTCTTCGACGAAGCGCACGTCGTGCTCGGCCAGTCGGATGCCCAAATGCTCCAGCGAGGCCAGATAGAGATCCTGGATGTCGTCAGGCGCCGGCTTCAGCAGCACCTGATATTGGTAGTAGTGACCCAGCCGGTAGGGGTTCTCTCCGTAGCGGCCGTCGGTGGGACGTATGGAGGGTTCGACATAGGCGACGTTCCAGGGATCGGGACCCAGAGCGCGCAGAAAGGTGGCCGGGTTGAACGTGCCCGCGCCCACCTCGGTGTGGTAAGGCTGCCAGATCACGCAGCCGTGTGCCGCCCAGAACTGCTCCAACCCCAGGAGAACGTCCTGGTACGTGGGTCTCTCAGTGCTCACGATGACCTCGGATGCCGCTGATCAGGGACGCCGGGGCCAACCCCGGAAGAAGTCCGATTGTAACAGACGGTCTCTGGGGAAGGATACGCACGGGACGGCACTCGATCTGCACCTACGGACTACACAAGGAGGTAGACCACACCCATGGACGCGGTACTACTCTCTCGGATCCAGTTCGCCTTCACCATAGCGTTCCACTTCCTGTTCGTTCCCCTCAGCCTCGGTTCGGCGGTGGCTCTTGTCATAGGCGAACGCCGGTATTACAGGAGTGGGTCACCCCAAGACGAGGCAGACGCCCGCTTCTGGGTGCGTCTGTTCACCGCCACGTTCGCCGTCGGGGTCGCCACCGGGATAACCATGGAATTTGCCTTCGGCACCAACTGGGCCACGTATTCCCGGTTCGTCGGCGACATCTTCGGTGCTCCCCTGGCCGCCGAAGGCCTGCTCTCGTTCTTCCTCGAATCCACCTTCTTGGGGGTGTTGCTCTTCGGCCGCGAACGCGTCTCGCGCCGCTTCTACTACGTGTCGGCGTGGCTGGTGGCCATCGGCGCCCACCTGTCGGCATTGTGGATCATCATCGCCAACTCGTGGCAACAGACACCGGCCGGTTACGAAGTGGTCGACGGACGTGCGGTACTCACCGATTTCTTCGCCGCCGCTCTCAACCCCTCCACCCTGCCGCGCTACTTCCATACCGTCGCAGCCACGTGGACGGTCGGCGCGTTCTTTGCCGCCGGCATCGGCGCCTATTATCTTCGCAAGGGCCGCCACACGGATTTCGCGAAGCGCATGTTGCGCTTCGGGCTGGTCTTTGGTCTGGTCATGTCGGTGGCCATGCCCTTCCTGGGTCATTGGTCGGCCCTTCAGGTCGCCGACACGCAGCCGGCCAAGATGGCCGCCTTCGAGGGCATCTATACCACCGGGGATCGTGCTCCCTTGAGCCTGGTGGGATGGGTCGACACGGAAGGCGAGACCGTCACCGGGCTTGCGCTTCCGAGCGGGCTCAGCATCATGCTCGGTGGATCTCCGAACCGGGTCGTGACCGGGCTCGACCAGTTCTCTCCAGAGAATAGGCCGCCCGTGCAGTTGACCTTTCAGACCTACCATCTCATGGTGGCCCTCGGGCTGCTGATGATCGCTTGGGCGCTGCTGGGGGTCTTCTTGTGGTGGAGAGGACGGCTGGACACCAGCAGGCGCTACTTGGGGGTGACCACCTGGTCGTTCGTGGCGCCGATGCTGGCCATCCAGACGGGGTGGGCCGCCGCCGAGGTAGGGCGTCAGCCGTGGATCGTCTACAACGAACTGCGGACGGTCGACGCGATCTCAGCCGTAGTCCCCGCCTCGCAGATAGTCCTCTCTCTGGGGATATTCGCCGTCATCTACACCTTCCTCTTCGTGGCCTGGGTCAGAGTGCTCCTGAGGATCGTCAAGAAGGGCCCCGGCAATCGTTCGGGCGGTGAAGGGTACGGACAGCCCGCGGTGGTAACGGTCGCCCCGGCCGGATCCGCGGCTGCAGCGATCGCCACCGGCGCCGATACGACCGCGACCACGCTCTAGGGAGGAGGACACCGTGAGTCTTCAGACCATCTGGTACGTCTTGGTGGGAGTGTTGTTCGCCGGATACGCCGTCCTCGACGGCTTCGACTTGGGCATAGGTGTCCTCTCTCCCTTTCTTGCCCGCACCGACGACGAACGAACGACGCTCCGGAGTTCTATCGGCCCGTTCTGGGACGGCAACGAAGTGTGGCTACTGACCGCCGGGGGCGCGCTGTTCGCCGCCTTCCCCCCCGTCTATGCCACGGCGTTCAGCGGCTTCTACCTGGCCATGATCCTCGTGCTTGCCGGGCTCATCTTCCGCGCGGTGGCCATAGAGTTCCGGTCGAAGGATCCCGCGTGGGGACGCTTCTGGGACTGGGCGTTCTTCGGCGGCAGCCTCCTGCCCGCTCTGCTGTTCGGCGTCGCCGTGGGCAACCTGGTCCGAGGCGTGCCGCTGGATGCTCGAGGAGAATACGCGGGCACGTTCCTCACCCTGCTCAACCCCTATGCCCTGCTGATCGGGGTCACGGGTCTGGTGATGTTCGCCGCCCAGGGAGCCTCGTGGGCGGCGCTGCGCACGGACGGCCCGCTGCAGATGCGTGCCGCCCGCCTGCGCACCTTCAGTCACTGGCTGCTGGGCCTACTGATAGTGGCCGCGACCGCGGCCACCCTACGCGTGACACCCGACCACGTGCACAACAATCTGGGCCGACCCGCCGGGTGGCTCATGATCGTGCTGCTGGTGGGCGGGTTCTTCATCGCTCGGTACGGCATGGCCGGGAAGGCCGACCTGTGGGCGTTCCTGGGATCGTCCCTGGGCGTCGTGGGACTGGTCGGGCTGTGGGCGGTGGGCAACTATCCGGCTCTCATCCCGGCGCTCAACCGGCCCGAACTCAGCCTCACGGTGACCAACTCCTCCTCGTCGGACCTCACGCTCAAGGTTATGTTGATCATCGCCGTGGTCGGCATACCGCTGGTGCTCGCCTACACGGCTTTGGTGTACCGCGCTCTCTGGGGCCGACTCAAGAGCGAGGCCGAGGGGAGCGCGTACTGACCTCATCTCATTCGGTCCCGAACGCATAGGCGCCTTCGCTATGCTGACTCAGGTCGAGCCCTATCGTCTCGGCTTCTTCGTCCACGCGGACGCCCATCAGCGCTTTAACGAGGGTGACCAATCCATAGGTGATCCCGAACGACCAGGCCATGACCGCCAGGACCGCGACGACCTGCTTCCCCAGCAATGCGGGGTTCCCGAAGAAGGCGCCGTTCGCACCGGCCGAGTTGATGGCCGCCTGGGCGAACAGACCGGTGGCGATCGCCCCGAACGTGCCGCCCACCCCATGAACGCCCACGACGTCGAGGCTGTCGTCGTAGCCGAGCTTCCACTTCGCCAACACGCCCAGATAGCAGAGGCTGCCGGCGATCAACCCGATGACGATGGCCGACATCGGACCCACGAAACCCGCGGCCGGGGTGACGGCGACCAAACCCGCAACCAACCCGGAAGCGACGCCCAGACTGGTCGGCTGACCGCGGTGGATCCACTCGGCGCCGGCCCAGGACAGAGCCGCGGCGGCGGCGGCCAGGTGCGTGGTCACGAACGCGTCGGCCGCCAGACCACCCGCGATGAGAGCGCTCCCAGCGTTGAAGCCGAACCACCCGAACCACAGTATGCCGGCGCCCAAGAGCGTCATAGGCAGGTTATGCGGATGCATGGGCACCGTGCCGTGACCGCGTCGCCGCCCGATGACCAACACCGCCGCCAGCGCCGCTACTGCTGAGCTGATGTGGACGACCGTGCCACCGGCGAAGTCCAGGGCTCCGAACTCGCGTATCCATCCCCCGACGCCCCACACCCAATGTGCCGTGGGGCTGTAGACCAGCAACGTCCAGAGCAGGCTGAATACGAGGAACGCCGAGAACTTCATGCGTTCGGCGAATGCGCCGGTGATGAGAGCCGGAGTGATAATCGCGAACATCCCTTGGAACATCATGAAGGCCAGATGGGGGACGGTGGCCGCGTAGGCCGGGTTGGGCGCCTGCCCCACGTCCCGCAGCCCGATGTAGTGCAGTGAGCCGATCAGTCCCCCTGTGTCCGGACCGAAGGCCAGGGTGTAACCGATGACCGCCCACACGATCGACACCAGACCGATGAGCACGAAGCTCTGCATGATTACGCTCATGACATTCTTGCTGCGCACCATACCCCCGTAGAAGAGGGCGAGTCCCGGGGTCATGAGCATGACCAAGGCCGTGGCGATGAGAAGGAAGGCTGTGTCTCCGCTGTTGATGGCATCCATGGGGCGTCTCCAAGAAGAAGTGGTCGTAGCCTGCAGACCACTGTGCCGGAGACGAGGCGTCGATACATTGGCCCTTTGGCGCGAAACACGACGCCCCGCCTTCACCCTTGGGCGAAGCGTCACTCCTCAGCAGCCTTCTAGGTGTAGATGTCCCGTCGATCGAACGCGAACACCGCCAGGGCGGTGAGCCCCATCGAAAGCAGGAGGATGACGACGAAGTTCACCCAGTCGATGCCGTCGACAATCGCGGCACCGTAGTAGTAGAAGAGCGACGCCCTGCGTACCTGCTTCACGCTGTCCACCACAGTGGCCACCGCATTCAATACGTACATGGCGAGCAAGACCCCCGCGGCGATACCCGACGCAGCTGCGCCCCGTCGCACTACCGAAGAACACAGGAGCGCCAGCGCCCCAAAGAAGAGGCAGAACGGCCAGAGGTTCGCAGAGCCGCGCACGACGGCCCAGAGTGAGAGATCGACCCGCATGACAGGTGCGGCCGCCCAGGTCAGCGCGGCAAGCAGGAGCAGTACCACGGCGAGACCGACGGCCATGGCCAAATAGCGGCTCACGATGAGTTGCCAACGGGGTACCGGGTTACTCAGCAACAGGTCGAGACTCTTGCGTTCCTCCATGCCGGCTACCGCCCGTGACCCGATCAGAATTGTGAAGAACGGCAACGCCAGCGGCGCGAGCAGGTTGAACATCTCCATGTTCAAGAACCCAGCGGCACCGGATATCCCGGCGCTGATGCCAAACATCTTGAGATAGGTCTCGGGGAAGTCCTTCAGGGCTTCGTTGAGTGTGTCTTTGAACGAGGGATACAGCGCCACGTACATCAGGCCCAACAGCCCCATGGCGACGCCCCAGACCGCCACGTTGCGCCGCTGTTCCGCAAGTATCTGCCGGGTCAGCGTCCATAAGCGACCGCTCACGGCGCGCCTCCCGTCGTGGACGACCCCTCGCCGGACTGCGTTTCATCCCCATAATAGGTGAAGAAGACCTCCTCCAGACTGGCGCGGGGCAGTTCCATGTCGACCACCGAGTGGCGGGCGGCAAGCTTGACCACCTGGTCGAGGCCGTCGGTGAGACTGAGCGACAAGGTCGCGCCGACGATGCGCACGTCACTCACACCGGAGAGGGCGGCGAAGGGCTCTCCCTCGACCGGCCGAGCGAAGGTGATCGTCATGTGGCGCACGCGCTTCGTCAACAGCGATTCCGTTGTCTCCACCGCCACCAGCCTGCCCTCGCGCACGATACCGACCCGATCGCAGAGGTGCTCCACCTCGCTCAACACATGGGAAGAGAAGAAGATCGTGCCGCCCTCGGCGGCCACCTCATGCAGCACCGCATGGAACTCCTCCTGCACCAACGGATCCAGACCCGAGGTGGGCTCGTCGAGGATCACGAGCGGAGGCCGGTGGAACAGGGCTTGGACGAGACCCACCTTCTGCCTGTTTCCCCGGGAGAGCTGGCGCATGGGCGAAGTGAGGTCGAGGTCGAGCCGTTCCGCCAACGTATGGGCATAGGCCAGATCTTCGACGCCCCGCAGGCGGCCGAAGAATCCGATGAGCTGCTCGCCCGTAAGGCGATCGTCGAGATTGAACTCCCCAGGAAGGTTACCCACCCGCCCACGAATAGAGACGCTGTCCCGGTGGGAATCGAGTCCGAAGAGATACGCCTTTCCGCTGGTGGGCCGCATGAGATCGAGCAGGGTGCGGATGGTCGTGGTCTTGCCGGAACCGTTCGGACCCAAGAATCCGAATATCTCACCGGCCGAGACGTCGAGATTCACGTCGACGATACCGCGCCGAGGCCCGTAGGACTTCGTCAGGTCCTCGGTGTGGATCACCAGCTCCATATCACCGCCTCTGTCGTCGGCCTCGACCCGCCAAAGCCAAGGTTCCCGGAGGGCCGGTCGTCAAACACCGGCGCCGGTTCGTTCGACAGGGCCCTCGCAGGGGCGATTCCGAACGGACCGGCGTTTCGGCGAAGACGTTGTGGGTCTACGGCTTGAGCGCGCGGATGGTGGCCGAGAGTACGAAGTCCTCGAGCCGACTGTCGGGCTCCCAATGGCGGATGAACTCCCGGCTCTCCTCCACGGGGCGGATGTCGACGTCGTCGAACCCCGCGTCGGCCAGGATCGCGTCGAGGGTCTCGAGATCGGCTGCTCCCGAGATACAGGCCGACAGAAGGCGCATGTCATCGCGTACCGACTCGGGGAGGGGAGCGGTAGCGACCACGTCGCTTATCGCCAACCTGCCTCCCGACTTGAGCACTCGGAAGGCTTCCCGGAAGACCGCGGACTTGTCCGGAGACAGGTTGATCACGCAGTTTGAAATGATGACGTCGACCGAGTCGTCAGCCACCGGGAGATGCTCGATCTCCCCAAGACGGAACTCGGTGTTGGCATAACCGGCGATACGGGCGTTCTCGCGGGACTTGGTCACCATCTCGGGCGTCATGTCAACGCCGATGACGCGCCCGGCCTCTCCCACCTTCCGGGCGGCCAGGAAGCAATCGAACCCGGCGCCGCTGCCGAGGTCGAGTACCACCTCGCCCGGACGGAGCGCTGCGATCGCCTGGGGATTGCCGCAGCCCAGCCCCAGGTTGGATCCCTCGGGGGCCGCAATGAGCTCCTCATCGCTATAGCCGAGGCGGCGCGAGATCTCCTTCTCGTCAGGAGCCCCGCACCCACAGCTGGTTGCCGGCACAGCGGTCGCCGGGCCGCAACACGCAGAACCCGCCGTGGCGACGCCCGCATACCGCTTCCGGACCGCGTCTCTGACAGTATCTTCGTGCTTGGCACTCATACGACCCCTCTCCTCGAACTCATTCCAGAACCGCGATGTTCCCGGCACGTCCTGACCCTACCAGCAACATCGACGTCTGTCAATATTGAAGAAGGTCGATACGAGGAGAATATACCCGACCCTACCCCGTAGCCGGGGGTGTCGTAGTAGTGGTGGGCATGGGTTCCGTGGTAGTAGTGGTCGTGGAAGGAGGCGGCGCCACCGCCACATAGATCGTCACCGTGCTGCCTTTGTTCACCGAGGTCCCCGCCGCCGGCGACTGTTCCACCACGGTCCCCGGCGCGGCGGCGGCGTCGACACGGTCCTCCCTCACCACCTTGAACCCGGACGCGGTGAGGATCACCACCGCCTGGGCCCGAGTCTTGCCGACCACATCGTCCACCTTCACCTTGGGCGTCACCGAGGCGTTGCTCGCCCAGATGGTGACGGTGGAACCTTCGGCGACTTCGACCCCCGCCTTCGGACTCTGGTCCACGACCTCACCCGCCGGACGATCGCTGTCGCGCGGCTGAGTCGAGCCCTTCAGTTTGAGGCTGTCGAGAAGGGCGAGGGCGGCGTCCTGATCCATCTTGACCAAGTCGGGCACCTTCACCTGCGTCGACGCCGGCCCGCTGCTGACTACGACGGAGATCTCTGTGCCGGACGGCACCTGCTCGTTCGCGGCCGGCCTCTGGCTGACAATCGTGCCCACGGGCTTATCCGATGGTTCTTGGGTGGTCGTCGGATTCAGCGCAAGGTCGACACCGTTGAGGGCCACGACGGCGTCCACCGGGGTCAGTCCCACCAGGTCGGGCACCTTGACTGTCGCCGCCGTGGCCGCAAGCCAGACCTTGATCGCGCCGCCCTTTCCCAACTTGTCGCCCTCCAGCGGATCCTGCCGCGTGACTTGCCCGGCGGGCAAGGTCGAAGCCTCTTCCCCGGCGACCTCGAGGGTGAACCCCGCGGTCTGCGCCTCCTTCTCAGCGTCGGCCTGCGTCAGCCCCACCAATCTCGGCACCGTGGCGACGTCGCCGGGTTGATTCGTGGAGCTCACCAACGCGTAGACGCCGCCGGCCAGGATGAGCACGAAGAAGACCACCAGGACCCAGGGCCACCAGGCGCGGGATCCCGGCTTCGCCGGATCATTGGGGCCCGGCAGAGGGGCCGCGGTGCTGGGCCTGACCGATGAGCGCACAGTATCGGTTCGCGGCGGAGGAGCGACCACCCTGCCCATGACCTGGGTGGCCTGATCTTCGCTCCGCCCGCCGTCCCCCAGGTCAGAGGGAGCGAAGGCGGGGGCGGGCGCAACCGTCTCCCCACGCTGGACGCGCTGGAGGTCTTCCAGGAACGCCTGCGCCGTGATGTAGCGCTTCTCGTGCTGTTTGGCCAGCGAGCGCAAGATCACCCGCTCGAGGTTCTCGGGTATCGCCGGCACAAGTGCGCGCGGCGGCGTCGGGGGCTCGCTCACGTGCTTCATCGCGATCGTCACCGCGTTGTCGCCCTTGAAGGGCAGCACCCCGGTGGCCATCTCGTACATGACCACGCCCAACGAGTAGAGGTCGGAGGCGGCTTCCACCGACCCGCCCCGAGCCTGCTCAGGCGACAGATACTGCGCCGTGCCCAGAATCGAGCCGGCCTCGGTCATGGTGGAAGCACTACCGGCGCGGGCGATGCCGAAGTCGGTGACTTTCAGGCGGCCCTCGTCGTCGACGATGATGTTCTGAGGCTTGATATCCCGATGGACGATGTCCTTGCGGTGGGCGTAGCGCAGGGCTTCCAGGATCTGCGTACTCAGAGAGACCACGTGTTGCGCGCTCAGCGGAGCGTACCGCACGATGAGGTCTTTGAGCGAGCGCCCCTCCAGGTACTCCATGGCAATGTAGTAGGTGCCTTCCGCCTCGCCGCGATCGTAGATCTGCACGATATTGGGGTGGCTCAGGCCGGCGGCGCTGCTGGCCTCTCTCCGGAAGCGTTCGATGAACTGGTCGTCCTTCGCGTATCGCGACGACAAGACCTTGAGGGCCACATCCCGGCCCAGATGACGGTCGTGGGCAAGGTATACCTCCGCCATGCCTCCGGTGCCCAGCGGGCGAATCACCTCGTACCGATCATCGAACACGCGTCCGATCACGCTCTGTCACCCTCCACGTCGACTCCTCTGTATAGTACCAGGGGGGCAGCCGGCCGCACTGAGCCGGGTCACCGGCCTAGGGCGGCCGCGATGACGGCGCGGGCGATCGGCGCCGCGACCGACCCGCCGGTACCGCCGTGCTCCACCAGTACCGCCACGGCTACTTCGGGATGGTCGGCAGGTGCGAACCCGATGAACCAGGCGTGCGGCGCACCCGAGTCCACCTCAGCGGTGCCCGTCTTGCCCGCAACCTGGACGCTCGGAAGGGCGGCCTTCGTTCCCGTGCCCTCATTGACCACCTCGATCATCAGCCCGCGCTCGGTGGCGGCGGTCTGCGGGGTGATGGGGGTGAGCCAGACCTTGGGCTCGGGCCGCCCCACCACCGTCTGCCGGTAGTCGCGCCATTCTTCCACCACCGTGGGTTCCATCACCACACCGCCGTTGGCGATGCCGGCCGCGACCAGAGCCATCTCCAACGGGGTGGCCAGGACCTTGCCCTGACCGATGGAAGCCTGGGCGACGTGGGCCGTATCCATGGCGCCCGCGGGCGGGAAGAAGCTCTTTGCCCCGCCGAGCGGCCAGGGCGGCCTGGCGTTGAAACCGAAGGCTTCGGCATAGTGGGAGAGCCTATCCGCGCCCAACTCCACCCCCACCTTGGCGAAGGTGGTGTTGATGCTCTCGGCGAAAGCCTGGGTGAAGGTGTGCTTTCCGTAGACCTTGCCGCCGTAGTTGTTGACCCGATAGCCCCCGGCGACCCAGAATCCAACATCGACGAACGTTGTCTCGGGGGTGACCGTACCCTCCTGGAGCGCCCCCGCGGCCACGATCGCCTTGAACGTGGAGCCCGGGGGATACAGGCCCTGGACGCCCCGGTCGACCAGAGGTCGCCCGGGATGCTGGGCGAGCGCCTTCCAGTCGTCCGCCACGGTGTTGGGATCGTAGCGAGGAGAAGAGGCCAGTGCCAGCACCTTTCCGGTGCGTGGATCGAGGGCCACCACCGCCCCCACCTGGTCGCCCAGACCGCTGACGGCGGCCTCCTGCACCCGGGTGTCGATGGTCACCTGCAGGTCGGCGCCCCGCTGCGGCCGGCCGGTGATCTTGTCGAGGAAGTTGCGCACGGCCAGCACGCCGGTCTCCCCCGACAACTCGGCATTGTAGACGCGTTCGACCCCGGCCCTGCCGTAGCGCAGGTCGGCATAGCCCAGCCACGGGGCGGCGAGTTCCGGATGCGGATAGTCGCGCAGATAGTAGGGACCGTCCTTGTGGTTCTCGGCCAGCACCACTCCGTCGGCCGACACGATCAGACCCCGCTGCACCCGCATCTCGGCGTCGAGGGCCCGCGTGTTCGCCGCGTGCACCCGCAACGTCGGGGCCGCATACACCTGCACATAGGTGAGTTGGGCGATCAGCGCGATGAAGAGCACCGCGAAGAAGAGGAAGAGGCGATTGACCTGCCGTTCCACGGCGGCGTCAACCGGCCTCGGGGCGGACGACGCGGGCCGCCCGGTCACTTACGACCAGGAGCAGCGCCAGCAGGGCGAAGTTGGCAACGATCGAGCTGCCTCCGTAGCTCACGAAGGGTAGCGTGATCCCTGTCAGCGGGATCAGCTTGGTGACCCCGCCGATGATGAGAAAGGCCTGCAAACCGAAGATGGCCGAGAGCCCCGTCGCCAACAGGCGCGAGAAGTCGTCGTTACTCGCGATCGCGATGCGCAGCCCCCGATATACGAAGAGCAGATACAGAAGGATGATGGCGACCGCCCCCACCAACCCCAACTCCTCCCCGATAGCCGAGAAGATGAAGTCGGTCTCCAATGCAGGAATGATCGTGTTCCCCGACCGCATGACCAAGAACCCGCCTCCCAGCCCCGTTCCTCCCAGCCCGCCCGATGCCAGAGCGAACAACGACTGGACGATCTGATAGCCGCGCCCGGCCGTGTCCTTCCACGGGTCCAGCCATATGTCCACCCGCAGCTGCACATGAGGGAAGGTGGAGTAGAGCGCCGCCGCGCCCACCGCAAGAAGGATCGCGCCGACCACCACGTAGAAGAACCTGCCTGTAGCCACATACATGAGCGCCAACAGGGCTCCGTAGAAGAGCAGACTGGTGCCCAGATCTTTCATAAAGATCATCATGAGTATCGCCAGTCCCCAGATGACGAACAGAGGGCCCAGGTAGCGGATCGGGGGGATGGCCACCCCCACTACCCGCCGGGTGCTGACGGTGAGGAACTCCCTGACCTGGTCCAGATAGGCGGCGAAGAAGATGATCAGGAGCAGCTTGGCGAACTCGGGCGGCTGGAACCCGATCCCTGCCACGCGGATCCAGAGGCGGGCCCCGTTCACCTCACGTCCGGCCACTATGGTAAGCAAGAGCAGGGCCAGTCCGGCCGACCCCACCACATACTTGTAGTCGGCAAGCACGCGGTAGTTCCTCAGCCCGACGAGCACGATCAGGAAGAGTAGCAGCCCCACCAGGAGCCACACTGTCTGCTGCATCGCCAGGCGCACGTTCAGTCGGTACAGCATCAGGATTCCCAACGAAGACAGCAGCGCGGTGACCGGCAACAGGTATGGATCGGCCCGAGGGACGGCAAAGCGGGCGGCCACGTGCACCAGCCCGAACAGCCCCAAGAAGGCGGCGCCGTAGGCCAATGAGGTCCACTCGAGGGCCGCCGACTGCTCGATGTATACGAGGGCGAACCCGATGGTGGTCACCAACATCGCCGGGAGCAGAAGCACCAGCTCCCGGTTGCGCTCGCTCACTGCCCCGTGCTCAAACCGCGGACGAATTGGAGCCCCTCGTCCTTGGTGATCAGCTCGTGGGCATCTACCCGACTGCGCTGGTAAGGGAGCAGCGACTCGTAGCGGGTCGTGCTGACTTCCACCGCAGCGTAGAGTTCGACTCCCAGTGGGGCGACCGGCATGCCGCGGAACAGTGCGACGCTGCCCGCGCTGGTGCCGACGAAGTAGACGGTAGAGTTGAACACCACGAGGGCGACCAGAGCCACGATGGTCAACGTAGTCACGAGTCCCGCCGCCACCAGTGCGCGGCGCGACCCGAACCGAAAGAATCCTCTCCCGCGCCCGGCATCGATGTCGGCCCCGTTCTCCATGCTCAACTGCCGCTGCCGGGGACCGAACTCCATGGTCGCGTCCTCGACTGGTTCGTCAGACGGGTCGTCGGGAGCCACCAAGATGACCACAACGGTCACATTGTCCTCGCCACCGTTGTCCAGCGCGGCCTCCACCAAGGAATCGGCGATCTCCTGAGGGTGGTCTCCCCGGGCGAGCAGCCGGCCGATCTGGTCCTCGGGCACCATGCCGCTCAGACCATCGCTGCAGAACAGCACCCGGTCGCCCGGCGTCAGCGAGATCTCGAACACGTCGGGTTCCACTGTGTCCTCGGTGCCGAGTGCCCGAGTGATGATGCTCCTGTGAGGATGCACCGCCGCCTGCGCGGGGGTGAGCTGGCCCCGGCGCACCAGTTCGGCCACCAGGGAATGGTCGTCGGTGACCTGGGTCAGTACGTCGCCGCGCAGGTGGTACGCACGAGAATCGCCCACGTGAACGAAGGCGAGGCCACCCGGGGTGGCCACGGCCGCGGTCATGGTGGTTCCCATGCCGTGCAGGCCCCGGTCCTGGCGACTTTGTGCCACGATGTCGGCGTTGGCCTCGTGCACGGTCCGCTCGAGCGATCTCGGGTCGGCGACTCCGGACTCCGAGAGATCGATCAGTGCCCGGCACGCCGCTTCTGACGCCACCTCCCCCGCACGAGCTCCCCCCATCCCGTCGCATACCGCGAAGATGCCGGCCCCCACGACGAAGGAGTCTTCGTTCTGCCTCCTGACCAACCCCACATGACTGGAAGCTGCCGCGAGTAGTCTCATGCGCGCGCCTCCACTCGGAACACGGAATCCCCGACGGTCACTCGGTCTCCAGGGCCGGCCAAGACGGGAGCGGTGACCTCCTCCCCATTGACGAACGTACCGTTCGTACTGCCGAGATCATCCACCACGAGGCCGTCGGGCCGGGCCTCGATGCGAACATGGTGGGAAGAGACGAAGGTGTCTGGAAGGTGGATGTCGACGTCCGCCGCGCGCCCCGCCACCATCCGCACCCCGTGAGGCACGATGAACGCCCACCCTTCGCGGGCATGCGGGCTCTGTTCCACGACGAGAGCCCATGCGCCCCCGATCGACCGACCGACCGCAGCGCCGGCCCCGGGCGCATTCCCACCCGAGACCGCTGCGGGCCCTGCAGCGGTCATCGGCGCCGCTGCAGGCGGCCCGGGCATCGCCCGCGCGACGGACATCCTCATATCGCGCACCGACGCACGTACCACCCAGTAGATGAACAGATAGAGGAACAGCAGGAAGAGGATCTTGCCCACGAGAAGCACCACGTTCACCATACCGGCCCGCCCCCCTGTCGGAGCCGTTCCATCACCCTACTCCGTCTCCACGACGACGGTACACCCACCAAGCGTGAGCACGTCGCCGTCGTCCAAGGACGCGGACGCGATCGGCCGGCCGTTCAACAAGGTGCCGTTCGTGCTGCCCAGGTCTTTCACAAAGGCCTGTCCAGAATCCCAGTAGACGACCGCGTGGCGGCGGGAGATGTTGGGATCGTCCAGACGGAAGTCGGCGTCGCGCGAGCGTCCCACAACCACGCGGCTCTTCTGGAACTGCTGCACGTGGGCTCCGTGACGCATCAGCAGTGTCTGCCGGGCCAAGCCGAACTCGGCGGCCACGCGCGGGGGGATGTTCTCCGTCGCACCGACCTCGGGCCGCTCACCGTCTGCCCGACGCCGGCGCGAGGAACGGGCGGGCACCGGGGAAGGAATCGGCGCTTCAGGAGCGCTCATGAGCGAGGCCCGCGCCACAGGCTCCTCCATCATCTCCGCCAAGATACCGTATTGCCCCGACCGCAGGTCCTTGTCCGAGGTGAACGCCACCGTCGGTCGGCCCGCGAGGCTATAGCCTTTCTCCTGGGCGTGCCGCTCCAGGTGTTCGGC
>Ga0172370_10001560_pt1 | contig 34600 bp, 25 predicted proteins | sample LakKiv5m_FD_114538 | JGI IMG/M metagenome (GOLD analysis project Ga0172370, IMG submission 114538) | Freshwater microbial communities from Kabuno Bay, South-Kivu, Congo - kab_022012_11.5m | ecosystem: Environmental > Aquatic > Freshwater > Lake | place: Democratic Republic of the Congo...
TGGGAGGGGGAGGAGGGGTGTTTGGTAATAATCGTGAATGTATAATGAATCTGACGCGGGGTTGTTGTTTTAATAGGGGGGGGAGGGTGGGCAGAGGCGTTTTTGTTTTGGGTTATTGATTGCATGCCTGAGCCGTGGTGTCGTTTTCACGGGAAGGGAGTGGATGGTCATGGATTGCGGATTGAGTTGTAGCAGAGAGCGCGGTTAACGCGTGCCTTTCCTTTCCACGAGGGGGGGGAGGTCTTTGACCGCAATTTTCTCAATAAGCTGTAGCTATTCGTGCCACGAGCACATAGGCCCGTCTCTACCAACACAAAAAATTATGGCATTTTGAAGCGTCGCCAGCAATGATACAGACTACTTATGCGGCCCCCTGATGGACTGCTGAGAAAAATCCAGTGGAGGGAACATACTGGGACTATGCGTAACAGAATACACAGATCCATGCTTATCCTGCCTGTCAACAACCCTAAATTCGTTGCTAAAGCCTATTTGAGGCAGGCTGATGCTATCGTGCTAGATCTCGAGGACGCGGTGCCGCCCCAGGAAAAGGTCGAGGCACGGAGACTTCTGAAAGACGCTATAAAAGCCGTGGGCTTGGGCGGCGCTGATGTCTTTGTACGCGTAAACAACGAACCAGAGTTGATAGAGGGAGACGTTGAGGCAGCTTTGTGTAAGGGGCTTCACGGAATCTTCGTCCCAAAGATCGATTCCGGAGATCAGGTTAGGTGCATCGTGCAGATGATATCAGCCAAAGAACATCGAAAGGACGCAGCGGTGGGCGGCATTGTGTTGTCCCTGCATGTTGAAAGTCCGCGTGGGGTGCTTCGTCTTGAAGAGGTGTCATGCGCGAGCACTAGGACAGAATCCTTAAGCTTAGGGGTAGATGATTACTGCCGAGAGATGGGAATCGAGTCCCCGGAGGATGGAGAGGCTCTGTTGTATGCCCTGGCGCGTATGGCGGTGGTATCCGCGGCTTACGGCATAAACGCCTTGGGCGTCATTGGGAGCGTAGCAGGCTTCAAGGATCTAGCGGGCTTCGAACGGGCTGCTATAAGAAGTAAGAAGCTGGGATTTAAGGGCGCGTATTGTATTCATCCTGACCAGGTCCCCATCCTCAACAGGGTGTTTTCTCCCGCGCCCGCTAAGGTAACTCAGGCGCGCAAAATCGTGGCAGCCTTCAAAGAAGGGATTGCGTCAGGCAGGGCCGCCCTCAGTATTGACAACCGCATGATAGACACCCCTATTTATAAACAGGCTCTTCAGTGTTTGGAACTAGCCAAAGAAATAGAGGATCTGGAAACTCGCAAGCAAAAGGCCCTCAGGCTAATTGGAAAATAAATTAGTAAGGAATCTCACTGTGCTCATTGCAGCAGACAATCTTCATGGATTGAATCCCGTCATATCAGAGGCCATGGATGCCCTCGACCCAGCCCCTATACAGGCTCTTGCTCGCCGATGTGAGGACAACGGGGCCGACTACCTCGACATCAATCCAGGCTACCTTTCGCGAACCAAGGAAGACAGGATGACCTTCCTAGTAGAAACCGTTCAACAGGCCAGTTCCCTTCCGCTTATACTCGACAGCCCCAGCCCGCGAATACTGCGCCGAGGCCTGGATGCCTGTAACGCTTCCCCCATAATAAGCGCGCTGACCCTGGAAAAGGAAAAGTTGGAGGAATTGCTGCCTCTGGCTGTCGAGTCCGGCGCTCAGTTGACCATCCTATTGCTAGACGAGGAGTCCTTTTCCCCGCCGATGCTGGAAGAAAAGATAGCCCTTGCTGTGATCCTGAGAGAAAAGGCTGCTCGTGCTGGAATGCCCCCCGACAAGCTCATTTTCGATCCTGTAATCCCAAGCTTGAGTTGGGATGACTCTTTTGCCCGGATTCGAGAGACGACAAAAACCGTGCGATTTCTCTCCACAGGGGCTATGTTTCAGGAGCCTACAAGGACTATGGCGGGGCTCTCGAATTTGAGAAGCGGATTCAAGAGATTCTTTCCAGTTGAGATAGAAGTTACGTGTCTAAAGCTTCTTGGGGGCGCGGGCCTCGATATCGCGCTCTGCGATGTCTTAAATGTAAAACTCAAGGAGGCTATATCAGCGCTGCTACACTATTGCTGACTCATAAGTTATATAGCGATTCGAAAAAGCTAGACTCCATTTGCATGCCCGACTCGATCCGACACCCCCGTGGAAGCGGAAACCCTGGGATCTGGGATGCCCAATCAAATCGGAAATGGTAAAGCCTGACCTGAACAGCAATTCCTTAACGCAGCAAAATCTTCAACGTAACCCAGAGGGTGTGAAACAAACCTCAAAAAAAGTGTTTGATTCCCATAGAAATAAAAAAAACACTGTATATGTTTTGTTAGACCCATCTCAGAGGATAAAAATGGACCCGCACGAATCATACTCGAGACTGTGCCACCATAGCAGACAAGTCTCTTATCTAGCATCTGCCATGGGAGTACTGCATTGGGACCAGCGCACGAGCATCCCACCCAAAGGGCACGCCCACCGAGCAAATCAACTGGCCGCGTTGGCTCAAATGCACCACAGTATGGTCACAGATCCAGCCATCGGCGATTGGCTTGCTTCAGTGGAAGCCTCTTCAATTACCAAAGACCCCTTGTCCGTGGAAGCAGTGAACATAAGAGAATGGCGTAGAGACTATGATCGCGCCGTTAAAATACCCGAGAGACTAGCGGTAGCTCTCGCTAAGCTCTCCGCGGAAACCCAGTCGGTGTGGGAGGTAGCCCGTCCACAAGACGACTGGCCTGCGCTGAAACCCTACCTTAGTCAGATTGTACGACTCAAGCGAGAACAAGCGGAGGCACTGGGATATGAAAAGGAACCGTACGACGCGCTGCTGGATTCTTATGAGCCTGGCGCAACCGCGGGTATGCTAGAGCCCATCTTTCAAACTCTCGTGGACTCGCTTGTGATCATGCTTAACTCGGTCCGGGAAAAGGCCGCGGATCGCAAGTACCCTTTAGAGTCTTTTGCGTTCCCGATCGAAAGTCAAAAAGCCTTTGCCGAGTCCGTGGCTGTGGCAATCGGTTACGACATGGCCGCAGGGCGACTGGATATATCCGCACACCCCTTCACCATTGGCATAGGCCCTGGCGACGTACGCATAACCACTCGATATAGGGAAAATTCATTCACCGAGTCCTTTTTCGGGGTGGTGCATGAGACCGGCCACGCGCTGTACCACCAGGGATTGCCCCTGCAACATTGGGGCTCTCCATTCTGCAAACCCGTATCCCTGGGCGTAAACGAATCCCAGTCTAGGATGTGGGAAAACATCATAGCCCGCTCAAAACCATTCTGGAAACACTTCTACCCCAAAATCCAAGACGTTTTCCCAGCCTTATACGATGTTTCTCTGGATGCATTTTACGCCTCCATAAACAGAGTGGCTCCGAGTCTGATCAGAACAGAAGCTGACGAGATAACTTACAATCTACATGTCCTGCTGCGGTTCCAACTCGAAGTCATGCTTTGCAGGGGTGAACTCGAGGTCGAGGACCTGCCCGAGGCTTGGAATGCAAAGATGCATAAATACCTCGGAGTCGTCCCTGACTCCTTTAGCCGGGGCGTGATGCAGGACATTCACTGGCCGTCAGGCTCGATAGGCTACTTCCCCACCTATACCCTCGGTAACCTATATGCGGCTCAGTTCTTTTCCCGACTCACAAAGGACATTGGGAACGTAGAGCACTGCATCGAGCAGGGAGATTTTGCCCCTATCTTGGATTGGCTGAGGCGGAAAATCCACAGCCAAGGGACTCGTTACCGAGCACCTGAGCTGCTAAGCGTAGTGACCGATGAAGACCTGAATCCCAACTACCTCGTACAATACTTGCGTGACAAATATGGAGATATATATGGCGTTTCGTTAAAGTAATCGCCAATTCAGTTCACCCTCTTAAGTCCATGCAGGCTGCAATCATTGTCTTCCGAAGGCCCCTATTACTAGTTCCTTCCAGTCGTCGTCCCCAGGGATTGGAGGCGCATCTATGTAGGCCGATTGTTTGAGTTCGGTCTTTTGTCTCAAGCCAAAAAAAAGGCTTATTTCCCTGCTGATGGGCGTATCCCGCACATCCACGATTCTCAAAAGCCGCCCCATGTTTAGATCCCACCACTGATCTGTCGAAGGTATGATCTCAGGCAGCTTCAAATGCGAACCCTTTGCTGCGTCCCAAATATATTCGGCAAATGGCCAAAATCGATACCGGGCATAAACCAAGCATCCTTTTCTATAGCGCTTCTTGATGGCGCTGAGTCCAAAGAAAGTGCGTTCTGTCATCACTTCATCAGCGGCTACGGAAACATAACCTTCTGAATCCTTTGAAGTAGTGGGACGCCTATTGTCCTCCTTACTACTATATAGGGAGAGAATGCTCACCTCCTCGATACCGCCGCCGGTCCCATACGTGATAAAAGGACGAAAGCTGTATCGCGTATGTCCGGTCTGGTAATGATGATAGTAAGTTATCAAAGGCCACAAAATATGGGTCGCAGTCGAATAGCAGTCTTCATGCCTAACGAACACAGGGAAGGGTAGGCCTAGATACCGCGATTCCTGTTCGCTACCTGGGTATTTGACCACCTTTTGAATAAACGGCCACAGCACGAAGAAGTTTTCGTAGTCATCGCGGATCCGATCTCGACCGTAGATAGGCCAAAATTTCAGAGTTGACCTAGAAGGGTTGTTGGCGTACGTGATAAGGGGCCAGAGCACCCTAAATGTGCGGAACCCCTCATCAGTAGTCTGATAATACAAAGGAAATAGGATAAACAGGTTGCGGTCAACCCCCAATCGACGATACGTATAGCCGTAAAAAGGGAAAACGCCCCAGTACCGATCCCCAAGGTCGGATACGCCCTTGTATATAGTTAAGAATCTGGCGTGGCCTTCGTGCGGCGGAGATTTCGACCACCTGCTTTCGAAAAGAGGCGTTAGACGAAACTTTCGCCTCGAAGTCGTGTCTTCGTAACAGCCCAGCGGATAGAGGAAATCGATCCTATCATAGAGTCCGTCCAGCCGGGATCGGTAGAAAAAAGGTCTAAAACCACTCCCTTGACCTAGAGCCCAAAGGTTGTCCGGCGCTTCCGGAAGAATCGATCGAATCATTAGGTCTGGGTCGATGGCAAACGCCCTGCCCAGTCCCCCAATCCCGGATAAGGACGAATTCAAGGCTGAGGACGCATTGACGTAACCTTCGGCCACACAGGTGAGGAACAACGTTAATACCAGCACTAATTCCCAAGCCAACAAATTACAAGGGATTATGGGGAGGCGGGGGCGCATCTATCTGAAAATGGATCCCAAGATTATCGCCAGCGTACTCACAGGAGTAGCTTCAGATACGTCCTCGGCAGTCTTGTTCATGTTCCGAATCGCGCGTCTGGCCTCGTAGTACATCTCGGGATCGTTAATCAGCCGCCCCATAGTGCCTGAACCGCTTTGGAGAGAGCTTGAAATTCCTCGAAGCTGGGAGATCAGCCCCTGTGCGTTCCTAAACAGGGTTTCGTCAGTAGCGAGTTTGCCCAGCGTCCCTTTGCCGGCCCGCACATCCTTGGCAAGCGTCTCTATATTCGTCGCTGCGCGACTGAACTTGTCTCCAGCCTCACCCATGGACTTGTAGTAATTCTCTGCGTAATCCACCGTCCTGTTAACCTTGGTCTTGTTGCGGGCTACCACCTCGTTGACATTCTTCGCTGCAGCGTCTGTATTATGTATCGTGTTTTCTATCTTGTCTTTGTTGCGGGTAAGAAGCCCGCGCAAGTCCTTGAAAACTGAATCGGAGTTGTCCAGCAGACTGTCAATCTTTTCATAACCCTTCTGATCTACCACCTGTTTCTTTACTTCTCTTGTCACTGCTTGGAGATTTTGAGCAATAGCACCAACGCTCTCTATTACCTTCTCAGGGTCCGTAGGTTCGGAGACTTGTGTAATCTCTTCGCCGGCTTTGAGCTTGCGGGCGTTGGGCTTCCCTGGCTCTATTACAAGATATCTGTCCCCTGCTAACCCCTTTGTCTTCATGGAAATCCGTGAACCCTCAGAAATGAGATTCCGATAGGCGTCGTTGATGAGCATTGTTACAGCGGCCTTGCCAGTTTCTGGATCGAACTTCACATCTTTTACGGTACCCACCTTGATCCCGGCCATTTGCACCTGGGCATCTCTTGAAAGCCCCTCGACAGATTTGAAGCGAGCTGTCAGGGGGAAGCCCTCCTTTAATCCTATGTCCAAAACGCGAAACCAAAGGTACGCAAAAATGGCAACGCCTATAAGAAAAAATATACCAACCTTGGCTTCCACGGAGAATTTGTTCATGGCAAAAATCCTAATTTGTCATGTCCACATCTATAGGGCCGTCTGCTGAGCCCGTGACGAATTGGCGAATCAATGGATCCGAAGTCTTGCGAATCTGTTCCGGAGTCCCCCTGGAAACAATCTTGCCAGCCCACATCATCATTACTTCGTCTGAAATATCCAGAACTCCCTCGATGTCATGGCTCACGATTACGAAGGTGCCCGAGGCCTCAAAGTGGGTGCGGCTAATCAACCTGTAGATCGCCGCCCTTGTAACAGGATCCAGGCCGGTGGTCGGCTCATCGAAAAAAACAATCTCGGGATCCAGAGCCAAAGCCCTCGCCAATCCCACGCGTTTGCGCATCCCACCGGATAACTCAGACGGCAGTTTGCCGCTGTGCTTGAGCATGCCGACCATGGCAAGCTTATCTTCGACCTTCTCGACGATCTGCGTCCGAGAAAATCCTCGGTGTTCTCGAATAGGGAAGGCCACGTTGTCCCATACACACAAAGAGTCGAAGAGCGCCGCTTCCTGAAAGAGGACTCCCAATCTCCGACGAATTCTGTTAAGCCTTTTCGAGCCCATTGACACAATGTTGGTGCCGTCCAAGTACACAGCCCCGCTGTCCGGTTTCTCCAATCCTATGAGATGCCTAAGCAGCACCGTCTTGCCTGTCCCGGATACTCCCATGATCGCGGTTATCGATCCCTTCGCGATGGAGAAATTCACCCCGTCGAGCACCTTCTGCGTATCGTAGCCCTTCACAAGCTCTTCCACTCTTATGATTTCAGCCATGCCTTTCTTATCAGCCCTAACCAAACATCACTGAAGTCATGACATAGTCGCCTAGCAGCACCAGAACGGCTGATACAACCACAGATCTCGTGGTCGCCAACCCTACACCTCGGGCACCGCCTCTTGCGTGATACCCTTCGCTACAAGCAACCAGCGAAAAAATAAGCCCAAACACAACAGATTTTGTCAGGCCATGCGCCACATCGCCTGCGTCCAAGTAATACCTCACCCCGCCGAGAAACATCCCGGCGTCCAAACCCAGATAGCCAACGGCCACCCAATAGCCTCCCACCATACCGAAAAAACAAAAAATTATTGTTAGGACAGGCATACATAGTATCGAGGCAATAATCCTAGGGGCCACAAGATACTGCACCGGCTCAACCGCCATACTTGCAAGGGCGTCAATCTGCTGGGTATTACGCATACTACCCAATTCGGCAGTAAATGCGGAACCCACCCTTCCTACGATCATCAGCGCCGAAATTACAGGTCCCAGCTCCCTCGCCAAAGCCAGAGCCACCGTAGCTCCAATCATGGATTCAGCGCCGTAACGATGCAATCCAGTGTATCCCTGCAGCACGCTGACCATTCCGGTAAAACCGCCCGTCAGTCCGATAAGAACTATAGATTGGGCACCCACAAAGTCTAGCTGCTCCATGAATTGACGGATTCGAATAGGAGGCCTGAAGACCCAGTAAACCGAAGCAACGAGGAGAATAAGGCCCCTGCCGATTTCCTCGAAAAACGACATGGCGCCCTGTAAACAGCATTGGCCAAACCACACCGTCAAGCTCTGAGACGGGGATGCGGATTGCCTGGCCTCGCACGGCGATTGGACGTTAGTCATGGGGATAACGACCTTGGCTCCTCTACAGAAAAGACGACAAAGAACCAACCCAAATAAACGGCGTTGGGACACTCCTACGGGATTTATTTTAATCTATTTTATGAAACAATGTCAATATCTTTACGATAATCAACACATATCTTGCCATACCCATAACGCACATTCCCATCAAGCGATTATAGCGATTCTCGAAACCAAAGGCGAAAGGCATGCTTGAGTTCATCTGTAATTCCTTCAAAACGGGAATCCAGGACTAATACATGCCAGATCGCTTGCGCCAGGACAAAGGCATGATCTGAAGCGTCAATTAGGCAAAGGGCCAACATACTCTAGACCACTTGAACGACCATGATAGCCCACGAAACCAGGTATAATTCCGGCAGAACTGTTGAGAAATAGTCTAAATCTCATGTATCCGCCGTGGGCTGCTTACATGTTCTTGGAGTCGAAGAAATACCCATTGCAAGGGGATAGGATGAGTGATATGTTTGGGATGGACAAAAGCAAAAGCTAATATTATCCAATATATAGAGGTTGAAAGATGACCCGAGGAGACTTCGTCCACTTGCATCTCCACACACACTACTCTCTCCTGGATGGCGCTATTAGGATACCTGATCTCATCGCAAAGGCCAGAGAGTATAAGATGCCGGCGTTGGCAATAACCGACCACGGCAACCTCTTTGGCGCTATGGAATTCTACTCGCAGGTCCAGGCGAGCGGAATAAAGCCCATCATCGGATGCGAGGTGTATGTGGCTCCTGGGCCGCGGCGTACCCGCTCGACTACACCCGGGAAGCCTACCTCTTACCACCTAGTCCTCTTGTGCGAAAACGAAAAGGGGTACAGGAACTTGTGCCGACTGGTAACGCTCGCCTACACCGAAGGTTTTTACTACAAGCCCAGGATCGATGATGAACTCCTGGGTGACTATAACGAAGGGCTGATATGCCTTAGTTCGTGCCTGGCAGGCGAAATACCGACGCTCCTGATTCGGGGCGACCGAAAGAAAGCTGTAGAGCGCGCAGATTGGTTTAGAAGCATCTTTGACAACGGGAGGTATTTCCTAGAGGTGCAGCATAATGGCCTTGACGAACAGAAAAAGGTTAACGAGGCCTTGATCAAGCTATCCCGTGAAATGGAAATCCCCCTAGTAGCAACAAACGACTGCCACTACATGGACAAATCGGATTTTCGGGCGCACGAAATACTCCTGTGTGTCCAGACCGGGAAAAGACTCGACGAAGCGGGCAGACTCTCCTTTGAAACCGACCAATTTTACTTTAAGTCACCAGAACAGATGGCCCATGAATGGAGGAATGTGCCGGACGCCCTTAAGAACTCCATAAAGATTGCCGATCGATGCAACCTGCTGCTCGAGTTCGGCCAGCTTCACATGCCGAGATTCGACCTCGGGACTGGCGAAACTCTGCGCGAACGGCTGGCCAAGGATGCGAAACAGGGCCTCGAAACGCGCCTGGCGAAGATGCGATCGTCGCAGCAAATCGATGCAGCCCTCGAGGACAAATATCGGAAAAGGCTTGAGCACGAAATCCGCCTCATACAGGATATGGGTTTCTCTGGGTATATGCTGATCGTGGCTGATTTTATTAAATTCGCCAAGACCAACGACATACCTGTGGGACCAGGTCGAGGGTCAGCCGCGGGCTCTCTTGTTGCCTTGAGCCTGGGGATAACGGATATTGATCCTATTCGGTACAACCTCCTATTCGAGCGGTTTCTCAACCCCGAACGAAGGAGTATGCCTGACATCGACGTGGATTTCTGCACCGAGGGTAGGGATAAGGTCATAGAGTACGTATCGAAAAGATACGGCGAAGACCACGTGGCCCAAATAACTACCTTCGGACGAATGCAGGCCAAAGCCGTAGTCAAGGACACGGCAAGAGTGTTGGGCATCTCCTATGCAGAAGCCGATAAGATCGCCAAGCTCATACCAGATGCCCTGAAAACTACCCTGGAATCCGCGCTGAAAGAAGAGCCCAGATTGCGGGAACTCGTGAATGAATCGCCCCAGATCGCTGACCTAATAAGCTCGGCTCAGTGTCTTGAAGGACTCACTCGCCATGCCTCCACCCACGCCGCTGGCATCGTCATATCCGATAAGCCGTTGGTGGAACATCTACCACTCTACGTCGGGAACAACGGCGAAACAGTTACCCAATATGACATGACCTGGGTGGAAAAAATCGGTCTGGTGAAGTTCGATTTCCTAGGACTCAAAACCCTCACCGTTATCGACAAGGCGGTTAAGCTTATACGCCAAGCAAGAGCCGTCGTTCTTGACATCTCCAACATACCGCTGGACGACCCGGAAACTTTTGACCTTCTCTCTAAAGGAGATACCCTCGCCATCTTCCAGCTTGAATCTGCAGGTATGCGCGACGTCCTCACTAAATTCAAACCATCCGTGTTCGAAGACCTAATAGCAATCCTAGCTTTGTACAGACCAGGCCCCCTCGAATCTGGAATGGTGGATGACTTCATCAACAGAAAACACGGAAGGACGCCTATTGAATATCCGCTCCCTGAACTCGAACATATCCTCTCTGAAACTTACGGTGTCATCGTGTACCAGGAACAGGTGATGAACATCGCCACTGCATTGGCTGATTACACCATCGGAGAAGCAGATTTGCTCAGAAGGGCCATGGGTAAGAAAAAGCCCGAAGAAATGGCCGAACAGAAAAGCAGATTCGAAAAAGGGGCTGCCAAAAACAAGATCGATCCACAAAAAGCAGCCTATATCTTCGAACTCATGGAGAAATTTGCCGGCTATGGATTCAACAAGTCTCACTCCGCAGCATACGCAATGGTCACATACCAAACAGCATACCTGAAAACACACTACAAGCCCGAATTCATGGCAGCTCAACTGAGCTGTGAATCCGCAAACACAGATAAAATAACCCTCTATATCAGCGAATGTCGCAATATGGGAATCGAAATCCTACCGCCCCACGTGAACCACTCCCTAGTCGGATTCAACGTCGTTGAGGGCAAGATCGTCTTCGGACTAAGCGCTGTTCGCAACGTCGGAGAAGGCGCAGTCAACGCTATTCTAGAAGCGAGAGATAAGGATGGTCCTTTTTGCAGCTTCCAAGACTCCCTCAAGAGGGTGGACCTCAGGAAAGTCAATAGGAAAGTTCTCGAAAGCCTCATCAAGTGCGGAGCTTTCGACGGCATGGGGTTGACCCGTAAAACCATGTACGACTCCCTGGATTCAACCCTCGAACTGGCTTCGGCTATCCAAAGGGAAAAAATGCAAGGACAGTTCAATCTATTTGCAATGGAGTGTTCTTCAACAGAGCCTCAGTCCGTCTCCGATATCCCCATAACCAACGCCCCAGAATGGGATGAAGTCACTCGCCTCGCTTATGAAAAAGAGACCATGGGTTTCTACGTCACAGGTCACCCCCTAACGAAGTACGAACTGGATATGGAGCGATTCGACATTGTATCAAATGCCGCCCTCGGAGACTTGTCCCCCTCTGCCCAAGTGCGAATCGCGGGTATGGTAAAGCATACAAAGGAAATCACCACTAGAAAAGGCGACCGCATGGCCTTTCTCTTTCTCGAGGATATGACTGGTACAACCGAGGTAACCGTGTTCTCCGACCTGTACAAAGAGAAAAAAGAACTCTTGGAATCAGGTGATCCCCTCGTCGTTGTCGGCACAAGAAACGGCGAAAACGACAATCCCAAAGTGCTCGCCAACGACATCCATCGTTTGGAGGAGGCTCAACGCTATTTCAGCTCAGCGCTCTGCATCAAGATAACCACCACCGGCCTCGATCCATCTTCAATTAAAAATCTCAAGCAAATACTCTCCCGCAATAAAGGTCGAATACCCGTCAGAATACACGTCATAATGCCCAATAAGACCGAAACAATTATCAACTTGTCTTCGACCCTCTGCGATCCGACAGAAGCGATGCTAGTCGAGCTTCAGGACGCGTTTGGAGGGCAGTCTGTAAATTTTGAATAGGGATAGGGCTGGGGTGTTGTATGATATTTTACATTAGATATTTAATATAATTAGTTGTAAATAATAATTTAATCGACTTTATATCGCAATCGTGATAAGAGACTCAGCGTACCATGGCCGTCCCGCCCTAAAACCCCCTAAGACCGCGACGGGCGCTGCCAGGAGATTCAATAAGGGCCTGTAAAAGCCGCATGAATTGTATCCTAAGACCGGTCCCCCTAATGTGCATCCTTGTGGCTGCATGCCTTGGGGGGATGTGTTCAGGTACACATGCCCAGATGGTCAGATTCCCCTCATTGTGCCAGCCAATGGTCCCTTGTCCCCCATATCTAGGCAAATTCTATATTCAAGGGGGTGTGAGGTTCCGCGTCATCGACACCCTCCGCATTCGGCAGGAGCCCAGTCCTATCGTGTACAGGGCTGAAGGCTTCCCGGCCTTTGGACCCAATGCTGCGGGTTTTTTCGGAACAGGAACCGGCGTAGCCGGCTATCCTACCAACCCGGTACTAGGCAACCCAAATCCAAATATATCTGGATACTGGCTATATAATAACGGGTTCATAGATCCGGAGGCCCCTACGGACGCAACCGCCGCGGCGGGAAATTTTCAATATCCGCAGTTGCCGGAGGTTATGCTTGGTCGCTTTGTCAGAACCTCCGGGTCGGGTTCTTCAACTATAACAGTAGCCTACAACATAGGTAGTTTTCAGATAAACGACACATTTCTCCAGGTGGATAATCCGGTTCAATCAGTGCGGGATCCTGTTATTGTAACCGGGGACTCGGGGGATTACTATCGGCCCAGCGAGGTAATTACGAAGATCAGTTCAGTGGCTGAGACAACTCGCGTAAACTGGAGCAGATTGATTGACGGCACTTATGTTAACAAAACTGGGCTGCCGTCTCCTGTGGAAATTCCCAGTATGCTCTTTGAGGGATTTGGCTTTGGTTTTACCTCCGGTTACGATCCACAACTGTGGACGCCCGTCGTCGAAGTCGGTTATCGCGCCTCGGACGCATTCGATTTAATATACAGTTTCTCAACTTACAGCTTCGACACAACCGCGTCCCGATCCCAGGTCGTCCAAGCCAATTTCGGAAGACGAGGCTTTACGGATACCTTCTCATTCTACTCAAACGTCCCCGGCACGTGGCGGACAAAGGTCTTCAACAGCGCCACTTCACTTCAGCCGTGTGGGGAGGGTACTGCACGCTGTCGGGGGTGCGGCGTGAGTTGCACTGATCCCACCGAAAATGACTGCGACGGAGAATGTCAGACCCAAGGTGCGGGAGGCTGTCCTGAATGTCCTAATGAATATGTGGCCAACTATAGGATCTGGCCTGATGGAGTAGGGCAGGGCGCCTATCCGCTGCGCCAATTTTTTGATGTTTTCCCGGCTGGGGTACCGCGAGAGAGCCTTCAGGAGGAGATGAGTCAGCGTGTGGACGTGTCAGTCAAAGAGAACCGGTTTGGCGGCAGAAGCTGGGTTCCCCTATTGCCTAACGCCAGGATGGGGGTCAGCCTTGGGGCCATCCTGAGTCCAATCTATTTCAGGATAAGCGGCAGCAGGCGAGTTTCGTCTTTGGGACCCCAGGCCCCAGGGTTAGTCCTGGAAAACAGGGCTGAGGTCACGAGAGGGGTGTGGTGGAATATCGGCCTCTTCGGTTCGATTGACCTTCAACTAGCTCGGGGCCCCCTGTTTGCACAACTTTCTCTGGACTACAGCGTGTGCAGAAATCAAAGCGCCGCCATGTTCAGCGTAGAAACAACCGTCAATCCAGGTGGATTCAGCGCCTTTATGAGCGCGGGAATGTCATTCTAGAGCCTTGGCCAGATGTGGCCCATGGCAGTGGGAAAGAAATCTGTATCATGAGACGCGCCGCAACGTTGCAGTGGAAAAAATGCTTTGTTATCTTTGCGATAGCCGTAGCAGCTTTGGTGGCACTTCCGGGCATGAGTCTAGGTTCTGGTCGTTGGGTGGTTTGCATCAAGCTTGAATCCGTGCTTGGGCCTTACGGCATGAATCAGACATGCTATCGCTGCGCCCTAGCCGATTCCGGGGGACCCGGCTATGTCCAACCAGCCAACGTGGTCAATCCGTGCCAAAGCTCACCCGGGTCTCAATGGAGGACGTTTCGCACCCGCACCGATGCCGTGTGGTGGATGGAAAGGAATTGCGGATGCCGCAGCTCAACCACTCTACCCAACCCAGAACAGTGAGATTAGACTATATCGATTCTCTAAAGTAAACGCGAACTCAATACATGCGGCCATCTGTTATCCCTGTGAAAACAGGAATCCAGGTATTCTGGATGCCCGATCACGTCAGGCCTGACAAGGTGTGGCCTTGAGCGCAAATAAAGCAAAAAGCCAGCATACCCGAGGTCGCTTGAACCACCACGGCAGCCAACGCAAGCGTTTTCGATTCCGACAAAACCTTAGTAAGACACGATGAGTGTTGGGACAATCTGGCTATCCGCCAATATCACCACTTCACAGGTATTTTCCCAACCTTGCCGCCGCGATTCTGGTAGCGAAGGAACCCGTTCTCGAGGCCGAAGCGATACAAGTCCCGAGTTATCCTTACGTCATCTTTGCAATATTGTTCAAGAAGGTCCATCCGTCCTTGCCGATACCACTGTATGGCTTCCAAGCCCGTTCCAGACTTCCTTACCCCCAGCGTGAATTCCGCGAGATGATCTAGGTTGAGTCTATGCCCCAAGCGGTCTTGTACTTCTTGGAGAATGTCGAGGTTGGGAAGTCTGCGAAGGTCAGAATCTGTGTAGGCCTTCAAAACCTCATAGTCGAACTGAACGTGGTTGAAACCCACTACCAGGTCTGAAGATTGAAGCAGATCGATCAGCTTATCCACCGTTTGTTCTGTGTACGTTATGAATCCGTTGTCCTCAGTGAAGGCCACACCCAAGGAAAGTCTCATCTGGGAGACATTGCGCCAGCCTCCCACCTCCTTAGCCAACTTCTGTGTCTCGAGATCGAAGACTACGACTTTTTTCTTGCGCATCGCCAGCTCCGGAATAACGAGCGATCTTGGCGGAGAGGTCTTCTTAATTTGAACACTGGATCGGCGGTGCGACGGTTCCTTTTTCGACTCTTCGCTAGTCATTTCGGGGACCTCGTTTCCATCGACAATAAGGTCAAGAGTTTTCAAACATGCTTTCTTGTCGAGCGGTTTGTTGCCTGATCCGCACTTGGGCGAGTGAATGCACGATGGACAACCCTCTTCGCACGGACATCCCGCAACCATCTTCCGAGCCTTGTCCAACAGGTCAGATATGACGTCGAATGCCTTATGGGCAAGGCCCACACCGCCTGGATGCCCGTCGTATATGAACACGGAAGGTCTGCAAACCTGTTCATGATGCGTAGTGCTGATTCCACCTATGTCGTCTCTATCACATAGCGCGAAAAGCGGAAACATCGCTATAGCAGCATGTTCCAGGGCATGTATCCCTCCCATGAAATGAAGCCCAAGTCGTTCCACCACGTCTCTCACAATCTCAGGAATCTCTATCCAAATGCCCACGGTCTCGAAATGAATCGGGGGAAGCGAGAGTTCAACTGTCCCTATAAGCTCCTGTCCCATCGTCCTCCGCTTCTCGTATCCGACTATGCGCTGAGTCACCTTGAGACGTGCCTCTCGGACTGAGAATCCGGCAAAGTCCGTGCTCCGAATCGGCGCACCCAGTATCTCTGTTTCTTTCTCGGAGATCGCCCGAGTATAGTACGACAGACTGGCTGGTCTCACTAAGACGTTGCGTCTTGTCAAGTCTAGCTGCGTCACTACATACTGCTGAGCCCGATGCAGGTAAACCGCTCCCTCATGACATTCCGCCAAGGCCCTCACCCCATTGGACTTTCCTAAGAGCGTCCTCTTCGGCTCGAGAAAAATAGAGAATGATTCGCCGATACCCCGCAAATCCACGCCAAGGTGCGGTCTTCGCCGCGATGGATAAATGCAGCCGTCTTCCCCTTCGTAAAGGGCTCCCAGCTCCTGTAGTTCTTCTATTATTCCCTGCATCTCGGACGCAGCCGCAGAAATCTCAGACCGGCTAAACGGCAGCTCAGACGCTGCACAAGGAAGGTGTCTCTTGACCACCTCAGGATTCCACGGGTCAAGTATAGCCTCTTCGCACGTACGACCAAAAAAATCCGAAGGATTTCGTACAAAGTATTGGTCAAGGGCGTCGTTGCCTGCAACGAGGATTACAGCACTCGACCTGGAATTTCGCCCGACCCTCCCGCCTCTCTGCCACGTATTGATGACAGTGCCAGGATAACCCACGAGAATGCACAGGTCGAGACCCCCCACATCTATACCCATCTCGAGTGCAGAAGTCGAGATCACTCCCACCATGTGGCCTGAAAATAGCCTTTCCTCTATCTCCCGCCTCTCCTCAGGGAGAAAACCCGCACGATAGCTGCTGATGCGGTTCCGCAAGTGAGGCGCCTGCTGGATGACCCACGTCGTAATCAATTCAGTAATTTTTCGCGCCTGGGTAAAGACGATTGTCTTCAAACCGGCATCAATGGACTTGGCAAACAGCCTCGCTGCAACCGTGTATGAACTCAACACCGGCCTCAAAAAAAGGAAGTGCCTTTCTGCCGCGCCCGCTCCCGATTCACTGACGACATGAAAGTCTCTACCTGTTAGTCGTTTTACGAGTTCATGAGGATTCGCGACAGTAGCAGAACATGCCGTGAACTGCGGATGGCTTCCATACTTTTCACATACTCGGAGAAGTCGATATATCAGTTGCGCTACATGGCTGCCAAATATTCCCTTATAGACATGTACCTCGTCCAGAACGATATATCTTAAATTGGAAAAAAATTCTCTCCACTTGTCGTGGTAGGCAAGTATGGCAAAATGCAGCATATCGGGATTGGTGATCAGAACCTGCGGCGGATTGTTTCGCAATTTTGCCCGGGCAGAGGGCGGCGTGTCGCCGTCGTACACGGCCGCCGTTATGCCTGACTCGCCAGCCAAAGACATCAAAGAATCGCGCTGGTCCCTTTCAAGGGCCTTCATGGGGAAGATCAACAATGCTCGCGACCCCGGGTCGCGAAAAAGGTTGTCCAGAATAGGAATTTGATAGCAGAGACTCTTCCCGCTCGCAGTTTTCGTCGAGAGCATAACGTCATTGCCTTCCAAGGACATCCGTATCCCTGCGGCCTGGTGGGAATAAAGGGCCTCTATACCCTGCTCTTGTATCAACCTCGCCGTGGCTTCATGAAGCTCCCTGGGAATGGACTCGAAGGAGGGATCGGTCCTCGGCAGTATCTCATGATGGGCTACGTCCCACGCCTGTTGCTGGGCATCTTGGATCCATTCCAGAAAAATAGTTAGCGGCATTTCGTTAATGGTTCCAATATATTATAAAGATAATGACCCGGAGCAGCCGGATCATATCCACATCCGGCCACGCTGTCAATATTTCATCTGTCAGCAGCGTAGAAGCTTTCGGCCGATTTCACAAACCAATGCTTTTTCTATATTCGTTCACCCCAAAAACTGATAGAAGATTAATCATGTATGGGCTCCAAATGTCCTGCCATAGCATCACACTGTCCTGATCAGCCTGCAGAGGAGGTTTTTGCCAATGGAGAAAGTCCGGTGGGATACCCTAAAAGCGGATCAATTGAATGAACAGGTAACGAGAAAGATGTTTTGGGGCGAAAACATAATGGTAACCGAATGGCGGTTGTCGCCCAACGTCACATTCCCGGTGCATCAACACAAATCTGAACAGATTTCCATGGTACAGGAAGGCGAGGTTACCTTGGTATTCCCAGAGGAGGAGGTAAGGCTTGGTCCGGGGGACATGTATGTCGTCAAGTCCATGCGGCCGCATGGGGTGAAAGTTGGTTCAAAAGCTGTGAGGGTTGTGGACCTCTTCTCGCCGATTCGGGAGGATTTCCTTGCCAAGAACGAGTCGTACTTGAACAGATCTTCCGTCGAGCCTGTGGGTTCGGCAGAGGCCGCCAGCCCCGAGGCAGAAAAGCAGGACCCCTGCGCCAGACTAAAAGGATACCTCGACGCGGTCGGCATCCGTGTAGAATTGGAAAAGCTTCAACAATTACCCCTCGAGGTGTTGGCAAGATATTGCTACGAAAAAGAATGCATCACCATGGGGCAGCTTAGGAACGTGTTGGGCCTCGACAAGAAGCAGGCCAAGGATCTGCTCCGACAGTGGAAGCATGGAGACGATCACAGCGAATCTAGCCTGCGGAGAAAGATTGAGCGTACTATTGTGCTTACAAGCGATATCAAGGTTTATAGGACCTCTTAGCCATGGATCCAAACAAGCTCCTAAAAATAAAAAACGCAGTAAAAAATAATTTTGAACACAGCCCAGGGACTTACGTCAAATTTGAGGAGAAATACGGTTTTTTCAACACGTTGAATTCCCGCTTAGTCAATTTCATGGATGTAAGACCTGGCAGCCGCATACTCGACATTGGCTGCGGCGCTGGAGCTAGTACAAACCAAATGCTGGACCACATACCCGGCTCGACCGTAGTCGGGGTTGACAACAGCCCAGCCATGCTTCAGGAAGCACGGCTGCGATACGGAGAATCGGATCGGCTAACTTTCTTGGAGGCAGACGCTGCCAAACTCTCAAATATTGCATTCGGGTTGTTTGACGCAGTAGTGTACAGCGCGTCCATTTTTCTCATCCCCGACTATCAAGAAAGTCTTCGCCAGGTAAAGGCTTTATTGAACTCGGATGGCGTTGTCGGCGTGACGTTCATGGACGGCGTGTATGACGCCCAGGGGCAAAACTTCCTGGCCAGCGCTGACCAACTGCTCAACGAAGGCGTCAGCCTCAAGAAGGCAGTTGAACTCGACGAACTGCTCTCATTCTTACACGAAATGTTTCGCAACCTCAGATCTCGGGATGAAAACTTCGAGTTGCCGCGCGACGCCCTCAAGGAATTTTACAGCGTCCCAGCTATGTCCGCGGGGCTTTTCCCTAAGTTTCCCTATCCAGAGCGGAGGTCAAAGGTTGCCAGGCTCTTTTCCCACACCCCCGAGAGTCAAATTTTCTTCCGGTGGAAACTGATGGCGGGAAGCAAGACCTAGCCATTACAGCCCTTTCACGAACTTAAGGCTAGATCGCTTCGCTCCGCTCGCAACGAAAGAGTCCCTTGCCAGCCAGCCATTCCACTCATGAAGACGACCAGCGCCAGGGTTTACTATCTTTACGATCTCAGGGATGCGGCGTATGACAGCCGTGAGATCTACAATGTGAGCAGAACTCTCGGTTATGTCCCCATCATAGACAAAAAACCCCGTGGGAAACGGACACCATACCATGGGTCCACATCAAGCAGCTCTTTACCAGGAGAGAAGAGCTTTAGAGCGGTTCTACAGTCGGCTCAAGGAAAAATTGGGTGCAGGCAATGTCGTGGTCCGTGGCGCTTAGAAGGTAAGATTGACTTGATGTTCGGCTTCGTAGCTGTTTTCGATGACCAACTGCTCAATCTGGCAACCTGATGGCTCAGAAGATCCCCGCGTGGCACACTCCAAACACGATAGGTACGATTAACAGACAGAAAAAATGGCATAAGAAGGAAGAAAACTGTCATTGAGTTATTGGCAGGTCCCCGAAAATACCAATAAAGGGTCTGTGCCAGGGGCTATCACGCGACACTCAAACAGTTTCGAGAAAGGCCCCTGTGACAGATAGGTGGAGCTTCATAGGCTGAACCCCCGTCTATAGTCTTGCGTGCCTAGGATCGGATATGAAAAAGCGCAACTCCTGGCTTTCATTTTGGCAAAAATCTTCATGATCCGGAAGACGCGAGGCATGGCTGATTGCCTGACCCGGTTTAAGACTGACGCCGCGATCAGCGGCTACAAGTTATACTTCACGAGAGAATTACCCCCCATTGTGTCAGCATGTCCAAACTCTTTCCGCTGCCCTGAAACTGACGACTCAACTCATTGCTCCGAATCCTCAGTCTCCAATTCCACGTGCCTTTTGGATAAGCCCTTGGATTTCAGCAATTGGAGGCGTTTCTTAACTGCTTCTTTGTTTCTATCTTTCAATCGATCGGCTATTTCTTTGTTACTCGCCGACATTGTCAACACCAATAGGTCCTCCCTAAGCGTCCATGCCTTGGGAGACGTGTTCCGCTTGAGCGTAAGCAGGGCTTTCAATTCTCGTGGAGTGAATTGCTTCAACAACGTGTGACTTTCTTTTATCCACTCCAGACGTTGCTTCATATAATCCGCTTCAGAAGGCAATGACGCCATCAAAGCTTCGTCCACAATGACTTCTGCGTCGTCGGTTAGCCATGCGTCGAATTCTTTTCCGTTGGGCCACCAGTGAACATCAGGTTCTGCATCCAACTTGACTGCTATTGGTTTTGCCAATTTTGTTTCTTCTTCCACGGAAATACCCCCGTTCCCTCACACCAAAGTTAGGTACTAGATATATCACAAGGTATCATCAGGATACACAAATTTCCAATATTTTTTTTTCACACAACCTCGTCAATCTTCCTCCATATCGGCTGCAGCTATGCGCAGCTTCAAGGTAAAGTAGTTGCTTCTAAAATATTATGATGGAAAAGTTAGGCGGCGCAAACCCCATATAAAAACGTTTCCTTTGGCAACCCTCGCCGAGGCGCACCCAAATCAAACACCGATAAAGTCTTGAATAACTCCAGTATCAATAGCTACCACAGCGACCCAAAAGGCGATTTCCAGCGAGCTTGCGAAGCCTTCCGTGATGCGATGGGTACTCCGAGGAGCTTTCCCAGCCCAATGGCCTTTGTTTGCGTCACGACTGCGCCGTGAACTACGGGGCGATCATACAATGGTTCACCAGCCTGCTTCGCAGAACTTGTCCGCAATGCTGGCAAGGGTCGGCCCGCTGCAGGCGTTTGATAACTGGTACGAGCTTTAGGAATGCGATCGACTTGCGTCTCGACGTTGACTACATTGCCGCCAGGCGGAGCTGGGACTTGGTATGCAGTACCTTGCTGTCCCAGGTCGGGATATCGCTGTGGAGGCTCCATATTGTAAGCGCCGTAATTCGGCCTCATGTTTCCATACATGTGCGGGCCACCTGACCAGGAGCCCATGCCGCTGTCGCATCACGATGCACCTGCACAAAACTCCATGGCAAAGAGCATCAAGACGGATAAGACAAGACTTCTCCGAAACCAATACATCACATTCCCCTTCACATGCGGCAAGCACTCAAAATATTACATAATACCATTAGAAGCGGACTTTGTCACGCCCGAACTGCGCCGTCGGCGGCTGCAGCCTCCACAATCGCATGAATGGTCTTCACATTGCAGCCTTCACCTTAAAAAAACGGCGTTTTCCCACTTGAAGAGTCTGTTCAGAAAGATCTAGTCTTACGATCATGGCGGGATCGGAGATTCTTTCCCCGTTCAGTTTGACAGCTCCTTGGTTGATAAGACGCCTTGACTCTGCTTTGGAAATGCCCGCGCACTCTGCCGCAATTTCGTAGATTTGTATCTCGCGGACTTTCATGACGTGTACAGGAATTTCATCGGGTATTTCCTTTCTCTGCACCACTTTCTCGAAATGCTCCTCAGCCTGTTTAGCGGCCGCTTGATCGTGGTACTCAGTAACAATGCTGCGAGCTAAGGCTTTCTTGATTTGCATTGGATGAAGAGGATCCGCTGGCTCCTGGTGTGATTCTACCGAATCGAGGGCTCGGGCATACTTGTCCACCAACGATTCGTCCACATCGGTGAGAAGGATAAAATATTTTGGGATAAGATAATCCTGTATGGACATAGTCTTTCCAAACATGTCTTCAGGGGCATCATCTACAGCGATGTAATTTCGTTCTGTCTTGCTCATCTTTTTGGCCCCATCAAGACCCTCGATCAAAGGCGTCATGATGACCACCTGTGGTTCCTGACCAAATTGGATTTGGAGATCCCGACCAGCAAGCAAGTTGAACTTCTGATCTGTGCCTCCAAGTTCCACATTGCATTTTAGAGCCACTGAATCGTATCCCTGCATGAGCGGGTAAAGGAATTCTGTGATGGAGATAGGGCTGCCTTCTTTATACCTTTTTTCGAAATCGTTACGTTCGAGCATTCGAGCTACTGTTGAACGATATGCTAGGTCAAGGCAGTCGGCAAAGGACATTGCGTCGAACCATTCGCCGTTGCTCCTGATCTCGGTCTTCGCCTCGTCCAGGATCTTGAATACTTGCTGTTTGTAGGTTTTGGCGTGTTCCCACACCTGATCTTTGGTTAGTCTAACCCGTGCTTCAGACCGCTCAGTCGGATCCCCTATGCGTGCTGTGAAATCTCCCACGAGAAATATGGCAGTGTGCCCCATATCCTGAAAGTGTCTCAGCTTGCGAATGGTTACCATGTGGCCTAAGTGTATGTCTGATGCCGTGGGGTCAACTCCGAGTTTGATGCGCAGGGGATTACCCGTATCAATGCTTCGGGAAATGCGGAACCTCATCTCATCTTCATTGATGATCTCTTCAACACCCCTCATAATGTGTTTCATCTGAGTTTCAAGGTCCGGGAACGACATACATCACCCTTTCGATGGATTAATGGCCGGCGACAAATTCGCTTGCACACAATCAAACCCATATTTTGCCTTCCAAGTCAAGACAAAGGCTCCATAATGACAAAGCCATGATGTACTGGAAGCGGTTCTGATCTGTTATACCAGGTAAAGAAAGAACTCTCTGTTGCCTTTCGGGCCGCGAATGCAGCTTTCCACCTGTCCCTTTACCGAAAAGCCTGTGTTGACCGCAGCGTCCTGTACCGCTTCGAGGGCGCGTGTCAAATCCCCGAGATTCCGCACAACTCCGCCTTTGCCGACATTGCCCTTGCCTACTTCGAACTGCGGCTTCACCAAGGGCAAGAACCAAGAGCCTGGCCTCAACAGGTTGCGGATGATTGGGAACACTAGCTTGAGGGAAATGAATGAAAGATCCGCCACCGCGGCGTCCAGTTGGACAGGCAGCATTTCCCTTTCCAAGTACCGAATGTTGGTACGCTCCATCAAATGAACCCTGGCGTCGATACGGAGCTTCCAGTCAATTTGTCCGTGTCCTACGTCCACGCAAACGACCCGCCGCGCTCCCTTATCGAGCAGGCAATCGGTAAAACCCCCAGTAGAAGCTCCAGCATCCAAGATCACTAGATCCTGCGGATCAAGTCTAAAATGCTCGAGAGCGCCGGCAAGCTTGATGCCGCCTCGACTCACATAGGGGCGGTCCTCTATGATTTGCACGTGGGCATCCCCAGACACTTGCGCGCCTGCTTTCTCTATTCTTGTTCCTTCCACAGACACCCTGCCTGCCATAATCAACGCAGCGGCGTGTTGACGAGACCTCACCAAACCTCGCTCCAAAATTAGTATGTCAAGCCTCTTTTTCGCCACGGGATCGCGCTAAAATCTATACAGAAATTTCGTCACTGTCGGCCACTAGCGGCCAGCATAGATATTGAAATCCAGCACGTCCACTATGCTGAAGCCATAATAGAGATATATGTACCCCGTACCCAAAAAGTCGCGAGGATTTTGAATGGTGAAGTGATATGTATAATTACCAGAGCGACTCGGGAGCCTTACCGTTTCTTCATACTGTCTTGCGTCCGGCAGTCTGATCATAAATTTCAAAGGGACCTCTGATTGGGAGGAACGGTACGAAAATCGTACAGCAAGCGTTAGTCGATCAGGAAATTGGTCTATATTGATCGACCTCTTGTCTTCTCCAAACCTTAGTTGGCCGTCCTTGTACACCGCTGGCCCGAACTGAAGATCCAATATGGAAACGCGGCCGGGCATTTCCCAGGAAAAACTGCCGTGAGAAGCGGGCCTAGTCTGTTCGTTTGGCTCTCCACCAGCGCACCAGCAAAGGGAGGTTGGAGGCGCGAGCAGGAGTGTCAACAGAAAAACCGCAAAAGCGCAGCCGCGATGTTCTTTCTGGTTAATCGGCGAAGACGTCATCGTCCCACAAGTCTGGGTATGTCTTTTCAAGCCCCCCACCATTTAGGCCTGATGGCTTTGGGCGTCGGTTCAGGTCCGGAAACAGGTTTGTTCACGTTCCACGTTTCTATCGACGTCCCCGAACTTCTCCCGGGAAGGTTTTCTGGCGCACGGGCTTGGGCATCATCTGTGCCACCTTTACCCAAAAGTATATCCATGATGTGATCGCCGGGGAGAGAAGGTGGTTCTTTCTGGCCGCTCTCCGCTCTTTTCTTGGCCTTTGCTCCCATTTGGCTAAACAGCCACGAAAGAAAGATGATGACTACGAGAGGCAGGAGGCTGTAAAGAATGTTCGTGATGTTTTCCATAGCCATTCTCTCCTAGTATGCGTTGGTGTATTGCCTGTACAGCATAATGCCATAATACCACCCAGCCTTCAATCATGTTGCGGCTGAAGCAAGAGGACTTTCCCTTGCGGTCACAACGATAAGCATTTACACTTTGGTAAATAGCATAAGTTGGATGGAGACGGGCATTGGATCTCAAAGATCTTGTAAGGCAGATAGGGGAAAAAGAGCCCCTCAATCCATACCAGGCCGTCGGCATAGTTGCCGTCTTGGCTAATAGTGGATTCCATTTCGAGCCGACTACCTTACTTGACGCCGAGAACCTTCCGGCCGTGCTCATGGTTTTAGATCGCACAGGAGCGGAGGCTGCGCCCTTATTGGTCGGAGTGCGTTGCACGGATCACGTTGCTACGCTCCATTTGAAATTCCCCCGTGAGATTATCCAGGAAATACAATACCTCACCTCCTTCAAGGGAAGACGAGCGGCTATTCAAGAGCATCTCGTACCAACGCTTTATGAAATACCCAACTGGATGGAAGTGGTCCAAACGTTGTCCCGATATGTTCTCGAGCGCGATGAAGAATCCCTCGGCGAACATTTTGACACGGTGAACAGCATAGTCCTTACTTTTTACATGAGTGCCGTCAGGCAACCATTTGATGCTGAAGCCCGATCCCAAGCTGAATACGAACTGGGTCGCTTTATCGAGAGCGCGCTGAATATAGAAACCGAGGAAACGTTCAAAAAATATCTGCCTTTTGTAAGGGACGGCATGAAGTTCTTGTCAGACGTTTCTTTTGTGAATGCGATCAATGGGTTCGAAAGACGCCTCCAGATCTTGACTGCTCTCAAAGCAGCTAGGAAAAGACGGCCTACCGAATCAGAAGCGCTCATCGCCCCTTGGTGGAGGCGCATGTATGCCGCAGCTCTTATCTCTGCCTTGGATCAAATAACGCCGCCTGGCCCGAGGCAGATAGAGGGACTAAAAAAAGCCGTTTCAGAAGAGACTTTTCAGGGCCAGGAAGAGTTTAAGGCGCTTATCTTGGAAAAGGTTATTAACCAAGGCCAGGAAGAAATTTCCAAAAGAAAACATGCACTCCGGGATTATTTATCAGGCGAGCCGCTTTTCGAGGAAGATGCGTTTTCTGAAACCACGGTGTTTGTAAGAAATTTTGGGGCTGAATGGACCAACATCCTAAGCTCTTTCCAGGCTAGGATAGATGCCGTCCCCGCATCTATCCAGCAGATATTTTGCGAAATGCTCGCCGGGCAAATCCTTCAGGTGCGTCAACCTGAAGTAAAAAAAATACTTATAGACGGACTGTGCGAAATCGTAGTCCAACTCGAAAGGACGCGCAAGAAAGCGTCTCGAGATTTAGTTAACAATCTGGCCGAATTATTCCTTTCCAAAGCCTATTCCTCAGACTCAAACGACATAACGCTTGCCGCCTTAAAGGCGTTGGAAGCCCTCGGTGTGACTTTTGGCAGGGCCGGCTATTTCTTGATGGCGCAGGAGCTGATCGATCATCTCGTGGGCAGACCCCTTATGAGACCCAGAGAAAAGCGATTCACCATAGAAGATGACGACACGGGCGAGCCGGTTGTGGTCGCCGAAGACACAGCCGTCAACGAAACCCATGTTCAACACATCAAGAGCCTAACGGAAATTATCGCATCGAATCCTCGTGTGATGCATCGACTGATCCCTTACCTCATTGTCCAAATCGAAATTGGTAGAACTCAATTGTGCGACGAAGACCTTATCCAAGTTGAGATTTCAAAATTGCTCCGAGCAAATTCTAGCATCACACATTTCCTGGTACGAACCTTGATCAAGGCAATCCCTTATTCATTTAAGGACATAGGTCCCCTTGATACCCTGAGGCTCACTGCCGCGGGTCTGGCAAAGGAACTGGCTAATAGAGGGGTCAAACCAATCGGCAACTTTCTTGGGAAACTGCGCGGGGACATTCATTGGCGAGGCAGCATGGACAATTTGTTCTTTGCACTGGGTATTGTTCGGTACCTGGCCTCGGGGAATAGAGACTATATCGATGAATGGATGCCGAGAGAATCGCTGCCTTATCTGGAGATGACTCAATGGTGTTCGGCAGAAGAGGCGGCTGGTATAAGGGATATTTGTGCTCGTATCTTCGCAGACTATGGCATCGATCCTTTGGCTCGAGACAGTGTAAATCAGTTCTTAGCGGTTGACATAGGTCGGTATAAGGGAGACGATCGGTGGCCGCCATTTGCCAGGCGGGTGGTCTTGGATATGATGGACCTTGTCAAAGGGTTGCATACCAAATATTTCATTGGTCGGGAATCCGTATCAGATCAAGATGAAAAAGAAGACCTCGATAGGTTGGAACAGGTACTCGGGCGAAGGATCCGCACGAAGCACACGCTCTTGACCCCTGACCTAAAGGATCCGTTGCCAAAAGTCGTCACTCTCACAGAAGGCGCTGAGGGCTGGGCTGCTGAACTCGATCGATTGAAGCGCCAGGCGCCTGACACGCCGATTATCTTGAGGGCAAAGAAAGCAGGCCACGCCTACGCGCAGAGGGCAGCTTATTTAGAGGAACGGTTCGAGGCCTTTAATGAGGACCTGTCTCTCGAAGCATTGCAGGAAACCCTAGCCACAAGCATAAGCAACACATACTTCAATACCATAACCTTGGAAAATTTGCCTCGGGCGCTCCTATTTCTCGACTATCTTGTCACAGGAATATCGGTGAACGGCCATTCGAGTTACTACTTGCGACAGGCCTCATACGACCTCAGACAGGCAGGAAAACTCGGCCTCACTTTTGACAAAGTCCGGGACCTCCTTAAGGTGATCAAGAAGGAATTGGACGACATCCATGCCCAATATCGCATGTGGTTCGAAGCCCCCTTTGATGACGTCCTAGCCCACTGTTCCATGGAGAATCTACCGAGAAAGCTGCGTGACCTAACCACCCTCAAGGAGATACCAGACACTGACTTTTTCAAGAACTATTTAAAGACCCTGTATGTCTCCGATCTGCAAGCCAGGGATGGAAACCTACGGGTCTTGGAAACGTTTATTGAGAAGGTTGAGCTGTTTCTTAGCCAAAGATTAGCCGAATCGGGCCGGATGGTGGTAAGCGGAACAGCATCCAGCAGACCTTTAATTCCCTTTCACTTCCCGGGGGATGAGGAGGTCTCTCCTTGCAAGATAGGCCAAAAAGCCTCGTTGCTGCATTTTGCCGAAAATACCCCTCCGTTTTTCGTCATCACCACGGATCAGGCTGTGACAAGTTACGAGGAAATGGGCTCTGATGATGAGTTTCGGCGAGGTCTTGCCCAGGCCATGGAGCGGCTCGGGCAGATGTGGGGCCGTTTTCTCGGAGATGCTGACAATCCAGCTCTTTTCTCTGTACGCTCCGGGGCCAGGATCAGTATGCCCGGAATGATGACCACCATAACTAATGTGGGTATCAATGACCAAATCGCAGAAGTCCTTTCCCAGAAAGTAGGAGAATGGTTTGCCTACGATTGCTATCGGCGCTTCCTTCAAGAGTTCGGAGAATCTGTCTTCGGGATCGAGCGAGAAGAATTTCAGCAGATCATTGACGAAAAGAAAGAGCGTTTCAAGGTGCTTCGGAAGGCCCTCATGAGCGCGGAGCAGATGAAAAGCCTTGCCTTCGACTACAAACGCAGGCTGGCAGAATTGGCAACAGCCGCTGTGGAAATGTTAGACCGGGGCAATTTCCTCGACATACTCCTCCACTGCGCGGTCGCTGTCTTGCACTCGTACGAAGGAAATGCGGCAATCAAGTATCGTGAGGCAGCCGGAATTGACGGAAACTGGCGAACTCCGGCGATCATCCAGGCCATGGTTTACGGAAACATGGAATTAACCTCTTCAGGAACAGGCGTGGTATCGTACAACCCATTTACTCTTGATTTGAGAGGAGAATTTGCCCAAGGGGATCAGGGCACGGATGTGGTGGATGGAAAAGTGGTCACCATGCCTGTTTATGATCCCTGGAAAACGAGGGAGTGTCTCGCATCCCAATTGCCGAATGCGTGGAGGGAGCTTTCATCCATACTGTTCCGTACGGCCGAGAAGATTCATATTGACACCCGATTGGAGTACACCATAGAGAAAGGCAGGGTGTTTATCCTTCAAATCCGAAAGGACAGAGAGCGAAAAGAGAGGATCCCCTCGCTGAAAGAATTCGGCTACAATGTTGTAGCACAAGGTACAGGTGTTTCCGGCAAAATCTTCCGCGGGATTATGGTTACAGACCGGAATCAGATTGCCCCATTTCGTCACATTAACAAAGCCCAATCCATCATTGACGCCATGAATGAAGCGCTGCCGGAACTACACAAATTGGATGGATTCATCTTTATAGTAAACGATCCTATTCCAGAAGAGATTATGGACGAGATCTTCTCCCTGCCAGTAAATACGGCCTTGGTCAGCAGACTAGGCGGCAAAGGAGCGCATGCGGCCGACATATCGAAATCATTGGGTAAAGTTTACGTCGGGCAGGTTAGACAAATAGATAAATTTTCGGGAAAACCCGAAGTGGTTAGCTTCAATGGATTGAAAGTCATCGTAGGCACAAAGATGGTGATCCATGGGCAAACCGGCGAAGTAGCTCTTTACAAAACCAGTCCACGGGAACAAGCGGGGTCTTCTTGTGGCGACAAATAATTCTCTTCTGGACATAATGATCCGCAAAGGTCTTCTTACCCATCATGACCTGCAACTCGCCACTATCAAGGGCCGTCAGCGAGGAGCGTCCGAGATAGACTGGTTGCTAACCGAACGGAGAATAACACCCCAAGAATTATGCCACGCCGCTACCTCACTCGTATCTGACTTTGATGCAGGCCGGACTGTACTGCCCGAGACCCGAGATAGTTCGCAACGGCCAAGTCTTCGGCAGGCCTCCGAGGCCCTTAGCTCCATAATAGGTGAGTCAGATCATATCAAGAATCTGAAAAGCTTCATTCAGAAAATCGCACCCACGGGCGCCACTGTCCTGATACACGGCGAATCCGGCACAGGAAAGGAACTGGTGGCGCGAGGTATCCACCGGCTGTCGCCGCGGGCCGAACAACCTTTCCTGGCCCTTAACTGTTCTGCTGTTCCGTCCGAGCTGATAGAAAGCGAGCTCTTTGGCCACAAGAAAGGAGCGTTTACAGGCGCTATCTCTGACCACATAGGTGTTTTCAGAGCTGCAGACCGCGGCACATTGTTTATCGACGAAATAGATACGATGTCCCCACCCACGCAGGCTAAACTCCTCCGCGCTTTACAACTAGGTGAAATCAAATCCGTAGGGGACCCAATCTCCTCTCTTGTAGATGTCCGCTTTGTATGCGCAACTAACTCTGACCTCCAGCAACTCGTGAACCAAGGTCAGTTCCGCCAAGACCTACTCTTTAGAATAAGCGTTTTCGAAATCTTTGCAGCGCCTTTGAGGGAGCGTCCGGAAGATATTCCTCTGTTGATAAATCATTTTCTTGGGATTATGTCGGCAACCTTCGGCGGCAGAGTCATGCGAATAGACCCACCCGCTCTAGAGCTGCTCTGCAAGTATCCGTGGCCCGGCAATGTGCGCGAATTGCAAAACGAAATACAGCGAGCTTTCGTCATGGCAGGCGAAGGTTCCACCATATCGGTACGGTGTTTCTCGGAAAAGATCACAAAACGCGGCGCAAGTATGACTCGGGTAAACGGCGAGCAGAAAAGAACACTAAAGGAAGCAGTCGAGACCCTCGAACGTGATTTGGTACAGCAAGCTCTGAATGAATCCGGCGGCAAACGCAACCTTGCTGCACGCCTCTTGGGACTGTCGCGTCAGGGGCTGGTGAACAAGATTCAGAAGTATAAAATTTCTTTGCCATAACACGCCTGTCCGATGTGGATGCCCAAGAGATTTGGCAGAGAAGCGTAGTTTTTCCGTTCAGCCTATGATATAGACCAGTTGAACAAGAGAACGGGGTCCGTTGGATGAGAGATTATGGTGCAAAAGTCCTTTTCATTGCTGCCGTCGCATTAATAAATGTGATAGCTTCTGCTCAGATCAGGGCGCAGGAATTTCCTTATGTCGCGCCCTTGGCCCCTGAATTCGATGGACGAGGCAACGTAGTTCGGGAGTCCTCAAGACCCAGACAAAATCTTTCGTCGAGCGTACAGTCGAGGTTTCCTTCTCAAGCCCCTGTTCGTCTTGAGGTCCCCTCTTCCCTGAATACTGCCTCCACGTCCCAAGGCACTGCCCCCCGGCCAGTTGTCGCCCCTCAAATCCCCGGCTACAGAGGTTCTAACCATTCAGCGCCCAGGCCGCCCCAACAGGCATCTTTTCCACAATCTCCCGACAATCGGCGGACCATGACAGGACCTGCCCCTTTGGCCTCCAATTCGACTCGACAGCAGCCGGGACCGACCACGCGTCAGGATTGTTCTCAATTCCCCATGTTGATAGCCAACTCCCGCTCCGAATCAGAAATGCAAATGATTGCAAGGCAATACCTTACTTGCCTGATACAAACCGGATGGAACACGGATCAAGCTCGCCAACATGTCATTAGTACCATTGAGAGTACGTATCGCCTTGCCAGATGAAATGGCTGACCATCTTCATCGGGGTCGGAATCGATCGGCGCGGGGGTAGAAGTCCTGTCTGATGGGCATACCTAGGGTGAGCGTAATAATGTCTGTTTACAACGGCCTGACGTACCTCGGGCAGGCCGTGTCAAGCATCCTTGACCAGTCCTTTGATGACCTCGAATTTATCATTGTGAACGACGGCTCCACGGAACCCGTGAGTGAATTGCTGGAGTGCTTTCAAGATCACAGAATTATCACCATCGATCAGGAAAATATTGGGCTCACACGTTCGTTGAACAAGGCTATCTCTCTTTGCCGAGGGGAATATGTAGCACGCATGGATGCAGACGACATTAGTCTCCCTCAGAGAATAGAGCGCCAAGTCTCCGTAATGGATTCCAATCCGTGCATAGATTTAGTCGGGTGTGATTATGAGGTCATAGATAAAGAAGGCACTGTGTGCGATCGAAAAATCCTGATACATGACAATATTTACCGTTTATGGAGGCTCATGTTTCACAACGTCTATGGCCATGGCACAATGCTGCTGCGAAAAAATGCCCTAATAGCTGCAGGTGGTTACGATGAAAACTTCATTGTAGCCCAAGATTATGAACTATGGTCTCGAATGTCAAACCTGACCAATACCCTCGTGGTTCCAGACATCCTCTATCAGTATAGGTCTGCCGATCAAAGTCCTCAGAGCTCGGTCAGGCATTATGATGCCCAGCTAGCCAATGCAATTACAACCAGTAACAGGAGTCTCAAGGCGTGCAAACCAGACTTCTCAGATCACGACTGCGAAGAAGTGCGATCTGTCTTTTGGAAATTTCAGCGCCAGGCTGCCGCCCTGAGAGGTATTGAACTCCTGCCCTCATTGTTAGAAGGTTTTATTGCGCTATACAGCGTTGGGCATTCTGATGCAGAGAGATTGTTAGGGCAAGTTTTAGACGACGTGGCGGCTGAAATCGCCAGCGACATTGCTATACGGGATTCGGACAAACCCGAAATCCTCTCCCAATTTCGCAAGAATATTGCTCACTGGTTGACCCGAATAAGTTGTCTATGAGTTGAAAAAGGTTGAGAGTGTCTTGTTCTAAACCCTTTGTAACCAGTTCCTTTCCTCAGGAGTGGATTCGTCGTGTGAGGCATCGGGTTGCCCCACACTGCTTTGAGACTAATTGTTTTCATTTTAGGCTCGTAGATGTATTCTAAATCGTTAGCTAAATCCCCTATGGATGCAGTAGCATAGTCTGTGGAGGAGACTCATGAAGACCGCCTTGCAAAAATGTTTTGGGACGCATTTGGAAAGCCGGAAAGCTCAACGACATCGCCTTGAAATACAAGCGCTTCAGAGTCGTCTAAACGCGTTGGAAAAGGCGAGCGCTGTTCCGCAAATGGGAGCCGATGAGGCGCAGCTTAGAGCCTCTTTGGACAGCCGCTGCGGCGTGGACGAGAACCTTCGCCATGAAGTCGATCTGCTTCGCCAAGAGATTGATATTCTTCGTAATGAGTTGCAAGAAGACATTGCGGCAATTCATAGGTTAGAGATACTTACCCTGAGCCACCGCATACAGCTATTGAATGATTTTGGAAAAACTCTGCCGCCAATGGTGCCCGGTCGCACGCGGAGATCCACAAGGCCCAAGGGCTTCTCTTTCGGCATAATTACCAATGGTCAGCGTCCCCAAAAGCTCGTTAATCTTGTTGAGTCTATTGATTCCCAGCGACTGCATCCCGACCACTATGAGATAATGGTGGCCGGGGCCGTGAACTGGTTCAAAGGGTACGAAAGGATACGCCGAGTACCAATGGAAGACGCAGCCCGGGAAGGCCGACTCGGGGCTATGCGCAATGCACTCGCGCAAGCTGCTCGCTTCAACAAATTTGTGAGCCTCGATGACGATTTCCTTCTCCACCCGAAATGGGCTGAAGCTGTTGAAGAGGTACAAGGCGACTTCGACATCGCCACGGGAATTATTTTGAATCCTGACTTGTCGCGGTATTGCGACTGGGTCAATATTATAGAAAATTATACATTTCTAAGGGCTTATCACGAAACCTTTGATAAATGCCAATACGTAACCGGCGGATACGGAATTTACAAGGATTTTATATTTCAAGAGCACCGTTGGAACGACGAATTAGGGTTTTATCAGGGCGAAGACGTCTCCTTTTCACGGAGACTGTTTGAAGCCGGATATCAGCTCAAATTTATACCCCAAGCAATAGTCATGCATGATGATGAGCGTTATCGTCAGAAGGGTTACGGAGTGATCCGTTTGAAATCCGCAGAGGAAAGGGAAGATCCGGCACGCACAGGACTGCGGATAGAAAAACTTTGTCCGAGAACTCTTTCTTAAGGGATGTGGAGGAACCACGTAAGGAGATTCATATGCTTATACTGACGACGATCGTCTTTATGACGGTTGTGGTTTCTTTTTTTGCTTCAACGTGCGAGGCCGTACTTTACTCGACGAGGATGGGGACCCTCGAAGCGTGTAAAGCGGCCGGCGGCAATACCAAGGCCGTGGAACATTTCCTGGACATGAAGAAGAAGATTGCTGTCCCCATAGGCTGTATTCTCATTGTTAATACCATTGCAAATACTGTTGGCGCCACCATGGCAGGCTTTTATGCCGCCGACGTCTTCGGCCACAGCATCGTAACCCTTTTCTCCATAACCCTTACCCTACTTATACTCTTTATCGGCGAGATCATGCCAAAGACCCTGGGAGCTGTCTATTGGCGATCGTTATGGCCCATCGTAGTGTGGCCCTTGTACGGATTGAAATATGCCCTTTTCCCAGCCGTCTTAGTAACGCAGCAGTTCGCAAACCTGTTTATCCGAGGCAAGAAGCAGCCGCAGATCACCGAAGATGAAATCCTCGCAGCCGTCCGTATGGGCGCGTCCGAAGGTCAAATAACACCCGGCGAAAGCAAACTCGTCCACAACATCATCGATCTCGAAAACAAGGCAGTACGAGACATCATGACGCCAAGAACTGTCATTTTTTCTCTGGAAGCAAGCATGACTGTGGAAGATGCTCTCGAAGCAGTGCAGGGCAAGGGGTTCACTCGAATCCCAATCCACGAGGGTGACAGAGAAAATATCCTTGGTTACGTCATGGTTCATGACCTGTTCTCAGCCAAGGCCTTGGCCCAGCCAGACCGAAAACTAAAAGCACTTGCACGAGCCATCTCTTATACACCAGCCACAACAAACGCCCTCGCCTTGCTAAGTAAATTTCTTAAGCATCGCAGGCACATATCGGTGGTCATCGACGAATACGGCGGCGTGGCAGGGCTGGTAACACTCGAAGATCTTATAGAAACACTCTTGGGAAACGAAATTGTGGACGAGACCGATCGAGATATAGATCTGCAGGAAAGGGCAAGACGGCTCAGGGACAAAAGCCTCCCAGACGCGTAGGCCAAGACAAATCCCTACGCTCGCGATGACAGACACCTCTTCCCGTCATTGCGAGGCGGCGCAAGCCGACGCGGCAGTCTCAGTTTTTTATGTTGGGCAGTCCCATGGCCACAGGTCCGGCCCGTGAAACCAAGTCACTACTTAGCCTCCCCCACCAAGATAAACGGTGCCCAGAAGAACGGATGCTCATAGCCCTGTTTGCGAAGGTCTTCCCGGGCCAGCTTCAACGCCTCCATTTTCCCCTTGCCGGCCTTTAGATACTTGAAAA
>Ga0172370_10001562_pt1 | contig 34561 bp, 35 predicted proteins | sample LakKiv5m_FD_114538 | JGI IMG/M metagenome (GOLD analysis project Ga0172370, IMG submission 114538) | Freshwater microbial communities from Kabuno Bay, South-Kivu, Congo - kab_022012_11.5m | ecosystem: Environmental > Aquatic > Freshwater > Lake | place: Democratic Republic of the Congo...
CGTTGATATGAGATCGCTTGTCAACAACGCAGTGCTTAGGGCGCCCTCCTCAGGCCAAGGGGTGCTGCGGGCGGGCGGCACGGAGGTTCGGCGTTCGACCATGCTGATATCCGCGGATCGGGACCGCACATCTTAAGGTCGGACCGGAGCCTGCCTCCCACTGGGCACGCGCATGGCAAGAGCCGCGCATAACGCACTCGAGGATCGCTCCGGAGTCGCAGCATCGCCGCCCGCCCGCATCACCCCTCGTCCTTCAGGCGCCGGTGCGCCCGGTCATCGCCCCCCAGACGAAGCCGGAGAGCTCGCGCGCCACGGCGACCGCCGCCTTGTTCGCGCCGCGCCGCGCGGCCAGCTTGCGGTAGGTCCCGTGCAGGCGCGTCTGCGCCTTCCAGGAGTAGGCGAGCAGCTCGGGCGGGAGCCCCTCCTGGCGCACGGCCAGCTTGCCGCGCACCGCGGGCCGGTGGCGGTAGGCCCAGGCGGCCTCGATGAGCACGCGCCGCACATGCGCGTTGCCGGCCTTGGTGATCGAGCCCTGCCTGCGCGTCGCGCCCGAGGAGTGCTCGCGCGGCACGAGCCCGGTGAAGGCCATGTACGCGCTCGCCGTGGGGAAGCGGCGGAAGTCGCAGGTCTCGGTCACGACGGTCACCGCGGTGAGCGTGTCGATGCCGCGGAAGGTGCGCAGGCGCGCGACCGGCCCTTCAAGCGGCCCCGAGAGCGTCGCCGCCTCGATCTCGCGCTCGATCGCCGCCAGCTGCGCGGCGCGCACGGAGGCGGCGCCCATGAGGTGGTCGAAGGCGGCCTGGGCGGCGGGCTCCTCGAAGGCGAGCGTCTGCAGCCAGAGTTCGTAGCGCACGCCCCAGCGGCCGCTCCCCGTGGGCGGGCGCTTGCCGTAGCGGAGCAGGAAACTCTTCACCCGCTGCCGGGCGACGCGGCGGTCGTCCTTCAGGTCCTCGCGCGCCCGCACGAGGTCGCGCAGCGCCTCCTCGGACGGGCTGGGTACGCGCACCGCCGTGAGCTCGCCGGCGCGGTGCAGGCGGGCGAGGTTGCGGGCGTCGGTGCGGTCGGTCTTCACGTGCGCGCCGCTGCGCCTGGGGATCAGCGAGGGGGCGATCACCTCGCAGGGCACGCCGAGCGAGTCGAGCAGCCGCCAGGTGTCGTAGCCGGTGGGCCCGGCCTCGTAGCAGGCGTGCAGCGCCGCGCGGTCCGGGTAGCGCGCGAAGAGCTTGCGCAGCGCCGCCGGGGTGTTGGCGATCACGCGCTCGTCGCACTCGCCGGTGCCGGGCCGCAGCACGGCCACGGCGATGGTCTCCTTGTGGACGTCGAGCCCGATGTGAGTAGACTCCTGCATGGCCGGTCCCTCCGTGTGTGGCGCCGCGGGCCGAACCCCGCGGATGATCCACGGTATACGCGGAATGGGCCGGCCGTCTCATTGCATGATGACTAGGCGGGGCAAAGGTGGTCACTTCACTGCGACCCGTCGCGCAGGACGACCAGGCGGACATCCAGCGCTGGGCGGGCTTCGCAGCCGGGCACATGTCGCGCACGCATCCTCTCGATGCTGGCGCCGACCGTCATGCTCCCGCCTCGGGGCTCTACTGGTACCTCATCGTCGCGGACGGCCGCGACGTCGGCACTGTCTGGGTCGAGCTGCCCCCGGGCGCGAGCGAGGCGGTCCTGGGCGTCTTCCTCTGCGATGCCTCACATCTCGGGCGCGGCCTCGGCACCGCCGCCATCGAGCTCGCCCTCGCCGAGTTCCGCGCCGACCATCCCGGCCTGCCCGTCGCCCTGCGGGTGCGGCGCACGAACGAGCGCGCCATCGCCTGCTACCGCCGGGTCGGCTTCACGGTCACCGGCAGCGGCACCAAGTCGCTGCCCTCCGGCGAGACCGTGCCCTACTACAGCATGGTCCTCGCGCCGTGCTGAGCAGCCTCTCGCCGGCGTTCCCTGACCTGCCTAACAAGCGGATCAAGCTGACTCGACCAACGGCTTCCGTAGTATCCTCAAACGGAAGCGCTCGCAGCTTATCCGCAGTGCGTTCGGCAGAACCCAGGGCGTAGCGTGACAGCGGGCCGGGAATCATGTAATCTGATTATCAGATACCTGCCGAGGAGCAACCCGTGTCCGACGTCACCGTCACCCAAGTCGCCCGCAACTTCGCCGAGTACGTCAACCGCGTCGCCTACCGGCGGGAGTCGTTCACGCTCGTGCGCGGCAAGAAGCCGCTCGCGGAGCTGCGCCCGCTGCCCACCGGCGCACGCCTCTCCGAGCTTCCCGGCTTGCTCGCCTCGCTGCCGCGACTCACCGAAGCCGAGGCCGGCGAGTTCGGGGCGGACCTCGACGCCTCCCGCGATGAGCTCGGCGAGGCAAGGGACGCATGGCAGTTCTAGTCGACGCCAGCATCCTGATCGAGGCGGAGCGCGGCCGCCTCCACCTGGAGCCGCACGTGCAGCGTCACGGAGAGGACGAGGCCTTCCTCAGCGTAGTCACCGCGAGCGAGCTGCTCCACGGCGTGCATCGCGCCGCCGCGCCCGACGTGCGCGCCCGGCGCTCGGCCTTCGTCGAAGGCGTCCTCGAGCGCTTCCCGCTGCTCGCCGTGGACCTCGCCTGCGCGCGCGCCCACGCGCGGCTCTGGGCCGAGCTCGCCCGCGCCGGGACGCTGATCGGCCCGCACGACCTGTGGCTCGCCGCCACCTGTGTGGCGCACGGCCTCACGATGGTCACCGGCAATGTGCGCGAGTTCGCTCGTGTACCGGGCCTCGAGATCGAGGTGTGGGAAGGCTAGCGGTTGCGGGTCTTGCCGAACAGGCGGATCAAGCTGGCTCGACAAACGGCTTCCGTAGTATCCTCAGACGGAAGTGCTCGCAGCTTGTCCGCGGTGCGTTGGGCGCATCCACACCCTGTCGCGGAGGTCGGGACGCCATGAATCGTGAGCACGTACCGGTGGGCTTCCTGCTGATCGCCGCCTTTTACACGCTGGGCGTGACTGCGGTGACGTTCACGCTCTTCACCAACCGGGATGAGGTCGGCGCCCAGCTCGCTGCCGTGCACGGTCTCACCGTGTTTGCCGGCCCTGTCGGCATGCTGCTCACGATCGCGGCGGGCGCCATGGTCGTGGTCGAGTTCTGCAGACCGCGGCCCTGGGCCTTCTGGCTCGTCGTCGGGTACATGGTGTACCTGCTCATCATCCCGCGACTCATCGCGGGGCCGAACGGCATCTCGGTCTTCGCCAACGTCGTCTGGCCTCTGTTCATGCTGGCCTATCTGCTTTGGCGGCATCGCTACTTCGGTATCGGCAGGCCCTCGGAGCGCCGAACAGGCGCATCGAGCAGAACGCCATAAGGTCTGCCGCGCAGCGGCAGGGCAGCCGCGTCTGCTCATGCGCGGTGCGATGGGCGTAGTGAGTTCGATCATGGAAGAAGCGGCCGTGGGCCGAGGGCGTTAGCGACGAGCAGAGGAGCCGACATGGCAGACGGAACCGTTCACATCAACGCCGCCGACGTTCCTTGGGAGGCCTCCTTTGAGGGGCCGGTCGGTCCGACAGTGATTATCGAGCGCACCTTCTTCACGGCCGAGCGCACGCCGACCAGCAGTCTGAGCATGGGCAGCTTCGAGGTGCCGCCCGGAGCCCAGTTGCCCCCACATCACCACCACCCGGCCGAGGTCTACTACGTCATCGAGGGCGAGGCCGAGGTCTACCACGACGACGAATGGCATCTCTTGCGCCGTGGCGATGCTCTCTTCTTCCCTTCCGACGCTGTGCACGGGGTGCGCAACCGTGGCACAGAGCGCGTTGCCATCGTCTTCGTCTTTCCCGCGGACTCCTATGATGACTCCGTGGAGTACTTCTTCGAACCGGAGTGAACCGTCGAGCAGTCCGTTCTGCGGGTGGACGACCCGCCCACCAAGGCGCCGGGCACATGTCGCGCACGCATCCGCTCGATGCCGCCGCCGAGCGTCATGCTTCCGCCGGGGGGCCTCTGCTGGTACGTCATCGTCGCGGACGGCCGCGACGTCGGCACCGTCTGGGTCGAGCTGCCTCCTGGCGCTGACGAAGCGGTCCTCGGTGTCTTCGTGTGCGACGAGTCGCACCTCGGCCGCGATATCGGCAGTGGAGCGCGCCGCCAGTTCGGTCGGCAAGCGGCTCACACTGCAGTTGAGTGCCCGGCAACGGCGTTCGGGCAGGCGCCTCAGACTGACGCGCCCGGTCGCCGCGATGGATCGCAGCGGCAGCGCGCGCAGCTTGTCCCGGTGCGTCGGGCGGAGAGGGGAGCCGCCGGGCGCGTCAGGCGGTGCCTGCGTCTTGCGCCGACGACGCCTTGAGCTTGGCGAGTCGTCCGCGGGTCTTCATGCCGAGCGCGGCGGACACCCCGACTCCGATGATGATCGAGAGCACCCAGTCGAGCGGGGTGAAGAACCCCGCCGCCACGAGCAGCGTGATCATGCCGAAGGGCAGCAGCAGGAACGAGTTGGTGATGAGCCCGGGATTGTACGACGGTTTGGCGGACTGGAAGAGGACCGTGTGCATCGCGTTGTTGACGATGAGCTCGAACCAGATCATGGAGAAGCCGATCCAAGGCGCAACGGTCGCCAGAAGCGCACCGAGGATCACGACGGGGTAGGCGATCACGATGTTCACCTGGAAGACGTAGGCGTCGTCCAGCGGGAAGCTCGGGTCGGTCTTCGAGCCGAACGGGCTCTTGAGGTTGAAGAACTCCTTGAAGCTGAGGGGTGCGAGCACGTACTCCTCGGACTCGTGGAGCATGAGCAGCGGCAGGTGCAGGCACAGGAGCCACTGGTAGAGGTCCATCTCCGGTTTGAACCAGATGAGGAGGACGATGAGCACTGGAGCGAGGAAGAGCGTCGCCGACTGCCAGATGCGATTGACGGCTGCGTAGTTCATTCGATACCTCCAGTGGTGACTGTCGCCGTGGCCGCGTCCCGACGGTGCGACCGAATCTGCAGAATCGTACCACCCGTGGGGCAGCAGCACGCCCCACAAGCGCATCAAGCCGGCTGGCGACAGGGCCACGTGGAACGCCGTCGAGCCGACGCTCGCATCGTATCCGCAGTACAGTAGATGCAGCGTCCGAGGAGGATTGTGAGATGCGTGACGGCGTCTGCCCGAAGTGCGGTGCGCAGCACGTCTTGGTGTCGGCGTTTCCTGCGGGCATCTGGAATGGCTCTGACGGCGTGCTGGTCGGCCAGGCCGTGCACTGTGGACCCGAGCCGTCAGGCTTCGGCCACCAGGTGACCTTCGTCAAGGGTTGGCGTACCTTCCTGTGTCCATCGTGCGGCTACTGCGAGTCGTACATCGACGACCCGGAGGCCATGTCGAAGATCGTGAACGCAACCGGCAGCGGGTGGACGAGGGTGACGCCGGCAGGATGGCTCCCCGACCCTGCGGGTCGGCATCAACTGCGGTTCTGGGATGGCCTGCGCTGGACGTTCAGTGTCAGCGATGACGGTGAGCAGTCTGAGGATGCGGAACCTCTATGGTCCTGCATCTCCATGTGGCTCCCCGGCCGCGTACGGTCGCGACATCCTCGCGGGCGGGCCGGACTGTCTCACGATGCGCAGGGCCGGAGAGCTCGCCTTCGAGGCGCCCGGTACGCCGCCGCGGGTCAGCGAGATCCCACTGCCGGTGCTGGAGGCTGCGGGCCGCGTGATCCGGCCGCTCAACGTCAACCTTGCGAGCCTGATCCTGATGATGTCGACCTTCGCGAGGGGCGACGCCTGCTGTGACGCCTATGGCACGCATCGGCTCGGCGCCTTCTTTCGAGATGCCGTCCGCGGGCGTCACGGTGACCTCGCCGTGCGCCGCTGACTGGACGTGCTCCCGGAGTCGCCCAATGAAGGTAGCGAGCAGAGCGACACAAGCTACACTGGTGAAGAGATGCGTCTGTGCGACGCTCATGCCCAACACGCCAGGTGCGATCATGCGCATACGAACGGCAACAAGCTCGGATCGAGACGCTATCCACGAAGTCCATTGGTCTGCGTTCGCAGAGGACGAGAGGGAGATCGTCGCGCGACTCGCCGTCGACCTGCTCTCGGAGGAGACGACTCCCCCGACGCTCTCCCTGGTCGCCGTGACCGAGGGCATCGTGGTCGGGCACGTGGCGTTCAGTCCCGTGACCGCCGACGGCATCGTGGACTTCCGAGGCTACATCCTGGCGCCCCTTGCCGTGCGGCCCGACCATCAGCGGCGTCACATCGGGTCGCTTCTGGTCGAGACCGGTACGCGGCAGCTTTCCGGCATGGGTACGGACCTTCTCCTCGTGTATGGCGATCCGGAGTACTACGGCAGATTCGGCTTCAGCGCGGATGTCGCCGAGAGCTGTGTCCCCCCGTACGAGCTCGAGTATCCTTTCGGGTGGCAGGGCATCGTCCTCAGCGAACGCGGCATCCCGGAGTCGCCTTTCACGTTGGACTGCGTCGCTTCGTTGCGTGACCCGGCGCTGTGGTAGGCACGCGCTGACAAGCGCGCCCGGCACACGCTCCGGCGAGTGCCGCGTGTGTCGGTCCCGTTCTCTACCGGAGGAGACTCGTGCCCCAACTGGAGCGTGGCGGCAAGTACGTGTTCGGGTGGTCGGTGCTGCATCCCGACGGCTCGGTGCGGCTGCCACCGGAGGCCGTGGTCGAGTATGGGCTCCCTCGACAGGGGAGTCTGGTCGTCATGTCCGGCAGCAAGACGTCGCGCGGCATGCGCGTCGGCACGGCCGCACGCCTCGAGGGTACGGTCCTCGATCCGGCCTCGGCGATCCCGTGTGGGGGCGGCCTCGCGCGACTGAAGAGCTCCCTTGTCGCCACGGCCATGATCCACGATGGCATGATGACCGTTCCCGCGGCGGCGCTGGACGCGTTCGGGCTGTCTGCGGGCGACAGGCTGCTCGTGATACGGGGGAGCAACCTCGCCTTCGTGATGGCGCAGACGGGTCCTCTCGTGGAGATCGGCTGCAGGCATCCTGAGGTCGTCGTGTTCGACTAGCGAGCGTCTCGTCCGCGGGCCGGCCAGCGCGTCAGCCTGCTGCTCGCCGGTGTGGGGTCACTCCGGTGTGAACCTCGCGGTCGCGTTCGCCGGCTCTCCGCGGTACGTTTGGCGAAGGGGCCGGTCCGCCCGTCCTCGCAGTCCCGGAGGGTCCATGGTCCGCAGAATCGATAGGCAGATCACCGAGGCAGAGGCGCTCGCCATCTTGCGCGCGGGCGAGTACGGCGTGCTGAGCACAGTCTCGATCCAAGGGCGGCCGTATGGTGTCCCGGTCAACTACTGCGTGCTGGACGACGGCATCTTCTTCCACTGCGCGGTGGAGGGCGTGAAGCTGGAGAACATCGAGCACTCGCCCGAGGTCTCGTTCTGCGTCGTCGGCGCGACCGAAGTCCTCCCCGGGGAGTTCGGCACGAGGTATGAGAGCTGCGTGGTCGAGGGGCACGCTTCAGAGGCGTTCGGCGACGAGAAGCAACGTGCCCTCGAGGGCATCGTCGGCAGGTACTCGCGGGGTTTCGAAGCCCAGGGGATGCGCTACATCGACGGCCTGCGCGACCAGACGCGAGTCTTCAAGATCTCGGTGGTGGCGGTGTCCGGCAAGGCGCGTCGCTAGCAGCACGGGCCTGCCGTCCAACAGGGGCGTCGAGTAGACCGACACGAGGGCTGCCGCACGGCGGCCGTCCGCGTCTGCTCATGCGCGGAGCGTCGGGCCAGATGGACCCCAGGTGCGCAGGATCACCCGGGTCTCGCGGCGCCGTCACCGTCCCGGGCGGCTCAGCTCACCGCCTTCTCCACCAGCGCGCCGATCCTCGCCTCTTCGGCGGCGGTCAGCTCCGTCAATGCGAACGCGATCGGCCACAGGCGGCCGTCATCGAGGTTCGCGACGTCGTTGAAGCCCAGCGTCATGTACCTCTCCTTGAACTTCTGCGAGCCGCGGAAGAAGCAGACGACCTTGCCGTCCCTGGCACACGCGGGCATGCCATACCAAAGTCTCGGTGAGAGGGTCGGCGCACTGGCCTTGATGATCGCGTGGAGGCGCTCGCCCATGGCGCGATGCGGCTCCGGCATCGCCGCGATGGCATCGAGCACCGCGCGTTCCCCCTCCGCCTTCTTCGCGGCGCTCTTCGTCGTATCGGTTGCGTGTTCGTTCATCTCCGGGTTCCATTCTCTCGTCGGTGGCACCTCTTGATTCCCGGCGGCGGCGACCCGCGAAACGGGACGGTCGGCGCAACGAGAACGGCGGTGGACCGACGACGCGGCCGGCCGACGAGACAGGCGAGCCGGACGGGTCGTTGGAGCCGAAGTGTCTCCGGGTGTCGTCGCACACGGCGCAGTCCACTCGAGGGGTAGGCCGCCCCGCCCCTTGCGGGGTGCAGCGGCCGCGAAAGATGCCCCTGTCGCACCTCTCGATCGACCCCGCAGGGGCGACGACCGCATGGCTGCGGCCGCATAGCCTCCTCTCATCACCACGACCTGTTTGCGGAGCACGGGGCTGACCCGCAGGCGGACGAGCTGGAGGGGACCATGGACACAGTGATCACCAGAGAGACATCCGGCCGGCCGGGTCCGTGGCGCGAACACGCGCCGGTCGCCGGCGCCGCCACGCGGCACAGGAAGACCGCGATCACCGTGGGCGCCCTGTTCATCATCGGAGACGTCGCAGGCGTGCTGAGCTACCTCGTGACAGGAGGTCTTCCGGAGGGACCGGATGCCCTCGCGAGGATCGCCGCCGGCCAGAACCAGCTCGTGCTGGGAGCGCTCCTCGTGCTGACCATGGGCCTCGCGCTGGCGATGATCCCGGTGGTGATGTACCCGGTGTTCAGGAAGTACAACGAAGTCCTGGCGCTGGGATGCGTCGTCTTCAGGGGCGCGCTGGAGACCGTCGGGTACATGGCTACCGCAGGCACCTGGCTGCTGCTCCTCGAGCTCGGTCGGGAGCAGGCGGGCGCAGCGGCGGCCGGCGCTCCGCACTTCCAGACCCTCTGCTCGCTGCTCGTGGCGACACAGGGCTCGATCACGGCGCACTTCACCGCCATCGCCTTCAGTCTCGGCGCTCTGATGTTCTACTACCTCTTCTATCGGTCGAGACTCATCCCCCGATGGCTGTCCGTCTGGGGTCTCGCCGGGGCCGCCCTCTATCTGGCCGCACCGTTGCTGTACATGTTCGGACACGGGTTCGGTCTCCTGATGGCCCCGCTGGCCGTGGCGGAGATCGTCCTGGCGGTGTGGCTGATCGCCAAGGGCCTGGACTCACCGGCGCCGAAGGAGACGCCTGCCTGACGGAGGGGCCGGGCGAGCGGACCGGGGTCTGCGATATCCTCCGTCTTCAGCGTGCCGTTCAACGCAGGAGAAGCAATGGCCTCGGATGTGGGATTCGTCGAGTACGTGTGCGATCAGATGAGCGACGCCGGGCGGATCAGGTCCCGGAAGATGTTCGGCGAGTTCGCGGTCTACTGTGACGACAAGCTCGTCGCGCTCGTCTGTGACGACCAGCTGTTCGTGAAGCCCACGCCCGGCGGTCGGGCGTTCATCGGTTCGCCCGTCGAGTCGCCGCCCTACGAGGGCGCCAAGCCCGCGTTCCTGATAGAGGGCCGCATCGACGATCGGGAGTGGCTGACCGGGCTCGTCGAAGTGACGGCGCGTGAGCTTCCCGCGCCGAAGCCGAAGAAGGCGAAGAAAGCGAAGAAGCCGACTGCCACGTAGGTCCGCGCGGTCGCCGCCGGACGGGAACGGGAATGAGGGACGCATGGATCCGAGGATCGTCATCAGGGGCGAGACCCCGCTCGACGTGACGGCGATCACCGAGGTCACCGTCTCCGCGTTCCGGACCCTGGAGATCAGCGATCACACGGAGCAGTTCATCATCGAGGCGCTGCGCGCAGCTCAGGCTCTCACGGTATCTCTCGTCGCCGACGTTGACGGCCGGGTGGTGGGGCACGTCGCGTTCTCTCCCGTGACCGTTTCGGACGGCACTCGGGACTGGTACGGCCTCGGGCCCGTCTCGGTGTCGCCGGAGTACCAGCATCAGGGGATCGGCACGGCCCTGATACGGGAAGGGCTGGCGCGGCTGGCCGACATGGGCGCCCAGGGATGCTGCCTCGTGGGGCACCCGGGGTACTACGGCAGATTCGGGTTCAGGAACCTGCCGGGGCTCGTGGTCGAGGGCGTGCCGCCGGAGGTCTGCTTCGCCCTCCGCTTCGATGGGCACACGCCGCGGGGCACCGTCGCTTTCCACGACGCATTCGGAGCGGACGGCCGCCAGGAGGGCGCAGGCGACGCTTCGTAGCGTTCCCGACCTTCGGCGTTCGGCATCGGCCGGGCGAGTGGCCGGATCGGACGACGGCCAGGCGGGATGACCACCGAACGCAGCAGGGGCGGCGCGGTGTCCCGGCCGGGACGATGAGCGACCCGTGGCGCACTCCTGTTCACTGCCGCGCGCCTCGAAGGTCCGTCGCGCGCGGTGGCGGCACGGTCTTGTTTCGGACGGCTCGCACGCGTCATGCGAGTCGTGGAGTGAGTACAATGCGGACCATGGTCGAAGCGCACGACACGGATCCGCGGCAGGCCGCCGGAGCGCGGGAGCCCGGCGGGCGGCCGCGCGCGGTCGCGGGCGCCTACGACGAAGAGGCTGAAGCCACCGGATGGTTCGGGCCGGAGATCGCCTTCGGACTGGCCTACGCCTCGATCCGGCCGGGCGAGTCGATCGTCGACCTGGGCATCGGCACCGGTCTTGCGGCTCAGCTCTTTCGCACGGCGGGACTGCGGGTCACCGGCGTGGACGTCGCGACGGAGATGCTGGACGTTTGCCGTGCCAAAGGCCTCACCCGGCTCGTGCGGCACGACTTGACCGTCGCGCCGTATCCCTTCGCGTCGGGGTCATTCGACCATGCTGTGTGCGTCGGGGTGATGCAGTTCGTGGCCGACCTCTCGCCGGTGTTCGCAGAGACCGCCCGGCTGCTGCGGGCGGGCGGGACGTTCGTCTTCGTCACCGGAGACCGGCATGAGGGCGAGCCGTCGCACGTCGCTTCGTGGGCGGGGCGCGCGTCGGAGGCCGGCCCGGCGGCGGAGGCCGGCCCGGCGACGATGCTCCGTCACAGCACCACGCAGATCCTCGAGCTGCTCGACGCAAGCGCATTCCTGCCGCTGCGCGATCTCGCGTTCGGCGTGCCGATGGATCGCGAGCGCACGCACGTCCTGCCGGCGAGGGCGTACCTGGCCCGCAAGGAGACGCTCGGGTGACTGTCCCCGGGTCGGCCGGCCGGCTCGCCACCGCAGATGGCCGGCGGCAACGGGCGACCGGGGTGTGGTGAGCCGGTGGGCGTGAGCGCCGTCATCTTCGACATGGATGGTCTCATGTTCGACACGGAGCGACTCGCTCGGGACGCCTGGCGACGCGCCTTCGGCGAGCGCGGCTACGCCCTCGACGGCGACGTCTATCTGACGGCCGTCGGCCGGACCGTGGAGGGAGCGTGCCGCGTCTTCGCCGACGCGTTTGGGCCGGACCTGCCGATCGCCGACATCGAGGCGGCGAAGGCGCGCTACCTGCGTGAGATGCTCGCGCCCGGGCCGCCGCTCAAGAACGGGCTTCTCGACCTCCTCGACGGAATCGAGGCGCTCGGCCTGCCGATGGCGGTGGCGAGTGCAACGGCCCGGGCCGAGGTCGAGCATCGGCTCGCCGTCGCAGGGTTCTCCGGGCGCTTCGCCGCCGTCGCCGGCGGCGACGAGGTCGCGCACGGCAAGCCGGACCCGGACCTGTTCTTTCTCGCCGGACGGCGTCTCGGCGCGAGCCCTGCGGAGTGCGTCGTCCTCGAGGATTCGGAAGCGGGCATCCGTGCAGCTGCGGCCGCGGGGATGATGCCGCTGATGGTGCCCGACCTCGTCGTACCGTCGCCGGCTACGCGCGTCTTGACCGGAGCGGTCCTGCCCTCCCTGGCGGAGGCACTCGCAGCCATCCGCGCGCTTGGGCCCGCGCGCCCGAGCGGCGGCCCTCACGCACACGACGTGGACCCTTGACCTCCGACGGGCCGGGTCGGCACAGGGGCGGGCTTCACTCACGCGGGGCGGCGAGAACCGTGGGGACGGTGGAGCGGCTTGAGGATCCGCCTGGTGGACGAGACGGCCGGCCTGCACCGATGCGGTCGGCGGTGCGACAGATGCGAAGGGGGAACGGATGGAGGCTCCAGAGCGGGGACAACTGGTCGAGCTGGACGGACTTCTTGCCGCGGTGGTCGGGACGGACGAGGATGCGTGGGTACCCGAGGACCACGTCGCGCTCTGGTTCGGCGACCCTCGGGGAGTGCGCGTGTCCCAGGGCGGCTCTGGAGGCCTGCATCCGGAGGTGTGGACCGTACCCGCGGAGTACTGTGTCGCCGCGGCTGAGCCGGTCGTACGGCACTGACGCCGCTCACCGGACGCCGCGCGTCGGGGTGACCGGCGCGGCCGGCCGGACGATCGTGACGCCGTCTGCCGGGGTAGAGCCGCCGGAAGGATGAGACAGCGAGGGATCGGAGTGATGGATGAGCGACCGCATGGTGGTGGGGAAGAAGGCCGACGTGGCCGCGAAGCCGATGACCGGCGAGGGCGTCGACGGGGTCGTGAAACGGGTGCTGGTCTCGCCCGAGGACGGCTGGGACGGTTGGGTGATGCGGCTGTTCGACGTCGAGCCCGGCGGGCACACGCCGAAGCACGCGCATGACTGGCCGCACATCAACTTCGTGGCCGGCGGTCGCGGTGAGCTCTATCTCGACGGCGCCGACCACCCGCTCGAGGCCGGATCGTACGCCTACGTGCCGGCCGGCCACGAGCACCAGTTCCGCGCCACGGGCGATGAGCCGCTTTCCTTCGTCTGCATCGTCCCAGAGGCCGGGGACTACTGATCGCCGGCGGGGCCAAGAGAAACCGGCGACATCAGGCCGGCGCCGGCGCCTGAGCCTTGAAAACCCGGCGTGATGGGGATTGACTAGTCTGAGGCCGTGCGGATGCCGGCGCAGAGCGCCGATGGTACCGCGCGGCCCTCGTGACACTCACGACAACGAAGACGCCAGGGCGCGAGCCAAGCTGGCGAAAGGAGTGTGATCGCCGTGCCCCCTGCCGAGAGCCGGCTCGCCGAGCTCCATCGTCTGGGCCAGAGTCCCTGGTCCGACTTCATCAACCGGGCGCTCATCACCCGCGGCGGCTTGAGGAAGATGGTGGAGCGCGACGGCCTCGGGGGCGTGACCACCGATCCGGCGATCTTCGCGAAGTCGATCGGTGGCGGCGCCGGGTACGATGAGGAGATCCTGGGTCTGGCGCATCAGGGACTCTCGGCGGCTGAGATCCTCGACAGGCTGACTGTGGACGACGTACGTGCCGCCTGCGATGTGCTGGCGCCCGTGTATATGAGCAGCGGCGGCGAGGACGGCTTCGTGAGCATCCAGGTCTCGCCGCGGCTCGCCTTCGAGACGGAGAAGACGATCGCCGAGGCGCAGCGGCTCTTCGCCGCGGTCGACCGGCCGAACGTGATGATCAAGATCCCTGGGACCCGCGAAGGCGTACCGGCGGTGTCGCAGTGTCTCAAGGACGGGCTCAACGTCAACGTCACCCTGCTGTTCTCCCTGACGCAGTACGAGACCGTGGCCGACGCGTACCTCGAGGCGCTCGAGTACCGGCTGCAGAGCGATCTCACGATCCGTGCCACGTCGTCGGTGGCGAGTTTTTTCGTCTCCCACGTGGACGGGCTCGCCGACCGGCTGCTTGACGAGCGTGCGGAGGCCGCCGCCGACGCGGCGGAGCGGCGGCGGATCCAGGCGCTCAAGGGCCGCGCGGGCGTGGCCAACTCCAAGGTCGTCTACGAACGTTTTCGCAGCTACCTGAGTGGTCGCGAGTGGCAGCTCATCGCTGCCTCCGGCGCCAAGATCCAGCGGGTGATGTGGGCGGGCACCGGCGTCAAGGACGTCCAGTACCCGGACACCCTGTACGTCGACGAGCTCATCGGCGACCACACCGTGACGGCGCTGCCGGAGGCCACCTGGAAGGCCTTCAGGGATCACGGTACCGTGGCGCGCACCGTCGATCGTCACCTTGAGGACGCACATCGCGTGCTGCGCGAGCTCAGTCAGCTGGGGATCGACATGGATCGCATAGGATCACAGCTGCAGCAGGAGGGCATCGAACTGTTCGTGCGGGAGTCCGACGGCGCGGTCGCGACCGTCGATGACAAACGGCGGCGACTGCTCGAGGGAGAGGGAGGCTGAGATGAGCGTGTCCACGCTGCCGGCGCGGCTGCGCCAAGCGGTCGACAGCAGGCTCTCGCAGATGGACGCGTTGCGGTTCGGCGAGCGCCTCTGGGAGGCTGATCCCACGTTGTGGAAGCCTGGCGACGCGGCACACCAGGCGGTGATCGCGGGATCCCTCGGATGGCTGAGTGTCTTCGAGGGTGTTCGCGACCAGATCGAGGCGCTCGGCGAGTTCGTGGACGAGCTGCGCGCCGAGGGCTACCGCTCCGCGGTCCTCCTCGGCATGGGCGGCTCGAGCCTCGCGCCCAAGGTGCTGCACGAGGTGCTCGGCACCCGCGAGGGTTACCTCGACCTGCACGTCCTCGACTCGACCGACCCGGCGGCCGTGCGCGCCGTCGAGGCCGCCGTGGACCTCGAGTCGACGCTCTTCGTCGTTTCGAGCAAGTCCGGAGGTACGACCGAGACGGCGAGCTTCCATGCGTATTTCTACCAGCGCCTGCGGGAGCTCGACGGCGACCACGCGGGCCATCACTTCGTGGCGATCACTGACGAGGGCACGTCCCTGCAGCAGGATGCTCTCGCGCAGGACTTCCGCGCCGTCTTCGTGAACCCGGCGGATATCGGTGGTCGGTTCTCGGCGCTCAGCTACTTCGGCATGGTGCCGGCCGCCCTCATCGGCGCCGATCTCGAGCGGCTGCTCGACGGCGCTCGCGCGATGGCGGTCGCCTGCGGCCCCGAGGTGCCGGCCGCCGAGAACCCGGGCGTGTGGCTGGGGGTGGTGCTCGGCGAAGCGGCGCTCGCGGGTCGCGACAAGCTCACGCTCGTCCTCGAACCGCCGCTACGGGCCCTTGGCGCCTGGGTCGAGCAGCTCGTCGCGGAGAGCACGGGCAAGGAGGGCACCGGCATCCTGCCCGTCGATCTTGAGGGGCTCGGCGGCCCGCGGGTCTACGGCGATGATCGTCTGTTCGCGGCGATCGGCCTCACGAGCGTGGCGGCTTCGCCGGCCGGCCGGCTGCTGCTCGATCTCGAGGCCGCCGGCCACCCGCTCGTCGGTCACGAGCTGGCCGACGAGTATGAGTTCGGCGGCGAGTTCCTGCGCTGGGAGATCGCCGTGGCCGCAGCCGGTCAGGTGCTCGGCATCGACCCCTTCGACCAGCCGAACGTGCAGGAGAGCAAGGAGAACACCAGAGCGCTGCTCGCCGGCTTCACCGTCAGCGGAGAGCTGCTCGAGGATCTCCCGGCCGGGGATGGTCAACTCGCGTACGCGATCGTTGACGGCAAGCTGCCGGGGGCGCTCGCCGCCTTTCTCACCCAGGCCTCGCCCGGCGACTACGTCGCCCTGCAGGCCTACATCCAGCCCGGCGACGGCGTCTGGCAGCGCCTGCAGAGCATCCGCCTGGCTGTGCGCGGCGCGCTTCGGGTGGCGACGACGCTCGGCTACGGCCCGCGGTACCTGCATTCCACGGGCCAGATGCACAAGGGCGGTCCGAACCGGGGTTTGTTCCTCCAGCTCGTGGGGCACGACCCCGACGATGTCAGCATCCCAGGCCAGCCGTACAGCTTCAGCGTACTCAAGCGTGCCCAGGCGCGCGGTGACCTCGGGGCTCTGCGGGCGCACGGCTGCCGCGTGCTCCGTGTCTGCCTCGGCGACGACATCCCGGATGGGCTGCAGCAGCTCGCCCGGATCGTCGACGCTGCGCTGCAGCACTAGCGTCGGGGCGACGGTGTGGCCCGGCCGGAAGAGGAGGGCGTGATGGACGTTGCCATGGTCGGGCTGGGACGTATGGGCGGCAACATGGCGCGGCGCCTCCTGCGCGGCGGCCACCGCGTGGTCGTGTGGAACCGCACCTTCGCCAAAGCCGAGGAGCTCGGCGCCGAGGGCGCCGAGCCGGTCCGCGAACTGGCGGATGTGGTCGCGGCACTGGCGCCGCCCCGGGTCATCTGGCTGATGCTCCCCCACGGCGAGACGACACAGGTGGCGATCGACGAGCTCGCCCCGCACCTCGCCGAGGGTGATGTGCTCGTCGACGGCGGCAACTCGCCCTTCCAGGACGACGTGCGCCGCGGCGCCGAGCTGGCCGGCCGCGGCATCCGCTATCTGGACGCCGGCACCAGCGGCGGCGTCTGGGGGCTCGAGGTGGGGTACTGCCTGATGGTCGGCGGCGAGCGCTCCGCCTTCGATCTGGTCACGCCGCTGCTCGCCACCCTGGCGCCACCCGGCCACGGCTACGAGCACACGGGCGGGCACGGCAGCGGGCACTTCGTCAAGATGGTCCACAACGGCATCGAGTACGGGATGATGCAGGCCTACGCGGAGGGTCTCGAGTTGCTCGAGGCGACGGAGTGGGATCTCGACCTCGCATCCATCGCCGATCTCTGGAACCAGGGCAGCGTCGTGCGCAGCTGGCTGCTGGAACTGGCCGCCGATGCCCTCAGGAAGGACCCGGGGCTCGAGCACATCAGCGGGTACGTGGAAGACACCGGCGAGGGGCGCTGGACGGTGGAACAGGCGATCGCCCACTCGGTGCCGATGCCGGCCATCAGCGCGGCCCTGTTCGCGCGCTTCCGCTCGCGCCAGGAGGACACGTTCAGCGGCAAGGTCCTGGCGGCGCTGCGCAACGAGTTCGGCGGCCACGCCGTCAGGGAGAAGGAGTGAGCCCGCACGACACGCCCGACGATGTGCGCCTGATCTACGACGATTCCGACGGGTGGGGTGACGACTGGGGAGTGCGCGTCACCGGCAGGCCCGAGACCGCCGCGCCGGCCTCTCCGCTGGGCAGCGGCAGTGATCTCCAGCCGTGCAGCCTGGTGATCTTCGGCATCACCGGGGATCTCGCCTACCGCAAGCTGCTGCCGGCGCTCTACGATCTCGCCTGCCACGGCGTGCTGCCCCGGGACTTCGCGTTGGTCGGCTATGGGCGCAAGGCGCTCGATGATGAGGGCTTCGCCCGGCTGGTGGCCGACGCGATCGACGATCACTACGGGGTGCGGGAAGCCGGTGACGCCGCCTGCGGTCTCGTCCTCAACGCGCCGCGCTACGTGCAGGGTGGCTTCGACGACGCGGACGGCTTTGTCCGGCTCGCGGAGACCCTGGCGCACCTGGACCGCGAACGCGGGACGGGCGGCAACCGCGTGTTCTACCTGGCGACGCCGCCGAGCCAGTTCCCGGTGATCGTGCGCCGGCTCGGTACGGCCGGGCTCGCGCGCCGTGGCGCCTGTGATCGCGACCACGCCCTCGGCGAGCCGGTCGCCGGGTGGACACGGCTCGTCGTCGAGAAGCCCTTCGGCCGCGATCTCGCGAGTGCTCGCGAGCTCAACAGCGTCATCGCCGGGGTGTTCTCGGAGGGTCAGGTCTGCCGCATCGACCATTACCTCGCCAAAGAGACCGTCCAGAACCTCCTCGTCCTGCGTTTCGCGAACTCGATCTTCGAGCCGGTCTGGAACCGCGGGTTCGTCGACCACGTCCAGATCACCGCCGCCGAGACGCTTGGCGTGGAGCACCGGGGTCCGTACTACGAGGAGTCCGGCGCGCTGCGCGACATGATCAAGCCTCATCTGATCCAGCTCTTCGCTCTTGTGGCGATGGAGCCTCCGGTCTCCTGTGACGCCGACGCGGTGCGCGACGAGAAGGTCAAAGTGCTTCGCGCGGTGCGGCCGATCCCTGAAGGTGCGGTCGACGAGTTCGTCGTGCGCGGGCAGTACGTGCAGGGCTACGAGGACGGCGAGGAGGTCGCCGCGTACCACGCGGAGGACGGTGTCGCCGCCGACTCCCACACCGAGACCTACGCGGCGCTGAAGCTGCTCGTGGACAACTGGCGCTGGCACGGCGTGCCGTTCTATCTGCGCACCGGCAAGCGACTGGCGAAGAAGGTCACCGAGATCGCGATCCAGTTCAAGCTGCCGCCGGTCACGTTGTTCCGGCGCGCCTCGGGGGGGCGCCCGGTCGCCAACGCGCTCGTGCTGCGGGTGCAGCCGGACGAGGGCTTCAGCCTGCGTATCGAGTCCAAAGTGCCGGGTCACGAGGTGGCTCTTCAGCCGGTCGCGATGGACTACTCGTACGGAAGCACGTTGCACGAGCTGCCCTTCAGTGCCTACGAGACCGTGCTCGTCGACGTGATGGAAGGCGACATGACCCTGTTCAAACGCGGCGACCAGGTCGAGCAGGCATGGCGCATCATGCAGCCTGTGGTGGATGCCTGGTCTCCGAGGCCGTCGCGCCCGCTGCCCGTGTATGCTGCGGGGAGCTGGGGCCCGGAGGCCGCCGACGCGCTTGTCGCGCGCGACGGTCGCAGCTGGCGGCAGCCGTGACGAGGAGGACGCCATGACCATCGAGATCCTGAGCGACAGCGAGGTGCTCGCTCTGCGCGCTGCGGATCTGCTGGCGCTTGCGGCTCAGGAGTCTGCGGCGGCGCGCGGCCGCTTCGCCGTCGCGCTGAGCGGCGGCGAGACCCCGCGCTCCCTGTACCGCCTGCTGGCACGGCAGCAGTTCAGCCAGAAGATCCCGTGGCGGCGCGTGCACCTCTACTGGGGCGACGAGCGCTGTGTGCCGCCGGAGGACCCCGCGAGCAACTATCGCATGGCTCGCGAGGCGTTCATCAGACACGTTCCGATCGCCGATGCGAACGTGCATCGGATGCGCGGCGAGGACGCGCCCGAAGAGGCCGCGACGATCTACGATGCCGAACTGCACGGCCTTGCCGCTGCGGAGCGGCCGCCCAGCGAGGTGCCGGTCTTCGACCTCGTCGTACTCGGCCTCGGACGCGACGGGCACACGGCTTCGCTCTTCCCTCACGCCGGCGCGCTCACGGAGGAGGAGCGATTCTGCGTCGCGACGCAGGCGCCGGACGGCTCGGCAAGGCTCACGATCACGCCGACGGTGATCAATGCGGCGCGCCGCGTGCTGATCCTCGTGAGCGGCGCCGACAAGGCTGGGATGCTGGCCGAGGTGCTGGAGGGTCTTCGTGTTCCTGCGGCCGTGCCGGCGCAGGGCATAGCTCCCGCGCACGGCACGCTCGGCTGGCTGGTCGACGAGGCGGCGGCGGCCGAGCTCAGCCCCGCGGCGCGAGGCTGACGGCCCTCGGCCGCCCGTATGAGGTTCTCGTCCGGCCCGTCCAGTGCTCCGCGCCTTCGCGGCCCGTCGGTCACGCTGCGGGAGCCCGTGCCCGAAGATGTCGACGACCTGCTGGCGCTGCCGGTCGAGCCGGAGATCGAGCGGGCGTTCGGGTGGGACGCGGGACCGCGACGGGCCCGCACCGAGGCGGACGCCCGGGCGACGATCGCGGAGATCGATGCCGGCCCCGATCGCTGCTGGTGGGCGATCGAGCATGAGGGACGGTTCATCGGGTCCGTCGGCCTGCATCAGATCGTCCGGGAGGAGCGTCGCGCGAAGCTGGCGATCGGCATCCTCTCGCCGGACCACCTCGGACGCGGTCTCGGCACCGAGGCGATGCGCCTCGGGATCGCGCACGGGTTCGAGGTGCTGCGGCTGCACCGGGTCGCGGCGCGGGTCCTCGACTTCAACGCCCGCGCCGTGGCGGCCTTTCGGGGCAGCGGCTTCACCGAAGAGGGGCGCGAGCGCGAGTGCGCACTGATCGGACGGCACTGGCACGACGACATCATCTTCGGACTGCTCGACATCGAGTACCGGCGTCTCGCACCCGACTGGCCGGAGTTCCCCTATCTCAGCGTCGCGAGGAAGTGACCCCCGGCCCCTCCTGGGGGTGGTAGCGGCCGGTGACGCTCGTCGAGGCCGACGTCCGGTCTGCGGGCGCCGGTGGTACACTCGGGCGGGAAGCCAGGTGGCCGCTCCGCGGCGCGTCTGGAGTCGCGCCGGGGAGACGGGGGAGACGCCGTGAGTGAGCCGGGATCGACACACACTGATCCAGCGCAGTCGTTCAGAGAGTCTCCCGTGGCGCAGTCGTCCACAGTCGGCGGGCTGTACGGCGATCCGCGTCTCTCCGCCTCGGTGATGACCGACGCCAACGAAGGCTCGCGCAACAAGCGTCGCCCCTGGCTCTGGGCGCTTGGCTGGGTGGGCGGCTTCGTCGTCGTCATCGCCGCTCTCATCCTCATCCTGCGCTGAGCCGGAGCTCGCTGCCCACGCCCGGAGCTCGCCGCGCGTACCCGACGTCTGAGGTTCCGGCCTCGGTGGTACACTCCTGGGGCAAGCCAGGTGGCCGCGGACGGCCCGCGTCGCGCAGCGCTTCGGCGCCCGTGAGGCACCGTTCGAGGAAAGTCCGGACACCACAGAGCAGGGCGCTGGCTAACGGCCAGCCGGGGAAACCCGAGGGAAAGCGCAACAGAGAGCAGACCGCCAGCGGCCCCTTTCGAGGGGTGCGGGTAAGGGTGAAACGGTGAGGTAAGAGCTCACCAGCGGTCCTGGTGACAGGCCGGCTCGGCAAGCCCCGCCCGGTGCAAGGCCAAATAGGGGAGTGTTTGAGGGTCGCTCGCCCGAGACTCCCGGGTTCCGGCCGCACGAGGCGCACGGTGACGTGCGTCCCAGATGGATGGTCACCCACGACAGGATCCGGCTTACGGCTTGCTGTCGAAAGGCCCCTCTTTCCAGCTGGAAGAGGGGCCTTTCCAGTGCGCGGGAGGCGCGAGGGCGGCGGCCGGCGCGGCAGCGCCGCCGCCCTCGCGCCTCAGAACTGCACGTAGAGGAACTCGGCCGGGCGGCCCATCGCGAGGATCGCGGCGGCGAGCAGCAGGCCGACGACGACGCCGTAGCGGATCGTCGGCTTGACCTCGACCTCCCAGGTGTTGGGGGCCAGGTTGACCCAGGCGAGCGAGGCGAAGATCAGGAGCGTCAGGGTGTAGCCGATCTGGGTCTTCGCCGAGTGGAGGCTGCCGAGGCCGTTCAGGCCGGCCATGGCCTTGAGCACCTGGCCGGCCTCCCCCAGGGTGGACGCGCGGAAGAACACCCAGGCGACTACCACTGCGATGAAGGTGAGCCCGCGGTTCACCCACTCGTTCTTCGGTGTCAGGCCGCGCGTGCGCGCCACCACGTGGACCGACTGATAGACGCCGTGCAGGAGGCCCCAGACGATGAACGTCCACCCGGCTCCGTGCCAGATGCCGGCGATGAGGAAGGTGATGAGCAGGTTCCGCACCGTCGTCGCCGTGCCCCGGCGCGAGCCGCCGAGCGGGATGTAGAGGTAGTCGCGCAGCCAGAACGAGAGCGTCATGTGCCAGCGCCGCCAGAACTGACTGGGGTTCGCGGCCTTGTAGGGCGAGTCGAAGTTCTGCGGGAAGTCGTAGCCGAGAAGGTAGGCCAGGCCGACCGCCATGTCGGAGTAGCCCGAGAAGTCGAAGTACAGCTGCATCGTGTAGCCGAGCGCTGCCGCCCACCCGCTCAGGAGGTCGAGGTCGCCGGCGTTGCCGAAGAGTCCGTTCACGTGCGGTAGCAGGAGGTCGGCGACGAGGAGCTTCTTGGCCATGCCGCAGGCGATGAAGTAGAGACCGAGTGCCGCCAGACGCCCCGTCAGGCGGCGAGACGCGTGCTCGAAGCTGCCCTCCACGTCGCGGTACCGCAGGATCGGGCCCGCGATGGCGCGCGGGAACATGGCGATGAAGGCCGAGTAGCGGAGGAAGCTGCGCGTGGGATGCAGGTCGCCGCGATAGACGTCGATCACATAGCTGATGGCGCTGAACGTGTAGAACGAGATGCCGAGCGGCAGCAGGACGCGCAGGGCGGGGAGGGAGAGGTCGAGCCCGACCCAGGCGCCGAGTCCGTCGAGCGAGTCGAGGAAGAAACCGCGGTACTTGAAGTAGCCGAGGATCGCGACGTTGGCCGCGAGGGTGAGGACGAGGATCCAGCGCCGGCGGGCCTTCGTGCCGCCGCGCTCGAGGAGGAGGCCGGCGACCCAGTCGACGGCGGTCGCCCCGACCATGATCGGCACGAAGTGCCAGTCGAACCAACCGACGAAGACCCACGACGCGAAGGTCAGGAAGGCCAGCCGCCAGACCGGCGGCCGGACGAGCCAGTACACGAGCAGCGTGACCGGCAGGAAGGCGAACAGGAACGTGTAGCTGGTGAGCTGGATGTGACTCCCCCCTTCGGCGGCAGCATCCTATCAGCGGTGCCGGGGTGATGGAGCGGCCGGTGCGCACTCGGTCGCGGCCGGGTATGCTCGCCTCATGCGACCCACCGCCGAAGAGATCGCCGCGACCCTGGGGCTCGCGCCTCATCCCGAGGGCGGGTTCTTCCTGGAGACCTACCGCGCGGCGCAGACGCTGCGCACGCCACGCGGCGAACGCGCGGCGACGACGTCGATCCTCTTCCTGGTCACCGCCGGGTCCCTCAGCCGCCTTCATCGCCTGAGCAGCGACGAGCTGTGGATCTTCCAGGGTGGATCGCCTCTGGATCTGGTGACGCTGGCTCCCGGCGGTGATGCCGAGGTGCGCGTGCTGAGCGCCGTCGGTGACGCCGGGTTGCCGCAGGCGCTGGTGCCGGCCGGCAGCTGGCAGGGCGCCCGCCTCGCGGGCGGCTCGCATCTGCCGGCCGAGCGCGCCTGGGCCCTGGTGGCCTGCGTGGTCTCGCCGGGCTTCGACTTCGAGGACTTCGAGATGGGCGAGCGCCAGAGACTACTGGCGGACTTCCCCGGGCACGCAGGGCTGATCCGCGACTTCACCTGACGCGCGGCGGGAGCGTCCGGGCGGCGTGATACGCTCGCCGCGACCATGACCGGCGGGGGTGAATCACAACTCGGGCTCCTCGTGAGCGGCCGTTTCGCGGAGCTCGAAGACGCGCTCTGCGAGCGCGTCGCCGAGCTCAAGGCCGGCCACCCGCTGGCGCCTCTCACCGTCGTGGTCGGTTCCGCCGCCGTGCGCACGCGGGTCGGTGACCTGCTGGTGCAGTGTCTCGGCGCCGTCGCGAACGTCGGAATCCTCACTCTCGACATGCTGGCTCGTGATCTTGCGGCGACCGAGGGCGGGCCGTCGTGCGGTGCGCTCCCGGTCCTGGTCCGGGAGCGCCTTGTGCGGCGCCTGCTCGCCAACCAGGCGGACGAGCTCCGTTACTTCAGCCCCGTCCTCGAGCGCCCGCACTTCGCCGCCGCGCTGGCGGCGACGTTCGCCGACCTGCGGCAGGGGTCCGTGGCGCCTGATTCGGCGTGGGCCGAGGCGGTCGCCGCTTCTGACACTGCGTCCGGCGCCGGCGCGCGGGCGAGGGCCGCGGACCTGGACCGTCTCTATCGCTTGTACTGCGACGAGCTCGCGCGGCACGGTCTGGTCGACGCCGCGGGGTTGTACGAAGCCGCCGCCCGCGTCGTGCGCGCCGGAGGCGGCGGCCGGCGTGGGCACATCACGCTGCACGGTCTCTACGACCTCAACCAGGTGCAGGAGGCGCTGGTCGCCGCTCTGGTGGCGCGGGGGGCAGACGTGCTGGCGCCGCTGCCGCGGGGTAGTGCTCGCGACGCGCTGAGCATACTGGGGCCGTGTCGCGCCGCCGGGATGGTGGAGCGGCACCTGGACGCCGGGACCGGTGCGCAGCCGGACCGATGTCGGGTCGCAGCCGTATGGCGTCCGGCGCAGGGACTCCCTGCGGACCGTCTGCGGTTCAGCGGCGACGACAGCCTCCTCGTCCTCTCCGTCTCGGACGAACGCGCGCAGACGCGGGAGGCCGTGCGCGCGGTGATCGCCGCCGCGGCCGGCGGCACGCGCTTCAGGGAGTGCGCCGTCGTGGTGCCCCGGTCCGACGATCGCGAGCGGGTGGCGGCGGCGCTGAGGGCCGCCGGCGTGCCGGCGGCCTGCCGCCTGCCGGACCGCTCCGCAGGGCCGCAGTCGCTGCTGCGGATCGTCGAGTGTCTGGCTCCGGAGGCCGGTGCGCCGTTCGCGCGACGGGCCGTGGTCGATCTGCTCAGCGGCTCGCTCCCTGCGGCCGCGGCATCCGTGCAGGTCGTCGGGCTGTGGCTCGACGAGGCCCGACGGGCCGGCGTCGTCGGCGGGATGGCGGAATGGACGGAGCGTGTCGCGCGACGGGCTCGGGGTCTCACGCGCAGGGTGGCGGAGCTCGAGGCGCGCGGCGCCGCCGAGGCGGACGGCGACGACGACACCGCCGAGAGGCTGGAGACGGTGCGGCTCCGGCTCGAAGCGGCGCGTGGTCTGGAGGCGGCCGTCGGCGTGCTCTCCCGGGCCTGTGCCGGCCTGCCCGCACGCGCCTCCTGGGCCGGCTGGGCGGAGGCGTTCCGAGCGGCGGCGGCCGTGCTCTTCGAGGCCGGGACTGCCGCAGCCGTGGGAGATGTCGCCGGGCGTCTGTTGTCTCTGGCGGTCCTCGACGAGGAGGTCGGCCTGCGGGAGGCGGCCGGCGTCCTGCGGGAGTCGATCGCCGGCGCGCACCTCCAGGTGGGCCGCGCCGGTCGCGAGGGGGTGGCTGTGCTGACGCCACTCGAGCTCCGCGGCCTCAGCTTCAGCACCATCGTCTTCACCGGTCTGGCCGAGGGAGGCTACCCGGTGCGAGGGCGTCCCGACCCTATCCTCGGGGACGCCGACCGGCGGCGTGTCGCCGAGTCGCTCGGCGTGCGGCTGCCGCTCGCCGAGCAGCGAGACGCGGAGTCGCTTCTGGTCTTCGGGCTCGTGTGCGAGGCGGCACGGGAGCGGCTCGTGCTGTGCGCTCCGCGGACCGATGCGGGCACCGGGCGCCCGCGTCTGCCCTCGCGCCTTCTCCTCCGTCTTGCCACACTCGCGGAGGGCCGTGCCGTCGGGCAGGACGAGCTCCTCACGGGCCGGCCGCTGGTGCGCGTGTGGCGCCACGCCGCCGGCGCCGAGGGCGTCTGGGTCGATCGGCGCGAATTCGACGCCGCCGGCCTGCTGGCGCTCTCCGAGGGTGGCGGCCGGACCGCGGTGCGTGAGTACTTGGCCGAGGTGCTCGGCGGGGTGGCGCCCGCCGATCGGCGTCTTGCGGCCTGGCGTGCCGCACGCAGTCCAGAACCCGGGGAGTGGGACGGGCTCCTCGGTGCGCGCGGGCGCGCCGCGATCGCGGCGCGGCATCCTTTCTCCGCCGAGATGCACCCCACGCGCCTGGAGCGGTACATCGCCTGTCCGTTCGCCTTTCTGCTTCGCGACGTGCTCGGGCTCGACCCCCCCGACGAACCGGGCGACGCGCTCGAGATCGATCCCCTGGAATTCGGCACGCTGGCCCACGACATCCTCCAGCAGGCGTACGAGGCCGTCGTCGCGGACGACCTCGGTCTCGACGCCGCGCTCCTCGCCGTCGAAGACGCCTGGCGCAGCTGCTGCCGCGAGGCGGAGCGACGCGGCGTCACCGGGGCGGCGCTGGCCTGGGAGGTCAGACGCGACATGTTGCTCGACGACCTTCTCGAGTCGGTACGCCGCGATCCGGTCTTCGCGCACGGAGACGGCCGGCCGGTGGGCGCCGAATGGCGCTTCGGGGAAGCGGCCGGCCGGCCGGTGAGCCTCGAACTGGACGACGCCCGGCGGGTCCGCTTCGCCGGGCGCATCGACCGCGTCGACGCGACGCCGGCCGGCCTGCGCGTGATCGACTACAAGACCGGAGCGGGCAGAGCGGAGCGAGTCCTTCTGAAGGAGTCGCTCAGTGTGCAGCTCCCCGTCTACCAGCTCGCCGTGAGGCAGGCGACCGACCTCGCGGGCGCCGAGGCGGGCCGGGACGCCGTCATCTCGGCCCTCTACCGGCTCGTCACGCGACGCGGCGGCTTCGCCGACCTCGCTCTGGAGCTGGACGAGACGGCCGCCACCGAGCGTCTCCGCGAGTTGACCGCCGAGGTGTTCAGGCTCGTCGACGCCGGGCTGTTCCCTCGCACCAGTCGCAGCCGCTGCGACTGGTGCGACGTCGGCTATGCATGCGGCGCGTCCGCGTGGTCGCGGGCTCGCAAGCGCGGTGACGAGGCCCTGGCGGCGGTCGTCGCTCTGCAGAAGCCCGGCGCGCGCGGAGATGGCCATGGGGATTGATCGGCGCGCCTTCGACCAGGACGACCGCGACAGGGTCGCCGGCGACCTCGCCACCACGTTTCTCCTGGAGGCCGGAGCCGGCACCGGCAAGACGCGCGTGCTGGTCGAGCGGTACGTCCGCTGCGTCCTCGATCCTGAGCGCGGCGCGGGCGACGTGCGTGCGGTGGCTGCCATCACGTTCACCGAGAAAGCCGCGGGCGAGCTCAGGCAGCGCGTGCGCGAGGAGTTCGAGCGGCGGGTCGATGGCGCGCCGGCAGGCTCGCGAGAGGCCGAGCTTGTACGCAACGCGCTCGACGCGCTCGACGACGCACCCATCAGCACCATCCATGGCTTCGCCGGACGGCTGCTGCGGGAGTTCCCCGTGGAGGCCGGCGTGGACCCCGCCTTCGAGCAGCTCGACCAGCTGGGCGCGGAGCTGGAGCGCGGGAGGCTGTGGGAGGAGTGGCTCACGGAACTGGCGAAGAGTCACGCCGGCGCTGCGGGCGGCGCCGCTTCCGCGGCATCCGAGCGCGGCCGTAAAGGCCTCTCGCGCCTGCTCCGCGCCGGTGTGCGGCTGGAGGCGCTGCGCGAGCTGGCCGTGGCATCGCGGGGCATTTTCGGGGAGCGCTACGACATCGACCCCGTGGGCCGGATGCCCGTGGAGCCCGATCTGCGCTCGGGTCTGGGAGAGCTGGCCGGCCCCATGGCTCGTCTGCGTGAGTACTGCGCCGCGGCCTGCACCGATCAGACGGACCACGGCCTCGACGCTGCGATGCGGCTGGTGGAGGGGTGCGAGCTGCTTCTCGAAGAGCGGCCGGTGGACGTCGACCGGATCGCGGCGGCGCTGTTCGCCCTGCCGGCGAAGACGCCGGACAGCGCTCCCGGGGGCCGGAAGGGCAGCTGGAGCGCCGCCCACGGCGGCAAGGACGAGCTGCAGGCTCGGTACCGGACGCTCGCAGGCATCGTCGGCGCTCTGACGGACGAGTATGCGGAGTTCCTGACGGGTACCGCCGTCGCCGTGGCCGACGCCTTCTCCCGCTGGGCCGGCGCCACGCAACTCTCGCTCGGGCGGCTCGACTTCACCGACCTTCTCGGCTGCCTTCGCGACCTGCTCGCGCGCGACGTCGATGCTCGGCGCGTCCTGCAGCACCGTCACAGATACCTGCTGGTGGACGAGTTCCAGGACACCGACCCGCTGCAGGCGGAGATCGTCTTCCTGCTCTGCGAGCGCGAGCCGCTGGCGGGGGACTGGCGTGAGGTCGTGCTGGAGCCCGGCAAGCTGTTCGTGGTCGGCGATCCCAAGCAGTCCATCTACCGCTTCCGCCGTGCCGATATCGCCATGTACGACGAGGTCAAGGCGCTGGTGCGCGCTCAGCCCGGCGGCAGCGGCGAGGTGCTCGCCATCCGCCAGAACTTCCGCACCACACCGTCGCTCGTGGGGTGGGTCAACAACGTGTTCTCCGACGTGTTCGACGATGACCGGGAGGAGGGGAGGCAGCCGGGCTATCAGTGGCTCAAGGCGTATCGCCCGGCCGCGGCCGGCCCGAGGGTGGCGGTGCTGCGTGGGCGCGACTACTCCGGCGCGGCCGGTGAGACCGATGCCGCTCGCCGCGACGAGGCCCGCGCCGTGGCGTCACTGCTCGCCGGGATGCGCGGCGAGGACGCTGGGCGTTGGGTGGTGCAGGATCGGAACACCGACGGGTCTCCCGGTGGCGATCCGGCGAGTGCGACGGGCGAGGAGCGGCTGCGCCCGCCGCGCTGGGGTGACATCGCAGTCCTCTACCGCGCGACGACGGGTCTGGAGACGCTCGAGGACGCGCTGCGCGACGCCGGTGTGCCCTATCGCGTGGAGGGCGGCGCCACGTACTTCGCGCGTCGCGAGGTCGACGACGCGCTTGTCTGCCTGCGGGCGGTCAACGACCCCAGCGACGGGCCCGCGGTGTACGGCGCCCTGCACTCGACCCTCTTCGGCTTCAGCGACGACGAGCTCGTGGCGTTCGGCTCCGCGGGCGGACGCTTCGATTTCTTCTTCGAGGAGCAGCCGGAGGGCCACGAGGCCGTCGGCGCCGCCCTCGCCACGCTTCGTCGCCTGCACGAGCGGCGCGGCGAGAAGCAGCCGCACGAGTCGGCCGAGGAGCTCCTGCGGCTGGCGCATGCCTCGGAGTTCCTCGCGGCGACCGGCCCGGGCGCGGTGCAGGCGATGGCCAATCTCGAGCAGCTGATCGATCGAGCGCGGGCGTTCTCCGGCGCCGGAGGGGGAGGCCTGGGCTCGTTCCTCGAGTGGGCCGCCGGCGCCGGCGCCGGCGGTGGCGAGCAGGAGTCGCAGGTCGACGACGAAGGCGACGTCGTCCATCTGCTCACGATCCACAAGGCCAAGGGGCTGGAGTACCCGATCGTCGTGGTGGTCGGCGGGGCGCTGGGCGGCTACGGCGGAGGAGGCGAGCCTATCGTCGACCGCGCCTCTCGCCGTGTCGCCATCAAGCTCAAGACGGCGCTGCCGGGAGCTCCGGACCGCGATCTGGAGCCGCACTCGTACCGCGTTCTGAAGGAGCGAGAGAAACGCATGGCCGAGAGTGAAGCGCGCAGGTTGCTGTACGTGGCCACCACGCGGGCACGCGACCGGCTGGTCGTGAGCGTGTTCGGGGCGCTTGCGAACAAGGACGGGACCGCGAAGAGCGTCATGCTCGGTCCTGTCGCGGCTTCGTTGCCGGAGGCCGCCCAGGTCGGCGAGGCTTGTGAGGACGGCGGGGTGCTCGTCCTGCCTCCGGGAGAGATGCCGTCGCGCGAGGCATCCGATGCCCAAGGGGATGCGCGCGAGATGATCGCGGGGCGCGTTGCCTGGCGGGAGGCGCGGGAGACGCTGCTCGCAGAGGCGAGCAGCCCCGCCCGCGCCACCAGCCCCAGCGGCCTCGAGCACGTCGACGAGGAGGTCCGCAGCGGCGGGCCGGGCGCGCCGCCGGGGCGGGCCGGGGCGCTGGCGCTCGGGTCGGCCGTCCACCGCGTCATGGAACTCTGCGATCTGGACGACGAGGCGTCCATCGCGCGTCACGCTGCGGCCGCTGCGAGTGAGGTCGATCGGCCGGACCTCGCCGCCCGTGCCGGCGAACTCGCGCTGGCCTGCTGGCGATCGGATCCTGTGCGCCGGGCGGCGGCGGTCGCGGCGGCGGACCCCGAGGCCGTCCACCGTGAACTGCCCGTGGGCGTGTTCGTGGACGGCGTCGTCGTGAGCGGCGCCGTCGATCTGCTCTATCGCGACGGCGGGGAGTGGGTCGTCGTCGACTACAAGACCGACCGCGCCGCCGATGCGGAGGTGCTTCTCGACCGCTATCGCCCACAGGGAGCTGTGTATGCGGTCGCCGTCGAGGCCGCCACCGGCGGCGTCGTCGGCGAGGTCGTCTTCATCGCCGCCGCCGCCGACGGTCTCGTCGTCCGCATCCCCGTGGACGACCGACTGCGTGCCCTCGCGCGCAGGGAGGTGGGCGCGGCGGCCGGCGACGGCCGCGCCGTCTGCCCAGACGAGCTCGCACCCGACTGAGACGGACGGTACGCTGCGGGCGTTGCTCAGCGATGAAAGGCCGGGACGACACCATGGATCACGTCTTCGTCGAGTCCGGGAGACTGCTGCTCAGGTGTGTGAGCGAGCGAGATCGTGGAGTCCTTGAACGACTCGGCTTCGAGTGCCTCGGCCGGCGGTACCACGAGTACGACGACCTCCCGGGGTTCGAGGTACAGGCGTTCTGGGGGCTGACGCGAGCCGCGCGGCGGCGGGAGTCTTCGTGACGCCGCCGTGAGCGCTGCTCGTGGGCTGCGTCCGCGTTCACGGTTGACCCTCGTGCCGCCGCCGCATACGCTGTGGCCAGCCGCCCGGCGCCCGCCGGCGGCGCACATGGCGACCAAGGGAGGCGACGATGGGCAAGGAGCTCTCCATCCTCGCGCACGACACGGTCGACCAGCCTCCACCAGCCACTCGCATCTGAGCGCCTGAGGCGCGCCTCACGGCGCGCTCGAGCAGGCGCCTTCCCGCTCGCGATCAGGCGGGCTCTCACCACGCCAGCGCGGCGCTCGCGCACCCGTGACGCCCCGTCTCCACCATGGTAGAGTCGCGTCGAGCACTGCATAAAGCGTATACATCCGTGAAAATCCGCTCGATGAGGAGCAGACATGATCAAAGTAGCTGAGTGGGGCACCGGCATGATGGGCCAGGGCCTCTTGGGGTACATCCTCGATCGCCCGAAAGATATCGACCTCTGCGGCGTCATCGTCACCAATCCCGCCAAGGAGGGGAAGACGGTCGGCGAGCTGCTTGGCCGCCCGTGTGACGTCAAGATGACCACCGACTTCGAGGCCGTGCTCGCGCAGAGGCCCGACGTGGTCTGCATCAACACGCAGAGCAACCTGGACGAGATCGAGCCGCAGATCGTGCCCGCCGTGAAGGCCGGCTGTAACGTCGTCTGCATCGCCGAGAAGCTGGCCTACCCGTGGGCCAGCGACCCCGCGCGCGCTGAGATGTTCGACAAGCTTGCCAAAGAGAACGACGTCACCATCCTCGGCACCGGTATCAACCCCGGGTTCGTGCTCGACGCCCTCATCGTCATGTGGAGCAGCATCTGCCTGCGCGTCGACTCCATCGAGGCGTCGCGCGTCAACGACCTCTCGCCGTTCGGTCCCACCGTCATGGTCGGCCAGGGCGTGGGCACCACCGTCGAGCAGTTCGAGAAGGGCGTTGCCGACGGTACCATCGTCGGTCACATCGGCTTTCCCGAGAGCATCATGCTCATCGCCAAGGCGATGGGCTGGGACATCGACGAGATCGTCGAGACCCGTGAGCCCATCGTCACCGAGGTCGAGCGCTCCACTTCGTGCGTGCATGTGGCCGCCGGCGACGTGGCCGGCTGCAAGCAGATCGGCAAGGGCTACAGCAAGGGCGAGCTCAAGATCCACCTGATCCACCCGCAGCAGATCCACCCGCAGATGGCCGACCAGGGCACCGGCGACTACATCAAGATCGTCGGAGACCCCAACGTGAACATGGCCAACACGCCCGAGATCCCGGGCGGCAAGGGCACGTACGCGAGTGCCGGGAACTACATCCCGCTGCTGCCCGGCGCTCCGGCCGGCATGCAGACCGTCGTCGACCTGCCGATCCCGCGCTACTGGGCTCCCACCGTCTGAGAGGGGTGACCGCGTTGACCGACGCCACGCACTGCAAGGCCGGCGACTGGGTCGAGGTGGAGCGCGTGCTTCTCGAGCCGGCGGACCGGTCGAAGAATCTACCCCCGGAAACGGCTGAGAAGCCGCTCAGGATGTGGATCAAGGGCTTCGCCCAGGCCGAAGGCTCGGTGGGCGAAGCCATGACCATCGAGACCATGACCGGGCGCCTGGTCGAGGGCACGCTCTCGGCCGTCAACCCGGGCTATTTCCACACCTTCGGCAACCCCATACCGGAGCTCGTGCACGTGGGCGCGGACCTGCGCGCCCGGCTCGCCGACTATCACGCCGCCGAGGGTGCGGACGCGGGCGATCCGCCCGGCGCGTCCGCCGAAGGGGGTGAGCGCTGATGGCCACGAAGTTCGACGCCATCATGGCGCGTCGTGGCGAGATCATGCGCAAGGCGCTCGGCATGGACTACGACCGGTTCGAGCAGAGCCCCATCGCCTTCGACTACGAAGGCATGATGGCGGCGCACGGCTACAGCCTCGACGACATCGTCGCGATCCAGACCAAGGCAGGCGTGGGCAACACACCGCTGCTAGAGCTGAAGAACCTGACCGACGTGGTCAGGTCGATGAGCGCGCCGGGCAAGGGCGCCCGCATCTTCGTCAAGGACGAGGCCGCCAACATGGCCGGCGCCTTCAAGGACCGTCGCGCCAGCGTGAGCATCCACGTCGCCAAGGAGAAGGGGTACGAGGGCGTCATCGCCGCCACGTCGGGCAACTACGGCGCCGCCGTCAGCAGTCAGGCGGCGCGTTACGGCCTCAAGTGCATCATCGTCCAGGAGACCTTCGACAGCCGGCACATCGGACAGCCGGAGATCGTCGAGAAGAGCCGCATCTGCGAGGCGTTCGGCGCGGAAGTGCTCCAGCTGACGGTCGGCCCCGAGCTGTTCTTCCACATGGTGGAGCTTCTCGACGTCACCGGCTACTTCGCCGCCTCCCTCTACAGTTCGTTCGGCGTCAGCGGCATCGAGACCCTGGGCCTCGAGATCGCCGAGGAGATGACGGCGCTCACCGGCGCCCCGCCGACGCACTGCGTGATCACCCACGCCGGCGGCGGCAACACCACCGGCACGGCCCGCGGCCTCAAGCGGGCCGGAGCTGCCGACACGCAGATCATCAGCGCGTCGGTCGACCTCAGCGGCCTGCACATGGCCAGCGACGACGACTTCAACCGCAAGAGCTTCACCACCGGGCACACCGGCTTCGGCGTGCCGTTCGCCACCTGGCCCGACCGCGCCGACGTGCCGCGCAACGCGGCCCGCTCGCTGCGCTACATCGACCGCTACCTGACGGTGACGCAGGGCGAGGTCTTCTACATCACCGAGGCGATGAGCAAGATCGAGGGGCTGGAGCGCGGCCCGGCGGGCAACACCGCCATGACGGCGGCGGTGAGCCTGGCCCGCGACCTCCCGCGTGACGACACGGTCGTCGTGCAGGAGACCGAGTACACCGGCGCAGGCAAGCACCACTGGGCGCAGCTCAACTTCGCCAGGGAGATGGGCGTCGAGGTGCGCAGCGGCGACCCGGCGGAGAACGCCCCGGGCAAGGTCATCGTCATCCCCGAGCGCCCAGAGCAGATCAGGGCGAAGGACTTCGACGTCGCCCGCATGCGCAAGAGCTATGTGCGCAACGCGCTGAAGCAGGCGCCGGGGGGCTACGTGCCGACCGCGGACGACATCGCCTTCCTGGCGGCCGACACGAACTCGGACGCGGCCGCCGTCGAGGCGATCATCGCCGAGCTCAAGGAGGCATGAGATGGCCCGCGAAGACACGTATCTGCAGATCCGTGGGCCCCTCGCCAAGCTCACCGACGAGGAGCTCGAGGTGCGCTTCTGGGAGCTCGCGCAACGGGTCGTCGACCCGATGGTCGAGCTCGCCCGCACGCACACCTCGCCGAGCATCGAGCGCTCGGTGCTCATGCGCATGGGTGTCGACTCGCCGACCTGCATGGCTGTGGTCGGCGAGTGCGAGAAGCGCGGCCTGCTGGGGCACGGCGCCGGGCACGTGGTGCTGCACTGCGCCACCACGTGGGACTGCGCCATGCCGGAGGCCGCGCGCAGACTGGCCGCCGGCGAAGGCTGGGACCTCGCCGAGCAGAAGTGGGGAGGGGCGCGATGACTGACAGGGATCCGCGCCCCGGCATGCCGCCCCTCGACCCCGACGAGAAGCTCGATGTCGGCGTCCTGCTCGAGGACCTCGAGCACTACCGCCCGCGGCGCAAGGGCTGGCACTGGCGCGAGCAGGTGCCGGACCAGAAGCTGCACAAGTTCGTCTACAAGGAGACGTCGAAGGGCCTCGAGCGCAGCATCCCGCTGCCGGCGGCCCACTACTTCGGCGACATCGACCCGCAGCCTGACTGCGTGGTGACCACCGAGATCGCCTCCGGGCGCTTCGAGGACGACATCCGTCGCATGCGCATGGCGGCCTGGCACGGGGCGGACCACATGATGGTCATCCGCACCGCCGGGCAGAGCCACATGGACGGGCTCCTCGAAGGTACGCCTGAGGGCGTCGGTGGCATCGCCGTCACGCGCAAGCAGGTGCGCGCCACGCGCAAGGCGCTCGACCTCATCGAGGACGAGGTGGGCCGGCCGATCAACTTCCACAGCTACGTGAGCGGCGTGGCCGGTCCCGAGATGGCCGTCATGTTCGCCGAGGAGGGCGTCAACGGGGCCCACCAGGACCCGCAGTACAACGTCCTCTACCGCAACATCAACATGTATCGCAGCTTCGTCGATGCGGCGGTGGCCAAGCACGTCATGGCCAGCGTGCGCATGGCCCAGATCGACGGCGCGCACAATGCCAACGCCACCGCCGTCGAGGCCTGGAACGTGATGCCCGAGCTGCTCGTGCAGCACGCCATCAACTCGGCGTACTCGGTCTCGGTCGGGATGCCCAAGGAAGACATCTGCCTGAGCACGGTCCCGCCCGACGCCGCGCCGGCGCCCTGCATGCGCATGGACCTGCCGTATGCCGTCGCCCTGCGCGACTTCTTCGGCGACTACAAGATGCGCGCCCAGGAAAATACGCGGTACATGGAGGCGGACGGGCGTGACGCCACCGTCAGCCACGTGATGAACCTCGTGATCAGCCGCCTCACCAGCGCCGACATCCAGAGCACCATCACCCCCGACGAGGGCCGCAACGTGCCCTGGCACTACAACACCGTGGCGGCCGTCAACACCGCCAAGCAGAGCCTCGTGGGCATGGACGGCATGCGCGAGATGGTCAAGCTCGATCGC
>Ga0172370_10001564_pt1 | contig 34556 bp, 33 predicted proteins | sample LakKiv5m_FD_114538 | JGI IMG/M metagenome (GOLD analysis project Ga0172370, IMG submission 114538) | Freshwater microbial communities from Kabuno Bay, South-Kivu, Congo - kab_022012_11.5m | ecosystem: Environmental > Aquatic > Freshwater > Lake | place: Democratic Republic of the Congo...
ATCACTCCGCCAAATCTTCCCGGAATGATTCCAATGTCAACATCCGGCAACTCCCTTCCAGCTTGCGCCCATGTTTCTGGAGAAAAACCGTCGCTAATTAATAATCGGGTTGTCTCTGGTGTTAACATTCTTTGCTGCCTATAATTTAATCTTTCAGTCATATGGAAAGCTATTATACTCCGTACCTCAGAAAAAATAATAGAATGGTAAAGGTTTTCTCTCCTGAAATTTTCCTGTAAAATATATTTATTAATATTTCATCAGCCTATGGAAAAAAATCAAAGTTCAATTAGTCAACCATCGTCTTTACCATCAATTAAACAACTGTTTATTGAGTCGTGGGAAACCTGTGTTAAAAGTATTCTTAACCTTTTTTTAATTAATCTCGGAACGATATTTTTTTCAATTCTATTATTAATTATTGGTGGAATAATCTTTTTTATCAGCGGACTGGGCCAGGAAGTGATCAATACTTTTCAAACTCTTTCTTCACAACAAAACAATTTGTTAAATTTTTGGTTATTTGGAAAATTGTCCGTTTGGATAATTTTATATTCAATTTTTTTTATGCTTGTGGGGATGATTTCTAGTATTGTCAGCGTTTTAACTATTTTTAAATATCAAGAAGGTCTCTCTCTCAACACACTATTAAAACAGAGTTTTAAATATCTTATCCCTTCAATCGTCGTGGGTTTTTTGCATTGTTTTATTGTTTTTGGGGGGTTCTGGGTCTTTATTGTTCCGGGAATAATTTTCTCCATTTTCTTGTGGTATGCGTGGTATGAGGTTGTCATCAGTGAAAAACATGGAATCAACGCTTTAAAAAATAGTGTACAGATAGTTCATCAACATTTTGGGGAAATCTTCGTCCGCGCCATCCTACCCGCCTTAATCTTTTTACTTGTTGCTTGGATAATTGCTTTTCTTCAATCAAAGGTCCCTTCTCTTAAATTCTATCTTTCAATCCCTTCATTTTTATTGAACGCCGTCTATGGTTGGTTTGGTTTTGCCTACTCAATCACCCTTTATAAGCAAGCAAGAAAAGTCACCGACTTTAATCGTGAAAGCAGTCTTACCATATTCTGGATTACAGCTATTATCGGTTGGTTAATTTTTATTTTGATCGCTATCGGTAGTTTCGGTTTGTTTAAAAAAGCATTTCCGGGTACTTTTGCCGATATTATAAAACAGGAACTGCAAAAAGATAATAAAACCAGTGAAAACAACATTTTGTCTTATGCGCCTTCATCTTGCGGCCTATCTATTCCTGTTCCGAAAACAACCGATACAAATCAAGAGAAAACCCGGAGGTGGATGTTTGAGGAACTTCCATTAACAACAGACGCATTTAAAATATTGGATAAAGATGTCTTTCCGGTAAAAAACGTGCTTGGATCTTTTATCAGCTACAAAGACGGTCCTTTTCTTCAGAGTTTGGTAAATATTCCTCTCAGCGACCCTGGAGTAAAAATATACTGTGTTGATAACGACAAGGGATTAAGTCTTGAAGAATATAGATCACTTGCCTTGACTAATAAAAATTTTAAAGTCACGGCCGAAAAAAATGTTCAGTGGGGCGAGGTTGAGTTGGTTCCGGTTTGGCTTGAAGGAAAATCCGATGGCCAAAATATTAAAGAACCGGCATATCTGGGAACCAGTAAGGATGAGTCGCGACTTCTTTATATCGTTCTCTGGGGTACAAAAAAAGGAGATAAATTTGCCAAAACCATCGATAGTGATCAAACCCTTATCATAAAAAATTTGAAGTATCGCAAGGCAAAAGGAAAGGTTGTTGACATAAAACCCAGCGCTAATCAAAGTGGTTCAACAAATAATTCCAACTCGTCTTATTCTGGCCCAAGTTGTACAAAATTTACCATCCGCGAGGGAGAGTTTGCCAGCGATAAATGCTACAGTCAAAAAGATCATGATGATTTAACTTATTACATTGAAAGATTTAACAGCGCTACATTTTCTTATAACGGCGCAATTGCTTCTATGAGAATCACCTGTAGCGGAAGCGACTTTTTTAAAGACTCGTGCGACCAGGATACAAAACAAAAAACTCAAGCCGAACAGGATATCAATAATTATCGCGGAATAATAAACGGAATTATCGCTAAGGGAAAATGATGTTCCGTATCTGTTAAAATTATTGACATGCAGATTGTTGCTGATCTTCATATCCATTCCAAATATTCACGCGCCGTGTCGCAGAAAATGGATCTGGTGGAAATCGCCGGCTGGGCGGTCAAAAAAGGAATTTCTCTGGTCGCCATACCCGACTGGACCCACCCCTTGTTTTTCCGGGAAATAAAACAGGGTTTGACTGAAGTCTCTCCGGGAATTTTTTCATTAATAAAAGCTGATAATCCGGAGTTAAAAAAAATCAGGTTTATTTTTGCCACCGAGATCTCGAGCATCTATACCCAGGGAGGAAAAATGCGTCGGATACATAATCTTATTTTTTCGCCCAGTGTTTCTACTGCCGAAAAAATCATTACGAAGTTTAAAAATCATGGATTTAACCTTATGTCGGACGGCCGACCGATCATCGGACTATCGGCCAAGGGATTATTGGAACTGATTTTGACCGTTGATCAAAACTGTTTACTTGTTCCTTGTCATTGTCTACCCCCTAAAGAATTGATTGAAACAAAAAACGGACTAAAAGAAATTGGAAAAATAACCTTAAAAGATTATGTTCTATCTCATACCGGCGAATATAGGAAAGTTGAACAAGTTTTTAAAAGAAAAACTCACGAGAATCTATATACAATCACCCCGTGGTATTATTCCCAAGGCATTCAAACAACCGGAGAACATCCGTATCTAGCGATAAAAACAATTAAAAAATGTCCATCAGACGGGAATACTTGCCTTCATTTTGGCGCACATCCGAAAAGATGCTCTAAAAAAACATATGAAAACTATAAAAAAGAATGGATCCCAGCTAATAAATTAGAAAAAAAAGATTTTATTTGTTTTCCAATAATCAGTAAAACTATTAATAAAGAATTCATTAATTACAATGATTTAAAAATTAAGATAGACGATAGGTTTTGTCTTTTGATCGGTTATTATCTCGCTGAAGGATGCGTCGACAATAAATGGGGAATAACCTACACATTTTCATCAAATGAAAAAAAGTATGTGAATGATGTCATTAAATTAATGAAAGATGTCTTTGGAATTACTCACTCAAGGGTGTACAAAAGAAAGGATGTAAATAGTATAGAAATAATGTTTTACTCAAAAAAAACTGTTCAATTTATTATTGATAATTTTTATGTTGGAAAAATAAGAAGAGCGCCTTATAAAACAATTCCTAACTGGATGATCTACTTACCGATTCAAAAACAAAAACAATTATTAATCGGCTGGTTCCGGGGAGACAGCGGGTATACTTCCTCAAAAAATCTTGTATCGGCAATAAATAAAATCTGTTTAAGAATGGGTATCGTTCCTTATATTTCGGTAAATTCAAAAGAATCATTTAATACACAAACTTCACATTATTTTAAAGGAAGAAAAATCATCTCTAATTACGACAACTATCAAATTAAATTGTCTTTTATAAAAAACCCTCTTAGTCTTAATAAAGAAAAAGAATTTAAACGGTTTAAAACAAAAATTGCCCGTCGACATGGTTATATGGATGATAATTATCTATATCTTCCTGTCCGCAAAATACAAATAAACAAATATGTTGGAGATGTTTATAATCTTGAGGTTGAAAAAGATCATTCTTACGTCACCTGGGTTTCCGCCGTTCATAATTGTTGGACCCCTTGGTTTTCGTTATATGGTTCAAAATCCGGCTTTGACTCGATCGAAGAATGTTTTGGGGAGCTATCCAATAATATTTATGCGGTTGAAACGGGTCTTTCAAGTGACCCGATCATGAACTGGCAAATTAAGGATCTTGATAACCGGTCAATCGTTTCTTCTTCTGACGCCCATTCCGGACCCAAGATCGGCCGAGAAGCAACGGTCTTTATCCCAACAATGAAGCAATGTAACAATGAAGCAATTGATTTTTCCTATAAAGATATCACTGACGCCATCAAACAAAAATCTGATAGGAAGTTGAAGATCGGTTATACAATCGAGTTTTTTCCGGAAGAAGGGAAATATCACTGGTCCGGCCACCGCAGTTGCAATGTCCGTTATACCCCCCGCGAAGTAAAAGAAAAAGGGACCATCTGTCCTAAATGCGGAAAGCCATTAACAATCGGTGTGGAAAACCGGGTGGTTGATCTGTCTGAAAAAATATTGGATAAAAAAGACTTGTTGTTTTTAGAAAACAAGGCCGGATTAACTTTTGTTTATGATAAAGAAAAAAAACGCGTTCCTTTTGTCTCTCTTATCCCGTTAATTGAGATTTTGACGGAAACGAACAACGGCTCACCGACCAAGGCCTTAATGGAATATGAAAAACTGACAACGGAATTCGCTTCCGAGTTTGATATCTTGCTCAAAAAACCCTTGGAAGAAATTGGAGCTGCTGCCGGGAAAAAACTGCGTACCGCTGTAGAAATCATCAGAAAACGCCAGGTTTTTGTCGACCCGGGGTATGACGGAGTATTCGGTGCGGTTAAAATATTTGGCAACGATAATCAGCCGGGTGAAAAAAAATCAGATGAAGAAAAACAGCCAACATTGTTTTAATCAATGTAACAATGAAACAATTTAACAATATTCTGTTGCTTTTGTTTATTTTCTTTTTGCCCACCCAGCTTGGGAAACATTTCTTTTTTGATTTTTCCTATCTGTCCGGTGTGCGCGTCGACTATCTCGCTCCCACTCTTTATTTAACCGATATTATTTTTTTTGTTTTATTAATAATTAATTACAAAATTGTTTTTAATGTAATAAAAAAAAATAAATTTATTTTCTTTTTGGCTTTGTTATTGATTAACTTATTCACTTCCCAATCGCGGATAATTTCTCTTTACCAATCTGTCCGCCTAATCGAATTAGTTTGTTTGTTTTTTATTATTAAAAAAAACGCGCTACCATCAAAAAATGTTTTATTTACGGTTTTATTTTCAGGATTAACGCAACTTCTGCTGGCAATTATTCAATTAATCAATAAGCATTCTGTCCAGGGAGCATTCTATTTCTTGGGTGAGCGCTATTTTTCCCTGTCGACGCCGGGGATTGCCAAGGCCGCGCTATCAGGAGTTGAGTTTTTGCGGCCCTATGGAACTTTTTCTCATCCCAACTCAATGGCCGGATTTTATCTTCTATTATATTTCTTTGTTTTAACCAATAAAAAATTCAGCAAATTTTTTTTCCTGAAAAATCTTTTTTTATTAGTTGCGACCGTTTTAATTTTTATCTCTTTTTCCAAAACCGCCATTATTGTTTTTATAATACTCAATGTGCCTTTTTTATTACTTAATAACAAACGGTGGTGCCGGCCCTGTCTCATCGCCAGAGGATTAATCTATCTGGTAACCGGATCGCTGTTTCTAATGGTCCAAACCGATCCATTGACTCTCCAAAAAAGACAAACTCTACTAAAAAATGCTTTTTCGGTTATCCGGCATTATCCGGTTTTCGGCACCGGATACGGTAGTTATCTGGTCGCACAAAACACAATCGTCGCTCAATCATTTAATCTGATGAACCAACCGGTGCATAATATTTTCCTGCTGTTTTTCGCCGAATGGGGTTTGGTTGGATTTGGATTAATTTATTTGATTTTTCCCTGGGTAAAAAATATCTCTAAAAAAAACGCCTTATTATTCTTGGTAATTATTATTACCGGGTTATTGGATCATTACTGGCTGACTTTAAATCAAAACTTTCTGCTGCTGGCGTTTGTATTTGGAAGTTTATAGTTTTCCCAGCTGGATTTTAATTTCTTGGTTGAGCTTTAATATCTCTTCCATCGCTTTTATCTGGGTAGAAGGAGTTGTTTTTAATAACTCATTTGCCAGTTCACGATGTTTGGCGTTACTGACTCTAACTGTTTCGATTAACTCTGATGAGGAGCCAACTCCTTGTTTTTTTGATGTCATTAGCAGATCCGGAATGTTCAAAAAATATTTTTCCGCTTTGGAAAAAGTATTAATCGCCAATTTGTTTTTTCCTTTTTTTGCAAGATACAAAGCCATGTTTACCCGCTTGTCGGAAAACAGTAAATATAAATTGGCTTTTTTAATATAGTCGCGTGTCACCAGGTCCATCAGCTTGTCTCTGATTACCTTAATGAAGTATAAAGGGTGGTCGGGCAATATCCCCGGATACGGCAGAGTATAAACTATTTTTTCCTGGCCGTGTACCAGCCCTTGCTGGGAAAAGTCTAAGAGGTAAAAACTGGTAAATATTCCGACGATGAAAATAAAAATTAAAAACAATGAGGCGATTTTTTTTATCATAAAGCATGACCATTTTACTCTAAATTGCAAAAAAAAACAACCCCGCTGAGCGGGGTTGCGTGTTAGTCTTAAAATGCTTATTATTTAACAGTCCTTTTAAGAGTTTTTCCAGCGGTAAAACCTGGTGTTTTTGTGGCTGGGATTTGAATTTCAGCTCCGGTTTGAGGATTTCTCCCTTTTCGGGCCGCTCTTCGTCTTACCATAAAAGTACCAAAACCTGTCACAACTACTTTCTCTCCTCTTTTTAAAGCATCGGTCATAGTTGAGAAAATGGCGTTAACGGCGTCCTTGGCTGCTTTTGCGGTAAGTCCTGCTTTTTTTGCAACTTGTGCAACTAAATCTGCTTTTGTCATGTTTATATTTCACCCCCTGTCTTTCATGAAGAAAACTGATAACAACAATCTACGAGTTACAGAATAGTAACTTTTAAGCCTCTTGTCAATCCATATTTAAACTATCTTATTATAACGATCTATATCAAAATAGGAGCATTAGAGCAGTACAAATCCAAATGAAAAATCACAAATCCACAATTCAATAACAAAATTCCAAATTTAAAACGCTTTGAGCTTTAAAATTTGAATTTGAATTGACATTTGTTATTTGTGATTTGAGTTTTTAAATCTTTGTCGTTGCTTCGGTTCTGAATTCCCTGATGATTGTCACTTTTATCTGTCCGGGAAAAACCTCAAATTTTTTTTCGAGTTCTTCACGGATCTTCTCCGCCAAAATAGTCGCTTCGTCATCGGAAATTTCTTCCGGTTTGACAATTACCCGTAGCTCTCGTCCGGCCTGAAGTGCAAAAGCATCACGGACGCCCTTTTTGGTTTTGGCCACATCCTCAATTGTTTTAATTCTTTTTAAATATTCCTCAAAATCTTCGTGACGGGCACCCGGCCGTCCTCCGGAAACAGCGTCGGAAATATAAACGATAATCGATTCGACCGAAGTAAACGGCGTATCTTCGTGATGTGCCGCAACGCAGTCAATCACTTTCTGCGGGAAACGATATTTTTTTAATAGTTCCACTCCCAGATCAATGTGTGATCCTTCTTTTTCCGTGATTACTTTTCCAATGTCGTGGAGCAGACAACCCAGCTTTACGATATTAACGTCTGCTTTCAGCTCGTGAGCAAGTGCTACGCCGATTTTAGTTTCTTCCAGCGTGTGTACGATCATATTCTGTCCATAAGAATAGCGGTATTTGAAACGGCCCAAAAGTTTAATAATCTCTGTCGGCAGATTGTATACGCTTACCTTATGCGCCAATTCTTCACCGGCGCGGAAAATCGCCTTGTCCACTTCTTCCCTGGTTTTTCTGACGATTTCTTCAATTCTTTCCGGTTGAATCCGGCCGTCTTTGATTAACCGTTCCAGAGAAATTTTCGCCACTTCCCGGCGCATGGCGTCAAATGAAGACAATCTGATTACCCGCTCTTCTTCCAGGTCGACATCAACACCGGTCACCAACTCAAAAGCGCGGATATTCCGGCCGTCTTTGCCGATGATCCTTCCCTTATAATCTTCGTTCGGTAAGCTTATCGTCGAGAGGGTAAACTCCGCCACATAGTCAACCGCCCCATAACGCATGGATTCGGCGAGAATTTGTTTTGCCAACTCATCGGTTTTTTGTTTAATTTCTTCCTGGGCTTGTTTGATTTTTTTTGCCACTTCGGCCTTGAGTTTTTCTTCCCAGCCGGAAAGCATTAGGCTTTTTGCTTGTTCCTTAGACATGGCTGCGGCTTTTTCCAGTTTCACCAGTATTGTTTCCCTTTTTTCCTCCAGGTCTTTTTGCAGTCCGCGGACGCTGTTTTTTTCCTGATCGAGTCTCTGCCTTTCTTTATTTAATTCCAGATCTTTATCATCAAGCTGTTGTTCTCTTTTTGCCAGTTTTCTTTCGGCGTCAATCGCCTTGGCCAGATCCACTTTGGCCTCATTAATTACTGATCTTGCTTCCCGCTCGGCTTCCTGTTTTATTTTCAGCGCTTCCTCCTGGGCTTTTAATGTTAGTTCTTTAACGTGATGTTTTACCCGTTCTTTTTCTTCTTCGAATTGTTTTTTCGGCTGAAACAGTTTTTTAAAAAAATTCTGAAACATATTGTTTATTGAGAGCCTGAAGCAGTTTTATATCAAAAATTAAATTGCATTAAGCAAAAAAGAGATACGGGATTCAAAATGATGGGTAGCAATTAAAGATTTTTTAGATGTCATTTTGATATTAAATATTTAATTTTTGATATTTTTACTTCGTTCAGGCAATTATTAATGTCAATATTTTACTCCATCACTGAAAAATTCGCAAATGAGGATCTTTAACTGCTGGCACTGGTATAGTAATGGAGCGCGTACTGCCAGAACTTTCTTGATAACCAAAAAAACAATAAAGACAAAAATACCAGTAATCCGACATCGCCGCTTAGAACTTTGTTGAAAAAAACCTTGGTTGGAATCGCAATTGTTAAAGTAAAGGGAATTAAAAAAAGCAGGACAAAATTTTTAAAACCATAGATCATTTCCGGAGGAAAGCGGGAAACTCCTGTCAGATTGTAAAGCAGGTCAATCAGGTTAGACAACCGGGGAAACCAAATAATCAGTGTGGAAACGACAAACCAGATAGAATACAGCAGTATTACCCCAAAAGCCGATAAAAAAAAGAATCCCAAAACATTTATTAACGTAATCGAGACGTGCATCTTTGCCAACAGATAGAACAGAACAATCAGGTTGAAAAACGTCCGCGTGAGACTGGAATAATTAATTATCCAAAAACTGATTAAAAATTGCGAGTCAACCGGTTTAATCAAAATTGTATCCAACTCGCCTCGGTCAATTACCATGGAAAAGCGGTCAAAGTTGCGTGAAAAAAAACAGTGAAAAAAACCGATAACAATATTGTAAACCACCGCAATCAGGATCATTTCTTCCCTGGTCCAGCCAAAAGCCGATTTGATTTTTGAGGTAAGCAATAATACCCAAACAATCTGGAAAAACCCCCAAGTTAATGAAGAAAATGCATCAACGATAAAACTCGACCGATAGATCAGCAATAATGAAAAGTTCAGTTTTAGAATTTTTTTAAGAATATTAAAATATTGTTTCATATTATTGACCGATGGCGGTAAAAGTTTTAATTCCCTGTTTCCACTCGAAGCGGTTGATAACAATAAATATCGTCAGCCAGATGAGCTGTCCAACAATAATTTTTTTTAGCTCCACTATCGCCAAACCTCCCTGAAAAATTTTGACCGGAAAATAAATCATGTAGGAAAACGGGAGAAAATAGGCAATAGTTTTTAACTGCGCCGGAAACATGTCAATTGGAATAATAAATCCGGCAAAAATTATTGATATGATTTCCATCAGTTGGGTAATTCCTCTGATTTGTTTAAACCAGAAAGCCAGCATACCAAGACACATTTTGTAGGTAAACGACATAAAAAAAGCAAGCACTGCGGCAATTATGCCAATTTCAATCGTTAACCACCCGGGATGAATTTCAATAATATTTTTGAATAGAATATTAATGATAACCAAAGCGATTATTCCATAAAATCCCTGTAACACCCTGTAGGGAATTTCTTCAATAAACTTAATCCAATAATAGGGAAAGGGTTTTATTAAATACCTTACCAGGTCGCCTTGCCTAATATCATAATCGGCAACATCTTCTTCAATGTGTGAGGAAAGCAGGGCGCTGGCAACTATTAACAGTAGATAATAACTATTGATGTTCTGCCTGTTGCTGACGGGGATTCCCGCCCAAAAAATAAGAATAATTAACGGATTAACCATTGAAGTGAAGAACCAAACCAGCGATCTTAGCCGGTGTTCAATAATGCTTTCAAAATGGAGCAGGATTATTTTAAAGTAACGCATATTTAGATCTTTTTCTGGGAAAAAATATAGCGGATAATCGTCTCGATCTCCGGATCCTCAATATTCAAATCTTCAACCGGATATTTTTCCAGCACCTTAGCGGCAATCATCCGCGACTGGCTGATTGGAACGGTAAGCTTTACTTTTAAAGGAACATATTCTTTTATTTGACCAAGCTCTGTCAAACGTTCTTTTTCCACCGGTTTGTTAAAAGTAATCGTCAAGATTTTATTAATCGCATATTTTTTTATAATTTCCGGCAGACTGCCGTCATAAATAATTTTTCCGTAGTCAATAATAATAATTCTTTTGCACAGCTCTTCGACATCGCCCATATAATGGCTTGTTAAAATAATTGTTGCCTGATATTTGCGGTTATATTCCTTAATAAACTTTCTTAGGTTTTTCTGCATGACGACGTCGAGGCCAATCGTCGGCTCATCAAGAAATAAAATCTTCGGCTGGTGGATAAGCGACGCAATCAACTCGCATTTCATCCGCTGACCCAAAGAAAGTTTTCTCACCTGAACATTAACAATGTCTTCGACCTCCAACAACTGTATTAATTCATCAATGGTCGCTTTGTATTTTTTGTCACCGACCTGATAAATTTCTTTGTTTAATAAAAATGTTTCGGTTGCGGGCAAATCCCACCAGAGTTGGTTTTTCTGACCCATCACCAGCGATATCTGGCGCAAAAAATCCGGTTTACGATCAAACGGATTAAAACCCAGTACGGAAACCTCCCCTTTGGTTGGAAATAATAAACCTGAAAGACACTTTAGTGTGGTGGTTTTTCCGGCGCCGTTTGGTCCGATAAAACCGACGAGCTCGCCCTCATCTATATTGAAAGAAATATCGTTGACCGCTTTGGCATCATAATATTTTCGGATAAATAACGACTTGATTGATCCGGCGACACCGGGTTCCTTTTTAAAGACGCGAAAATATTCGGACAGATGGGAAACCTTGATAACCATATTAAATGATTATAGCACTTACTTGGAGCTGTCTATTAAGATAATAATTCTTCTATTGTTCTTCTAATCACCTCATAACTAAATCCTCGGCGCAGTAGAAACTGGCTGGCTTTTTGGAAACGTTTATCAGGTGCAAGATCTTTAAAGCGAGACCAATATTTTTCTAAGGTTTGTTTGGCTAAAAAAAACTCGTCAACCGGATTGTTGTCAAAATAATTATCAATCAAATCTTTATCAATCCCAAATCGCAACAACTCTTGTTTTAAAATATATTTTCCTTTGGGCTTCAGGGTTTTTCTTTGTTCGACAAAAAGAGAAATAAACTGCCGGTCGTCAAGTAGTTTTTGATCGATTAGATAATCGATAACTTTATCGGCCGCGGCTCGCGACCAATGGGTTTTGATGATTTTTTTATAGAGATAATGGCGCATTTCAACCACTGTCCGGGGTCGAAACTTAAGATAAAAATAGGCTTTGTTTAACAAACCCTGAAGATCGTCCTCTATCATAAATTCAAATGACAAAATTCAAACATCAATTCAATATCAAATATCAAAATTCAAAACGTTTTATTATTGGAATTTTGGATTTGAATTGTTAATTTGTTATTTGTAATTTGAATTTCAACATCATTTCTTCTCCATCACTTCTTTCAACAGATGATTTTTTAGTTTCTCGTCTTTCATTAAAGTTTCTTTTACCTGTTCTTTTCCCTGGCCTAATAATTTTTCACCGAACTTGATAAACGATCCGCTTTTGGTTAATACTCCGGCGTTGATGGCGGCATTAATCAATCCTTCTTCCCTGTCAATTCCGTCGGCGGTGATCACAACCTCGGCTTCTTTAAACGGAGGAGCGACTTTGTTTTTGATGACTTTCACTCTTATCCGGGCACCATAAACCATGTTGTTTTTTTTCAGCGTTTCAATTTTTCGCACGTCCATCCTGACCGAAGTATAAAACTTCAGGGCAAGTCCTCCGGGCGTTGTTTCCGGATTGCCAAACATGATCCCGATTTTTAACCGGAGCTGATTAGTAAAAATGACTATGGTCTTTGATTTCGAAACCACACCCGTCAACTTTCTTAGGGCTTGAGACATTAACCGCGCCTGCAACCCCATCTGTGAATCGCCCATCTCACCTTCAATTTCTGAACGGGGAACAAGAGCGGCCACCGAGTCAACAACAATTAAATCAATCCCTCCAGAACGGATCAGCTGCTCGGTAATTTCCAGTGCCTGCTCGCCTGTGTCCGGTTGAGAAACCAAAAGATCTTCCAGTTTTACGCCGATTATTTTTGCCCAAGCCGGATCAAGCGCGTGTTCGGCATCGACAAATGCTGCAATCCCGCCGGCTTTCTGGGCTTCGGCAATCAAAGATAAACAGATCGTTGTTTTTCCGGCTGCTTCCGGACCAAAAATTTCAATGATTCTTCCACGGGGTATTCCACCAACTCCAAGAGCTAAATCAAGCGGCAATATCCCGGTTTTAATTACATCGATCGGCGCGGTCGGTCCGCCTCCCAAACGCATAATCGCACCCCGGCCAAACTGTTTTTGGATCTGCTCAATTGCCAAGGAAATCGCCTGTTTTTTTTCCAAACTTTGATTTTTCATATCAATAAATAGAATTTATAATTATTAATTAACGAATTTCAATCCGTTAATCCGTAATGCGTTAATCGAAGAATAAATAATTTCTTTTAAATTGTCAACGGACTATCCGCTACATTTTAAAATGCATAGATCAAAACAACGGTGATCAATCCCCAAAGAAAAATTGAAAAAATCAATGGTTTGTCGGTGGTAATAATTTTCTCCGGTTGTTCACCTTCGTATCTTTCATATAATAACTGGGCATAGCGGGCAATCCCGTAAACAACCAAAGGAATGGTAATCATCATCCATTTTCTCCCTTCAAATCCGGGAAAAAGTGTCCCAAACGATTTGGTAAGTGGCGTCTCGATCAACGGCGGTTTTTCAAAATAAGTGTAAAACGAATAACCGATAATCGTTAGAGTGGCAAAAGTATAGGTTAAAAAATCCAGGAAATGTTCGTGATAGCGGTAAAGCGACAGTCTCGCTTCTTTTCCGTGCGATACCAACTCGGCGTGACGTTTAACCGCCGCCATGAATAAGGATCCGAAAAAAACCGTCAACACCAACCAGATCGGCAAATGAAATCCGGTCGCCACTTCTCCGGCATATGCCCGGATCATGAAAGAAAAAGAGATCGTAAAAATATCCAAAACTGGAAATCTTTTGAAATATAATGAATAGAAAAAATGGAGAAGGATAAACAATAGACAAAGAAGGAAAAAAGGAATTGAAAAAAATAGGGAAATAACTAAAGAAATCAATGTCAACAAAAAAGTAATAAAACTTGCTTCGGCTAAAGAAATTTTACCCGAGGCAATCGGCCGGTTTTTTTTCACCGGATGTTTTACGTCATACGGATAGTCAATAATATCGTTTAACACATATGATGAAGACGACAGCAGGCAAAAGACGATAAACGCAAATACTGTTTGGGAAAAAAGTACTGGACTAAAAAGATTTCCCGAAAAAACAACCGCTGTAAAAATTACCAAATTTTTTATCCATTGATTAACCCGTAGTGTCCGTAAAATGACAATGATTTTTTCTTTTGTTATCACAAGTTGAATTATACTAAATTCTCGTTTAAGATTTATTATTACAATGCAAAAAAAGTTCTCTACTCTCCCGTATCAAAAAAAAGTCATCAAACCCTGGGGATATGAAATCCATTGGACGCCCTCAGATTTACCATATATGGGAAAAGTTCTTCATATTGCGGCAGGAAAAAGGCTTTCTTTACAGAGACACGACAAAAAACAAGAAACATGGTACGTGATTAACGGAAGAGCAAAGCTCGTTTGGGATAACGAAAAAAACGAGCTTATTGAAACCGAATTGAAATATGGTCAAGGGTATACCTGTCAAATCGGCCAACGACATAGATTGGTCGGTATTACCGATTGTGATGTCATTGAAGTATCAACTCCCGAAATCGGAACAACAGAGCGTTTGGAAGATGATTACAAACGATCGGACGAAACCGAGGAAATTAGAAGACAAAAAAATCGCGGTTGGGTCGCGAAATAACGTTAAAAAACAATCACTTTAGTATAATTTATACCGTTACTAATTATTTCAATTAATTTATGTCTAAAGTCCAACCACCACATAAACCAGCACATTTCAGTCCTGTAGGTTCTCTTGCGGAGGTTAATTTTACATACGTTAAAGATCATATGGCGCCGAGGACTCATGAAAAAATGAAAGACGTTTTACTACATCCTAATGCCGAGGGTCCCGCCATACATTATCACATGATTCGTGGTGCGGGGAATGTTACGATTTGGGAGCCGGGCCTGGTGGGAGATGAATTTATAAAAACCTACGGTCATTATCATGTTGGAAAAATCTCTGAAACTTATAAAATACTTCACGGAGATGGAATTGCAGTATTACAAACTTTGGCAACCGACAAGGATGGAAAGATGATTCCCGATGTTGTAAAGGAAATTAAGGTCATTACAGTTAAGCCGGGAGACGTTATATATATGGCGCCGGGTCTTGGCCATCTTCTTGTTAATACCGGCGTAGATTTCTTCGTAACCGTCGACGATAGTCCTGTTTGGTTCGGTGAAAAACCTAACGAGGCCAGTATGCCGGGACATGCTGATTATAAATTAGTAGAACAAGTGCACGGTTTTGCTTATTATGTGGTTAAGGGACCAGATGGTCAACCGGCTTTAGTTAGAAATAAAAATTATAAAGAAATTCGCTCTCAAGATCTTGGTGGGTTAAGAGTTATTGAAGATTACAAATACGACGACGTGTAATCAATCATTTTTTCTCAAAATATAAAGTCACGGTCGAGGTGATGGTTTGGCTGCCGGGTTCGATGGCAGCAGCACTACTGTCTCCTCCGCCCAATCCCATTGCTGCCGATTTATACAGAGGTTGGATTACATCCGGAGTTGACTCGACAATATTGACAACTTTTCCTAGATTTATTTTTAAGCTTTTCGCCAGTTTTTCCGCTTGCGCCCGTGCGTTTTTTATGGCCGCGTCCCGCGCCTGTTCGCGAAAGTTTTCCGGTTGGTCTAAGGTGAACCTTACTCCCTGGATCTGATTGGCGCCCATCTTGGTTGCCTGTTCGATTATCGAAGACACCAAATCTATTTTTTTTGTTTTGATGGTGATTGTAACGTTACCATTATAACCGGAGATTTTATTGGCGTTTCCTGTGTAATCGTAGTTTGGATAAATCGAGTAATTAGATGTTTTGACATCGTTCTTATCGATCCCCAGTTTTTTCATTGCAGCGATAATGTCGTTGTTGGCTTTATTGATTATCGACTGGGCCTGTTCGACCGTCGTTTCATTGTTGACTGTTATCCCCGCGTCAACATATGCGGTGTCGGGCGTCGCCTCTACCTTCCCCTCGCCTACCACAGCCAACTCTGAAGTCCTTGTTGTATTCACAACGGTTAACGGATAAGAAATGTCAAACGCTTTGATAAAAAATAAAAAAACAAAAATTATCAATCCGGTTAAGAAAATATTTTTGGTGGACATGGTATAAAAAGTTAAAAGTTATAATTTAAAAGTCAAAAACACAACTCAAAAGTAAAAAGCTTTTGAATTTTAACTTATTATAATATACATTATAGTAACTCTGCTACTTCCTTACCCAACTTGACTGCGTAATTAACTCCCCGGTCATAGGGATAAGTCATATCAAGATTGGCAATAAAAAAGTTTTTTACCGGCGTAATCATTTCGGGTTTATTTTTTAGAAATTCCTTATCAAAAATCGGCTGTGCAAATCTTGCTTTAAACAACCAGGAATTAGAAATTAGAAACTGGGAATTAGAAATTTTCTTAATATAAGGAAAAACATAATTAATGATTTCATTTTTATTCAGCGACCAAAGCTTATCATCTTCCGCCACATACCATCCGCAATATAAAATGTTTTTTCCGGCATAATGTTTTTTTTCAACGAAATTGGTTTGCTGAAATAATCCCATAATCGGAATGTTTGGAGCAACAATATTTAACCAGTAGATGTTTTTCAATATCGGCTTCTCTGTTTCTAAAATGAGAGATACCGAATGCAGATATTTGATTTTTTTTAGCCGATCAAGATATTCTGCTGGAAAAACATCTTTACTTATTTCTATTAATGCTGGTGTCGGCAAAGTTGAAATTACCGTATCAAATTCCTGATGGTTAATCACAAATTTCTCCCCTGTTTTGGCAATATTTTTTACTTCACAGTTCGTTAGCACGTTAATTCGTAAGTTCTTTGATTGGTTTTCCAAATGATTGATTAATGCCTGAAATCCCCCTTCCGGGTAACCAAGTTTGGCAGTTCTTTTTTTTATCCGCGCCCAAATAAATGAGGCTAAAATATTTCCCGCATATTTACCGAACTTTTTCCGAAAAAGCTCTTGCCATAGGATTTCCCAGTTTTTTTTGCCCATAAGCCTCGCTAAAAACTGTCCCGCCGTCATTGACTCGAATAACGAAAGCGGGGGAGATAATTTTAAAAAAACCATTACCAAACCTGCGCGTAATTTATCGATTAATCCAAGCAGGGGAAAACGTATTAAATCCACCGGCGAATCCAACGAAAAGATAGAATAATTTTGACTTTTTAATTGTGTTTTTGACTTTTGGGTTATAACTTTTGGATTTGAATAGAGTGATGCTGTCTCCGGTTTTTTAAAAAATATTTTATTAAATCCAATTTCCTTGGCAAAATTTAAAAGATCTGTGTCGTTGGAAAATATATGATGAATAGTTTTTTCCAAATACCAATCCCAGTTGTTTTGTTTAAATCCGCCGGCTAAACCGCCAACCGCCGTTTCTTTTTCAAAAATTGTCACCTGATGGTTTTTTTTTGCTAAATAGTAAGCGGCGGTCAAACCGCTGATACCTCCTCCAAGAACTGCAATTTTCATATTTTTTATTTACCTCAAATTAACCGCAGATTTACCGAATAGATTGTTCTAACAATTAAAACTAAGAGTGTTTTTGTTTTAATAACTCAATCAGGAGTGTTTCTAAAAACAAAGTAACAGGAATTGCCAAAACCACTCCCAGCGCACCACCCACCCGGCCGCCGATAATGAGCGCCATCAATGTAATAATCGGATTTAGACCGGTGACTTTTTTCATTACATAGGGGACAATAAAGTTGTTTTCCAATTGCTGGACGAGAAATGATACGGCCAACGCTGCAAAACCTAAAAACAGCGACTGTGACAAACCGATTAACACGGCCGGAATCGCCGCCAGCGTCGGACCAAGGCTGGGAACAACCTCCAAAAAACCTGCCAGCACTGCCAACGCCAAAACATATTTCATTCCAATTAGGCTTAGTCCGATAAAACTCAAAACCCCAATCACTGCCATTAGAATGATCTCTCCCCAAAACCAGTTGCTCATCCGTTTTTCCGCCTGTGTAAAAATATTGGCAACCGTATTGGCTTTTTTTTCCTCAAAGAATTTAACCAATATATTTTTTATCAGGTCTTCTTCCAGTAAAAAATAAAAACCGAAAAATACCGTAGTGATTGTAAACACCGCGTTGGAAAATATATCTCGCGCAACATTAAATACCTGACTGGTGATCCCGGGTAAATACTGGGTTAATGCACTAATGTTTAGTACTGTTGTCAGTTGGGGAGAGAGCGATTCAAGTATTGATGGAAGGCTCAAAATTAATTGGGCGCTTTCCATAACCAACGGAGGAACGACAAAAACAGAACAGGTAATAATAATTCCTAAAAATAACAGATAGACAACTATCGCTGCTAGTGTTTTTGGTATTTTTCTTTTGGTTAAATAAACGACCATTGGTTTGATGGCGCTCATGATTATGAAAGCGATAAAAAGAGAAAAGAGCAGATCTTTGATCACCCAGAGAAACTTCAAAGAAATAAGGAAGAGAACCGTAAAGATAATCGTCCGGTGGGAAATTTCAATTTTGTTTAGTTTATCCATATGAATAAACTAATTATAACGGATTTCACTCAATTGCAACAGTTTTATCCCTTGGCTAAACTTAATACGTAAACTTTCTTCGCGCCGTTTTTTTTCAGTGTTGCCGCTGCCGCCTCAGCCGTCATACCGCTGGTTAATAAATCGTCGATTAAAACGAATGTGCAATTTATGACGCTGTGTTTTTTCTTAACTGCAAATGCATTGCGGAGGTTTTGCCTTCTCTTTTTTTTTGATTTTATTGAGGCTTGGGGCTTCGTTTCTTTTGTCCTGATCAGTGTATCGGTCGTTAGCAGACTCAAATACCTCTGAAAAAAATTAGCAATAATTAGCGCCTGATTAAAGCCTCTTTCCCGGATTTTTTTCGGGTGCAAAGGAATTGGCTGCAGGAAGATTTTTTCATTTTTTATCACCCTGTTGAAGAAATTGGTCTTTAGTAGCTTCTCTGGCCTTATCGATAAACTCAACTCGTCCCAAACCGCGGTTGCAAGGCGGTATTTAAAGCTTTTGATAATTTTTTTTAATAGGTCGTTGTATCTAAGGATTGCCATAAAGCCGTCAATTCCCAACGGTTTCCTGCACCCCGGATGAGTTAACCCGTACAAGCTTGTTTTTTGACAATATAGGCAGCGGTCTTTGTCGAGATAAACCAGTTTTTTATGGCAACGGTTACAAAAATAGGTTCCAACCATTCCGCAACCAAAACAAAATTTTGGAAAGAAGAAGTCTTTCAGAAATGTTGACACGATAAAATTATACTTTATCCTTGTTCCCCAGTCTCATAAATTCCCAATAATTCACCGGTTCCGTTCAATAAATTTTTTGCATCTTAAGATTTTTACAATTGTAATTTTTTTTCGTGGCTGAAAAAAAACCTGATCCGGTTTTTATATATTATGACCTCTTGAAATCACATAATTAGTGTTATAAATTTTTAGAGGACACCAGATCTATTATGTTTTGTATTTTTTGCAAAAACACTGATACTGAAGTAATTGAGACGCGTCTATCTGAAGATGGGACAACAATTAGAAGAAGGCGGCACTGTCCAGCCTGTCAGCGGCGATTTACGACTTATGAAAGAGTCGAAGAATTGCCGATTTTGGTGATTAAGCGGGATGGCCGGCGGGAAAGGTTTGATCGGGAGAAATTACGCAGGGGACTGATAAAATCCTGTGAAAAGACGACAATCTCTGCCGACCTGATCGAAAAAATAATCGGGGCGATTGAAGCCGAGATCAAACAACAGGGGACGACTGAGGTGGAAAGTACGATGATCGGCAAATTGGTTGCCCAACAATTAAAAAAAATTGATAAAATTGCCTACATCCGTTTCGCGTCAGTGTTTCGCCGGTTTGTCGATGTCGAGGATTTTGAAAAGGAAATTAAAAAATTATAAATAAATAATCAATATATGAAACTGGCTGGCATTGCGGAGAAAGTTTTTCTGGACCGCTATTCACTTAAGGACCAGGCGGGCAAAGCTCTTGAAAAAACTCCGGAGAAGATGTGGCGCCGGGTCGCTAAAGCCGTTGCCTCCATTGAAAAAAAAGATCTTCAAAAAAAACATCAGAAAGATTTTTTCTGGGCCATGAAAGATTTCAAATATGTCCCGGGGGGAAGGATTTTGGCCGGCGCCGGGAGTGGTTTTACCGTTACTTATTATAATTGCTTTGTAATCCCGAGCCCCAAAGACTCACGTGACGGAATTTTGGACACGCTTAAACAGATGGTTGAGGTGATGGCCCACGGCGGAGGAGTCGGAATTAATTTATCATCACTCCGGCCGCGCGGGGCCAGAGTAAAAAAAGTTAATGGCTTTTCTTCCGGTCCGATTAACTGGGCCGAATTATTTTCTGTCGCCACCAAGGACATTATCCAACAGGGAGGATCAAGAAGGGGAGCACTAATGTTAATGCTTTGGGACTGGCATCCGGACATCGAAGAGTTTATCACCGTCAAGCAGGATTTGGCAAAAATTAACGGGGCAAACTTATCGCTTTGCATTTCCGACAAATTTATGGACGCGGTAAAAAAAGACGCTGACTGGCCGTTGGTTTTTCCTGACCTGGATGATCCTGAATATGACGAAAAATGGGATGGGGATATAGAGGTTTGGAAAGCCTTGGGAAAAAAAGTCAAGGTTATGAAAGTTGTCAAAGCCCGAAAAATCTGGGATCTGATTGCGGAGGCCGCCTGGAAAAGTGCCGAGCCGGGAGTGGTTTTTATGGAGCGCTACAACAAATGGCACAATAATTATTATTGGAATCGGATTAACTGCGTCAATCCTTGCGGAGAAGAGGGACTTCCTCCTTGGGGCGTATGTAATTTAGGATCGATTAATCTATCGGCTTTTGTTAAGGGAAACAGTATTGAAAAACCCGGCAAATTCGATTTTAAAACATTGAAAAAAATCGTTGGTGTGGCGGTGCGCTTCCAGGATAACGTCATCGATATGGATCCGTATGTTTTTGAAGGAATAAAAAAAACCCAGCTTTTTGGAGAAAGACGATTGGGACTGGGGACAATGGGTTTGGGAGACACACTGATTAAACTCCACCTGCGTTATGGATCAGATCCCGCATTGAAATTTATTGACAAAGTTTATCGCATTATTCGCGATGAAGCTTATCGTGCCGCTGCAGATATCTCTAAAGAAAAAGGGGCGTTTGCCCGTTTTGACCGGGAAAAATATCTTGCCGGAAAATTTATTCAGCAACTGCCACAGGAAATTAGAGAAAAAATAAAAAAGCAGGGAATAAGAAACTCGCTTTTATTAATGCAGGCGCCAACCGGCTCAACTTCCTTAATGGCCAACACAACATCGGGAATTGAACCGGTGTTTGAGTTTGAATTTGTCCGCCGCGACCGTTTGGGCGAACATGTTTTGCGTCATCACCTGTATGAACGGTGGCTTAAAAAAAATCCAAAGGGTAATAAGCCCGAATGGTTTGTGTCTGCTAATGAACTGACGCCGGAAGAACACATTAAAGTCCAAGCAGTGATCCAAAGATATGTGGATGCATCTATCTCTAAAACTGTTAACGCCCCACCCACGCACACCATTGAAGACGTAAAAAAGCTCTATACCATGGCCTACGATCTTGGCCTAAAAGGAATTGCTTACATGCGCGAAAGCTCGCGACCCGGGGTACTGGAGCGCCAAGAAAAGAAAAAAGAAGAGAAAAAACCTGTACCTCAATACGTAGTAAAACCAAGACCGGTTGTGGTTAACGGCTCGACCTATCGGATAAGCACGCCTGTCGGTGTGGCTTTTATTACTATCAACACCAACGGTGGTAGCCCACCAGAACCGCTGGAGATCTTCATCAATGTCGGAAAGGCGGGCACTGATGTTTATGCAATGGCTGAAGGTCTCGGAAGAATGATCTCATTGGCGATCAGGTTTTCTTCCCATTTGACTCCCTACGAAAGAATCAAAGAAATTATCAATCAGCTGCAGGGTATTGGAGGAGCACGAACAATGGGCTTTGGAAAGGAAAAAATCAGGAGTTTGCCAGATGCTGCCGCAAAAGTAATCGCCATGCACTACGGTTTAAACGGTTACCACGACAGTCATCACGAAGAAAACGGGGTTGTGACGGAAAAACCCAAGTTGGTTACCGAAACGACCCAACCGACATTGTTGACCACAGCCGCTGAAAATACCGGTATTTTTGATATCTGTCCTTCTTGCGGCGAAGCTTCGCTTGCCCACGAAGAAGGATGTAAAAAATGCTATGGCTGCGGTTACTCTGAATGTTAAAATTGACTCATGACAATATATACTCGCACTGGCGATAAAGGAACAACTTCTTTATTTGGAGGAAAAAGAGTTTTAAAATCGGATGTGCGGATTGAGGCTTGTGGCCTGGTTGATGAACTGTCAGGTTTTATCGGATTAACAATAACTAAGCTCGGTAGTAATCCGGAAATAAAATTATTGACCGCAGTTCAGTACGATCTTCATAGGATGATGGCTTATCTCTCTGGGTCAAAAATTGACTTAGTCTCGCTAACGAAAAAAGTTAAAGTATTTGAACAAATAATCGATCGTGAACAACTCCGCCTGCCTAGGTTAACACGTTTTATTTTACCCCAGGGAACAGAAATCTCCTGCTGGTTCCATATTTTACGTTCTGTCTGCCGACGGAGCGAACACCTGGTAGTAAAATATCAAAATAAGTCCGAAATTGTCCGTTATTTAAACCGTCTATCGGATTTGTTTTATATTCTGGCAAGAAAATACAACCATCATAAAGAAATTTTAATATAATGATTTTATGACAACGCAAAATTATACGGTAATTGACGATTTGATTAAAAAAGATGGTTCTACTCCAATTTCACTCCCAAAAGAAATTGAACCAATTCCCCAGCATGAAATCGAGATTCAAGAAATGGTAGAACATGAGCCGGAAAAAGAAGTTGCTCCTTTTATAAATAAACGCGCCGAAACAATACACCTACCGCCCGATTTAAAAAAACTCGGCGTCCAAAGTTCGACCACCAGTCAATTTTCCAGTTATCAAAATATTAAAACGCCTCTGGCAGACGATAAGATTATGTCTGGTATGCATGCGCCAATTAATTCTTCACTCAGGTGGTTGGCAACCCTGGCTTTATATATTTTAAAAAGAGCCCATTTGGGATTAAAGATTGTTCACGGCCATGTAGTAAGATTCGTCCGCAGATAAAACTCTCTTATTCCTCGCGAATGCTTTTATTGATTTCCTGCAGAAATCCCTCTTTGCTTTGTGCGCCGACAAATTGGCTGACAATTTTTCCGTTTTTGAAAATAACAAACGTTGGGATGGAAAAAATTGAGTATTGGGAAGCGAGGTCGGGATTTTCATCGACATTAATCTTCACAAACTTCACCTCTTTGATTTCTTCAGATAGTTGATCGACGATCGGTCCCGTCATCTTGCATGGTCCACACCACTCGGCAAAAAAATCAACCAAAATAATCCCTTTATAATCAACCACGTCCTGCTTAAAGTTATCCCTAGAAACTGTTGCCACTGCCATAATTAAAAGAGAAAACTTTCAACTTTTACAATATAGAACTTTGCTAAAAATTAGTCAAGCGAAGATATAAATTGTTCAGTGTTTGGTTGTCGGGAAACTTTTTTAAGGCCGTCGTTTCTAAAAAAACCCTTGCCTGATTTTCTTTTTTTTGTTTAATTAGAATTTTGGCATAGTTTTCGTAAGCGAGATAATAATCTCCGTTTTGAATCGCCTGCAAATAGTAGTTTTCCGCTTTAAACAGATCTCCATTTTTTTCATAAACCGCCCCCAAATTATTCCAATTGACCCACCAGTATGGTGCCAACTCTGTTGACTTTTTAAAGTGACGTGCCGCCTCGTTTATTTTTCCGCCACGAAATAAGGCGACGCCAAGGTTATTTTCCAGATCAAAAGTAGAAGCGGTAAATTTAATATCGTGAGGAAAAAGACTCAGATCACTCTGCCAATCAAAGCCGCGGACAGTCGTCCTCAACGAAAGTAAACAAACCATGATAACACACAAAACAATCTTCTTTCTTAAATGCCCTTTCTCTCCCAATCCCCCCAAAACCCCAAACATCCCCAACAATCCAGCTATTGAAAAATACATCCAGCGTTCAGCCGCTGTCATATTGAGAGGAATCAACTGCAGATGCGGCAGTAAACCAATTACAAACCAAAGAGCAAAAAAAATAAACAATTTATTTTTTGTTCTTAAACAATAAATAATTATTGCGGTGAAAAAAACAACATCGATAATTAACGGAAAATAAAAATTAATTAATGTTGGGGTGGTCACTACCCAGTGTTGAGCGATTGCCAGTTTCCAGGGGACAAAAAATTTCTCCAGATAAAATAAAATTATTTTAGGAATTGTCAGTAACCGCGCTCCCCATGTCACCCTCATAATTGGAAATAGGCCTTGTCCTTGAACATATGAACTGCCGCCCAATAAACGCAGAAAAAAATACAACCAAATCGAAACTGTCCCGATTATTAAATATTTATTTATATATTTTTTATTAAAAATAATTAGATAGAAAAAAATTAAAACGTAAAAAACAATGGCGGTTTCTTTGATTAATAACCCGGTAAGCAATAATCCCGCCGCTACCGCCAACCTTCTCAGACTTATTTGTTGTTTATGAATAATCAATAATAAGGCAGATGCGCCAACCAAAAAAAATAATGGATCTTGGGTCGCCGATGTAAACAATACCGCTTCGCTGTTTACCGGGTGAATTAAAAAAATTAACGCCAGAAAAAAAGCGGTTAAATATTTTTTATTAAACAAACCTGCGAAAATCAGAAAAATAATTACGCCGTTTACCAGATGTATTAAGACTTGAAACAATCGGAAAAAAAACGGTTGGCCGCCAAAAAGCGAATAAACAATCGTATGTAATGTTAACATCACCGGCCGATAATAGGCCGAACTTTTATCAATACTATTGGTAAAAAAAAGAGGAATGTTTTTTACCGACCTGATGGTAGGATTATTTGCAATAAATTCTTCATCGTCCCAGACGAAGTTGTTGAATAGGGAATTAGAATAGACCAGGAAACCGACAATAATTAATATAAAAATATATTTCCTCATACATTAACCTAAACAAAAATTCCAATAACCAATATTACAAGTATTCCAGACAATTACACAATTACACAATTACCAATATTCAATCACCTAACTATATTATTGTATAAATTGGTGATTGGTAATTGAAATTTGTTTGGTCTATTGGTAATTGGTTATTGGTGATTGATTATTTATTAACTAATATATATTATTATGGAAAAATGTCCGACGCAATTCATGTCTTTCGCAATATTATCAGAAACGGGGTTGAGATTAAAATTAAAAGGAAAACTTTTCGGGTTGTTTATCCGGCTTCTGTTTGGAATAAATTTCCCCGTTCGTTGCATCGGGTATTTGCCGACAGTCTAACTTATATCGCTACCTGGCACTTTACCTTATCGGAGAGCGAACCGGTAGTTTATCATTTTTCCCACCCGCCGATTGAACCGGTTTTTTTTAAGCTATTGATGTACTCGATACCGATGACGGTGTTTGAAAATAAAACCGAGGAAACAACAAAAATTATCAAAAACTTTTATAACTCCACCTATCAAATTCAGTTTAAGGGTTTGAATTATCCTTTCTCCGGAAAAAAGGTTAAGCGGATCCTAAAAGAAAAAGCCATCCTTCTTTTTTCATTTGGGAAAGACAGCTTGTTAACCTATGGACTGTTGGATGAATTGGGGGTAGCGGCGATTCTGATTTTTATGAGAGAACCGCAAAGCGCTTTTGAAAACGCGCATAAAAGAAAACTCGCCGAAAGATTTTATAAAAAATTTTCTGAGGAAATTATTTTTTTTCCCGTCTCGGTTGGCCGCCTCAGACAATCAACCGGTCTTTACTGGGGCTGGGATATTATTTTGTCCCAGTATGCATTTATGCTTGTTCCATATTTTTTTGCACATCAAACCCGTTATATGTTTTTTGGCAATGAACAAAGCTGTAATTTTTCTACACTTGATCCCAGCGGATATCTTTTGAACCCGGTTTTTGAACAAAGTGTTTATGCCATGCAACATCTGCAGGATATTCCTAAACAATTTTTTATCAATACCCATATCGGCAGTTTGGTCGAACCGATTCATGAAATGTTTATTACTTATATATTGCACCGCCGCTATCCGGAGATCGGTCGCTTCCAAATGTCCTGTTTTTCTGAAGGCGGAGAGGCAAAAAAAAGACGTTGGTGTGGCGTGTGTGAAAAGTGCGCCCGGATGTATATCTTTTTACGGGCATTAAACATCTCGCCCGACCGGTGTGGTTTTTACAATGGAAACATGTTATCTGCGGACAAAGAAAAATATTATGTAATTTTCGACCAGGCGAGCGACAGCGCCTACGGTGGCAGCGGGCTCGGAAAAGATGAACAACTGCTGGCTTTTTACCTTGCCTATAAAAACGGGGCGCGCGGAGAATTAATCAATAAATTTAAATCTTTATATTTACCCGCGCTTGAACAAAAAAAAGACAAATTAATTAAAGAATATTTTGGTATTCATTCTTCGTACTGCCTGCCGTCGCGTCTGCGGGGGAGAGTCTCAAAGATTTTTGAAAAGGAACAAAAAAAAGTTCTCTGTATGATTGACAAAATAATCAAATAAATTATTTTTTTTCCACATTAAACAGTGGTCCGACAATTTGGATATTGGCCGGCGCCCGAAGATTAAACCAGTTTTTAAACTCTGACCCGTCAATACTCACACTTCCTCCATCGCCTGAAAAATTAACCGAGTTTGTTCTACCATAGCCAAAATCCGCGCCTATGGAAACATCACTAATGCTATTAAACGATCCTGATCCTAGTTCTTGTTTGACTCTATCCGCGCTCCAGTTGTCGGTTTTGGAACACCCACTCTCAGGATCTGCTGGTGGTGGAGATTTGTCTGTTTGATAAACAAAACATGCATTCGAAGAATTTTTTCTAACTAAAAGAATAACATTAACAATATCTGCTAACTCCTGTGTTTTTAACCAAGCGGTCTTGCTGTATTCCGCGCGCGAACCCCAATCACAGTAAAACCAACGTGATTCTTTATCATAAGCATTGTTTTGCAGATCAGAAAAGCTACCCACTGAACCATTAAAATCTGTTCCATGCTTCGTCCAATCGGTTCCCGACCAACCAATCTCCCCGGTTGAAAAAATATACCCACCGTGTGTTGAAGAATACCAGGCCTTAATAGGAGAGCCTCCTCTTGTCATTACTTTTCCTCGAGTTGCTTCAACCGCCTCATTCCATCTTCCTCCTTTTTCACCATCTTGATAAACTTGACAACTTTGAGAATCACAAATTGAACCGGAACCATTGTTTGTGTAAGCCAAAACATATGAACGAGCAGCAACCGCCTGAGCCTTTAAGGCTTCCATTGGCCAGTCAGCCGGCATCTCATAAATTCTTTTTACATAATCATCAAGCGAGTGAGGCTCACTATGTCCATCAACTCTAATCGTTATAGAATTCGGGTCAACGTCTGAAAGATTGTCATAATTATAATAAGCTCTTAAAATCGTCTCCATGTCCTGACCACTATCCGCTCTTCCTTTTGCTCCGTATTGATTCAAGCCAACTCTATTGGGTACACCAAAAGTAAAAAAGGCAAAGCGAGGAGAGAAGCCCGGATCTATTTCTCGATCGTCTACACATCCTCCTGCGCCTGATCCAGCAGATCTTGAAATATTTAAACTAGCGAGTTTTTGGGCGATTAAAGCTTGTTGTTGGGCCGTAAGTGTGGCAATTTTTTGTTTTGTTTCATTTATCTCCCCAGCAAGAATTTGTGCTTGCTTATCAACTTCTAATTTTAATACCGCTAACTGCGCCTTTTCTGATTCTAATAATCTTTTTTTCTCTTCAAGATTTTTTATATAAAGAACGATTTTGATAATGGTTTTTCTGTCTTCGTCAACAACGGTTTTTTGATAAAAAAAATTGTCCAGAGATTTAGAAAGGTTGCTTGCCATTAGCAAACTAAGAATGTTTGAGGTGTTCTTTCCGATGTTTTTATAATAGACGCGCGCTCTTTCATTCAAAAGTTTTTTTTGATAATCAAAAACTTCTTCTCCTTTAGACACCTCTTGTTGTTTTTTAACAATGTCATTTTCTACCAAGGTTATTCTTGATTTAATGTTTTGCAGCTGAGTGTTTAATTTTTGATAATTTACTTCTTTGCCCTCTAATTCTTTGCTTAATTGAGAGATTTCACTTCCTAAATCATCAATTAAATCAGCGTTCGCTTTGTAAACAAATAGAAAAAATACCGAAAGCAATATTATTCCCCAAAATAGCTTCTTCATGATTTAATTTTAACAATTGAACAGTGTAACAATGTAACAATTTTCTTTTCTTGCTATACTGAAACTATGAAGAGGTTTTTTGCTTTACTGTTGATCGTTGGTTTTTTTGTGTTGTTTGCAAATAATTATGTTGTTGCTCAAGACGTTCGTTTTGCAACCTGTGATCTTTGCGGTTATTGCAGGGATTTTATTCCCACACCCCCCCAACAAAACCCGCCCGGTAACTGGGAAAAATGTCGCGCTTGTTTATACGAATCAGCCAGTCCTGTCGCCACCGACAATAACACTTTAAAAATCGACGATACGACCAACGCTCCTCCAACACCAATGCCCGGCCGTTGGTATACGATGATCGGTTGTATTAATACAAACTTGAATAGCTTTCAGAGCGAGGGAGCGGCTAGTAGCGTTGTGCAAACATTACTAAATCTTATATTTGGCGCAACCGGAGTAATTGGTTTGGCTTATTTTCTCTATGGCAGTGGATTAATATTAACCTCACAGGCTGAGCCGGAAAAACTCGGTCGCGGCAAACGTTTGATTGTCGGAGCAATTGTTGGGATAATTTTTTCCCTCGGTTCGGTTTTTATAGTCAACCTTTTGGCTTCAGGAGTGTTAAAAATTCCCGGATTTGGAGGATAAGCTTAACTTCTTTTCCGCAAATACAGACCGCTCGCCAGCATTGAAATCAATGAAGGGATTAAAATCGTGGGTGAGCCGGTGGCTGGAATCGTTTTTGGATAAGTGGCTTTAGCTGTGTTTGTGGTGCTTTGATATTTTGTATTAGTATTAGTGTTTGTTGATGCCGATGTACCTGATCCTGTGGTGGTTGATTTTGGAGTTGGGGTTAAGGTTGGGGTTGGTGTGGTTTTAAGAGTAATCTTTCCTGCTAGTTGAGGAAAGGTTTTTTTCAGATTGATTTTACCGCTGATGATTGCCAAAAAAACAACAACAATTACCAAACCTAATACAAATGATATAACCTTGTTAAAGCTGTCCATAATGATCTGTATTATATCATTATAGGATAAAAAATTCAACTCCCTCTGTAGAACTTGACATTCCAGGGTAAAAAAGGGAAAATGATTGTATATGCCCAACAGCGAAGATAATTCTACCAATCCCCAGGTAGTATATTTTTGGAAGGCTCCTCTTCGCCCTTATAAGAAGCGGGGAAAGCTTGTTCTAAGGTTTTACCTTGCCGTGGCACTTTTACTTTCATTAATTGTCTTTTTTTTCGGAGATAAAATACTATTAATTCCTATCTGGTCGCTCTTGTTTTTGTTTTATGTTTTGACCATCACCCCTCCACCCGAAATAGAGAATAAAATTACCCGCTTTGGGATTGAGACGGCGGGAATTACTCTTCGCTGGGAAGCGTTATCACATTTTTATTACCGTACCCGGTTTGGATTCAACGTGTTAACGATCGTCAGCCAGGCTCCGTATTTCTATCATGCTTATTTGGTTGTTCCAAACAACGAAATCAAAAAAATACTAACCTCAATCTTATCAGAGCATTTGATTTACCAAGAAAAACCCCAGCAGAATTTTACGGACAAAATGGTTGACTGGCTCTCCAGCCTTATTCCTGACGACCAAGAAGAGAGTCCAGCCGTGCACGAAAAGCCGGCGGCCGCACCTCTTTAACCCCAAACACTCTTCCCCAGTAAACAGCTCCCTCGTCGGCCGAGACTAAAAAACCATCGGTTTCTTTTGCCAAAACAATTAGGTCAAGATCGGTAACGCTATCGAGAAAGCCTGTTCGCGTCGCCTGACGATACCTTTCACGGAACTTTTTAATCACCGCCCCGATTTTTATTTCAAAATCTTTTTTATTGAGTTCTTTTTGGCCCATTAATAACCGTCCGGCTTTTTCAATCTCTTCTTCCCCTAAATTTAACCCCCGATAACTTCTTTTTCTGATTTCATCTATCAATTGATAAAAAACCATTGAGGAAAAATTCTGTCTGTTTTTATCAGGTGAACGTACCACGATGACCGAAAGCAGTTTTTTTAGCTGTGGCTGCTCTTTGTTGGGAAAGAAGCTTAAAAACTCATCGACGGCCGACGGCGGCATGAGTAGCTCCGCCCTCCCTTTTAATTTTGTACCATAGCAAATAATCTCGTTAATAACGTCGTTTGTCTTTTCTCCCAATCCAATACCGGCCTCCATATTAAAAAACAGGTTGGCGTCAAGAATATATTTTTCCATAGAAAAATTATAACAAAAATCTTCTTGACAATCGTTGTTTAAATGTTTATTATTTGTGGATAAGTTGTCCACATATTTATGCAACCTTCAGTTTGGAGCCAATTTTTAACCTCGGCCGAGACCGGGTTTAACAAAAAACAGCCGGTTTTATATCTTTTTCTCAAACAACTACAGATGATTCACCTCGACAATGACAAAATTACTCTTAGCTGTAACAATTCCGGGTTAAAAATATTTATCGAAAAAAAAATTGATCTAATCGAACAAGAACTGGCGGTCTTCACCAAAAAAAACCTTAAAGTAGAGCTTGTCGTTACCCAGGCAAACAAAAAAATAAAAGACGCCCCGCTTCTCACCTTCCAACCCACAGTCGAAGACGTTTTAATTAAATCGGGCTTTTCCCGGCGTTATAGCTTTGATAATTTTGCCGTATCTTCATCTAATCAGGTTGCTTATGCCGCGGCTCTTGCGGTTGTTGACAACCCCGGTTCTGCTTATAATCCATTATTTTTACACGGTGGAGTAGGCGTGGGAAAAACCCACCTGGCACAGGCGGTGGGAAAAAAAATACTGGAAAAAGATGGCCAAAAAAAAATGTGTTTTTCTCCCGGAGACCTATTTACCAATGAACTAATCGAGTCTATTAGGGAAAAAAATACGGCCCGCTTCAGGCGAAAATACCGCCAGTTGGATTTGCTGATAATAGACGATGTTCAGTTTATTGCCGGAAAACAAACGGTTCAGGAAGAGTTTTTTCACACCTTTAACTCTGTTGTTTCGTTTGGCGGACAAATTATTTTAACTTCGGACCGCCCGCCGATAGAGATAAACAACCTTGAGGACCGGCTGCGCTCGCGTTTCTCGGGGGGGTTAACCATCGACATTCAATCGCCTGATTTCGAATTGCGCTCCGCAATTTTATTGATCAAGGCAAGAGAAAAAAACATAGACATTGATATTGAGGCGGCAAAAATTATTGCTGAAAATACCGTCGACACAAGAGCGCTTGAAGGAACCCTTCTTTCAATCTATGCAAAAATTCTTGGAAAAAAAGAAAAAATTGATCCTTTAACGGTAAACGAGTATTTTTCCGACAAAAAACAAACCCAGATAAAAAAAATTACACCCAATGACGTGATTAAGGCGGTTTGTTCTTATTACAACGTAAAATTGTCTAAAATAAAAGGAGAAGAAAAAGAAAGTCAGATTGTGTTGCCCAGACAAATAACAATGTATATATTGCGCCATTATTTAAAACTGAGGCTAACCCAAGTGGCGTTTTTTTTGAATAAGAAAGATCATACGACGGTCATTCATGCGGTAAATAAAATCAGCCGTCTTCTCGCAAAAGATCCCTTATTAAAACAGGAAGCGGACAACATTGTTTCATCTCTGGGTTTGTCAACATAATTTTATGCAATTATTCACAGCGTTTTTTTGCGTTTCTTTTTGTCTTGAAAATCCGTTTCGTTTTTTATACACTTATAACCAGACTCTAATACTACTATATATAAATAAACTAATATGAAACTTGTTTTTGATAAGAAAGTTTTGTTTGAAAAAATCAGTCTTGCATCTCGTTTCACATCAGAACGAATTACTTCAGCTCAAATATTGCAAGGTATATTAATGAGAGGCGAGGATGATATCCTTAATTTTTACAGCAGCAATCTCAATAATTTTTTTCACACCACCATAAAAATAAAACTTGTGGAAAAAGTAAACATTCTAATTGAACCAAAAAAAATCCTCGAGTTTCTTAGTTTGCTTCCCGAAGGAAAGATCGAGGTTGAAATACTTGAAAAAAAAATTACTATTGCCCAACAAAAAACAAAAGGGGCATTTCCTCTTTTAACCGCTACCGATTTTCCGCTCCCACCAAAAATTGAAGAAAAAGAGCAGAAGGTTAAAACAAAAATATTTAAAAAAAACCTTTCCCTGATTTTGTTTTCAGCCGCGAAAGATGAGGGAAGACCTGCGTTGGCGGGGGTGAACTTTGTTGCCAACGACGAATTAACCATGGTAACGACAGACGGCTTTAGACTGTCGCTTGTTAAAACAGAAAAACAAATAAACCACCCGTCTTTTATTATTCCGGCAGCCTTTCTCGAGGAAGTATTAAGGTTAATATTCGATGAAGAGGAGATAGTTTTTGTTTTTCTTAAAGAGGAAAAGACGGTGGTTTTTAAAATCGGCGAGAACGAGGTTTTTTCCCGGTTGATCGACGGAGAATTCCCGCCGTTTGGAAAGGTTATTCCGGAAAAATATGTAACAAAAGCAGTGATTGATAGAGAAGAACTAATTCGGTCGATCAAACTAATTGCAGTTTTTGCGCGTGAGCGGTCGAACATAATTATCTTAAACTTCAAAAAAAACGAGTTAACCGTAAGACCAAAAACAGAGGCACAGGAAGATTTAACCCTGATTGAAGCAACGATCGACGGGGAAGAGCAGACGGTTGCCTTTAATTATAAATTCTTATTGGATTATCTATTGCACTGCGAAGATAAAAAAAATATTATTATGGAAATTCTTCGCTCTGACGCACCTGTTGTATTTAAAACAGAGGAAAAAGCGAATAACCTACACATCATCATGCCGGTAAGAATTCAAGAGTAAGAGGGTTAAAGCTCGCCAAGTTTTTCTTTCTTTTTATTTACTTCTTTAATAAGGTTTAAATATCTTTCAGTGGAAGACAGACGCCGGTGGCCAACAACTTTGGCAATGTATTCGAGTGACGCCCCATTAAGTAATTGATGGGTAATAAAAGTATTGCGCAAATCGTTAATTGTGGCGTTGTTTATTCCCACCTCACTAAAATAGCGGACAATTACCTGGCGCACGTTGCGGATTAAAATCGGCCGCCCGGTACGGGTGATAAACAAATAATCGGAAACAGTATTAATCTTTTCCCTGGTTTTTAAATATTGGGTAACCGCTTTTTTGGCCGCTTTATTTAACGGAACCTCGCGGGCCGGATTTTTACCGTAAGCCCGAATATATAAAGAGCTTTCTTTTAGGTCTTCTACTCTTAGGTTAACCAACTCACCGATTTTAATTCCGGTTTGCAATAACAATTCAACCAGTGCATAGGTACGGGGGTCTTCTTTGGTCGCGTCTCTAAGCGCGCGGTATTCCATTTCGCTAAGAATCCTCGGCGGGACCATTGAATATTTGGGGTGTAGCACATCAAGCGACGGATTTTGGCTGATTAATCCCTCACCTTTTAAGTAACGGAAAAAGGTTCGGATGGAATTCAGTTTTCTTGAGGCGGATTTTTTAGTATAGTTTTCCTGCAAGAGCTTGTTAATAAAAGAGTCAATATCATCTTTAATAATGTCGCGGGCATCGGATTTTTCTTTTGAGGTAATGAAGCCAATAAACTGCTGAAGATCTTTTTTATAGGCGATGACGGTGAATTCCGATCGGCCTTGTTCTTTAAGACTGCTGACAAATTTTTCAACAAAACCTGGTAATGGGGAATTGTCCATAACGTCCTATAATATAACAAAAAGAACCAATGATTACAAGCGGAACTTGTTTTTTTGGGTACGGTTTGGTATATTTTGATCTTATGGTAAAAAAAATAGCCCATCCAATGGAAGCGTTGTTAGGCTCAATCAAGCTCCAGGCCCTACACAAAGGGGAAAAGATTGAAGCGACAATTTTATCATTATCAAAAAAAGCGGTTACTTTTGATGTGGGAGGGAAAGCGCAGGCGCTTTTAGGTCAGGAAGAAACCGGCCGTTTTTCATCCTATTTTTCTTACTTAAAACCAGGAGACAAGGTAATGGTAAGAATAATTACTCCGGAGGCGAAAGACGGATATCCTGTTGTTTCCATGAAATATTTTTTTCAAAAAGGAAGATGGGATATATTGAAGCAAAAAAAAGACAAAGAAGAAGAAATTAATGTTGTTTGTGGAGAGTATGGGAAGGGTGGGGTATTTATTGATTTTATGGGAATCAGGGGAGTAATTCCAAAAATTCAGTTAATGAGTGATGTTCTTTCTACGCCGGAAAAATTAATCGGAAAAAGAATCAAGGTTAAAGTGCTTGAGGTTGATGAGAAGAAAAATCGGCTCGTCGTATCGCAAAAAGCCGCTGTTTTAAAAATATCACAAAAAGAAACCAAAGAGAAATTTGACAAAATAACCGAAGGAAAAAAATACCAGGC
>Ga0172370_10001569_pt1 | contig 34521 bp, 22 predicted proteins | sample LakKiv5m_FD_114538 | JGI IMG/M metagenome (GOLD analysis project Ga0172370, IMG submission 114538) | Freshwater microbial communities from Kabuno Bay, South-Kivu, Congo - kab_022012_11.5m | ecosystem: Environmental > Aquatic > Freshwater > Lake | place: Democratic Republic of the Congo...
GAGCTTGTCCCAGAATGTACCCCGGACTTGTCATTCCCGCGAAAGCGGGAATCCAAGCATTTGTAATTTAATGAGATATGGATACTGGCTTTCGCCAGTATGACGCCCTGCGGGCGTTTTGGGTCAGGCTCAGTGTTCTGTCCCTACAATCGGAAAATATTAATCAGAACCAGTATAATCCGCAAACAGCGCAGAGATTGTATCAGAGATTATATGTTTCCTTATATCCATCCCTCTTACTTCACCAAAATCCCCTAAGAAAAGCGTGACCAATTCATTGGGACACCATTCGAACAACCGATTGACCGGAAATATCCCGGGTGTAAGTTCGTCAAAGATTTTTTCTCTGCTTAAATCAGTAATATGCAGATATTTTTCCAATTCCGGCGGGAGCAATTTTTCCTTAGTCGCCACCACCAATACCGGGATTTCCCGCCTTTGCGCTTCCCGGCAAAGCAATTCACTGCCGATTTTATTCAAAAACAGTTTTTCCTTGACTGCGTCCGCACCCAACAATAAGCAATCGCATTCCGCCAATTTTCCCGGCAAAGCGGCGTCGACGCATAATTCGACTTTTATCCCGGCGGCGGCTAATTTTTTTGCTAAAGTCAATCCTTCCCTTGCGGGACGGGCTTCGGATAAGACTACGGAAAAATCCGCGCCCTGACTATGTGCTTCCAGCACAGCCGCTTCCACCAAAAAGCTGCGGGAATAAGCGCAGATTCGTTTAAATTGAGACAGTTTTTCTGCGGCAAATTCGATGGCTTTTTGATGGGAAATATCTATACCGGATATGGTTTGGGAAATGACTCGAGCGATACTCATCAGGTCCCGTAGTCCCTCCTGTTTTTCCAACTCCAGACCTATGTGGTTCACTAAATTGATGACCGCCGCCATCGATGGCTGTCCCTCAATGATTTTGCGGGCTAGTTCCGGCCATCCCGCCAATGCGGTTTCTACCTCATTTTCCGCAAAATATTCCCGCAGGATTTCTTCGGCTTTACCCGCCAATTCGCTGGAACCGGAGCGCCGGTCCTGCGAAAAATTCTGCAGAAGCTCCCGCCACTTTTCCCTCATTTGCGGAAAATACTTTGAAAATCGAAAGCGTATAATTCCGACAGGCAATATTGACAGCCCATAAATCTCGGCTTGTGTTCATTGCTGCACATTCTTTCCACCGTCTGGCGGGTATAAATCTTTTTTATTTGATCTTTTGGGATGTCCTTTATATGACATTCGTATTTGGAATTCATAGAATCATGAATAACATTGTTACGCAAATCGGCGATGTACATTTTCGGAGCTCCGTTAGTTTTATGTGTAAAGAAAGCAAGTAGCCTGTCGGACACGCTATCGCGTGTCTCTACAATGGTGAGAACAAAAATATAACAAAATCGAGGATAAAATCAAGTACTATAGCGGAAATAAAAAAAGGCGGTCTATAAAAGACCGCCTGGAAATCTCCAAACGCTGGATGATAGTGTTTGCTTTTTACTAATGCCTGATGCCCAATGCCTGTTTTTCTACTTCACCAGCACCAGTTTCTGCGAACCGAACACTTCCCCGTCCGTTGAAGCTCTGAGGAAATAAATTCCTGAAGCCAAATTCCGCCCGTTGAAAGTTACGGAATGTTCCCCCGCAGCATATTCGCCGTCGGCTAAAGTCGCCGCTAAACGCCCTTCCACATCGAACACCTGCAACAACGCATTCCCCGAAGAAGGCAAAGAGAAGCTCAGCTTACAGTTGTTATTGAAGGGATTGGGATAAGCTGCTGACAGGCGATAGCCTGTGAGCGAACTCGGAGTTTCCGGTTCTACGGCAGAACCGAATCCGGTCACCCTCAGGCTGAATTCCTTGAATTCACCGCTGCTGATGGAGAAAGTATAATTTTCCGCCTGCAATAGATCTTCCACTAGCATATTACCCGCGTCGTCAAGCAGTGAGACTTGATATTCCGGATGACTTTTAAACACCCCATCCCAAGCCATAATCAGGGTTCCGGTATAGAGGTCAGAATGTACGATCAGATCCCATGTTTTAATACCTTCAAATGGTCCTTGACGGAAATCGTAACAGTAACCGCCGGGATTGGTAGTCCAATCATAATGGGGGAAATAAAGGTGATAATAAGCTCCATCCGGGGTAAACTGCGGAGCGAATTCCGGGGCGTCGAATTGGTCGAAATTATCCGAAGCGTCGGCGCTGATGCCGATAAAATTACCCATATCGATCAATTGATTGCTTTCGGAATAGACGCCGATGCTGAACGACCATTCCCCGTATTCATCGATTTCCCGCGGCACGGAACCGCCTAAAGTTCTATTCTTGTTAGCGTTGTCCGTTTGGCTGGGGAAATTGAAGCACAGCGAATAATCATAATCCTGCCGATATTGTTCTACCCAGAAGCCCTGCCAAGGCTCCAAAGCCACATCATAATCGTTGGTGATGTATTCCCGGTTGAAAGGTTCCCAGGTGACGGCGTATCGGCACATGCGTCCGGCATTGACCGCGTCTTCAATTTGTTCGGCCGGTCCGCCGTAAGGATCGTCTCTAAGATAAGCGGTTTCCCAATCGACCGACACATGGAAGGGGGTGGCCATCTGGTTCAGACCTCGGCGTCCGCCAGTCATTGGACCATCCAAAGGTTGAAATACAATCCAGCCAGGTTCCAGCGGAGTCCCGGTAATATCCAATTCGCAATCATCCAATAAATCCTGCACGAACCAGAAACCGCGTCCGGGATCCTGCTCCGGGGGATTTCCACCGACTTGAACCGGCCAATTTTCTTCACCCCATCTTTCGTATGTTTGATAGCCGACATTCCACCGCGATACCCGCCAATAAGGCCAGCCGATGGGGGAACTAAGCAGATCGTCACCGAAAAGCACGGTGGGATCGCCGTTATCCACCACCAATGGAATCCCCTGCATCACATATAAATCCCGGGGCACGGTGTGAGGAATGGTCAACTGGGCATAGAAAGTAATCGTCTTTTGAGAACTGCTCAAAATATCGTAGCCGATACCGTCATCCGACCAGGAACCGGTGTAAGCGCCCACCCCAAAGATACATTCTTCGGAAGCTGGATCGAAGTCAAACCCGGGGAGTTCGGAAAAATTATCGATGTAAAATTCAAAATCGGGATGCGCCGCATCGGGGCTCATATAAAGGACACTGGCGGAAGCGGAAGCGATGGCGGTCCCAAAGGAGTTGGAAGGATCATAATTGGGATTGTTCAGACAGTTGGAGACGGTAAAATTGGCGTAAGCGCCATAGCGCGGCACTCCGGCGATGACATCGTAGCCGCCGGACATATTGGTGTTGAAATAGACGCAGACGGTTTCGCCGATGCCTAAATCAGCGACATCGGTACCGCCGTAACCTGCGAGAGTGGAACCGGTAGTAGAAGGATTGCCATTGCCGTCGGCGTCGCCGCAGATGCGGGTATTGAAATCCAGACCAACATACAGCCGATCCAATGTCCGGTCAAAATGGAAGAAAGCTCTCAGCATATCCCAGCCGGTGGAGTTAATTCCGGAAGGCCGGTAAACATCATTTTGACCGTTGACATCGTTATAAACAAGACTGTTTTCGTTGAAATCCACGCTGACATCACCGGTGAAGGTAATATCTCCGTAAGACATTCCCATGGTAAGTATCAGAGTGATAAAAAGTAATGAAGTTTTTTTCATTTTTGCCCTTTAAAAATTAATTGGGGTAATTTTGATATGGGAATTGTCTACGGCCCCCAAGGATTGGGTTCGTTGCTAAAAAGTTCGATTTCCAGCTTTTTCTTTTCGATGATTTTCGGAGTTTCATATTCGGGCTCCGGCAGCTTTTCCTGTTTCTCCTCTGGCATTGTGACCTCTAAAATTAGTAAGATTTTATTTCAAGAGTTTTTTGCGTATTGTCTGTTTTACGGACCAAAAGGACTGGCGGGCGGGGGAGTATTAGGATTGGATTCGCCGCTGTAAAGTTCGATTTCCAACACTTTCATTTCCACGATGGCAGGCGCTTCATAGTCTTTTCTAATTTGTTCCACTTAGTTCTCCTCTAAAATGAAAAAATCGAAATGTTATTTGACCGGATTATTATAAGGTATTTAAAGTATTAACCTGTCCCGGCAAGCCTTTACAAAACGATATAATTGAAATATAACAATTAAAAACTAATAAGTCAAAAGAAGCTGGGGACGCAAAATTTTGCATCCCCGCAAGCATCTATTTCTACTTCACTAGCACCAGTTTTTCCTGACCGAACATCTGTCCGTCAGCTTCAGCTTTCAGGAAGTACACTCCGGAGGAAAACTTCCCAAAATCTATGGTAAGCGAATGCGTTCCCGCGGAATATTCCCGATTCACCGCTTCCTGCACAAACCTGCCCGATACATCGTACAGAGCCATCAGTACGCGAGCATCTTGCGGGATAGTAAACTGCAGATTGACGGTGGAATTGAAGGGATTGGGATAAGCTTGAGATAATTCGTGACCCTGCACCGCGAGCGCCGGATTGTCGGATACCCCTTCGGGATTCCGCACCACCTGCAATTGGAAATTGATCACTTCTTCATCGCCGATAGTCAAAGACATAGTATCGACATCGACCATATTCTCCACTAAAATATTCCCCGCTTCATCCAATAATTTGGCGGTATATTCCGGGGTCATCAGCGCGGCGCCGTCCCAAACTAACATCACAGGCCCGGCATAATCGTGCGAACGCACCGCGAAATCCCAAGTCTTCGTTCCGGTGAAAGGTCCCTGGCGGTAATCGAAGCAGTAATTATTCGGCCGGTAAGACCACTCCATATGCGGATAATACAAATGGACATAACCGCCGGAACTGACCATCGGCGCCATTTCCGGCGCATCGAAAGCGTCCCAGGTATCCGAAGCGTCGGAACGGATGCCGATAAAGTTACTCTGATCAATCAGGCGAATGGAATCGACCGATACTCCCAGGAACATCGACCAATCGTTCAATTGATCAGTCGTACGGGGTTTGGCATTGGCGATTAAACCTGAAATATTGTCGCTCTCACCGGGATAAATGTAGATAATTTCCCAGTCATATAATGAATCCCACACGCAAGTCCAAAATCCCTGCCACGGCGCAAAAGTATCTTCCAAATCCTTGACGATATACTGCTTGTTGTAAGTATCCCAGATGGCGGAATAATGGCAGGAAATCCCGTCTTCATAAGCGTCTTCGATGCTCATCGGCGGTTGGCTGTGATCCGCCCTTTGTATCATACAATCACCCCAGGTTAAAGGCACATCGAAGGGATTGGCCAGCATATTTTGACCAGGCTGACCAGTGGGAAGCGCGCTTTGCAGAGAGATCCTCACTGTATCTCCCTCTTCAAAAGCGTCACCAGTAATAGTAATCTGACAGTCGTCTTCAATATCCTGCACTACCCAGAAGCCCATCCCCGGCTGTTGATCCGGCGGATCTAAGCCTAATTCCACCGGGAAATCCGGTTCGCCGTAGCGGATATAAGTCTGATTTTCCGTATCCCAGCGGGAAACGCGCCACAGCGGCCATCCGGGAGGATTGGTGCTGAAGGGAGGCCCGAACAATGTGGGCGGATCGCCGTCTTCCACTTGCAGCGGGATACCTTCCAAAACATAGAGGTCGCGGGGATAATTATGATTCAAAGTAGTCGGCGGGGTAGGCGGAATGTCGACGCCGGGGATAGTTACAATCACCCAGCCGCTGTTGGTGAATTTGTCGTAACCCACAGTGCCGTCTTCCCAGGAGCCGGAATAGACATGGATACCGAAACTGACTTCATCGTACAATCGGTTTTCCAGCTCGACGCTGGGCATTTGAGAGTAATTATAAATGGTGCACTCAAAATCGGGATGATCCTCGTCCGGACCTTCAGGCGCATTGTATAAGTAACTCCCCGCCGCTTCCGGCACCGGATCGCCAAACGAGCTGCTGGGATTGCCGTAACCGGCGTTTTCATAGGTGACTTCATATTCCGAAGCGTCATCGTATTTGCTGACGCCTAATACAATATCCCCGCCTTCGGAACCGCCGGAATTGTCGGTATCCACCCAAAGACAGATAGTTTCGCCGCTGCCCAGATTGGCAATATCGTACTTATTATTCTGCAGATAAGTTTCATCGCTGGGATCGCCGTCGCCGTCGGCGTCGCCGCAAATGCGGCCGTTGTAATCCCATCCGATGTACATCACATCGTTCGCCCGGTCGTAATAAAAACCTATCCGTAGCAAGTCCCAGCCCGACAATACCCCGGCGTACCACATTGAGCTAGTTATTCCCACATCGCCTTCTCCGCAAGGATCATAAGCCCAAACGGTTAAAGGATTGTTAAAATCGACGCTGACATCGCCTGTGAAAGTTATCTGCGCGGCCGTTAAGCCGGTCAGGCTCAACAATACAGCAAGATTTAGTAATTTCCGCATTATTCTCTCCCCTATATTAGGAGCGAAAGTTTTTAATTAGAATGAACTGTTTAAAGTGGAACGGAATACCACTCCCTTCCTACGGTCCGCATCCCCAAGGATCCGGTTCATCGCTGAAAAGTTCGACTTCCAGCTGCCGCTTTTCTTTAATCTTCGGAGGCTGATATTCCTTGAATTCTTCAGCGTCCGCCGGGACTTTTTTCTCTTCCATTGCAGTCCTCTAAAATGTTAAATATGGTTAAGTTTGCTATTTTTCGGTAGTCGACGCCGGTTCAAAAATACTTACAGAAGTCTAATGATTATAATCCGGCGTTTTTTATTAATGTTTTTTATTTGCAAATCCCGTTCCAGTTTATATGCCTGGCAATTCGCACTTCACCACCTCAATATTATGCTTATTCTCCCATAACAAAAATCCTTTACTTTTAACTGGTAAAAATCCAAAATACACTATCGAGTAATCCCGGGGGCGGATTTCTAAGCTTGAGTGTCTAACCTCATTAACAGCATTTGTTTAAAAAAACTATCAAATACGGTTTCGCTGTCATATTTAAATCGGTTGGAAACTTACTTTTAAGTTTAAAAAATCTTAAGATAAATGTAATGCCCTTGCTTTTTGCCCGGAAAAGTGTCTATCGCTGTGTCAGGAGTCCACAAGTCTTCAAGTCAGCAAGTCAACAAGTCTGCAGGTCGAGAGGCGAAGTAGTAACTGGCCGCTAGTAACAGGTATTTCTCTGTGAAACTCTGTGCGCTCTGAGTCTCTGGGGTGAAGCTTTTGCTTTTCCCTAAATCCCCAATCCTAATTCCTAATTCCTGCTTTTATCGCTTTTCCGATTTAGAATTTAGAATTTTCCTGATCATCTTCTTCCTCCAAGCGTTTCCGGTCTTTGATCCCCTTTAGCATATAATACACCGCCAAACATATCAGGTTGAACGCAATGATAACCGTGATAATTATTCCGGGCAGGCTGTTTTTCATTTGATAATCCAATTGTCGGTTTGCTCCCTTAAAGCGGGTTCTACCTGAATTATTTCCCCCTTTCCTCTGCCGCCGATTTCCACCTCGACCAATTTCCCCGGCGGGGCATCGGAATAGCGGGCGGTCACCGCCGCCGCCAGATGCCGGTTATCCGGATTGTCTTGTCCTTCCAACAAAGTCAACGGTCCCACTTCGTCAATCACTTCGAAAGTGACATAGCTTTCGGCAAACCGCCGCAAAAACTCGTTTTCCTTTTCGTTCCGTCCTACGATCAATTTCACATCCGGGCGCAGGCGCAGATGCCGCCCGACTTTTAACAGCGTAAAATCTTCCATCGACACTACTCTTTCCGCCCGGTGTTCCAGCAGGTCGAAAAATTTCCGGGCATAGCCCGGGTCGGTTAAAAAGCAGCAGCCTCCCGCCGGAGTAGGATAATCTTTCACCCCCAATTCTTCCGCCAAAGCCATCTGCGGTTTGCGGGTGCGCCCTTGAAATCCCTTCAACTTAGTCCGGTCCACCCATCCTTCCTGTTCCGGGACCGTTGGCGGCAGGCATCGCGCCGACAGCGGCCTCAGCAGATACCCCGCCAGTTCCGATTTTCGTTCGATCAAATCCAAAGTCCGCCGCATCTGAGTCATCGGCCTTTGACCTAACACTTCCCCGGTAAAAATAAAATCCGCTTCATACTCCGGCATTAAAGTTTTGGCTTTTTCCAGCATCATTATCCGGCAGTCGATGCAAGGATTGGCGTTTTTACCGTAACCATACCGCGGATGTGTAACTAAATCCAGATAATCCTGGCTGATGTCGATCAATTCCACCGGGAAATACAATTTGCTTTCAGCTTTCAAAGCCGGATTTTCCAAATCGCGGGTTTTTCTTTCTCCCATCTGCCGGTGATGATCCAGCACGCAGAAACCGGTGTGAAAATTCAATCCGGTGACTTCAATCCCCTGCCGCAGCAGCAGCGCCGCCGCCAGAGTGCTGTCAAGTCCGCCGGAAATAAGGCCTAATGCGTGGATTTTACGGTTCATTTATTGGGTGCAGGGTGTTAGGTGTTGGGCGCTGGGCACTGGGCGTAAAAAAACTTTGTGGTGTCAGGCGCCCTCGCCTGACACTATTTAAACGCCTCGGAGCCGTCATTCCCGCGAAAGCGGGAATCCGGAACATTCACTTATGTCTATAATTTACAAGCAGTTGGTGTCGATTACAGAGAGTCGACACCACGCTTATGTATTCCTGTTCCGATTAATGTTTTCCGATTGCAGGGACAGAACATTGTTCTGTCCCTGCCAAACATGCGAAAAGACTTTTAGGAACTGGTATAAGGTAAATATAGCATTATCTTTTCATAATCTCAAAAAACCGTAGTTGCCGCATTAATTCCGCACTCTCATTCTTTAAACTACCAAACTTGTCACTTGCCTGCTTTATAACTTTCTCCTACAAAAGCTTGATAAATTTGTGTAGATTTTGTATATTGTGAAATAATTCTTTTATTTGGTCTTTTTACATTTAATTTTGCCGTTAGAAAATCGACATAATAATTTCAGCCAGCGTTTCCCGCAGCCGGGCGCCGTCGGTCCTACCGACCCGGTGATTTCTATGGGCGCCGCGGCGGAAATGCTGGGAATATCGGTGTCCAACCTGCGTAAATTCGAGCAGGAGGGATTGATGATTTATCACCGCACCGATACCGGCCGCAGAATGCTCTGCCGGGAAGATATCGACCGGATAAAGATTTTACAACACTTAAATCACCACAAAGGCATAAATTTCGAAGGCATCCGCCGCCTGTTAGCATTGCTCCCCTGCTGGGAACTTAAACCCTGCAGCGATAGCGATAAAGCGGCCTGTCCTTTTATTAAAGATTCTACCAAACCTTGCTGGACGCTGAAAAATACCGTCTGCCGGGAAAAAGGCGAAGATTGCCGCAGCTGCGTGGTTTACCGGTTCGGAGCGTATTGCACAGAAGACATCAAAGCGGTACTGCATCAATGGTAAAAAGAAGTAGCAAGTAACAAGTAGCAAGTAAAAGCGAAAACGCTGCGACATTGGTTTTTGATTTTCACTTGAACACTTGCCAACTTGCTCACTTGAACACTTTTTCGACTTGTAGACTTGCGGACTTGTAGACTTGCAGACTTGCAGACTTGTTAAAGATGACAAATCAATTACTAATATAAAACAACAGGACTTACCGAAAAATGAATCTGTTATATGTTCTGTCCTATTTGACTATCGCCGTTTTCATCTTAGCGATAGCGAAAAGGTTTATCAAATTCGCCGCTATGCCCGCGCATCTGCGATGGGAGCTGTATCCTGTCGCCCACGAAGGGAAGAAGTCGGTTTACGGCGGTTCCTATTTTGAAGACACCGATTGGTGGAAAGAAAAACTACAGCAAAACAAACTTAACGAATTAACCGTAATGCTCCCGGAAATTTTCCTTTTGCAGGGGATTTGGGAACATAACCGCAAAATGTGGCTCTGGTCTTTCCTGATGCACCACGGCGTATATTGGTGCGCGGGGATGGCGGGATTGTCGATACTTTACATTACCCTGCAATTCGCCGGCTGGGGATATTCCGGAGTATCCAGCTTTGTCGATCTTTTCATCGCCGTGACCGGAACAATCGGCCTCGCCGCCGGGACTATCGGCACGCTGGGCATGCTGGGACTGCGCTTCTTCGACGCTAAAATGGGGAGATTCAATTCCTTCGCCACCTATTTCAATCTGTTCTTCCTGCTGGCGATTTTCGGGATTGGATTTATCAATCTTATTGCCGGAGTGGATATTTTCCGACAGACCGTAGGATTTTTCGGCGCGCTGTTAGGAATTGGATTTTCCGGCTATACTCCCGGAGTGATATTATTCCTTACCTTGGCAATTTTATTCGTACTCTATCTGCCATTTACCCATATGACGCACTTTTTCACCAAATATTTCACTTACCATTCCGTCCGCTGGAACGATGAGCCGAATTTACCCGGCGGCAAACTGGAAAAACACATTGGAGAATACTTGCAGTATAAACCCACCTGGTCGGCTAAACATATCGGCGCTGACGGCAAGAAAAACTGGGCGGAAGTTGCCACTTCGGAGGTGCTGAAAAATGACAAAAAATAATTACGGTATCGCGGAATTCAGCCAGGCGTCCGAACAGCTGGAACATATCGAAATGTCCGATTTATACCCCCTACCCGCGCCTTACGACAAACTTGAAGAACAACCCGGCTGGCAGAAAATCAAAGATGCGGTGAAGCAGGATTACGAATCTTCTTTAGACGACACTATTGCTGTCGGTATCCCCAAACCCAAAACCGAAGCGGAAGCGGAGAAATATGTTGCTGCCTTCCTCGAAGGAATGCGGAAACTCTTCACCAAGGAAAACAACTGGACTTTCCTCCAGCCGCTGATGCTGACGATGGAACACTGCGCCAAATGCCAAACCTGCAACGACGCCTGCCCCATTTACGAAGCGTCCGGTCAAAAGGAAATCTACCGCCCCACTTACCGCAGTGAAGTTTTGCGCCGGATTTTCCATAAGTACCTTCAACCCGGCGGGAAGTTTTTCAACAGTTTAAAACACGGCGATATCGAATTGAACTGGACTACCGTCGCCCGTTTAGCGGAATTATCTTACCGCTGTACGCTTTGCAGACGCTGCGCGCAAACTTGCCCCATCGGAGTGGATAACGGATTGGTCACCCACGAACTGCGCAAACTATTCAGTATGGAATTGGGCATAGCCGCTAAGGAAATCCACGAAAAGGGTTCGGTGCTGCAGCTGCAAGTGGGTTCTTCCACCGGGATGAACCCGCTGGTGGTCAAAGACAATATGGAATTCATCGATGAAGACACTTCCGAACGCACGGGAATGGACATCAAGACCCCGTGGGATAAAGAAGGCGCCGATGTGCTGCTACTGCACAACGCCGGGGAAATTATGGCTTGGCCGGAAAATCCCGGCGCTTTTGCTGTGCTGTTCGAAGCTGCCGGTATCAGCTGGACGCTGTCTTCCGATTTAGTGGGTTACGACGCCATCAATTACGGTTTGTGGTACGACGATGTGCAGTTCGCCAGAGTGGCTTTGAAACACGCGCAAATCGCGAAAAAACTGAAAGTCAAGAAAATCATTATGGGCGAATGCGGACACGCGCATAAAGCTTTGATGGTCATCGCCGACCGCATTTTCACCAGTGAATTTAATGTTCCCCGGGAAAGCTCGATGACTTTCTTAGAGGAGATATTCAACAGCGGGAAGATCAAATTCGATCCGGAGAAAAACGATTTCCCCGTGACTTTACACGACCCCTGTAATATGGTGAGGCTGATGGGTATTGTGGAACCGCAGCGGCGGATATTGCGCGCGCTCGCGCCCCGGTTCCGGGAAATGACCCCTCACGGCGTGCATAATTATTGCTGCGGCGGCGGGTCGGGTTTCGCCATTATGTCCCCGTATAATTTCCGCGATTGGCGGATTTCCGTGTCCGGGCGCAAAAAGATGCAGCAGATCTTGAACGCTTTCAAAGACGAACCGGCCGAAGCCAACAAATATGTCTGCGCACCCTGTTCCAACTGCAAAGGACAAATCCGCGATATGTTCGAATATTACGGCGTGTGGGAAAAATCCCGCATCAATTACGGCGGCTTAGTGGAATTGATGGTCAACGCTATGGTCGATGTGAAAGAACCGTACATCGAATGGGGAATGCATTAAAAGCGGGGATTAGGGGTTAGGGTTTAGGGAAAAAGCAAACATAGAAGCAAAAGCGGCGGATGGTGGATGGTGGATGGTGGATGGTGGATGGTCGATGGTGGATGGTCGATGGTCGATGGTGGATGGTGGATGGTGGATGGTGGATGGTGGATGGTCGATGGTGGATGGTCGATGGTGAAACAATACAAAAACAATATCGTGTCGGGGCGGGTCAAAGAGCCTGTCCCAGAATGCGCCCCAGCCTGTCATTCCCGCGAAAGCGGGAATCCAGATATTTGTAAAATATAGAGATATGGATACTGGCTTTTCCCGCAGGGACTACTGCACAGCGCCAGTATGACACCCTTCGGGCGTTTTGGGACAAGTTCAAAGACCCGCCCATTGTTTTTTCATATCCTCCGGTTATCATTTTCTATCCACCGTTCTCTATTTTCTGTTCTCGGTTCACGGGTTACGGTAAAAACAGCCGAATTCTTTTGAGAAAATTTGCTTTTAATAAGATTTGTAATTTTATTGTACCAAGGGCAAATTCACATGGTTTGCTGCTATAAAACAATCTATTAAATGGATAGTCGAATATTGGGAACAAACTCAATCGACCTCAAACCTCAATACTTGATGGATGAAGACGGTCAGCCGAAATCGGTATTGTTGGATTATAAAGTCTATCGGGAACTAATGGAAATCCTTGAAGATTTTCAATGTGAAGAAATCATCAAGGAGCGCTTAAAAGAAGTGGAGGTGGAATTTCCGGAAACTTTGGATTAATAGGTCATAATGTACAAACTAATCATTAAACCATCAGCGTTGAATAAAAAAGAATTTCGATAGTTATCCTTAAGCAAGTAATCGTAATCCCGGTAAAAATCGCCGGGATTTTTTTGTGTAATTTTCGTAACTACACTTGCTTTTTTCAAAAATATTGTTTTATTTATTATAAATTGTTCATTTTAGTGAGGGCTCTGTAAATGATATATTTTCTCTTTTTTACAGTGATTGCCGTTCTTTTCCTGCCAACTCCGACTTTTCCTCAACAGGACGATTTACTACTGCTATATCCTCTCGGCAGCTATCCGGAAGAGATGCCTCCTTCTATCGCTCCGTCTTCGCCTTTGGATACCTGGTACGAACTGAATCATACCGATAACTACCCGGAATATTATCTGGGCAGCGGTTCGATTGACGACACCTTTTTCGTGGTATTTCAGACGCCTCTGCCTTGTTCGGTGCACTGCGCGGAAATTCAATGGTGGGATGGCGGCGGTATTAGTTCATTTGCCGCATTATACAGTTATGATGCTCAGGAATTATATCCTTTGGGACAAGCTCCTAACCGCGGTACCTGCCCGGTTAGCCCCATCGGTGAATGGTTGACGGATTTGTATAATGGTTCTGTTTGGGGCAGCGGTGAATGGGAGCCGCTTAATTTTGGTGAAGAATCGATTATTATCGGTGAAGAAGGGATGACCAATATCCTATTCGGGATTGGATTTATCAAAGGTTTCTCAGCGCCCTCGCCTCATCCCCTCGCCGACCGGATGAGCAGTAAAAATATCCGTTACACTTATACCTGGTTCGGCGGCCCTTGGATGAGTTCTTGGCCTTATTTATGGGGCGGATATAGCTACAACCTCGTTACCGGCACCGTAATTGAAGCCATGGTTCGAGTGTGGATTTCTTTTGTTTACGATTATCCTATCTGGATTTCCAACCTAACAAGTCACAGCAATACTTTCAGTACCACCGGGCCCTTTACTATTACTTGTAAGCTGGAAGATGAAAATTCCGTTATCAATGAAGAAGATCAGATATATTTAAAATATTATATCGATAGCATTAGCAATACGATTTCTGTGCCTTTGACTGATGTTCTGCCATTGGGAGATAGTTATTATGGAGCCGACATAGAAGGCAGCTTCGCTATCGGCGATACGATACATTATTGGATTTACGCTGAGGATGAGGATCATAATATTACAACTTATCCCGGCGCGCCTTGGAAGTTCCGCATCGTTGCCTCGCAAAATCCGGATGCGGAAATTTTACTAATCGATGATGATTATGATCCTGAAGATTACAAACAGGTTTTGCAGGAATCGGGATTACAAGTGGAAGAATGGCAATGCAGCTCAAACAATGGCATCGATGAATATGTTTTGAACTACGGCTGGGATGCGGTTTTTCTTATTGCCCATAATAGTCAAACTATGAAACGGGATTCTAATCAGGAATGCTACCGCGAATTTCTGGATAACGGCGGGAAATTATTATATATCGATGAAGCATTTATGAATGATATTTACGAAATTGACACTCTTAATTTCACCATGGGTGATTTTGAAAATGATTATTTGGGCATCTCCACACTATTTTGCAATCCGGAAAATCCTGATACAGTATATTACGGCGTTTACGGCAGCCCTGTCGGTTTTTCCTTTCAAAGCGATCCGCTGGTTACTTTCCCTAACAGTTACAACTATTATTTCCCGGATAATTTCTATATTTCCACAGGTTATCCCGCGCTTTATGGACAATTCAGTGAATTGTCTTATTGTCTGACGAACGAAAACGGCTTTAAAGTTGTCTATTGCTCCTTTAATTTGGATCTGGTAAATGATAATCCTCCGATGTATGAAATTTCCCCTCAATTCCGCACCTTCATCTATAACACCCTCGACTGGTTCGAAATCCCTTATACCGGCGTGGAAACTCCGTCCAATATCCTCCATCCTTCATCCTTTTTCCTTTCTTGTTCGCCCAATCCCTTCAACCAGCAATTGACCAGCAGCTTCGAGCTTCGAGCTGCGAGTCCGTATAAATTAGTCATATATGATATTTCCGGCCGTGTAGTTTCGGATTTCGGATTTCGGATTTCGAATTTGTGGATGAATCGAGTGGTATGGGACGCCAGTGGACAAGCCAGCGGGGTGTATTTTGTGCGGTTGATGGTGGATGGACGATGGACGATGGTGAGGAAAGTGGTGTTGATGAAATGACCGCATTACTTTAATTCCCGGCATTTGTAGGGGCAGAACATTGTTCTGCCCGCTTTGAAATAATAGCCCACAGCTTTAGCCGTGGGATTGCCGAAAAATGATCATACATTCAGTTACGGATAGATATGTTAGCCCACGATTTCAATCATGGGCATATACAGGGACAGAACGATGTTCTTCCCCTACAAGTTACCTGGTTTCTGTCTTCTGTTCAAGGTTCACGGTTTTCGGTTCACTGTTTTCTGTTTTCCGCTTTTACTTGCTACTTGCTGCTTGGCACTTGTTACTTGTATTTTGAAACTTCATTTTAAATCCATTAATATCAATTCAAACAACCTTACGGAGGTTACAAATGGAAAAGCTGTATTATTCCATCGACTTGTGTAAAAAAGGCTTAAGCATTGGCCTTTTATTAGTTATCCTGCTTTACCTTCCCGCTTTTTCCGCTGATTTGGTCCCGCTTTATCCCAAAATCATCCGTCCAGCGCACCCGGTCGACGGCCAAGGCCCGGGCGGCTACACTCCCTGGCTCGACCCGCTGTATTCGCTTTCTCACGCGGATTCTATCGCCGAATACTACCTCGGCAGCGGCGCTTTGAACGACACTTTTTTCGTAGTGTTTGAACCGCAGGCCGCTTGTTCCGTCTATTATGCGGAAATGCAGTGGTACGATGCGGGCAATTGTTTAGCTTTCGCCGCTTTTTACAGCGATGCGGCGACCGCGATGTATCCCGGCGGCATCGCCCCTCCGCGCGGGCAAAGTCCGGTCAGCCCCATCGGCGAATGGATAACCGGAACTATTCCCAATACGACTCTCGCCAGTGGAAATTGGGAATTATTGAATCTGGGCGGCGCGGAATGGATAGTTGGAGACCCGGTGACGCTGGAATCCGATTTATTCGGCATCGGTTTTATTAAACAAGGAACCAGTCCACGTCCCTTAGCGGATGATATTTCCGCTTATGGAATAAACTACAGTTACACTTGGTTCGGCGGCCCCTGGATGCAGAATTACACCTACGATTGGGGCGCATATTCCTCCAATTACGCCGCTACGGTCATTGAACTGATGATGCGGGTGTGGGTATCCTTTCCCTTCACCGGGGGAGGCTTCATCATCATCAACAATGTTTACCAGAAATCTGATACTTACGATACTATCGGGCCTTTCCATATCACTTGTCAATTGGAAGATGAAAACGGCATCACCGCCGCCGATATTACCCAACTCTGCTATATCAGTCCTCCCGGCGATACCACTGTTGTCTCTTTGCAGCCTGAAACCGCCGGCACAAATATGTACGGCGCGGACATAAATGGCCCCTTCGCCGTCGGTGAAGAAATCGTTTACTGGATACATACGGTCAAAGATAACGGTCTGGTCAATAACAGCATCCCGCAGAATTTTAACATCGTGGCGCCGCTGAATCCTACCGCGCCGTTGCTGCTGGTCAATGACCATATTGCTATTGGTAATCTTAGCGCTTATACCGGCGCGCTGGAATTCCTTGATGTCCAATACGAATGCTGGAATGTAGAAGAGCATCAGGGTATCGATGAATCGGTGGTCAATTTCGGATGGGAAAATATCCTGCTCGCCGCTTGGGGCGCAAGCACTATCCCGGTGGAAGACGATTATTGCGTCTATAGCGGGTTCCTCGATAACGGCGGAAATTTGTGCTACATCGACCAGGATTATTTCTACGCGAACAATATGCCGCCGGTGGGAGTTTTGATTCCCGGAGATTTCGCCTGCGATTATTTCGGTATTGTGCAGTATTGGAACGACCCCAATGAAGAGGAATACGATTACTACGGCGAAGCCGGCAATCCCGTAAGCGCTAATTGGGATTGGCAGCCCTACGAAACCTATTGGGATAACACCGGACTTCACATGAATCTTGACTCTTATTGGGCGGATTATGTGACCGCTGGAGCAGCCGATGAAACTTTCTACGGAGTGACCAATGGATATACTTACGGCGTAAACTATCAAACTACTACTTTTAAAACCGTGTATCTTACCTTTATGGCGGAAGCTAATTGCGCCTACGATTCCGTTTTTGGCAATATGGAACCTACTGCCGATTTCATTGCGCTGCTGCAAAACACTTTAACCTGGTTCGGCGTAACGGTCAATCCCGGCAGCGGTATTATGCTTTCCCTGACTCCGCATAATCCCCCGATCACTATTCCTTCCGGCGGGGGAAGTTTTATCTTCGATTTGCAAATCGACAATATCAATCAAAACGCTCAACTCATCGATGTTTGGACCAATATTACTCTGCCTTCCGGAGTCACTTATCCTATCATTACCCGCAGCAATATCAGTCTTGCCGCCGGCGCCTCCATCATCCGCAGTAATCTGACTCAATTTGTCCCCGGCAGCGCAGTTGGCGGCGATTACAGCTACAACGCTTATGTCCGCGACCATAACACCTGGGAACTGCTGGCGCAGGATTCTTTCCCCTTCACCAAACTACCCAGTGATGGTTCTTCCAATCATAGTAATGGCTGGGCGCTCTCCGGCTGGGATGAAGCTTCTACCTTTGACCTTTCACCTTTGACCTTTGACCTTAAACCGCCGTCGCCGACTCCGTTTAACGCTTCCACGACCATCGATTTCGAACTGCCCGCAGCCGTCGATATAAGATTGACGGTTTACGACATCACCGGGCGGGAAGTTCAGTCATTAGTCAATAGTCATCAGTCAATAGGAAAACATTCAGTAGTGTGGGATGCCGGTAATCATTCCAGCGGAGTGTATTTTGTGCGGTTGTCAGTGGACGGTGGTCAGTCGTCGGTGAGGAAAGTGGTGTTGATGAAATAAAATTTAAACAATCACTTGTAGGGGCAGACCGGCGTGTCTGCCCGCTTAAAATAATAGCCCAAGACTTTAGCTATGGGGTAGATTTGCATCACGGAAAAAAGCGGAAAAAGCAAATATCCAATATCCAATAACTAACACTCTATATCCAATGTTCAATTATGGACGGATTAATAAACTCGTCAGATGTTTACTTTTTCTAAAAATCCCAAATCTGCAACAACATAGGAAGCAGTAAAATGAAATTATTAACCTTCATTTTTCATCATTGATAATAATATTATCAGATGTCGAAATTGTATTTATTTAAAACTTACTTCTGGCTCTCCCTACTGTTATTGACGGTCACCGGATCGACTTTCGCGGACGATTTAATCCCGCTTTATCCTAAAGTCGTGTCGAAGCCGATTATTGACAGCAGCGCTCCAGGGATGCAGAACAATCCCGCTTTCGATCCGGTATGGTCCTTTTCTCATTGCGATAGTACCGCGGAATACTATTTAGGCAGCGGAGCCGCAGATGACACTTTTTTTGCAGTCTTCGAACCTATAATGTCTTGCTCAGTATTATTTGCGGAAATTCAATGGTTCAGCACAGGGCCGTATGTGGGTTTCGCAGCTCGATATAGTGAGGCCGCTCAAGATACTTTCCCCTTCGGGATCGCCCCGGAACGCGGGACTACCGAGATCAGTCCCATCGGTGAGATCTTGGGAAATTTTACCGCCGACACAGCAGAAAATGTTAATGAATGGACTGAATTCAATATCGGCGCACCATTTTATGTGGGAGATCCGGTGACACATCTTGGTGAATCATTCGGCGTCGGGTATATAAAAACTTCTGCTGAACCTAAGATATTAGCCGATGCGGTTAGTCAAGTTGGAACTTATTACTCCTATTCCTGGTTCGGCGGACCTTGGATGCCGACGCATAGTTATGAACACACTTGGGGCGCATACTCCGCGAATTATACCGGCACCGTTATCGAATATATGATACGAGTCTGGGTATCTTACAGCGCCGGTTCCGGCTGCGCTGACGTCATACTTACACCGGTAAATCCACCCATCATCCTGCCTTTGGAAGGAGGTTCTTTCGACTACAATCTGACTGTAATCAATAACCACAATTATTATGTGCAATGGGATATTTGGACTACGATTACCAGACCTGATTGCACGGTTTACGGACCCATTATCGAATTGCTCTATTACTGGCTGCCGGTACCGGGAATCTCAGTGAATGAAACGCAATATATACCGCCGGATTGGCCGGCCGGAGTTTATACCTACAATGCCTATGTCGGCTACCAGTCTTATGCGATTTATCAGGATCATTTCCAATTCACTAAGATTTTAGAGTCCACCGTGAATCCAATTTCAAATGAATGTTATCCCCAAAATTATGATCTAAATATCTATCCCAATCCGTTCAACCAGCAGCTTAATCTGGACTTCATTTTACTGGAAACAATGGAAATCAAATTAGTAGTTTACGACATCAACGGGCGGGAAGTGCAGGTGCTGGGTGCTGGGTGCTGGGGACTGGGAAAACACAGTGTGGTGTGGGACGCCAGCGGGCAAGCCAGCGGGGTGTATTTTGTCAGGCTGGTGGTCGATGGTAAATGGTCGATGGTGGAAAAAGTGGCGCTAATGAAATAGAATATAAACAATTACTTGTAGGGGCGGGTCACAGACCCGCCCGATTTCTTCCTTATTCCTTTTCTAATAGCTCACGATTTCAATCGTGGGCGTCTGTAGGGACAGAACAATGTTCTGTCCCTACAAATCACTATTCTCTGTTCACTGTTCAATGTTCAGGGATCTGGCTTTTCAACTCAAAACTCAAAACAATCTTCGATGACTCCTTTAAAAATATAACCAAAAATTAAAGCAAAACGAGGGCTTATGTTTTACCGTCTCTTTCTTACTCTATTGATTGCTCTGACCATTGTCGGAGCGGTCTTTGCGGACGATTATTCCCGCACGCAAATTCCTCTGCCGCCGCCTTCCACGGTGGACGGGACTGCGGATCGCTATGCGGTTACTCAGACCGCTTATCCGCCTTATAATCCGCCGCAGACCGATGAAATTGTCGGCGATACGGTTATGGTCGGCCGCAGCTGGTGCGATATTCAGCACAACGCCACCTGCGGGCGGCAGATTCAAGTCGATTCTTTAGGCTATATCCACATCACCTGGATGAACGGCTTGAACAACGGCGCTTCACTAAGGCATATTTATTACAATCTGGTCGATCCTAATTTTACGCCGATGTTTATCGGAGGCATTCAAGTCGACCAAAGCCAGCGGGCGGGTTATACCACACTGGAATTGCATCCCGACGGCCGGGCGATGCCCTGTTTCCATATGATCACTCCCGCCAGTGAGAATGCACATTCGGCTTTCGCCTTTGACTATTTTCCTCGAACAGGTGCGTTTGGAACGGATTACTTGCCTTGGGTATATCAAGGTACGCAGGATTTGGAAGTCATCTGGCCGAAAATCAGCCGGGATATTAACAACCGCTACCATATCGTATCCACGGAAAATCCCTCTTCAGGAGTGGCAGGCGATCCGCAGAGGCAATATTACTGCGGAGCTGCTTTCAATCCTGCTACTTTTCAAATTACCTTCGATCCCGCTCAACAGATGATTAGTTGGACGGAGATTATCGGCGCGGATGTCGCCAGTTCTCCGGTCTCGGAACGAACAGCTATCGGCTGGCTCAGTCTCTCCGCCACTCAGCCGGAAACTACGCAATATGATAACGACCTGATCCTCTGCATTTCCGAGGATGGAGTAAATTGGAACTGGAGCGACACCATTAATGTCACTAACTGGATTCCTCCGGATTACAGCCTGTTACCCGACACCGCTGCGGCAAATCAAGACACCTTGCGCTGTTATGACGATATGAGTCTGGTCTTCGACTACAACGATGTCCTGCATGTGTTCTTCACTACCCGCGGTTATTGGGCGATTGAAGGCACTTTAGCCTGGGGTAACGGTTTTATCTGGCATTGGGACGAAGTGAATCAAGTGTTTTCGATGGTGGCAACCGGCTGGTATGACAACGGATTTTACGATCCGGGGGCTTGGAATGTCTACGCTCAGCGCCCCAGCGGCTCGGTCGACCCGGAATCCGGCGACATCTATTGTATGTATCAGCGTTACCTGCATCCGGTACCGCCCACTCCCGCATTCCCCTATCTGCACGCCGACACTACCGATTTTTCCGCCGCCGGGTATCCTAACGGAGAAATCTGGGTGACCAAATCGGTGGACGGCGGATTATCCTGGGCGGAAGGCACCGATATCACCAACACGCATTCTCCCGACGCCACCGCCGGTTCCTGCCTCAGCGAATTGACTCCTTCGATGGCCCCGCAAATTTATGATGATAACCTTAATATTTTCTACATCCTCGACGCCGACGCCGGCGCGGTGGTGCAGAGCGAAGGTGTGTGGACGCTGAATTTCGTAGTCTGCCATCAAGTTCCGGTCAGTCTAATCCCCGCCACGCCGGTGCTGGGAGTATATCCTATGCACTGCGATTCCACCGGGATGCCGGGATGGACGCCGCCGCCGCCTTTGGAAGTCGAATTGGTGTTGACACCGCATAATCCGCCGATTGTAATTCCCCCCGGCGGCGGCAATTTCATCTTCGACTTGGAAGTGGATAATCTGAGTTCTTCCGCCGCCATCGTCGATATCTGGACCGACATTACTTTGCCTTCCGGCGTCAATTATCCCATCATTACCCGCAGTAACCTCACCCTCGCCGCCGGGCAGGTGATTTTCCGCCCGGATTTGACCCAGTTTGTCCCCGGAACCGCAATCGGCGGGCAATATTACTACAACGCCTATGTCCGCGACCATAACACCTGGGAATTATTGGCGGAAGATACTTTCCCCTTCACCAAAGAAGCGGCGGACGGTTCTTCCAATCATAACAGCGGCTGGGCGCTGCTGGGCTGGGATGAATCTTCCACCTTCGACCCGACACCTTTGACTTTTACCCTGAAACCGGCATCGCCTAATCCCTTCAACGCTTCGACTACCATCAATTTTGAACTTCCTTCAGCTGCGGAGATTGAGCTGGCGGTGTACGATATTCAAGGCCGATTGGTGCAGTCACTCGTCACCGGCCACTCGTCACTGGGAAAACACTCGGTGATATGGGACGCCAGCGCTCAAGCCAGCGGGGTGTATTTTATTCGGTTGATGGTGGACAGTGGTCAGTCGTCGGTGAGAAAAGTGGTGCTGATGAAATAACACAAAATGACAATTATTTTATCCTTGCAGGGGCAGAACATCGTTCTGCCCGCTTGGAATAATAATCCACGATTTTAATCGTGGGCGGTATATGAATCACGGAAAAAAGCGGAAAACATCGGAAAAAAACAAACATTCAATAAACAATAACCAACACTCAATAACCAATCAGCAAGTAGGGGCGGCGTTCCGCCGCCCTATGTTTGCTTTTTCTATTCCCGGTTGCCTGTTCTCTGTTTTCTGTTCCCTGTTTCCAACAAAAAGCCTTCCCCCACCTCCAGAGGGAAGGCTTTTTACTAAGTGATTCCGCCACCTATTTGAATTCCTTGATTTTTCCACCTACTTGATCATCACTAATTTATTAATCAAAACCTTCCCTTCAAATTCCAGAGCGCAGAAATAGATGCCGGTGGATAAATTATTCCCTTCAAAGGCTACGCTGTGCATCCCGGCGGGAAAGTATTCATCTACCAATTCCGCCGTCAATCTACCGGTAATATCATAGACCGAGATATGGACATTTCCCGCATCCGGCAGGCCGTAATGGATAGTGGTAGATGCGTTGAAGGGATTGGGACTGGAGGACAGCGTTAAATCGGTCGGCAGAAGTTCTTCCACCGCCAGCGGATTTTCTTCGCCGGCGATAGTGCCGCCGTCTTCAGGCTCAACAATGGCGAAATTGTTGTCGGAGATGTCGCTATATTGAGGTAAAGCAGTGTAATTGACTTTTATTCTACAAGTAGTGGACGCCGGACCTTCTACAATCCAATCTACTGAACCATCATTAGGGATATTTTCATATAATGATAACCAAGGACCGCTAGGATAATTATAGTTGATTTTTACGCTTACATTGCCGAAAGAATTAGCATAATCCCAGAGAATAGTCTCTATTTCTCCAATAGTCCAAGTTATTTCAGAGATTGAGGGATAAGTAACGGTGACCGAGGGTGCAGTAATCGTAAATTCATCATTTGATATATCTTGAATCCCCGCATTTGACCAAGCCATAACTTTTATCCGGCAGTCAGTTGATCCTTGACCGGTAATTTCCCAGGAATAAGAGCAAATACCTACAGAATCTATGTAGAAATCGGTTAATGTTTCCCAGAAAGGTGCCGGAGAACTGAAATTCCGCGTCAATAAAATTTTTACGGTATCTGTGACACCAACAAGAGTCGAGTGATTCCAAGTGATGTTATGGATCTCGCCCACATTCCATACTTCACTACCGTTAGGTGAAGTGACTTCTATAGGATTTAAAATGCTGAAAACCGCGTCGGAAGTGTCATTGATCCACCAGAAATTACACGCTTGAATGGAAATCAAACATTGATCAGAAGGATTTCCCGTAGGTACCCAATTGACTGAACCTGTATTAGGTGTTTGTAAAAATATGGTCTCCCAAGTGCCAAATCCGTTATTCCGGTTAAGTTTAATATAGACATCATCATTAAGATTGGGAGCGCTCCATCTGATATATGTCGTATCGTTATAGGCCATTATCTCTTCGCCGCCGTTAGGGTATATAACTACTATTTCCGGCGCATTAATTTGGAAATAACCGGTTGTATCACTTATCCAACATAAATGATCGGATTTAATCTCTATCCAGCAGCTGTCTGAAGGATACCCGGTAATATTCCATAGCTCAAAACCGTCATTTTCTGTGCTGTCAAATAATGTTTCAACCCATATAGTATCAAGAGGAAATAAAGAATCCGGCAGTGTGTGGTAAAGGTTAATCTGGACATTTCCTTCCAAATTAGCCGCTACCCAAGCTATAGTATCTGTATGACTTACCCATAAATTTTCTCCGGCTGTGGGCGAAGTTACTTCAATAGTGGGCACGGAAATAGTGAAATCAGCATCGGATATATCCTGTTCCCCGGTCCAAAGCGACCGTATCGCTATGCGGCAATGTGTCCCGCCGCCGCCGCGAATTGTCCAATCAAATTCTCCATCATTGAGTGTAGAAGAAACTATTTGTTCCCACCGCCCTCCGTTATCGTATTCGCGGTTAAGCAGGATTTTGACATATCCCGGAATGCTTCCGGTATTCCAGGTAATAGTTTCAGAATGGCTTACCCATAATGAGACGCTGGTATTGGGCCATGTCACCTGCAATTGACCGAAGCTTGCCGTAGTGAGTAAGGTCATAATAAACATTGTCGTCACTATAAATAACACTGTTCTCCGCATTTCTTTCTCCTTAAAATAAGATAATATATATTATGAAATTATGTTAATTTTACTAGAGATATAAGCAAAATTGAGATAAAACACCATTATTATTGTAATTAATATACCAAATTTTATTTTTAAAAACTTCCTACTTTGCAAAGTAGGAAGACTATTTGTGGAATTCGGGAAAGATTTTTTTATTCGGAGAGGTCTTTTTTGTGATTTTCCCGCCATTGTTTCGGCGTCATCCCGGTGAATTTGCTGAAAACTTTATAAAAAGCGCTGGTGGAACGAAAACCGGCTTTATGACCGATAGCGTCCAAAGAATAACGGTCGCATTTTTTATCCGACAATAAAGCCTGCGCTTTTTTCACACAATGTTTATGGGCAAATTCCGTAAAATTGCGGTATTCTTTATTGATGACATAAGATAAATGATGTTTCTTTTCTTTCAACGCTGAAGCTAAATATTCCAAATTGAAATTGGTGTTTTGCTCTTCCAAATCTTCACTGCAAAAAATTTCCTCCACCTCCATCGCTTGAAACAGTTTATCTCGGATGCGTTTTTCAATTTCCGGGGGCAATACCCATTTGCCGCCGTTTTTCGTCTTTTTCCATCTCCGGTAGATAATAAGACTCATAGAAGCGGCGACAAATCCGGCGGCAATCGAAAAAATAATTGGTTTTCCCGGAGTTGTCTCTTTTTCCACCGGGGACAAGGTAAAATTAAGCAAATACGCCTTGACAGAATAGGCTTTGGGCGGCAGCGGTGAAACTTTTTCCACGCCTTCCGTTTCATTTACTCCGATGACCGCTTCTTGCAGTCGGTTATTATCATCGTAAAGTGGGAAAAAAGTGCTCTCGCCGGGGAATTCATATAACTTTTGGCAAACTGACTCGTTTTGACAATTCCAGCCGGCCAAATCGAGGAAATTCCCTCTTTTTTGCACTGTTATGATACCGCCCAGTTCCTCCTGCAAAGCAAATACTTTTACAAGTTCTCCGCTTAATTGTCCTCCGCCTTCCGGCAAAGACCATTGCCTCTTTTCCATATCATATTTTACCACCTTCATATACAAAGAATCCTGTGAATTTGAGAGAAAATTCTGCGTGCAGTTACTTTTACTAGGAAGCGCGAAAAGCGCGTGGTCGATGCGCAGACTGTCCGCCGCCAATTCCACCCACCGTTTATTATCCACCTCGAGGTAATAAGCAGTCAATAATCCTTTAGTTTTAGAATACTCTTTAGTTCCCCACAACGCCGCTATCATCGGTGAATCGATAGCCGCATTATAAAACGGCTGGACATAACAATGCAGATAGCCCGGTTCTGCCGGTTTATCGTAATTCCGGCTGTGTTTCTCCAGCCTAGCGATTTCTTCACCGTCCGCAGTTACCGCCCGCAAAACGCAGACGGTATCATAATGAGCTTTGCCGTCATAAACCAGCGTATTTAAGGTAACATATCCGCCATAAACCGCAATCTGTCCGATTTTAGTAGGCAAAACTATTCCGGGAAATTCAAAAGACTCGGTCGAACGCTTAATCCAACTTATTTCTAAAGCTGAATCAAGTTCTACTCCAAATAATAACCGGGGACCATAATTGGGACGGTAAGTTCTGGCCGCGCACACTAGCGACTTTTTACCCACATTTTCCAGCACGCATATATCCAAATCGAAATCGCCTTTTGCACATACTTTATCCACCAACAGATAGGATAAGGGCGGATCTGCGTAATAATCCCAGATTGCTAAATATAGCAGCTCTCCCCTCCTTTCTAAGAACATTAGTTCATCCTGAGGATCATTGTTAATATTGGCAGATTTGAAATTGAAGATTTCACCTTTCACGATGAACTGCGCGAATTGCCGGGCCGAGCCCTTGGCGAAATCCATTACCGTGATGATGCTATTCGATTTCTGAACGAATTGGATTCGATCGTCCTGGGAAAACCGTCCGGCGGCTTCCACCAAAGAATGGTAAATGTTGCCGCAGCTGTCAGCCAGGACAACTTTCAACTCGGTTTCATTAGCCATTAATGGTAAAGAAATCATCAAAGAAAGTAAAAATGCGATAATATTGGTATAACTATATTTTGATGGTGTCATCATTGTGAAAAATATAGGCTCTTTGTGGCTAATAGTCAAGTTTTTTCGCTTTTCCTCCTCCCCTTTCTCCCCCATTTTTTTGCAATCCAACTCTTTCCTGTCTATATTACTTGCAAATATTTCACTCTATCTCAAATCTATTTCGAGCCTGCCATGAAAAAGACTCTCGTTTTTCTCACCGCATTATTGCTGTTATTATCTTTCGTTTATGCTTCCGATGAAACGGAACAATTCCGCGGCTATGCCCCCGCTTCCTTACTTCCCGGATTGCCCGGCGGAGGATATACCGATGACGATTCCACCTTCTACCATTCCACCTATGAAACCGGGATGCAAGGCTGGACTACCCAAGATTTGACGATTCAGACCAATCACTGGAACATCGACCAATTCAACGCCTATCAAGGCAACTCCTGGTGGTGCGGGGATTCGTCCGCCGGAGCTTCCGGCATTATGGGTTATGACAATTTCTGGCTGCAATATATGGACAGCCCGGTGTTGAATTTAACCGGGGCGGTATCGCCGGTGTTGACTTTTAAAATCTACTGGTCGATGGAAAATTATACCTCCGTCCCTCCGCCGCCGCCGTATAACGGCTGGGACGGCTGTAATGTGTGGATTTCCACTAACAGCGGTTCTACTTTTACCCCGATTACACCGGTGACACCGGCGTATAACTGCACTTCCCTTTCCAGTTTCGGCACGGTGTGGCGGATGGGCCCCAACATCCCCGGCTGGGCGGGCGATTCCGGCGGCTGGCTGGATGCTCAGTTCAATCTTTCGGCTTACGCTACCAACAATGTGGTCCTCCGTTTCGCCTTAGCTTCCGACCGCGCCGTTTCCAGCGCCACCGGCCACCCGGAACTGCTGGGCTTCTTTGTGGATAATGTGGTGGTGTCAGCCGGAACTACCACTTATCTCAGCAATAACGCCGACGACACTCCGGTGCCCGCTCCTTTCACTTTCGAGCAAGGCGACCCCTTCGGCGATTGGTGGGTGATGACCGACCTTACTTCCTACAGTCCCACTCATAGTATGGTGGTGGACGACGATCATTTCTTCATCAACAACGCTTTGATTTCGCCGCCCATCACGCTGCCCGACGATTATACCCTGTGGTTCGAATACGCCGTCTTATGCGATTTGCCGGACAGCACGCACGGCACTTCCACCGCTTTGCGGGATTACTACTTCGTCGATTTGACCGATGACGGCGGTTTGACCTGGGAAAACCAATTTTACGATTACGCCCGCGGTTACTGCTATCCTAATTGGGGCATCTGCGAACCGGATACTCCTTACACCGGCAATATTGCGATGGACTTATCGCAATGGGGCGGGCAGACCATCCAAATCCGTTTCCGCTGTGTAACCGACGGCGACCACACCACCGGCAACGGTTCCGGCCTGCACATCGACGATCTGTGGATCATCGGCAACAACTTGCTGGCTAACGACTGCGGCGCCGCCAGTTTGCACATTCCTTTCCCCACTACAATCGGTTTTCAGACCGGCTGCAGCGTGGATTTGCACAATTACGGACTGAACGCGCAAAGTTCGGTGATGGCCTTCTTCCGCGCTAACACTTTCACCCTGCCCTTAGTTCCTTGGGCGGCTATCCCGCCGGAATCCAGCGTCCCCTTCGATTTCAACTGGACTCCGTCCGCCGCCGGAGTTTATGACTGTATAGCTTACACACAATTATCCGGCGATATGAATCCCGCCAACGATACCACTTCCGCCAGTACTGTCACTGTCAACGAAGAGAATTTATACGAACTGGGCTACGACAACCGGGAAGGGATGTATTATTACGAATTCGACCCGGGCGACGGGCCGCTGGTAAAATTTTCCCCGCCTTTTACCACTTCATACTGGTTTATGCTCACGCAAATCCGCGTGCTCTTCAACGGCGATTTGACTACACCGGTGGATTTCACTGCTCACTTTTTCTACCAAGGTACCGCTACCACTCCGGGAACGGAATTCCGCAGTGAAACTTATACTGTATCCCCCACACAAACCTATCCCAATTGGTGGGAAGGTGAAATCCCCTATGTTTCCGGCAGCACCACTTACACCGGCGATGTCTGGATGTGGCTGGAAATCACTGACGGCGATGCACTGCCGCATCCCATCGGACATCCTCAGCTTTGGGGTGAAGGGCACTATTTCAGCTATGACGGTGAAGTCGCAACCGCTTACGATGACGATATGCTGATTCGCTTGGTTGTGCAGGAGGGCAGCAGCGCGGTGGAGGATATCTCCGCCAGCGTTCCCCATGAATTCGCTTTGCAGCCGGTCTATCCTAATCCCTTTAACGCCTCGACTGTTATCAATTTCGAGTTGACGGTTGCCAGTCAAATTAAGTTAGCAGTTTATGATATTACTGGGCGGGAAGTGCAGTCAATAGTCAACAGTCATCAGTCATTGGGAAAACATTCCGTAGTCTGGGACGCTAGTAATCAAGCCAGCGGAGTGTATTTTGTGAGGTTGACTGTTGACGATGGACAGTCGATGGTGAGGAAAGTGGTGTTGATGAAGTAGAGTATAAACAATTACTTGTAGGGGCGGGTCTTTGAGCCGCCCACTCTTAAATCTGTGCTGTGTGAGGTTGATAATGACACTATATAAGGATAAAAAAATGAAAAGCAAAATTATTATTTTTGCCATATTGTTATCCCTGTTTGAGATTAGATTATCCGCGCAAATTGCTCCTCCGGATACGGTTTGGACGGTAAATGTAGCTCCACAATCATATCGCACATTAAACTGTGGAGTATTTGATTTGACCGCCGACAGCGGATTCGTCATATCCTCAAATTTTCCTACTCATGGTGTCTTAGACAATATTTTGCTGTTTAAAACAGATAATGAAGGAAGCTTGCAATGGGTTCAAAATTACCTTTCTAATAATACCGTCGCTCCGAATTATGTATTTACCGAAAGTGATGGTGGATATTTGATCACCGGCACTTATAAATCTTATGCTGGTTTCAATTATGATAAGGATGTTCTACTGCTTAAGGCTGATAATATGGGGAATCAGTTATGGTTTCGATTTTTCGATGTTGAAGATGCCAATGATATGGGAACTTGGGTGGAAGAAACACCTGATGGTGGTTATATTGTTTGCGGGAATGCTCATACGCCTAGCTTGACAACTCAGGCCTATTTATTGAAAACGGACAGTCTGGGTTTTACACAGTGGGAGCATTTATACGGTACCAGCTTTTGTTGGGAAAAAGCATTATGCGTTAAAAGAACTTCGGACAGCGGGTATATCATAGTTGGCGACCGTATGTATTCGGGCAGCGATTACTACGGCTATATCGTAAAAACAAGTCCTTTGGGATATCTGCAATGGGAAAAGGAATTTGGCGATTCTACAAATGACCAGCATTTTAATAGTGTTTTTGAGACAGAAGACAATAACTTTATAATAGCCGGCAGTAAAATGGTAATAACCGGACAATACGGACAATACGATTTCATTCTGACAAAAACCGATAATTTAGGAAATGTGATCTGGTCAAAAACCTATGGTGATGCGGAACTCTCTGAATATTGTTATTACACAACTCGAACTCTGGATAATGGTTTTCTTTTAATTGGTAATTATAGCTCTGATAGTAGGACTATTTTAATCAAAGTCGATTATTTGGGAAACCTACAATGGCAGAATACTTATAATATAATGCGTAATAGTACCTGTGTAAAACAATTAAACGATGGCAGTATTATTTTCTCATATTGCAGAGATTTCGAAGGTTCTAGTTGGCGTATTATGTTAGCCAAACTCGAACCCGACCCTATACTTAATTCCTCTTTTATTTCAGCTTCCTCAGACAGTCTAAATTTCGAACAAATATCTTTGGGTGACAGTTCTTCCACGGAAATTACTATTATAAATACCGGATACAATCTTCTGACAATTTACGAATTGATAGTGGAAGAACCCTTTACAGATCAAATTATTTCCGGCAGCGAACTGCTGGAATTCGGAGATTCTGCCATTGTCCGGGTAAGTTTTTCTCCCATAAATCTTGGATTATATGCTTCGAATCTTAATATAATTTCCGACGCCGACAATGCCGATACTTTGGAAGTATACTTGGAAGGAGAAGGAGTAATTACCGGGGTTTCCGAAAATTCTAACGAAAAGAATATCCCTAATTTAGCCTATTTTGATATAATCCCCAATCCCTTTAACGCTTCTACCGCCATCACTTTCGACCTGCCGGTCGCGGCGGAAATCGACCTGGCGGTGTTCGACATTCAGGGTCGAATGGTGCAGTCACTCGTCACCGGTCACTCGTCACTCGGAAATCATAGCGTAGTCTGGGACGCCAGCGGACAAGCGAGCGGGGTGTATTTTGTAAAGTTGATGGTCGATGGCCGGTGGACGATGGTGAGGAAAATAGTGTTGATGAAATGACAGAAAAACTTGACAAAAAGGAGAAATATACTAATGCTAAAAAGTTTTTTCGTATGTTTTGCGTAGGGGCTTGATTAATCAAGCCCCTACATCGGAAATTATTTTTTAGAACTGGTATAAATATAGGTAGAATAAACAAAATAATTCCCCCTCATTTAATTGGAGTAACTCTTATGAAACGGATTTTATTCGTTTTCGCGGTATTATTGCTGGCTGTATTCGCCGCAGCAGCTCAAACAGCCGGTGTGACTCCGAATTCTCCCGATTACGACTCTACCTGCGACACCAGCCTTCCTTCAGCTGGGGCGGCAATTTCGGCCAATTCATCTTTGGATTTAACGGTGGAAGCTGGCGGTTCCGCTTCCCCGGCGGATTCTATCTTCGGTCCCCTGCAGAATCCCGTTTTGGAAATTTCCTTTACCGATGCTCCCTACAATCACAATATGGGCATCGCCTCCGACGGCTTTTTCTACTATACGGTCAACGGAGGTAACACCACCAACGGTATGATTAACAAGTACGATCTGCAAGGAAATTTTGTTTCCTCAATCCCCTGCAATTTGGATTTCCGAGGGATTGTCTATAACCGCGCTAACAATCACTTCTATGTCTCGACTTACAACAATACGGCGGTTTATAAAATATTGGATATAAACGCCGGTACCTACGAATTACTCTTCTCCAATATCCTGCAGAACAATCAAGGCTCCATCGGCATCAGTTTCAACGGTCAGGAATTCTACGACCAATATAACGGCACGGTCAATGTCCGCAGCCTGCAGACCGGAGCGTTGCTGCAGACGATGACCGGTTTTTCCTATGGCGCCGGCAATTGGGGCGGCAATTCCACCATCACCGCTGACCCCGATTATCTCTACACCTGGGATTGCACCGCTCACAGAGTATTTGTTTATAACCTTAACGGTACGCCCGTCTCCTCATTTCAAATAGCCAACGGCGATAACGGGATGTCGCTCTCTTTTATTGACGGGATGATGTTCGTCGCCCTCGACGCCAATTACGGCACCGGGACTTGGTATGGTTACAGAATCAGAAATTTTATCACGGAAAATGTGGTGGTTACTCTCACTCCCTCCGGAACGCCTATCCAAATCCCCGCTAACGGCGGCAGTTTCAACTTCAATATCGCCGCAGTCAATAATGAAACCTACCCGGTGGCTTTTCAGGTATGGACCACTGCCACTCTCCCCACGGGAAGCGCTTATGGCCCCATCCTGAATGCAGTCGTCACGCTGGCTGGCGGAGGCAGCCTAAACCGCGACCGCACGCAGAATGTTCCCGGCAGCGCCCCGGCCGGGCTTTACAACTATAACGCTTATGTCGGTGTTTACCCCAATTATACTTGGGATTCTGATCAATTCCCCTTTGAAAAACTTCCTGTCGCTGATGGCAATCCTTATATCTATGAATGGACGCTGGCAGAAACGGATGCTTTAAGCGGAGATCAAATCCCGGTGGTAGTCAACGACTTTATCCTGCTTTCCGCTTCCCCCAATCCTTTCAATCCCACTACTGCCCTAAGTTTCAACCTGCCTCAAAGCGGCCGGGTATTACTTACAGTTTACGACATTTCCGGGCGGGAAATCGCCTCGCTGGCCGATGGTTATCTGTCTTCCGGACCGCACAGCATCGTGTGGGACGCCGGCGGTCAGGCCAGCGGGGTGTATTTTGTAAAGTTGATGGTCGATGGTCGATGGTCGATGGTGAGGAAAATAGTGTTGATGAAGTAAATATAAACCATTCCATGCAGGGGCGGGTCAAAGACCCGCCCAGGGTTTTTACTATCGACATTGCTGCAGCTAGCAGTAATTGTGTAAACGACTTGAATAGCCATTTATTAGTCCGGAACATTCAACTGGATACTTCGACGAAAAACTTTTGGGAACTGTATCGTCTTTTTATACCAGTTCTAATTAATATTTTCCGATTGTAGGGACAGAACGCTGTTCTGTCCCTACCTAAACATGCAAAAAGACTTTTTAGAAGCGTTATAACTGAGGTTTTATATGGCGTTAAAGCCGGATATTATCCGCCGATTACTTCTCCTGATATCCCTCGCTCTAATTCTACGCCTTGCTATCGCGGTTTTCCTTATTGCCGCCTTTCCCGGCGACAAATTCGATTCCTATGTCGATACTCAAGGCTATTTGTTATTAGCGAAAAATCTCCTGCAGCATCATACCTTTTCCGGTTCGGTCGATCCCCCTTTTACTCCCGATACCAAACGCACTCCCGGTTTCCCGCTTTATCTGGCGGGAATGCAGCTGCTATTCGGAGGCCATATCCCCGCCTTCTTTTTCTTCAATTCTTTGCTCAGCGCATCGACTTGCGGATTGATTTACCTGTTTTTACTGAAGTGGTTCGTACCTAAGACCGCCTTTTTAGCGGCATTGCTTTTAGCGCTCGACCCGGATTCCATACTGTGCGCCAATTACCTGATAACCGAAACTTTATTTACTTTTCTGCTGCTGCTTGCGGTTTATTTGCTGCTCGCTTCTCTTAACCGCAATAGTCTAGTCCGGCTGCTTCTGTCACTTTTAACTTTTGCCGCCGGGATTTATGTCAGGCCCAGCGGGATGACTATTTCGATTCTAATCATATTAACGGTGTTCGCCTTTCAATTTAAACAAAACCATTTTGCCTGGAAAAAGCTGCTGCTCTCGTTAATCACCCTTACCGTCCTCTTACTGCCCTGGTATATGCGGAATTATGCTCAAACCGGCCGCTGGGAATTTTCTTCCGCCGGCAAATCGCGGATGATCCGATATTGGACACGCACATTATTAATTCCCCGGAACAGCCGTCAACCTGAAGCTCTCCGAAATCAATTCTATCGGATAATGAACTCGGAAACCCGCCAATGGCTGGAAGCAAATCCCGATTTTAAATTGTCTGCCGACGGTATGCCCGTCGCCGATATCCGGGAATATCGGTTTCTGGAACTGCTGGAACCGCAGGTAAGCGGTATGCTCCGGCAAAATTATGTCAAAGTCACTGCCAACCATATTTTTTCTTCCTTGGGAACGGTCTTTTCCTCCGTCCTGCATGGTTTTAATGAAAATATGCTGCGCGGTAAATTGGAAATGGACGCAACTATCCGCGGGATTATTTACAATTCTCTGCAAGGCAATTTTCTCACATCGTGGAAAATCTTCTTCAGTTATCGGCATAACTATCTGCAGTTTATCGCCTTACTTTGGATTCTGGCGCACTTTTCACTGGCGGCGGCGGCGGTAGTTTTCCTGCTTAAAGACAGACAATACTTCATCGTTGTTTTCTTCGGCGTAATTATTCTTTATCATATTTTTATTTCCGGGGAAGACGCTTTGCCGCGTTTCCGGGTGCCCGCTTTACCTTATCTTTTCGGCTTGTCAGCTTTTATGATAATGCGGATGTGGTCGAAAATTAGGCGATGTCATTATATAATTGTCAAATAGTACATTAAGCGTGCTGCAGACTCCCTGTAGTCTGCAGCAAATCTATAATATATTGATAATTGGCGCAGGGTGCAGGGACCCTGCGCCACTTCTAA
>Ga0172370_10001570_pt1 | contig 34499 bp, 31 predicted proteins | sample LakKiv5m_FD_114538 | JGI IMG/M metagenome (GOLD analysis project Ga0172370, IMG submission 114538) | Freshwater microbial communities from Kabuno Bay, South-Kivu, Congo - kab_022012_11.5m | ecosystem: Environmental > Aquatic > Freshwater > Lake | place: Democratic Republic of the Congo...
AGGCGTCTCGTCGCTCATGGCGTATAGGCCAGGACAAGCCCGTGCGTATTCACTACCTTCACTATCGGGGCACCATGCAGGAGCGTGCTCTTGAACTGGTCGGCGAGAAGCTCTCGGCCTCGTTGGCCATTGAAGGCAAGCTCACCGATGATGGACTTGTCTCGATGTGCGCTGGCGAGGACATGACACTCATGCTCGCACGGGCATTAGTGGAGGGCAGCCGAATAAAGGGTGCGGAGTCAGTGTGGCGTACTCTGAATCAAAGGGGACAAAAGCCAAGACATGGGAACGTCATCCCGTTTGTTCGACAGTCTTGGACACTGGAGCTGCTTGAAGAGCGGTGGGATATGCTCAAAGAGGATTTCCTGTGGGCTCCATGACGCGGATGTTGATGCAGCCTGAACCGCAGTACTATATCTGCGGTTTACTTTTCCGGCACCTATAGTGATTCTCAAAAGTTTTCACGGAATGAAGCCACACTGCTGGACAAGCCAGCAGTGGCGCCCGACAGCCAATCCGTGATTACTTTCGAGAACTGCTATATGACCATAATCGGGTATGTTCGGAGCATTAACTGCCACGGTTTTGTCGGTTCCAATCTTAAGAAAAGGCGAATTCGCATTTTTGCCCGCACCAATGCGCCGGCAGAACAATCAGATACTTACGGCTGGCAATCCCATCCTTAACTTGTAGTAATGTCGATTTTCATTGTGCCGGGTTAGCGTGTGCAAAAGCATGCGTCGGCAACCGAGAATGTGGCACAGAATCGATCTGGCTGAGGCTGATGCGATTTCTCTCGGGCAGAGCGGTGCGAACATCGGAATGGCTATCGGCAGATCAATCGGGGCAGAGACGGAAACAGAGCTTGAGATCCACATGTTGGGGCCGGTGCGGAACAAAAGAGATCAAGGCACTTGCTCTAAGAAAGGCCCTGCCTAAGCGGGGCATAGCCTTTCCTTCTGATGTGCACACATTCTCGTACACGCGTGGGTGCCTTAGCGTAGATACTGATATATCTATATACTTATCTGTGTCTTTGTCTGTCCGTAAACCTCGTGAGTCCATGAATTCCCATATCCGTTTGAGACCGTGAAAGGCACGGGGTGTGCTCATAGGGGCCTACTTCCGCTGGAAGTGCAGCTCAAGGTTACTTCCCTAGTTGTTTCTGCCTTGTTCAGCACTAAGAAAAGACATGATACCCTGGTGGATGGCGGTTGCTATTCTCTGGCGGTAGAGCGGTTCGTTCAGAAGCCTTTCTTCTTGAGGATTGGCAATGCAGCCACATTCAATTATGACCGCCGGGATGGACGAGTTACGCAGTACGTAAATATTTTCCCTTTGGTAGACGGCCTTGGTTCCGTCCACCAATTTCATACGTTCTCCAGGTATGTCCTCTGTATGGTATTCAGCACACTGGAGCCTTTGAGATAACATTTGGAATTCTATGGCCTTGGCAAGTCTGATGGAATTCGCGTTGGGATAAACGTGAATAGAAAACCCTCTGTAATAGGCCAGCATGGGATCACCGTACTTTGCTCTCACCAGTTTCTCATATATGTGAGGCTGTACTGAATCGTGATGGATCTCGACAAGAGCTGAGGCACCTGACTTTTCAACCAGCGCGGGTCGATCGTGAAATGGGATGTTCAAAGCGGCTGCAAACAACTTATACGTTATGTCATTTCGTTTCATTCGAGTGAAAAGCTTCGCTACCGCCTCATTAAAGCGGTATTCATATATCCCTGATGCGCTCCGAGCTCCCTGATGATTGCCCCGAGCATTTGAAGACCCAGTATGCCCAGCGAATACCGCCACCAGCTTGGACGGTCTGGCGAACGGGAATTCGGCGCCCGCGGCGCCATTGAACGACAGGGCAAGCATCGCCAAGATCAATGGGACCACTATTTGCCGCCACCTTTTATTCATAGCGGTCAACCGTTTCAGAGGTACTCTTGATTCTCCAGCCTCCGGTCAAGCTGTCTCGCCACCAGAGGTCGGTCGTGGACCGGCCTCGCCTCGTGGCCCCTGATTTGGCAACGAATGTATAATCATAAACGACCCTTACCAGGAAAGCTCCGGATGATGGAGATCCATTAACGACTGTGACGGATTGTAGGTTTCCGGATCTGCGGCTCCACCGGCTGAAATAGTCGTCCATGTCTCCTTCCACGAAGGAGCGGCTGACGTTGGATTTGCTGAAGTATTGAGGGAGTGGGAAATCATAAAGAGAAAGCAGCTTTTGTTTGTCGCCATGAATCATGGCATGATAATAATCGACTGAGAGTTGCCGTATCCTAGCCACGATGTTTTCTTGTTCCTTTGCCCGCCTTTCTCGATCCTGCCTTTCTCTGTCCCTTTGCTCCCGTTCCAGCCTCTCCCTCTCTCGCTGCCTGGCCAGAGCCTGATCTCTTTCCTGCCGTTCTCGCTTGACCCGCTCCTGTTCGCGCTTCTCTGTTTCAGACTTTTCCCTTTCCATCTCCCTGAGCTTGGCCAGAGCTTTCTCCTTCTCTAGCTTCTCTCGCTCAAGCCGTTCCTTTTCTCTTTGCTCCGCTTCCAGTCGTTGTCGCTCGATTTCTCGGAGCTTAGCCACAGCCTGTTCTTTTTCCTGCCTGAGCTTTTCGATCTCCTGCCTCTCGCTCGGGAGCCGTTTCTTTTCTTCGAGGCTAGGTGGCGGATCTTCCCATCTCCAAATGGGTTTTTTCGTCTCCTTTGTTTCCCCTATCTCAAACCCTTTGTTATGCAAAAAGAGCATTGCGCCGAGAAATGCTATCGTCAGCGCGGCAACAATCGCCCAAGGGAGCCAAGATGAACGTTTAGCAGAAGGCGAAGTGGTTGACGCAGTGTCGGGCGAAGGCTGCGAAGGCTGCCTCTCTGGACCCCAATAGAGATCTTCGCCTAGTGGTGCGGGCGGAAGACCTAGAAATGAGGCCTTTGTTGACTTCTTCGTCTTGGCCGAGCTCAGGCGTTTAATATTCTCCGCCGGAATTCCAATAATCAGCCCCCTAACTTCAACGTCTTCCAAAACTGGGTTGGCTCCGTCCACGGCCTCTACTGCAACTCCGTCGCTGCCTGCCGTATTCTCTACCATGAGATTACGGAGAGTCACTCCGGCACAGAGAATCTGTACAGTCGGGGACTCCTTGGAACCTATCCACGTAGATTTTCCCTGGCCCAATATGGTCAGCGGCCGATCTACAGTGATTTGGTCGAAGAACTCTCCGGGAGGCAAGGAAAGAACCGAATTTGGTTCTTGTTGACTGATCAATGCCCGCAAGTCCATGGACGCCCACCTCCGTCGAGAATTCCTTCCGACAGGTGTGCCGGCCGTTGCTCACCACGAAGACCCCAGTTTCTTCAAAAAAGTCTTGGCTTCTTCATGACCCTGTCTAGCAGCTCTCTGCAGCCAGCCCACAGCCTCGCTGTCATTCTGTGGAAATGAAATCCCTGTAGGTCCGCTGCCATAACCGTAACTACGTCCCCAGTAGTAGTAGATTCCAATCTGAAACTGTGCTGCCGCATTTCCGGCAGCAGCCATCCGTCCCAGCTCATTCAAATCTCTAGCCGAATCGGCAGCTTCCTTATCCCGTTTCAACTTCTGCAATACCTCAATGGGATTTGCCAATTTCTGCTGTCCTGTTGGTCTTTCCCGAACGATCTGTTGCTGCTCCAACTGCCTGCTTGTTCGCACAGCTTGATCCCGCTCTTGAATCGTTGACTTGAGCTGGTTTTTCAATTTTAACAATTCCTGCTCAAGGTCTCTGGCCTTCTTCAGTGCTTGGTCCCGTTCCCGTTCCAAGCCTCCTGTTCTTACCAAGGCATCATCTTTCTCTCTCTTTTCTCGCGCAAGTGCCTCACTTTGTCGTTTTTCGCGGTTTTCGAGTTCTTTAATTTTTTCTAAAGCCCGTTCAGTTTCCCGTCGCTGGCCCTCCAAGAGTCCGGCGAACGGCGTTTGGCGCTCATTGTATTGCAGAAGGAGAAGAACTCCGAAAAAGATAATCAACACTACAACCCCTATTTTCCAGCCGAATCGAGACAATACAGCCTCCCAGCTAGAGGGGCTTTGCAGCGGCACCGACGATGAGGGTGCACCAGTTCCCTGAGCAATCGAGGCGGATTGGGAGATCATCGGGGAAGAATGTGGTTGAGCATTTGCTCCTTCAGATGGAGCAGCGTATTGTGGCTGGACTGGCTCAGACACTGAGGGACTGATTGGTGGAGGAGGGAGAAAAGATATTCGATTTGGGCGCTCGTTCTTTGTGGCAGTGGAGTCAATGATGTTCTGTGATGGAACGCCGGAAGCAAGCCCTTTGACTATCACATCTCGCAAAACAGGGTCCGTTCCGGGCAAAGCCTCTATGGCGACATATTCCGGGCCTCCAGTAGCCTCCACCATCAGTTGTTGCAGTACTACGCCCGGTGAGGTGATGCTGATCGTTGGAGATGTCCTGGAACCAATCCATGTGGATGCGCCTCGGCCGACTATCGTTAAGGGCCTATCTACGATTATCTGCCTAAAGAACTCGCCCGGTGGTAATTCGAGTTTTCCGCCTGGTGACTGACCATTGATGAGCGATTGCAGCCCCATCATGCCTCCGGCGTCGTTATTTCTTTTGGCTGTTGACAATCTTTGGACGGCACAAGGCCATGTGATCAGGTCATCGGTTCGCCTTGACGGCCTTCACACCCACATTACTCTTGAGCCACTCCAAGGCTTTCTTGAGCACGATGTCTTTAGTGGGATCAGGTTTACCTCCCGCCGCGATTCGACCTATGCTTTTCTTGCCAAGCTTGGCCTCTCTCTCCTCAGCTTCCAGCTGTGCGGCCACCTGGTCCGTAAGATCCACATCGGGGATGATGCCCGTATTCTCGATATCTCGGCCCTTCGGTGTATAGTATTTCGCTGTGGTGAGACGGAGGCCACAACCGTTTTCCAAAGGTATAATGGTATTAATAGAAACATTGCCAAACGACTTCGTCCCAAAGATAGATGCCCTGTCTTGGTCTTGTAAGCATCCGGCGATGATCTCGGCCCCGGCAGCGGTTCCCTCGTTAATCAGCACGGCGGTCTTGAATTTATAGTGCTTCCCGGTTCTTGTGGCGCGAAATTCCATGCGCTGGTCCTTCACTCGGCCGTCTGTATATACGATCAAGCCTTTGTCCACAAAGAGATTGGCAACTTTCACAGCCTGGTCCAAAAGCCCGCCGGGATTATTCCGCAGATCCAGGATCAATCCTTTGATGCCCTCATCGCCTCCGTACTGATTGATCGCACTTACGAGGTCACTGTCAGTTCTCTCCTGCAGGTTGACAATCTTGACATATGGGCAGCCTTGCTCCAGAAGCTCATTCTTGACAGAATGGACTAATATGACTTCTCGCTTTATGCTGAATTCTTTAGGCTTGGGCCAGCCTTCTCGCATAATGGTGAAGTTTACATTCGACCCTATTGGACCTCGCATCTGTCTGACAGCTTTCAGAAGGGTGATATTCTTGGTGGTCACGCCGTCGATCTGGAGAATTTTGTCACCCGGTTTAAGTCCCGCCTTGTAGGCAGGCGTATCGTCGATGGGTGTGACAATGGTCAGAATACCGTTGTCGAGCGTGATCTCTAGTCCAGCACCTCCGAAGTCACCCTTGGTTTCTATCTGGAGTTCCTTGAACATGTTTTCCGTAAGGAATGAGGAATGTGGATTCAGGGACCGTAGCAGCCCCTCAATGGCCGCCTCAATGAGTTCTTTGTCCGAGACCTCTCTCACGTAATTCTTTTGGACGATCCCCAGAACCTGACGGAACAGTCTTAACTGAGCAAAATCGGGCGACTTCTTTTGGCTTTGATCTACCTCGCCTGTTTTTTCTCTTTCAGCGGCTCTTACCCTTTCGATCTCCTTAAGCCTTGCGGCCTCCTTTTCATGTTTCTCCTTTTCAATCCTCTCCTTCTCCGCTGTCTTGAGGCGTTCGGCTTCCTTCAGTTTAGCAAGCTCTTGTTCGCGTGCCTGTTTCTCTCGCTCAGCTCGTTCCTTCTCAACCGTTCTAAGCCTCTCAGCTTCCTTCAGCTTTGCGAGTTCCTGCTCCTGCGCCAGCTTTTCCTTTTCTATACGCGCTTTCTCCAGGACCGCTGCTTCCTCAGCCGCTTTTACTTGTGCGATTTCCTCGGCTTTCTCCCTTTGCGCGTAGAAGATTATGGCAAGAGAAACGCACAAGATGGCAGCTGCGGCGGCTGCAAACTTTAGCCAGGAGGCTTTCAGGTCGAATTTTGTTGCAGCAGTCGCAGGTTGAGTTTCTACAGGGGAGGGCTCCGTCGGCGCAGAAGTCGTTGCTTGCTGGTCGGATGTCCCAGCGCTTATCGGAGGCGGCGGCAAAAAAGAAATCCGGCCTGAGTCGATATCATCTCCCGAAACGTTTTCATGTGAAACTCCGACAATCAGACCTTTTGCTATGACATTTTCCAAAATCGGATTGGAACCTGGCTCAGCTTGGATGACTATCTCTTGTGGACCAGCGGTTACTTCCACCATAAGGTCTTGAAGTTTGACGCCGGTCGCGGTGATTCGGATAGTTGGAGCGCTTCTGGAGCCAATCCAGGTCGATTTCCCTTTGCCAACTATTGTGAGCGGCCGATCCACAATGACCTGGCCGAAGAATTCGCCAGGAGGTAATACAAGCATGCTGTTCGAGGACCTTGAGTTGATAAGGGTTTGGAGATTCATCCTTTAGATCCTCGTCAGTCTTCCAATAACCGGCTTAAGTGTTGCACCGCCACCAGGCGCTCCCGTGGGAAGATGCGTTAACGCTGAGAAACGCCCATTTTGCGGAGTTGTTCTTTAGCCCATTGGTCTCCCTGAGCCGCAGATTTGCGGTACCATTTCACAGCCTCTGCATAACTCTGGGCCACACCTTTGCCGTGCTGATACCTATCGCCCAAATGGAACTGGGCCTCTGCACTGCCTGATTCAGCAGCCTTACGATACCACTTCAACGCCTCGGAATCGTCTATGGGAACTCCCTTGCCCTGCGCATAACAGTAGCCCAACCAGACCTGAGCGTCTGTATCTCCCTGCTCTGCGGCATTCCCATACCACCCTAGCACCTCATCTCTGGAAACTGCAAAGCCGGAAAAGCTCCCAGTAGTCAAAAGGTGCTGGGCGGGTCTACAGCCTTGAGCTGCTGCCTTACGAAACCAACTCTCTGCCGCAGAACGATCAATGCGCACGCCGTAACCATGATTATACAAGAGTCCCAAATTGTATTGGGCAACTGGATTGCCCTGCTCGGCAGCCTTCTGAAACCAGTTCACAGCTTCCGCATCATCCTTGGGGACACCTTTACCTTCCCGATATCTAATTCCCATGTTAGCCTGGGCAGCTGGTTGGCCACGGATAGCCCGTCTAAGTTCTTCCTTCACTTCCTCGGGATAATTCCGGGCAAACGAGGGCAATTCCTTCTCTTTTTGTTCACGCTCTTTCTGAAGGGCTTTGAGCCTCTCAATCTCCTTAAGTCTTGCGGCCTCCTTTTCCTGTTCTTCCTTCTCAAGCCTCTCTTTCTCCACAGCCTTGAGTCGTTCGGTTTCTTTCAGTTTCGCAAGCTCTTCTTCACGTGCAAGTTTCTCTCTCTCGATTCGCTGTTCTTCAAGCGCCCTAAGCCTTCTCGCCTCCTTGAGCTTTGCGATCGCCTGCTTCCATTCTTTCCCCAAGGAAGCGACTTTTTGCGCCTCTCTTAATCTTTCGATCTCCCTTGTTTTCTCTCCCTGGACGTAGAAAATCGCGGCAAAAACAACGCACAGGAGGACAGTCGCGGCTGCGGCAAACTTGAGCCAAGAGAATCTAGAGCGGGGTTTCGGTGTGGTTGGTGGGGGCTGTGTTGTTCCGGAAACAGGCGAGACCGACCGCGCAGTCGTTCCCTGGAGGTCCGCTCCAGGGCTCATGGGTGGCGGCGGCAAGAAGGAGATTCTTGTTGAGTCCGTCTCATTGTGCTTAGCATGCGTCGTTACATTCTCAGGGGAAATTCCTGCGCTCACGCCCTTTATTATGACATTTTCTAGGAGTGGCTCAGTTCCAGGAGCGGCTTCAACGGCAACATCCTCAGGGCCTGACGTAACCTCCACCATGAGATTCTGTAGCTTGACCCCAGGAGCAGTGACTCTTATTGTTGGCCCACTCCTAGACCCAATCCAGGTAGATTTTCCCTTGCCGACAATGGTGATCGGACGATCTACAATTATCTGGCCGAAGAATTCTCCCGGCGATAATTCTACCTTGCCGCCAGATGGCTGACCGTTAATCAGAGTTTGTAGATCCATGTACATGAACCTCTCATGACGAATGGTAATGCCGTGAGATCCTCCGAATATGATGTTCGATGGACGGCAGAGTCATGGCGAAGCGGCTCCTAATGTCCGCAGTCTGTCCATAGCTCTTTCGTTTTCTTGCGCAGCGGCCTTGCGATACCATTTAATGGCTTCATCGCGATCCTTTGTAACTCCCCGACCATTCTCATACATCCAGCCCAAATTCGTTTGCGCTACGGCGTCCCCTTGATCCGCGGCCTTGCGGTACCAATTGCAGGCTTCAGCAAGATCCGCGGCCACGCCCCGACCCATTTCATACATCAGACCCAATTGACATTGAGCTCTCGCATTCCCTTTCTCCACAGCCTTGCGATACCATTTTACAGCTTCGGCATCGTCCTGGGGTACGCCGAGACCGTCTCGATACATGACGCCCAAATTGTTTTGAGCCATTGGGTCATTTTGCTCAGCAGCTAAACGGTATAATCGCGCGGCCTCTGCATGATCCTTTTCCACGCCTCGGCCATGCCCATACATGTAACCCAGATTACATTGGGCCATTGAATTCCCCTGATCTACTGCCTTCAGGTACCACTTTACAGCCTCGGCATCATCATTGGGGATCTGCCGGCCCAAAGAGTATTCATACCCTAATTTAGCCTGAGCCCATGCCTCGCCCCTCAAAGCCGCTCTCAGCAGAAATTTTATCTCGTTAGGATATTTCTGGGCAAAATCCGGGAGGTCCTTGTCCTCTTGGGCCATTTCCTTCGGAGGCTGGGTTTCTTGTTGCTGGGGCTTCTCTAGGAACTCGCTGACCAACCAAACGATGCCAGCGAGCCCGAGCACTGCAAAAGCAACCTTTGCAAACGGGATCAGGGACCTCACTCGGGAGGCAGTGGAAGCCCTTGGTACGTTGTCTTCAACCATGTCCCTCCTGGGGAGCGGTCTATCTTCGCTCGCTGGCGCGGGTCGCCCAATAGGCGAACGAGATGGAATCTTGTCGTAACCTGGCGTCACCGGAGAAGCTATTTGTTGAGATGGCTTCAAAGGGCCTGCCGCTTCGGCTTGAGTGCCAGATATAATCCTTTCCGGCCGCACTCCCTTGATCTTGCCTCTTACTGTAACGTTTTCCAGGACTGGGTTGGTTCCTGGCGCGGCATCCACCGCGACGGCTTCATCCGACGCTGTGCAATCCACCGACAGGTTTTTGAGCCGCACACGTGCTGAGATAATTCTAATCGTAGGCGAAACTTCCGACCCTATCCATGTGGCCTTCCCATGACCTACTATTGTTATAGGCTGGCCAATGATGACCTTCCCCGAGAATTCACCCGGAGGCAATTCCAATATTCCGTTGGGAGGCTGAGCATCTATCAAAGATTGGAGATCCATTCCGATTGACCTTTGTTGAGAGTTCATTTACTAGGGCTTCCTCAGCCTGGTTAATTGAACTTGTGCATCTCGATGCCCTTGTTTGGCAGCGCGCCGTAGCCATTCCGCCGCCAACTTGTCATCCTTGGGGAATGGCTTGCCCATCAAGGAGTGCTTGCCTGCCCAGTGGAAGGTAGCGCCCTGGTAATGATTCATGCCGACCCAGTATTGAGCAGCCGCGTTTCCTAGCTGGGCCATTTGCAATAGGTTGTCGAAACTCTGGGCTGAATTAGCCTCTGTTTCGTCACGTTGGAGCTTCGCTATATTTGTTTCATAGGAGGGTTGGTATACGTGTCGTTGGGCTTCCATTGCCTTCGCGAGGGCCTGGTCCCGTTGCTGTTCCAGCTCTCTCACTTTCGCTGTGGCTTGGTCCTTTTCCCGCCGCAATTCCCGGATTCGGGCCTGAGCCTCTTCTTTTTCACGCTTTTCACGGTTTTCACGGTCGGCCCTTTCACGCTCTCGGTGTTCCAGCTCTGACTTTTCTTTTTCAACGGCTTTGAGCCGTATTGCCATATGCTCCCCTTCCTGCTTATATTTTTCAATCGTGTCCGATTCAGCTGTTCCAGTGCCCCGATTCTGTAGAAACATGGAAATGCTGAAAACAGCGGAGACTAATGCAACCACTAGGGCCACAATTATGCCGATGTACCAAAAATGACGTGGAGTCGAGGCCGAAAACCATTGCGAAGCTGTCCGTGATGTCTGTGGGTTCAAAGGAGGTGTGACCAGAGTGCGCGGCAATACGCCTAATGAGGAAGGATGTGGCCGAATCTCGTTAGCAAAAAAAGTTGGCTGCGAGGAGGTTGACGAGTCAGGTCTATCACCGAGGCTTATGGGAGGTGGCGGAACAAAAGTTATATTGGGAGATGTCTCATGTTCCACGCTCTCTCCCTCGCGGATATTCTCTGCGGGCACCCCAATTACAGTCCCTTTGACCGTAACATCCTCCAAAATCGGGGCAGTCTGGGGCCACGCCTCAATAGCAATAAATTCTCGGCCAGCCGTAACCTCAACCATAACGTCTTTAAGAATAACTCCTGGAACTGTGATCTGGATCGTGGGAGAAGTGCGAGATCCAATCCACGTGGCTTTCCCTTGCCCGACTATGGTAATGGCACGGTCAATGACGACTTGGCCGAAGAATTCTCCAGGCGGAAGCTCCAGGACGGGGTCCCCAGATTGAGAATTGATCAATGACTGTAAATTCATGGCTTGAACTGTATGTTTAGCTCACGATTACTTTTTTCCGGGCCGGCCTCTTACGATCAGAGAAAGTTTGCCCAGGTCAGCTAATGTCTCGTTTGAGCTATGGGCCTGATACTTGACGACAGTTCCTTCGGCCCAAATCCTCGCAGCGATTTCACAAGGCATGGACTTGTCAACTAAGTCGCACGTATTGCTGCTGCCTATGGTGATGGGCCTTTTACCGAGCGATATTAAACTTATGCCATTGTCCGGCCACTTTACTTCGAGCCAGCACTTTCTACTCAGTATTTCTGCTAAAGCAATCATGAACCCTAATGAGAAGCCCTCAACTCCAGACCATAGCACCACACCAGCTATTGCTGCTGCGAAAGAGGCGTTCCGCTGCTCCAACAACCCCAATGCCCCTGCACATAGAGAAAAAATCACTAGGCCGACTGTCCCACCCAGAATGCCGCCGATGAAGGCACGATACCTCTGCAGATTAGGAATTCTCTTACTAAGCAAAAACCCTTGCAGACCACACATGGTGAGAGTGCCTGCGCAGAATTCTATGCTACCTTTCATGGGATTATGAAAAGGAACTGCCGCTATGTATCCCCCTACACCGCTCATGACACCCCACAAAGCGCCCGCGGCGGCGATTGCCGGGCTCCATCTGTTCTTCTGGTACCAATTCTGAGCCAACCATAAACAAGATGCCAGGGAACCCCCAATTGGTGCCAGGACAAAGACATCATTTCGTGCTGCGCCTGGAACTAGGTGCCAAACTAGGGCAGCAAGGCCGACTCCCAATATACCACCGGCGGCTCCAAACGCTCCAAAAAGAAGGGGTTTCCTGTCGAATTTCGCGAGAGATTGAATCGGAATTGAAGGTGAACGGAGAATCGAGGGTCCAGAGAGCGTTGCGGCACCGTATGCTTTCTTCGAGCCACGAGACAAGGATTCGAGCGCATTCTTGTCAACTGAAACGCCGAGTGGCGGCGGGGGAGAAAACGATATCTTCGTCGCATCATCTCGCTGCGCATCGGGAACATAGTGCATATTCTCGGCAGGGATTCCAACAGCGTTGCCTCTTAAGACCACATTCTCCAAAACAGGATTACTTCCCGGATGAGCCTCTATAGCAATTCCGTCGGGGCCTGTCGTCACTTCGACCATCAAGTTCCGGAAGGTCACGCCGCTGGAAGTAATTCTTATTGTTGGTGAAGTCCGCGATCCGATCCACGTCGACTTACCCCTGCCCACAATTGTCAAGGGGCGATCTACGACGATTTGACCGAAGAACTCCCCAGGCGGCAATTGCAGAAAACCATTTGGGCGTTGAGAATTGATCAAAGGCTGAAGGTCCACAACATCTGGTCTTTCTTCGAGAATTGTACGGTCGATGGCGTCCGAGAGGCTGCAATTCTCCCAGGCGTCAGACGGAGTTCACATCTAGGTTAGGGATTTTGACTGCTACTCTCAATTTGGGCGAATATCGGCAGAACACCTACCCCACAAGCGGCTGCAAAAGGTGCTGCACAGCCGACACGCCAGAAATCCTTGCGCTATTGAATTATGTTTCTCAGACTCCGTTTATTCTGAACGCCTCATCACACTAGCAGCTGCCAACGCGTTGGAGTCGAAGGCTTCCTTTCGGTTGCGAAGGTCGAAATAGAAGACAGTCCCGCACACCGACCAGAAAAGAATTGCGACTGCGTCTCCGATGGATAGGATACCGTACGACACAACTGTACCCACTGCCGCGAGGGATTCCGGATATAGAGGTTCCATGATTTTCACGGGAACCATGAGTAGTAGCCTAATTGCGATCCACGCAAGCCCAAGGACGAGCAGAAGAACTGTGTATCTCATCCAGTGCCGCGCTGGCCACGAACCTTTGGCCTTGCCACCCATTAGGCACCAACTCCGCTTCAACGCCTCGATGCCGCGTGTGTCCTCAAGTATCACCACCCTATCGAACATGAGCAGCTTCGACATGGCGTAAAGAGCGATCACGGCTAGTGAAATCCAGAGAAAAAGGTAGACCAGACCTTGCCACCATCCTAATCCAATCCCCCTTCTGAGCGTTTCTACGCAGACTATTCCAAAGAAGGTCGGCCCGAGCAGCAGGGACACAATGGTCAGAAAGAATAGGAGAGACGTATAAACTAAAGCCGGCACCCTGCCAAGAGCAGATCTATAAGATGAGAAAATTCCAAAGGCTCGATTCAGGTATACAGAAGAAACAGCATAATACATGGCCCCTGCGAATCCACACCCGATCAAGCCACTCGCAATTATCACTAATACTAGGACCCCCAGCCGTGGGGCGGCCATTAAGAAGGCAGGCGATTTTGGCGCATACAAAGCCGGTTCTAACACCATCGTCAGGACAAAACTCATCAGCAAGACTATCACTACGATCCCAGTAAGTTTCCAGAAGCTCTGCATACATATATGAACGGTCTGAGTAAGGATACCGATCAGCGAAAGTGGCTCAATCCGGCACCCCACAGAAGTCCTAGACGAAAGCCCTCCCCTGGACCAAGTCTGGGCTGCTTGAGGCATTGACCCGGGCAAAACAGAGGCCGCCGATGTTGCTATTCTATCTGGGCTCAAGACCAGACGTGGAGGCACTCCGAGCGCAGGGTCCACCCGCACGACCGCTCCCGCCCCTTCCAGTAGCTTAACCAAATAGGTTGCGGTTTCAGTTGGAACGCCCTGCGTGAGGGTCCATGGTAGAGACTCGATCCTTGCCCGCGTCTGTTCAAAAGTCAGGCTTTTGGACGCCTCGGCCACAGCTCTAGCCACGGTGGCCTTCGCTGCCTCATCCTTTACTGCCAGAATTTCAACGGCATGTGAGGACTCAACACTAGCAGAATCCATGGGAATTTCTCCGTCGATTGTGACGTCGGCGAATAGCTCTCACGCTTCAAAACGCAGTGCACCTATTGCATATTTCCGGGACTAAGGATTTCCGAAGGCTCAGCTGCACCAGTTCGCCTGACGATTGCTCTGCCTCACAAAGGTTTTGCTGACAGTCGCCAGGGCTGCATAAGCTGAGATCTTTCCGAGGGCGTCACCTGGCACCATTGAATTCAAGGTTGTCAAATGCCTTAGGGACAAACACTGTTTGCCCATTTACTGCCCCGCCCATGCCTCCAAGAAGCCCGGTATGCTACGCGGAATCACTCCTATTATGTTCCAGAACCCTTGCTTGTATTCCACGTCGGTGCGGGCTGTTAAGGCACTCGCAGTAGACCTTGCGAGATCTTCAACGGTTGAAACACTCCAGATTATTGGCGCTGCCGGTATCTTAAGCAATCTCCCTGAGCCTGACGGAATGATTGCTGCCGCCCCCGGCATTAGATCTGGTCCTAGAAACGCGTCGGTGTACTTAGGTGCGCTTCCCCACTCATTAATCTTGTCTGTGGGAACCCCATGATTTTGTAGCCAATTATTAGTAGCAGCAAACGGCGAAGCCATGTTCGGATCGCCAAAGGCAATGTCCGTAGCCCAGCCCTTAACACCTTTGACCAAATCAGAACTCTTGCCCCCACCCCCCTGGTGCTGTTCCTCCTTTTGGGAGTTGACGGGTTCGAGTTGAGTAGATGGGCCAGCTGCGCTGGGCGAACGTGGGCCAGCTTCCCCAGGGCAAGAAATGCGCGGTGGAGGCGGGGCTATCTTGCCGATCAGACCGTTCACCCAATCTTGTATCGCTGTGGGTATCGGGGCATAGTTAGGAAGTCTTGAGGGTTCCTGGGGTTTCGCTTGAGGAGGTTCCTTAAAAACTGGGTCACCAGGTTGAGGTGCCCACTTGGCTGGGGCCGGTGTTCTTCCATGTAATGCCGCGTCATAGATCTCGGCCAGCTTTCGTCTTTCTTGTCGGATTTCTTTTTCGATATCGTATTTCTGTTTGGCCGTTAGGCTGGGATTATTAAGCATCTCAGCTTGCTTCTTGTCCAATGCTTTCCACACATCAGTGATGTTGTCCCCTAATTGTAGCAGATCCTTGGTCCGCTTGTCTAAACCCGGTCCACCAAGCTCTCTGAGCTTTTGATCAAAGAACTCGGCCATGGATTTTGGCTGGTTGGGGCCGCTTCCAGCGACCGGCGAATGCGGTACCGGTGCAGGGGTTGGTTTGGCAGGTGGTGGTGTGCTTGGCGGCGATGGAGTTTGAGAGCCCAGGATTTGATTATATTCTTTGTTGAATTTATCATTCAGAGCAGTTTTCTGCTTGGTTATTGAGTCCATTTGTTGCTGGAGGTCTTTCCGTTGCTGGCTACCAATCGGCGCCTTGAACGATTTGTCCTGATGGGCTCTATATTGTTCGTCCAGCTTCTTGAGATCTCGGGAATAATTATTCCGCAAGTTTTCCAGCTTGGTGTTCACCGGACCTTGGGGTGCTGTGTAAGGCGTATTCGGTATCGGAGGCACTGAAGATCTGGGCTGCACCGTAGGCGGCTGGGTTGAGTGCGGAGAAGGTGTTGTGGAGCCGGGTAAAGCAGATCGGTCATCAGGGGCTAATCCCGGATGTCTGCTGCCGGAATAGACGGGGTTGAAGCTGGTAACAACTAATATCGCCAAAAAGAAAACGGCAGCTCTTTTCATGCGAACCCCCCTTTCTGAACACGCTACTTAGATTGCCAGGTTATCAATACTACTGGAGCGCCTGCGTTAAGGTCTAGGCACTCTTGAAGATCTTCACGTGATCCCAAGCCTGTTATTCCCCGCGTCATTCTTGAAACGCTTGAACATCCCTGTCAAGCAAAAAAACTCTCTTTCTTACGGCCAACTGCGTGACCCGGCTGAGCGGCAAGTTACGCAGTGCACCTCACGCATACTCATATACGGGAGTTTCGATTACTCTGTCCAGTCTTTGCCTGCTCTTGATGATGTTTTGGATATGCTCGACTGTCTCAGGAGCGAAGTACTGCTCGCCCGTCTCCTTGCACACGCGGGAAGGTACGTTTTCGACAATGAAGAACTTGCCGCCGTGTTCCAATGTGTAGGTTACCTTGGCTTCTACCATCGTCTCTTTCATGCAGAAATCGACTGTCCGGTCAGCCTTTAAGTTTTCTGAGAATATAGCGCGCGAGATGGTCTTTGATCTCGCGGTGACGAGGGATCGGTTGACTCTCGCCGGATTTTGGATTGTGATACCAATCGTGCTTGCCGCCATGGCGGATCAAGATGCAGCCGATCTGCTCAATCTGCCGGATGAGTTCTAGGCGTTTCATGCGATCCGGAGTTCAGCCACATGACGAACCCCGGGGATCTTGCCCCCGGTGAGGTCATTGTAAATATCCTTCAGGTTCTCCTGAAGTTCCTCCAGGGTTTCTCCTTGCGTCATGTAGTCCGGGAATTCCTCTAGATATCCCAGCCACATGTCCTCATCCTGCCAGTATATGTATCGTACTGTCTTCATGGTCGTACTTTACCGCGTTCCATTGTTCGTTTCAACCACCTCATCGCATCTCCCCTTTGGATGACGCGATGGTTCGTCATCTCCAACTGCGGGTCACCTGCGGGGCCGGTTAGACGTCCCTGTCGGTTACATGGTGATGCGGATTTGCGGAGGACGTGGCAAAAGCAACCCGTCCCTCTTTTCCTCTCGTACTAGCCTCTCAAATAGTCTCTCATCATCTCCTCGCCGCGACAGTTGGGTTCCTTTGGGGTACACATAGTCGGAAATCCACTCCTGGAATCCACGAACCACCCCAACTGTGTCATCTTCAGAGCAATTTAACGCCTTAAAATCGGCTGGCCATTTGGCTCTGTCCCAATAGCCGCGGGACTGTTTCTCCAATTCCTCGTGGGAACCGTCTGAGATCCATAATACAAGCGGCCTCCAGTCGCCTGGCTCATCAATCGATTTCTTTCGTAACTCTTGCGAAAATCGGTTCAGCAGCGCTTTATCAAAATCCCTGGTATTTGCACGGTGGTCGAGAAGATGAATGCAAACCTGCTTTGCCTCCTGCCCCAATTCTTGAAGAGGCACGACAGCTTCTATGTTGTCACCGGTGGTAATAAAAGATATCCATAGGTTTTCGATGAGGCGTCTATCTTTTCTTCCATATTTCAAGATGGCGGCTATGCATTCCCTCGCTTTATCCATATGGAGGAGCATATTGTGCCCGCAGTCAAGCACTATGTATAGAGGCATTCGTCTCACGTAGGAAGATAGTTCCATCCTGTTCTCTCCTTATCTCCCTCTCGCCGGAGCAATCATGTCACCGGCGCATCCTTTGCCGTTCAGCGAGGATAGAAATGGTATGATTCCACCACCGTTACCTCTGGTTTGCGATTACGATTAGGGTACCACCATCGGGGGGCACCACTTCCTGCGGAAATGCTAAAGCGACTGTCCGTTGCCATGTTGGATTCGCGTATGTAAATGGGCCTCAGTATGGCATATGCTTGACTCATCCAAGTGGGATCAAAGGGGACCCACCCCAGATCGGATATGAAGACCTCAGCCCATTGGTGCGTGGGTGTCGTGCTGCCTTCAAAATAGGTATTCAGGCCCTTGATCGGCTTGGCAGGTAAACCCTTGGCCCTGCACAACGTGACAAAGACGTTGGCGAAATCTTGGCACATCCCCTTGCCCATACCCAGCGCACGCGCCGCACTGGCACCTGCCCCCTTCTTAGGATCGTCGTAATATTCATATTGGAGGCACCCCCTGATACTGTCCAAAATATCCCGAATTGTTTCGATTTCCGCGTCCCTTATTGCCTCCTGGCCCTGTCCACTGCCAGCCAGACGTTCGCGAGGGCCTTTGATGGTCTCAGCGATTTTCTTGATCGCCGGATCATTCACTTCCAGAAGCTGTTCCGCCTTGAGTGTATTCGCTCTCTCGATGTCGGAAAGGCTTGCTGGACTGCGCCCTGCTGCGGTCCTGGCAGATATGGCTGTCTCAATGTCATAGCGGTAAAGCTCGATTTCGCCAGAAATTTTCACCTCAAGATCTCCGCTCGGATTCGGGAAGGAGAAAACCGCGTACCTGTTCTCATCGTCGTCGTAAACGGCGAGGGGTTCAGGAGAAAAGCGCATGGCGACAACTCTTTGCCTGCCCGCTATCGTCTTCGGAATGCAATACGTAAATCTCAGATTCGTGAGCACACCTGAGATGCCGAACTGGTAGCGGATGACGAAAGACACCGTATGAGACATGCCGGCAGGCCGCGCTGGAATGCTGGTACTAGGTTCTTCCTTCACCACAGCCTGTCCAGCCACGCTGGACAGCAAGAGCAGCGACACGGCCAAACAGAAAACTATCCCATCGTAAACTCTCTGACAGCCCTTGCCTTGTCCCTTCGAGCCATTCCGCAAAGACTCCCTTGCCTCATTGTGATTTTCCTCTATTCCGCTCATCTACATTCACCTGATACGAGTTGCGAAGCCGTGCCTCGTTCGGCCATTTTTCAGAACTTTTCCCGAAAACACCTTTCTCTCGTGGCCTTATCGGATGTTTCCCGGCTTTGGCGAAAAAACTTGGACTGCATAGATTGCGTCCTCGGAAACAGGACAAATGCCTACGCCTATATTCTGCGCTGCTCGGTCGAGCATCTTCGTCCTCGCGTCGTCGTTCAGCATCCACTTCATTACGAGCCATTTCGCGCTCGATTCCGCGTCCAGCCGATCAAGCTGCTCCTGAGAAACGTTGCGACCCGCTCTCGCGTAACGGGTATTGGCGGTACGGTCTTGCCACCGTTCGCCGGCGATGTTTTCTGAGCCCTGACCGATGCCGACCAACTTCAGACGTTCATTAAGTGTTTTCCACCCATCTGGAAATACAGTTGCTTCATGCTCCAATGACCTGCTTTCACACATATTTTCGGCGTGATTCTGCGCGATGAAGGCCAAGGCAGCACTCGACTGAAGCGGCGGCAGTCCTCTTTGTGTCCGCTCATCATTTGTGAACTTCAGTACGTATTCCACCGTTTCTATGATCTTGTCCATTTTCTGATTGCTGGCAAGGACTAGATTAGTGGCACGCGAAGGCTTTAGTGGTGGAGGAAGGACCCGAGCTGGGGCAAGGGCAGGAGGCGGCACAGGAGTATCAAACGGAGGCGCAGTAGGCGGCGGCGCGGAAACAGGACCAGGCGGATGCGTGGCAACAATGATCAAAGCCACAATAATACCGACAACCAAGGGCGCTACTGTCACGAGTACTACCCGCCTGAGCGTGAACCGGGACCTCGGCGCGGATACCTGAGGAAGTCCGGAGACAGTCTTCGGGGGTGGGGACGGTTGAGGCTGTGGGATTGGGGCGGCAATAGGCCTGAGCGTAACGGTTATTGATTTTTTGGGCTGCGGCGAAGAAAAATGCAGCTTTACTGGCTCAAAACCCTCTTTCTCAATAGTGACTCTGTCACCTTGTTGCCACAGCACCATCAAGCCGGAAGGCTTGGTGGTTCCGAGAAGCTTTCCATTCATTTTCACACTGGCTTCAGTTGGGCTAGTGACGATCCTTGTCAGATGGCTCGGTGGAGAATTCATCTCTTGGAACTTTCAAATGGACCTTTACTGCTCACCTACGCGCGTCTCTTGCTTTGAGCAAGCTCACGATTTCTGTATATCCTTTGACACGGGCTATCCCAAGGGCTGTATAGCCACGATCACTCACGGCGTTCACTTCAGCTCCACGATTCAAGAGATGCAAGCACACTCCCCGATGGCCCCCTTGCGTCGCGGCCATTAAGGCATCCCAACCAACATCGTTCTTACCATTTACGTCCGCGCCCATATCCAAAAGGTCTTGCACCAACCCAAAATTTCCCTGTGCTGATGCCATCATTAAGGGTGTAAGGCCGTTGGAAAGCAGTCTGTTCACATCGATGCCCTCAGCATACATCTTCCTGACCATGCGATAGTCGCCCTTCAAAAGGGCTTGAAGGAATCTATCTCCAAACTCCTGGTCGGCATACTCCTTTTCTGTCGGCTGCCCCCGGCCGAAGAGAGCCCTACTGCGAGTGAGTTCCATGTATTGCAATACGATGACTATGCTGAGCGCCGCGGCCGCAGATATAAGAAATACTTTCCACGGATCGCGGGCCACGTGGAGAAACGAACCCAAAGAACCGAGCACTGTCGTGCTAGCACGGACAGCAGCAGGACGCCTCCCGGTGAAAGGACTATAGGGTGGAGGGCCGGACACTGAAGATTGAGCTAACCTTGACACATGAGTCACTTTGACCGAAATGCCCGCCGGTTCACTGGAACTCGCCGGACTGAGCGGCGGCGGCGGTAGGAAGGATATTTGAATAGATTCGGCTGGATCGTCTTCGACCACATGGTCTCTTATGTTTTGTGGAGGCACTCCAACAAGGAGACCGCTTACCACCACATTTTCCAGAACAGGGTCGGTGCCGGGCGAGGCCTCTATGGCTACTGATTCGGGACTTACTGTGTTCTCCACCATCAGATTCCGGAGTTTGACGCCAGACGAAGTGATTTTGATAGTCGGTGAGGTCCTCGATCCGATCCACGTAGCCTTCCCATGGCCCACAATTGTGATAGATTTGTCTATGTGCACCTGACCAAAGAATTCCCCGGGCGGCAATTCCAGCGTACTATTCAGGGTCTGAGCGTTTATTAAGGATTGCAGGTCCATCAGACCTCCCCCATATCGGAAAGGAGCGCGGCGGAAACACCGTGACCGAAGCTGTTGTACATTGGTTTGTCCCACAATTCTTTCAGGTCCACCTGGATCTGGCCGGGCAGTTCTTCGTCCGAATCCACTACCTGTCAAAGGGCGGCAGCCAACGTGTCTTTTCTCGCAGAATGTGGCTTGTATCATAGTCTGTCCACGGCTTCCGACCCGCAGATGCGGGAGCCACTGGCCTCTGCACCGCAGGTTGAGGCCTTTGCGTCATGGGATATTTTAGTTTAGCGACCTGTTCCTCAAGTATCTGTTTGTCGCTTCGAAGCCTACTAATCTCGTGCCGGAGTTCCCGCTCAAGCTTGATGAAGTCCGTGATTTCTTGCTGCCTCATATGTTGGAGGAGCACGAGCACGATGCCGAGAACCATACACATTCCTATGGGAAGTGCTATCAACGGGTCGCGCATTCTACGAAAAAGCCAACCCGCAGAACCGAATGCTGGCCTAGTTGGGCCGGCAGCAGCGGAAGCTCCCTTGGGCGAAGGACTATAAGTAGGAGGGCTGGATACCGGAGGCGAAGCCTCCCTGGCCACCGGAGTCACTTCGGTCGGAACGTACGGTGGATAATTTGCCCCCGAAGGGCTTAAGGGCGGAGGTGGTAGAAAGGATATCTGAAGGTCCGGCGACCCATCTTCATGCACACCATCTCTCACGTTCTCGGGAGGAACTCCTACCAGCAGTCCTTTCGCGACCACATTCTCCAGAACGGGACTAGCTCCTGGTACTGCTTCTATCGCCACGGCTTGAGAGGAGAGTGTGTTCTCAATCATAAGATTCCTGAGTCTTACACCTGCCGCCGAAATCCTAATCGTTGGTCCATTTCTCGATCCTATCCACGTTGACTTGCCTCGACCTACTATGGTCATGGGCTTGTTTATGTGCACCTGGCCGAAGAATTCGCCAGGTGCTAATTGCAGGGTGCTGTTCGGATGTTGGGAGTCTATCAAAGATTGAAAGTCCATTAGGTCTTCACTCCAGCAGTGAGGGGCCAGGCTTTTTGAAGGGCCAATCCGGAGAACGCCACGGTGTTGTTGAGGGATCTAGCGATGTCTTTGCCGGACTCGGTCGGTGCCATCCCCCGGTGCTCGCCTTTTGCGGTTCGACCCTTGATTTGTCTTTACCAGCCCTGTCGGTTTCCTGCTGTCTCCAGGCGGCGATTGTCTCCCAATCGGTCGCATACTTCTCCATTTCCGAAGCGTATTTCTGCCACTCGGCCAACTTCTTATCCTTTTCAATTACTAATCTGCTTGCCTTTTCAATCTCCTGCTGCATCTTTCGGATCGTGTCCCGCTGCGTGTCATTGTCCTTTTTCCTTTGGGAGAGGGTGACCCTAAGTCTGTCAATCTCCTGTGAGAATCGGTCCTTGTCCGCGTCGGCTTTTTTGAGCAGCACTTCCAGGTCTTCCGTTTGTGTTAAAGATGTCTTTCCTCGCTGCTCGACATACTGTATCGCCAATATTACCGTAAGAACGGCAAGAATTGTCGTACAGATTTGCCAGATACTTCGTGATTGACTGATGCCCTGAACGCGTTGATGGAGCCTTTGGTGTGTTTGGGTAGTAGCTCTAGCGCCACTTTTTGCTATGGACTCTGCTTCAGGATTGGTTGATGCAGGTACCGTCTTTTCCGTCGATGCTCGGCCCGCGTGATCGCCCTCGTCCGGAGCACTCATGGGTGGCGGCGGAAGAAACGAAATCTTGGTCAACGACGAATCGTCCTCCCCTACCTTAGGTCTTATGTGTTCGGACGGAACTCCAACGACCATGCCCTTGACCAGCACTCCTTCTAATATCGGATTGGTGCCGGGATCTGCTTCCAGAGCTATTTCGTGAGGACCAACCGTATTCTCTACTGTCAGCTTTTGAAGTCTAACGCCTTGTGCAGTGATTCTAATAGTTGGCGAGAGTCTGGACCCTATCCAGGTGGACTTGCCGCGTCCTATGATTGTCAAAGGCCGATCTATTGTGATCTGGCCGAAGAACTCACCGGGGGCGGGCAATTCAAGCTTTCCATGGGCTATCTGGGAGTTAATCAGTGCTTGTAGATCCATCGGTTACAGCCTCATCGGCTTTTCAGTGCTATCTCTAAACTTTTCACGCGCCGACACGTTTCGTTTGTGACAATTCCACTACTGGGAAATACCCATCCTTTTCAAGCGCTTTTTAGCCTCCTTTGCCGCATCCTGATAGAACATCGTGAGATTTTGAGCCGCCTCGCGGTACCATTTGATGGCTTGGTCGCGGTTCCTTGGAACACCGTAGCCATCCGCGTAACACCTGCCCAAATGCACTTGAGCCCAGGCACAACAACCTGCCGCTCCCAAGCTAAATAGCTTGGCAGCTTCTGGGTAATCCACAGCTACGCCTTGTCCATTGAAGTACATCAGGCCCAAATTGTTTTGGGCCATGGGGTCGCCGCCCTCTGCTGCCATTCGGTACCATTTAGCTGCTTCGGCAAAATTCCTTGGGACTCCATCACCATTGGCCAGATTCTGGCCAAGACGGTATTGTGATTCTCTGTGTCCTTGCTCGGCAGCTTTGCGGAGCCACTTCAATGATTCCGCACCTTTTTTGGCGAGTATCTCGTTGCCAAACTGATAGCTCATTCCCAACTCATACTGAGCCTCCGCGAGGCCTTGGTCCGCTGCCTTCCGCAACCATCTTAGTTCCTCTGGACGGCCTTCGACCTCAATGGCCAAGAGCAGTTCCTCTATATGTTCGTACACGTCGTGCAGCCACTGGGCATCCCGGTTTTCTTTTTGAGCTTCCTGATAGGAACGTGCTTTCTCGTTCAGCCACCATATACCATACTGGGCGACGGGATCACCCCGTTCGGCACGCCCACGCAAGGTCGTAAGGATAGTCTCTTGCTTGCCGACTTCAGCGCCTACGTGAAATGTCGGTTGATCCCTCTTCCTATAGATTTCCAATCGCACTGTCGTTCCGGGAGCGCTACCTTTAACTTGTGCTCTCAGGTGATTAGCGCTATCGACCGGCACGTCATTAAACTTCAGAATCATGTCCATGTCTCTGATCCCCGCAGTCCAAGCAGGACCGCCAGGTACAACTAAGTAGGCAAGAGCTCCGGAAATACTGGCCCGGCCTTTGAGACGTGTGTCACAAGCACCAACATCATCCATCTTTAGGCCCAACCATCCTTCCCTCGCGTCTTGTCCCTCGAAGCGCGCACGCTCCCGGCTCTCCGCTTCCGGCTTTTGTCTTTCCAGCTCTCTGAGTTTGGCTCGGGCCTGCTCTTTCTTTTGCCTCTCGCTCTCAAGACGTTCCTTCTCTTCTTGTTCAGCTTTTTTTTCATGGGCGAGGGCTTGTTCTTTTTCTTGCTTTTGCCTCTGGCTCTCCTGGCTCTTGGCCAATTCGGAGTCTCTAACGTGCTGGAAGACAAGCAAGGCTAGAAGGCTAACCAGTAATGCGGCTACAATGGTCCAAGGGAGCCAAGATGGATGAGTTGCAGAAGGCGCGGGCGGTTGATATTCAGGACTAGGGGAAGGCTGCGACGAGGATGTAGCCACATGGCCAGACGTGTCAATGTCCAGAGGCGGAGGCGGCTCAAAACATACCTTTCTCGTCTTCTCCTCTTCCACCGGAGTGGTGTATCGGATATTTTCCACCGGCACTCCGATAATCTTTCCTCTAACAACAACATCTTCCAATATCGTGTTGGTTCCCGGAAATGCCTCAATGGCTACAGCGCCTTCTCCGCCGGTTACCTCAACCATCAGTTTTTTAAGGGTTACGCCTGCAACCGTGATGCGAATCGTAGGAGCAATACGAGATCCTATCCAAGTAGACTTGTCGAGTCCCACCACGGTGACAGAACGATCTATCACAACTTGGCCGAAGAATTCGCCGGGGGGCAATTCGAGCCTGCCGTGTGGAGCTTGGGAGTTTATGAGTGCTTGCAAATCCACCGGTTAGAACCTCATCCGTCTGTCAGGGCCAACTGGGGTGTGCCGCCACTCCGCTACGGGGAAACACCCATGTTTCTCAATCTCTTTTTGGCGTCCTCATTTCCCTGGGCCGCGGACTTACGGTACCAGTTGATCGCTTCTTGGCGGTCCTTGCGGACTGCCGGACTGCCCAACTCGTAGCGCACTCCCAGGTTCAATTGCGCGGCATCGTTTCCTTGCTCGGCAGCCTTCCGATACCATCGGACGGCCTCGTCTTCGCTTTTCGTTACACCTTGCCCCTTAGCGTACATGACTCCCAGGTTGCCCTGTGCACCGGCATGCCCTTGTTCAGCGGCTTTCTTGTACCATTTCACAGCCTCGGAATCGTTCTTGGAAACTCCTTCACCTTTCGAGTACGCCAATCCTAGATTAAACTGAGCTGAGGAATTGCCTTGCTCCGCGGCTTTGCGGTACCATTTCGCCGCCTCCGAATCGTCTTTGCGGACACCTTCACCCCGAGAGTAAAGAAAGCCGAGACCAATTTGCGCCCCTGCGTTATTTTGTTCAGCCGCTTTCGTGAACCACTTCACAGCCTCAGAGTAGTCTTTAGAGACCCCCGCCCCTTTGGCATAGCAAAAGCCGAGATTCGCTTGGGCATGCGCGTTTCCTTTGTCAGCTGCTTTTTGATACCATTTAACGGCCTCTGCAAGATCCTTACCTACACCCCTTCCATGCTCATACATGACGCCCAGGCCATTTTGTCCAGCAGCATCACCTTGTTCGGCCGCTTTGCGATACCATGAAGCCGCCTCTTGGTCGTCGCGCGTAACCCCTACACCTTTATCATATGCCCAAGCTAGTCTGGCCTGCGCCCCTGCATGTCTTTGTTCGGCGGCTTTGCGAAACCACTTCACGCCTTCGTGTTCGTCCTTGGCAATTCCCTTGCCAAGGAAATACATCAAGCCAAGGTTACTTTGTGCGATTGGCATTCCCTGCTCGGCGGATTTGCGATACCACTTGACGGCTTCGGCCTCGTCCTTGGCTACCCCTTTACCCATTTCGTACATCCACCCGAGATTGAGTTGAGAACCGGCATTAGCCTGGTCGGCAGCCTTCTGAAGCCATTTCACGGCTTCGGAATCATCCTTGGGCACTCCTTTCCCTTCCCGGTATCGAATTCCCATGTTAGCCTGGGCAGCTGCTTGACCGTGGATAGCCCGTCTAAGTTCTTCTTTCACTTCTTCAGGATAGTTCCAAGCAAATGGGGGAAGCTCCTTTTCCTTCTTTTCTCGCTCTCTTTCAAGTTCCTTGAGCCTTTCGATTTCTTTTTCCTTTTCTCTTTTCTCCTTTTCGATTCGCTCTTTCTCGATGGCTGCGATTCGCTCGGCCTCTTTCAGTCTAGTAATCTCTGCTTCTTTCTCTCCCTTTTCCTTTTCTATACGTTCTTTTTCCAGTGCCAGACCTTTCTCTGTTTCCTTCATTTTTTCGATGTTCTTTGATCTGTCTTGGAATAAGTAGAGTCCCGCGACTAGGATCAAGAGCAAGATTGCGAGTCCACCCGCAGCGAACTTTGCCCAATTTCCTTTGGAAGGAACTGTTGCAGGAGAAGTGGCAGGCTCAGACGTTCCGGGCCACGGCACCGTCGGCGGTGTCGAGGTTACCGGATGGATTGAACTTCCAGGGCTTATAGGTGGAGGCGGAAGAAACGATATAGGCGTTGAGTCAGGCCCATCAACAGACGTATGATTGACAATGTTTTCTGGAGCAATTCCGATAATCAGCCCTCTTATTATTACGTTTTCCAGCATGGGAGCCATGCCAGGGTCTGCCTCGATGGCTACTTGGTCCAGTCCAGCGGTGTTTTCCACCATAAGATTTTGAAGCTTGACTCCAGCGACTTCAATCTTGATAGTGGGGCCTGTTCTTGATCCAATCCACGTGGATTTGCCGTGGCCCGTTATTGTCATTGGGCGATCAATAATGACTTGACCGAAGAATTCTCCAGGGGATAAATCAAGCTTGCCATTCGTCGATTGTGAGCTGATCTTTGCTTGCAGATCCATCCTGACGAACCTCATCAAGAGCATGAAAGTACGTGATCTATGGTCTCCCTGATAATGCGGCCACAGCGTTTCACCATCATGGCTGAGAGATGCCCATGTTTTTTAATCGTTGCTTAGCCTGTGGGTTTCCATGTTCAGCAGCTCTGCGGTACCATTTGATGGCCTCTGCGCGGTCTCTTGGCATGCCCTGGCCTGTTTCGTAACAGGCGCCCAAGAACCCCTGGGCTGCAACATCCCCTTTCTCAGCTGCCTTGCTAAACCATTGTGCAGCCTCTGAGCGGTTCCGTTGAACGCCACGTCCCTCCATAGTCATTAATCCTATGAGAGTCTGTGCCGATGGGAAGCCCTGATCCGCTGCCTGACGCAGCCATTTGACCGCTTCAGCATCGTTCCTGGATACCCCTTCTCCATTTGCATAGCAACTACCCAAAGCGGTTTGGGCTCCGATATGCCCTCGTTCAGCCGCTCCCCGAAACCACTTCACAGCTTCGGTCGCGTTCTTAGGAACACCCGATCCAGCGGCATAGCACATCCCCAGAGCATATTGAGTGTCTAAGTCGCCTGTTTCTGCCGCCTTGCGAAACCACTTTACCCCCTCCGCATGATCTACGGGCACTCCCATACCGTTATGATACATTAAGCCCAACTTCGCTTGAGCGCCGACGTTACCTTGATCTGCCGCTTTTCTAAACCACTTTACCGCCTGAGCATAGTCTTTAGGAACCCCTTTCCCGTCCGCATAAGCTACTCCTAGATTGTGTTGAGCGTCATCATTGCCCTGCTCGCCAGCCCTAATCCACCACTTTACGGCCTCAGTGTAATCCTTGGGAACGCCGGTACCCGTGCCGTATCTCATCCCCATAATGGCTTGAGCCCTTGCATTTCCTGCGATTGCCTCTCTAAGGTCTTTTTTCACATCTTCCGGATAATTCCATGCGAACGAGGGGAGTTCCTTTTGCTTTCGCTCCTGTTCCTTCAGTCGTTGCAGCTCCAGCTCTTTTTCTCGTTTCTCCTTTTCTATCCTTTCCTTCTCGATTTCTTTCAGGCGTTGCTGTTCCTTCAGTCTTTCGATCTCAAGTTGCTTGTCTCTATTTTCCCTTTCGATTCGCTCCCTGTCACTGTCCCGCAATACAGAGATCTCACCTGACCTTTCCCAGGGAAAATAGAAAATAATGGCAATCACAACAACCAAAACCGCGACTGCGACTCCGACGACCTTCAGCCAGCCAGTCCTCGATTCCTGTTTTGAGGAAACATACGCATATTGGTTAGTTTGACGACTCGGTTGAGAGGGAGGAGGATAAGCTACTTCTCGATCTGAGGTTGGCGGGCTTATCGGTGGTGGAGGTTTGAAGGATATCGGGATCGAGTCAGGTTGATCGACGGTAATGTTTTCAGCAGGAATGCCGATAGTTCGGCCACGTACAACAACATTTTCCAAGACAGGATTGGTACCTGGCTCGGCCTCAATGGCCACCTCGTCGTTTCCTGTGGTGACCTCGACCATAAGATTGTGAAGCTTGACTCCCTTCGCGGTGATTCTGATAGTGGGGGCTTGCTTGGACCCGATCCACGTAGATTTTCCCTTGCCTATTACAGTGATCGGACGATCTATGGTCACTTGCCCGAATAATTCACCTGGAGAAAGATTCAGGACAGTGCCGGGAGGCTGACCCTCAATCAATGCTTGGAGTTGCGACATGCTAACTCGACTCCTCCGCATACGAGTAGCACTAGAAGTGCAAAGCTAAACAAAATAAAGGCTGCCACATTGGCTCCCGCGGATAGGGCAAAAATTACTGGCGCCAGTAACGCCCCGCACAGCATAAGCCAACCACTAGGTGTCATAAGCTTTTCAGCTTGCCCACCGGTTATTACGGGTCTTCGCGTAAGTGCGTACCAGCGATGCAAACCAACGCGAAAAGCCTTCATAATGCCAGGCGCAGGCTTCTTCTGAGAATTCATCTCAGCCTGACCGACCGCTTGTGATGCTGGCACTTCTTTCGGCGTCGTGGCAGGAGAGCGAGCGCCTGTCTGCGCATTTGAAGATTCTTCAGTCTGAGTCTTTCGTCGAGCCAATTCGAGAAGCTTTTTCACGTCCTCGCGATTCGGAGACAGGGCCAAGATGTCTTGATACGCCTCGATGGCTTTTGGCCAATCTCTTTGTCTTGAAGCTTGTTCTGCCTCCTCATGCAGCGAGGAGATTCTTCGATCCACAGGTGAGACTTCAATAGGACTCACGCGTGCCAGGTCGCTATTGGAGAACGCGGTTGAATCCCCTACAGACGGACTTATCGGAGGTGGCGGGGTAAAGGATATTGGAACGGCATCAGCTTCATCCCCCGGCTTGTCTCCCTTTATGTTTTCCGCAGCAATTCCAATAACCTCCCCTCTGACCGCCACATCCTGTAAAATTGGATTGGTACCTTCTTCAGCCTGTATGGCCACTTCATCGGGGCCAGTTGTAGATTCTATTAGCAGATCGCGAAGCTTGACTCCCGGTGACGTGATCCTGACGGTCGGACCGATCCTGGAACCAATCCAAGTAGCCTTTCCTTTCCCCGTTATCGTAATCGGCCTGTTCACCATTACCTGGCCAAAGAACTCGCCTGGAGGCAACTCCAGTCTGCCGTTTAGAGGTGTCTCGTCAATCAGCTCCTGCAATCCCACGGATCTTCCCCTTTGATTAATACGAACATTCGACTCATTTCATCGATGCGGTTCATTTTTGTGAACTCTCACAAGGCGAGCCACCACACACATCTTCCATTCTTGAGGCACTATCATCTGCAACTAAGCTGGCAGGAGAGACCACTATTAGGCCATCTTGATCTACGACCGCTGTTACCAGGTAATTCTTGCTGCGCTCACCATCATACAGAGGAATTTGCCTGTATCCGCCACTCGATATCGACCCTGAAATCTTCGGCTGCCTGCGAAGCCAAGTAACTCTCAAACAGAGGCAGTAAATATCTTTAGGTTTCAAATGGCGTCTCATTCCTTCGGTCGAGGTTCCTGGGATGGGACGACCTACAATTTGTAAATCATAAAGCCTCCAGATATCGCGACCTTCAGTAAGCTCCATCTGGCTTTTCGGTAGGTTGGCAATGTAGTGTGCCAGAACAGCCGTCTCGATATTACGCGGCAAAGCGTTTGCCTGGGCAGAGAATGTGTTTGCTCCCTGCTCGCGATTTTCTTGTCCGAAAGGATGGAAAACACTTGAGACCGCAAATGCTGTTGCCATGACAAGAGCCAAGGCCAGCGCCCCCACCGACGCTGCCACAATGGGTTTACGAATCCACTGGTTCACTTTGTGCCATCGAACAGGAGCAGGCGCCTCTGGTTCCTTGGGTTGCGGTGGGGGCTCCTTCGCGCGTGCCGTGCACTCTGGGCATTCACGCAAAGACCGGGGAATACTTTTGCCGCAGGAAGGGCAGGTCCAGGTTTCGGGCTCGTCTTTCTCAGCAACCGACAGCGGTTGGGCTTCTGCCCTTCGCTTCAAAAGGTCTGTGGCCTCTGCGGAGTTGCGGATACTTGCCAATTCCTCGTGAGACAGACTGTACTTCTCCTTCAGTTCCTCCTCTGAAATTCCCGCCAGGATGTCGGTCGCTGCTGCGCTGGCATTAACTTTTCTGGTCATCTTGCAACCTTCCGTACCACGACAACGTTGGCCACGAGACTCTTTTGCGGCCTTGGTACATGAATTCCTGTTGAGAGTGACTTGTTAGAGCACCAATGTTTCTACAGGTCCTTGTTCACGTACTCTTCGCCGACTTTTCCATGAACAATTCCCTAATCTCCACATTGGCCGCGAATCCAAGGGCAGTTTCATTCTGCTTGGTCTGCATGTTGGGATCTGCCCCATGAGCCAACAGGAGCCGAACAATCTCGGTCCGGCCCTTGGACGCGGCCTTCATCAACGCGGTCATTCCTCTTGTATCTGTTGCATTGGGATCTGCTTGCCACCAAAGAAGCAGCTTCACTATTTCTGTATGTCCTGTAGCGCACGCGTTCATCAACGCCGAGGCTCCAAAAAGACCTCCAGCCGCGTTAGGATTTGCTCCGTGGGCTAGCAGCCATTCCACCTCTTTCTTGTTACCGCCCCAGCAAGCCCTTACAAGTTTCCCATTCAAGTGGGGGTCCGCCGTTTCCTTCCCCGGTCCGCTCTTCCTTTGGCGCTGTGATACCGATTCTTCTGCTTTGATCGCGGTGTCGTTACACACTGTGAATAGAGCGGTCTCATCAATATCGATCTCATCGTCTTGCCATTCGTTCTTTCCCTGTGTGAACATCGTTGTCTGCAGATCACGCTTTCGGGCTCCGGCGCCCTTTGTTACTTTGACGCGGGCCAACCTGAGCAGGGATTTCGCATCCGCATGGCCAGGACAAAGAGTCAGTATGTCCTGATAGCTTTCTATGACTGTATTCCAATCCTGTCGATTCTCCGCCTGGGCGGCTCGGGCAAACAATGCCTCAATCTTTACATCTACTCGTGAAAGGTTTCTTGTTGGCCCGCGCATTGAGTCTGAGGAAATTTGCACTGACTCTTCCAGTGAAACGGGACTTATCGGAGGCGGTGGCGCAAAAACGATTTGAACACTGCTTTCCAGTTGATGGGAATTTTCCGTGGAGATGCGCGTGTCACAGACTCCTGGGAGAAGACCTCTGACAATAACATCTTCCAAAACAGGATCGCATCCTGCTTCAGCCTGGATTGCAGACCCATGCGGGTCTTCTGTAAGTTCCACCATCAAATTCTGAAGCCTGACTCCAGGAACAGTGATCCTGATAGCGGGTGATTTTTTGGATCCAATCCAAGTTGATGTACCTTTGCCGACAATAGTCATGGGGCGATCTATGGTCACCTGGCCAAAGTATTCTCCCGGTAGCAAGTCCAGCTTGCCGTTTGAAGATTTGGCGTTTATTAAGGTTTGAAGATCCATTGGCCGAAGTCTATTCTGCGAAGTCGTGTCTGAGGCAGCCGGCACTCAGCGGGAGTTGTCTAACTGGTTCTTCCACTTTTGAGCCTCCGGGTGACCGCGTTCAGCAGCCCTTTCAAACCAATACTCGCCTGCGGATGGATCATTGCGAAAACCATCTCGGCCCTTATAATAAGCTAGGCCGACTCGGTATTGCGCAACTGAGTTTCCCGCTCTTGCCAATGTCAGCAAGTCTCCAGGCTTACGCGCCTTGTTAGCAATATCTTCCTCGTTTTTGAGTCGCATTTTTAGGGTCACAGCGTTCAACTTGGCATGCAGATCTTTCTTTTCTTTTTCCAGCTTTTCGATCTTGGCCGACAACTGCCGCTCTGTCTGGTTCTTTTCCCTCAAGGCATCAACTCGTTCCTGCTTCTCTATCCGTTGCGCCTCTTGTGCGTGGTCTCTTTCGCGTTGCAGAGCTGTGAGCTGCTTCTGGTCATCGACTCCCTTGCGTTGCAGGTTCTTAATCATACTTTCTTTTTGATCTATTCGGGACTTCAAATCCGCAATGTTCGCCAATGCCTGAGCACTCTCATTGGTATCCTGGCTCTGTGTGGTCAGGCTTGTTAGCGGGGCACTCTTTATGATTGGGAAACCTACTGCTGTCATGAGAAATATAATTAGTGCGCCAGCTACCGCGCCGCTGGTGACGAGAACGAAAGGCTTACGCGTCCAAGTCTCAACACGGCCCGGCAGAGCTGAGATGGATGTCCCTGGTCTTTCACGTTGCCCCGCTTGTAGGTGATCGAACGGCAGGAGTTTTCCACATGAAGGACAGGTCCTTTGGGCGCCTTCAGGGGCTCCTCGGTCTTTGGTTTTTCGTCCGAAGAGCTTCGTAACCTTAAGCGCCTTGTGCAGGCCTTTCAGTTCAGCAGAGGAGAGCCCATACTTCTCTATCATTTCCGGGTCGGCCATCCCTCGCCGAATGTCGTCCGCTGCTTCACGAGCATTCACTTTTCTAGTCATGCTGCAACCTTGGGATTTCATAGGCAGGATCGAGCATTTCAGTTCCTGGTACGTTTAAGGTCTGGCCTTCGTTACCTTCCGCAACACCTCTTTGGCTCCCGGGTGACCTTGCACAGCAGCTTTGTTAAACCACTTTGCAGCCTCGGTACCGTTTTTGGAAACTCCAGCTCCTTTGAGGTAGCAGACCCCGAGATAATACTGGGCGTTGGCATTGCCCTGTTCAGCAGCCTTGATCCACCACTTAGCGGCCTTCGAGACATCTTTCCGGACGCCTTTACCTGTGTAATACCTTAGGCCAATTTTGACCTGGGCACGCACAACGGCCCGAATCGCTGTCACCAGTTTGTCCTTTATACCGTCCGACTCTGCACCAAGGAGCCGAGTTGCTTTGAGAGATTCGAGTATACTGTGCAATTGGTTGAGTGAAAGTCCGTACTTCTTCATCAGCTCTGCAGGCGACATTCCCGAGCGCAGGTCATAGGCTGCCTCACGGGCGTTCACTTTTCTGGTCATCATAAAACCTTTGTGGATCAGTCCCAGTGTTGATAAGATCTTTTGATTCCATGCGTGCACCTCACCCCTCTGAGATAGCGTCTATCACTTGGATGCGGGTGGAACTAGAATCCTGGGAGGCCGCTTCGCCGGGACGGTGACTGGCCTTTGCTGGTTCCGGAGTGGGCTCAGAGCCTCATAAATTGCGAGCGACAATTCCATTTCTTTCACTTCTAGTTCTTTGATTTTCTGGTTCCGTGTCTCCACCTTCAGCATGGGACCTTGCTTTTTGAGCTCATTCTGGAAAGCCTTAAATTCAAGCCACAAGTGTTCTATAGTGTTAAGCTTTGACTTTGCTCTGCGATCCGCGTCGACCTTTTCCTGTTCCGCCTGCGTCAGCTTGATCAATGCCTCCTGTTTTTCCTTTGCTTCTCGATCAGCTCTCTCTGCTTCGGTCTTTACCTTGCGATCTAATTCCTGTTTCTCTTGTTCAACTTCCTTCAGCCTTGTTCGAGCTTGCTCTCTTTCCTGCACTAGCCTCTCAATTTCTTTTGGAGCGGTCGTCTGACTGTTGCTATTGTGCAAGAGAAGCATGCCGCCAAGAACGACCACAACCAGTATCGCCCCAATCATCCCCATGTACAAGGCCAAACGCGACTTTCCCGAAAAAAGTTGTTGCCCTGGCACGGATATCGGCACTGGACTAGCGACGTTTGAAGAAACCGTGTGAGCCGCAGACGGACTCGTTTCACCAACTCTCCCTGCGCTTATTGGCGGAGGCGGAAGAAAGCTTATGCTGACTTGTTCGCCCACAGCTTGGTCTGTAGTCAAGGAATGGATTTCAATGGGTTCGCCAATTACTTGGCCAATGATTGTCACGTCCAGAAAGACGGGATCGGTTCCGACTGCAGCTTCTACCGCCACACCTTGGTCCTCGGCAGTTGCTTCCACCGTAAGATCTCTTATCACTACTCCGGGAACCGTTATCCTGAGCACAGGATTTTCTTTGGAACCTATCCAGGTGGACTTTCCTCGGCCTACTATTGTTGAAGGCAGACCTACGACCACTTGCCCGAAAAACTCACCAGGAGGCAGCTCCAGTTCGGCATTCGCATGCATAGAGTTGATCAGGGATTGCAGGTCCATACCCAATGCTCTGAAAAGCAAAAAAAATCAAATCCTCATTTGAGTAGATAGCCTTGTGGCTATCTTATCCACTGTACATACATCATTCTTCCTTTGGGAAGCGATGCCATCATGAGCGCGAGGCCTTCCTTAAGCTCGACCTTTTCCTGTACGGCTACGTGCTTTCCCAGCGTGCCATTCTCTATAAGGCGAGCATGTCTCAGTCCTAAATTGAGGAGGAACCACTTGCCTTGATCCAGCTTGATTTTCGCCACCGGTGTAGGATTTCGAATTGAATGGTCTGAAATAGGGTGAAAATTTTAGATTAGGTTGACCTGGACGGAGAAAATATCAGAATAGATGGACTGGATGAAGAGGGCGGTGGCTTGGCGGAGCTAC